>Ga0316224_1000263_pt1 | contig 80654 bp, 42 predicted proteins | sample TBH18013metaG_FD_206254 | JGI IMG/M metagenome (GOLD analysis project Ga0316224, IMG submission 206254) | Freshwater microbial communities from Trout Bog Lake, Wisconsin, USA - TBH18013 | ecosystem: Environmental > Aquatic > Freshwater > Lake > Hypolimnion/Profundal zone | place: USA: Wisconsin... | reverse complement strand
ACCGGATCATACCGAAACAGGTTACCCCCATAATTACTTACCCATAATGTTTTGTGGCTATCCTGAAACATGGTGGTAACGTAATTGTTAATGTCGGTCCGTTTATCTTTTACATTGATAAAATATGACTTCATATGGTAACCGTCATACCTTACAATGTTTTTCTGGTTAACTAACCAAATATATCCTTTATCATCCTGAAAAATTTGCCCTACGTAATCTGAAGGCAATCCGTTCCGCATACTTAAATGCTCAAAACTTATTTTAGGTGCCTGGGCTAATAAAATGCCTTTGATGAACAGCAGCAGCAAAAAAAGGGAAGTTGTTTTCATTTAATTTATTGTTTTAAGACGATTAGTTACTTGTATACTAATTTTTTGTACACCAAAAGGCTTCCGTTTAATTTAACGGCAGCAGAATTATAAACTCAGAACCCTCACCCTCAACACTGTTAACCAGTATACTGCCACCATGCCCCTTCACTACCATATCATACGTTAAACTCAAACCCAATCCGGTGCCTTCACCAGTAGGTTTAGTGGTAAAAAACGGTTGCATTATCTTGTCCTTGATCGCATCCGGTATGCCGTTGCCGTTGTCTTTTACTTTGATGAATATGTTGCCGTTTTCAGAAAAAGTAGTTACCGATACTTCCGGTTTATATCCGTCTTTTACCATTTTTTGCTTTTGATTTACCGCGTAAAACGCGTTATTAAACAGGTTAAGCATCACCCGGCCCATATCCTGCTGCGATACGTTTACTTTGGGTAGCCTGGAATCAAAATGGGTGATCATCTCCGCATTGAACGATTTATCCTTTGCCCGCAAACCGTGATACGACAGTTTCAAAAACTCATCGCAAAGCACATTCATATCGGTTAGCTGTTTTTCGCCGGTATTAGTGCGGCTGTGCTCCAGCATGCCTTTTACAATAAAGTCGGCGCGTTTGCCGTGGTGGTTTATCTTTTCTTCATTTTGGATCAGATCGTTAGCAATGGCTCTGACTTCTTCCAGGTCGCCTTTGTCTATTTCCTCCTTCATTTCGACAAGCAGTTCCCTGTTTACTTCCGAAAAATTATTCACAAAATTCAGCGGGTTCTGTATCTCGTGCGCTATACCGGCCGTCAATTCACCCAGCGAGGCCATCTTGGCCGATTGCACCAGTTGATTTTGGGTTAACTTCAATTCGGACAGGGCTTTGTTGGTTTGGTCGCGTTGTTCTTCTATCTCCTGTTTTTGTTTGCTTAGCAGCCGGTTGGCTTTCTCTTTCCTGCGGTTGTTGCGCCAGAACACTACAGCCATCACCACCAAAAACACGATAACGGCCATCAGCAGGTAAAACCGTATGGCGGCGCGGTTCGAAGCGCCCTGCTCGGCGATATCTTCCTGCCGCTGGCGCTCGGCTAAGCTGAGGTTTTGCACCGCCCGGTTCTTTTCCTGGCTGAAGAGGCTGTCTTTGGCCGTAACGGACACTTCCAGGTAATGGTAAGCGCTGTCTAAACGGCCCTGTTCCTTAAAGTAGGTTGATAAAAACTGGCTGGCGGCTAATACCCGTGGCGTAAACCCGCCGTGCCATCCCGCGGCGATGGACCGGCGGGCATAATACATGGCGGAATCCTGCTGCCCCTGCTGCCGGAATATTTTGGCCATACCGAGCGTGGTTACGCAGATGGCGTCGTCGTCGCCTGCCTGTACGAGATAAGGTTTCCCTTTGCGGTAATTATACAGGGCCAGGCCGGGCTTATGCATTTTAACATAAATATTACCCAGGTTGTTCAGCGCGGCGCCTGTCAGATCAGCGTCTTTGACCTTAACACCCATTGTATATCCCTCTTGGGTATATACCAGGGCTGAATCCAGGATATCCAGTTTTTCGTATCTATCGCCCAGGTCGAGCAGTTCGATGGAAAGTGCCTGATCGTTATGCACGCTTTCCGCCAGTTTTTTTGCCCTCAGGTAATAATTAATGCCTTGCCGGTAATCGCCTTCAGCAGCATAAACAGTTCCGATGTTCCCCAAAACAGCTGCAATTGCCCGGGGCTTATTGCGTTTTTCGTCGATTTTTAATGCCGCCAGGTAAAAACTTAGCGCTTTAGGGTAATTGCCTGTCACGTCAAATACATTCCCCTCATTGTTTATTGCGCTTGCTTCCCCTCTCAAAAAGTTGAGCTTGCGCGAAAGCTGTTCCTCCTGCCGGTATAGCAGCATGGCGCTGTCGGGTTTTGAATCGAGATAAAGGTTGCCAAGCTTGCCATATAACAAGGCTTTGGTGGTGTCCTCGGGTGCTGCGGCGAGCAGCTTTTTGAGGCTGTCAATTTGTTTTCGCTGCGCAGCAGCGGTAAAAAAGGTAAACAACAACAGGGTAAGGGTAACGGCTCTTTTCATTGTGAGGGGGTATTGAGTTGTGCTAATGTACTCATTTGGATTGAGTTGATTAAGTTAAGTGGTTGATTATGTTGATTAAGTTGGCAGGTGAGCAAACTAATAAACTATGTCATTGCGAGCGGGTTGTAGCAGGGGCTCATGCAGCGAAGCAACTTCGCCGCTATCCACTATCGCTAATGCATGGCCACGAGGTTGCTTCGTCGGTTCCCTTACAGCAATGACATAGGTTTTATAGTGGCAGCGAAATGATAAACTCCGCGCCCTCACCCTCAACACTGTTAACCTGTATACCCCCCCTATGTCCCTTCACCACCATATCATAAGTTAAGCTCAAACCCAGGCCAGTGCCTTCACCGGTTGGTTTGGTGGTAAAAAATGGCTGCATTATCTTGTCCTTGATCGCATCCGGTATGCCGTTGCCGTTGTCTTTTACTTTGATGAATATGTTGCCGTTTTCAGAAAAAGTAGTTACCGATACTTCCGGTTTATATCCGTCTTTTACCATTTTTTGCTTTTGATTTACCGCGTAAAACGCGTTATTAAACAGGTTGAGCAACACCCGGCCCATATCCTGCTGCGATACGTTTACTTTTGGCAGTTTAGGGTCGAAATGAGTGACCATCTCTGCATTGAACGATTTATCCTTTGCCCGCAGGCCGTGGTACGATAGCTTTAAAAACTCGTCGCAAAGCACATTCATATCAGTCAGCTGCTTCTCGCCGGTATTGGTGCGGCTGTGCTCCAGCATGCCTTTTACTATAAAATCGGCGCGCTTGCCGTGATGGTTTATTTTCTCCTCGTTTTGGATCAAATCGTTGGCAATGGCCCTGACTTCTTCCAGGTCGCCTTTGTCTATTTCTTCTTTCATTTCGGCGAGCAGTTCCCGGTTTACTTCCGAAAAATTATTAACAAAGTTGAGCGGGTTCTGTATCTCGTGCGCTATTCCGGCGGTGAGTTCGCCCAGCGAAGCCATTTTTTCGGATTGGATGAGCTGGGTTTGAGTTGATCTAAGTTTTTCAAGCGTATCACTCAGGTTGTCCCGTTGAGCGGCCACTTCTTCCTTTTGTTCGTTCAGCAAATGATTATTTCGTTTTTGCTGTTTGTAATTACGCCATAGAATAATTCCAATAATCATCAGGACCAAAGCTGCACCTACAACCAAATATAAGCGCACCCGGGCTTCAAGTTTTTCGCGGTCAGCCCTTAAGTCCTGGTCATATTGCTGATCCCGGTCTATTAATAACTGGAATCGCGCGGAGTTAATGTTTAAGCGACTACTATCGCTAGCCGCTATCAGCGCCTTCATATAATATAAACTTTTTTTATCGTCACGGCCTTCATAAGCTTTCGAAAGTGCCGCACAGGTATTAATGAGCACGTCCCATCTTTTTGTTTGCGACAGCAGCTTATATGATTCGAGTCCAAATATTACAGCCGAATCGGGTTGCCCCTTTTTTAAAAATGAATTCGTCATTACGTTTAGCAGCTCGGGGTTTATTCCATGATTGTGCGCCTTTTCAATAGCCAACTCTTGGCGGGAATATTTTAACGAGGAATCAGGTTGATTCGCTGAATTCATGGCCTCTCCCATGTCGCCCAATACGGGACTCTCAATTTCCCGCTTATTTGCCTTGCTAAATTTGGTAAACAGCCTAAGCTCACGCCGGGCACAATAAAGCGCCGAATCATGCTTTTTTAATTTAGCGTATGCTGTTTCAATATTTGATAAAATGTCGATACACCTAATGGTATCCCTTGCCGTTGTGGCCACGGCAACTGCCTGTCGCAAATAAGCTAAGGATTTTTGATCATCCCCAGTAAGCGCATAAACCAATCCTGCCGACTGTAGAAACGCCCCCAAATAACCCTCGTTCCGACTTTCCTTACTTACACGTATACCTTTTAGATCCGCGTTCAACGCTCCGGGTAAGTTGCCCATTTTAAACTCGAGCTCATCGATGATGCGCAACGCTAATAGCTGTTGGAAGACATTCTTGCTAGCTTCAGCTTTTACCAGGTTTTGTTTTTCACTTTTTAACAATTCAAAATCCCCGTGCGGCATTGCCAATATTTGGCGTAAAAGCGCCGTCGCTTTATGTTCATCAGCTAGTGCGTTTACCTTCGCTATTAAGCTGTCTATCCGCCTGTGTTGCGCGTTCATAGTTCCGGCAGCGAATAATAGAAAGATTGTAATAAGTAGTTTCTTCATAAAGCAATCGGTAAAATAATTATAAACTCGGTATACTCACCTTCCCTGGTATTTACATTGATCGTTCCCCCATGTCCCTTCACTACCATATCATAGGTTAAACTCAAACCCAAACCTGTACCTTCACCCGTTGGCTTGGTGGTAAAAAATGGCTGCATGATCTTCTCCTTAACCTGTTCCTGCATGCCCACGCCATTGTCTTTTACTTTGATGACTACCTGTCCGTTTTCTACTGAGGTGCCTACAGATACTTCCGGATTATACCCTGCCACAGCCGTTTTCTTCTTTTGATTCACCGCATAAAAAGCATTATTGAACAGGTTCAGCAACACCCGGCCGATGTCCTGCCCTACGGCCTGTATCTTCGGCAGGTTGGGGTCAAAATTCATGATCATTTCGGCGTTGAAACCTTTGTCTTTTGCACGCAAGCCGTGGTACGAGAGGCGCATATATTCCTCGGCCACGGAGTTGATATTGGTGGGCAGCTTTTCGCCGCCGGCCGTGCGGCTGTGCTGCAACATGCCTTTTACTATGCCATCAGCGCGTTTGCCGTGGTGATTTATCTTTTGCTCGTTTTGTTTAATATCCGCGGCAATGGCCAGGGCTTCTTCAATATTGCCAGCATTCAGTTCCTCTTCCAGCTCATCGATCATCTCCTGGTTCACCTCCGAGAAATTGTTTACAAAATTCAAAGGGTTTTGTATTTCGTGCGCAATGCCGGCTGTCAATTCACCCAGTGAGGCCATTTTTTCCGACTGGATCAACCGTGTTTGGGCGGCCTTCAGATCGGTTAAGGTGCGTTCCACTTCTTTTTTGGCTAATTCCAGCCGGTTAAAATCCTCGTACCGGGCGTAGGCGGTTGAGAAAGCATCAGCCAGCGATTGCACCAAATCCTTGTCATCATCACTGAGCGGTTCGGTATTCCCGGCGTATAACATCCCCTGTAAAAAGGGGAAAAAATGCAGGTCGAGGCCGCTGGGCGGGCGCTCGGTAAGGTAGCCCTCTTCCGATGCGATTTCGCCCTGCTCCACCAGGCTATGTGAAAAGTTCCGGAATTCTTCTTCCGTCCAGTGCAGGGTAACCACCTGTTTTTCGCGCCAGCCTCGCAAAGCAGTTTGGTTAACCCCATTGCCGGTATCGGAACCAAAGTGCAGTTGAAATGCCGCGATCGCCTTGCCATCCGGAGTGGAAAGATAGGTATGGATGACCTGGTTCGGTTCATCCATAATAAACACCCCGCAACGGATGAATGGTACGCCCAAAATGGTCAGTTCATTCCAGATCAATGGCGTAATGCGGTCCAGGTCGCTGATGGTGCGCATGGAGGCGATCTCTGCCCGCACACGATCCAGTGAAGCCTGTCTTACCGCTTCACGGGCCTGCGTTTCTGATTTTTGCAGTTCGATATACCGGCGGAAGGTCAATTCTATTACATTCTTAAACCGCTCCAGTATCTTCATTTCTGCATCTGTATATTCCTTATCCGACCATGCATACAAAAACCCTTCGCTGAACATGAACCAGTGCCCGTATTCTTTTTGGTTCTTTTTAACCGTGATGCCCAGGTCCGCATTTAAACCTGCGGAGAGAATTTTATAGTACGAGGCCAGGTCTTTTCCGCCAAGGGCGACCAAATAATTCTCCTGGTTCAGCCAGCTTTGGTATTGCTGTTCGAATACGGGATGACCTGCTAAGGCCACTTCGCCCATTAAGGCAAGGTCGGTCGCTTCCTGGGTCGATGTATTGGAATAGATCTTAGCATTTCGACTTTCCGCCGTTAGCAAGCCAACGCCCGACCTGATGGGGTTAATGCCCAGGTTCCGCAACTCGGTAAACACCGTACTGGCAGCTGCCGAAAGATCGCCGGAGTTGCGCATGGCCATGGCTTTGCTGCGCACACGCTCCAGCGAGGCTTCTATCTGCGCCTCGCGTGCCTGTGCCTCTGCCTGCATTAAATCGCTGTAACGTTTGTAAGTAAGACTAAGCACGGAAACAAACCTGCGGTAAGTCTGCATGTCCTCCTCTGACAATTCAATTTCGGTAACCAGGTAAAAGGATCCCTCATTGAAAATTGGGTAATAAAAATACTGCACGGCATCATCCGGATAATCAGGAGCGGTAAGTTGGCTTCTCAGGAACTGATAATATGCGCTGATTTCATTGCCGCGCAACACCCATCGGGGTTCTTTATGGATCAGCCAGCTTTCATAAACTTCTTTGGTCATAGGATGGCCTGCCATATCCATTTTTCCCCTCACTTCAACCAGGGCCCCGTCACTTGCTTTGCTCACAGAAATAATATCGGCTATATAGTTTTCTTTGTTGAGCAACCCGGCGCCACAGCGGATAATCGGGACGGAATTTAGTTCGACCATCTCATGGTAAAATGCGCCTATTGTTGCAGCAAGGTCTTCGGAACTGTGCATGGCCATCGCTTTGCTTCTTACCCGCTCCAAAGCGGCTTCAATTTTCGCTTCGCGGGCTTGTTCTTCGGCCTGCTTCAAGTCGTTAAAGCGGGTGTAGGTTTGTTCGAACACCGCAGCAAAGCGCTTGATTATTTCATTATCCGGATCAGAATAGGGAATGCCTGCAAAATTTGCAACGCTGAGGATAATATCCTTCAAATAAACGAACGTACAGGCATAACCCGCACCGTCAAAAACCAAGTGTTTCCGATCATCCGAAGTGCCTGTACTATATTCAAAAAAACGCTCATAAAAGCTGTTCTTTTCTTCAAAATTGACAGAGATTGTATAAGAACCGTGGTCTTTGACTTTATTTTCATTATAGGCGTTGAACATCGGGTGATCAAAAAATGGCACGTAAATTTGTGAGGCATATTCAGCGCCATGTACCGCTATCCAAAGGTTCATATCATCGCTTTCGCGAAAATTCAGGTCGAATGAGGCAGAATCAATGTTGAAGTTCAATTGGTATAATTGATCGAACACCACCTGGATCACTTCCCTCAGTTCCTCACTTTTTTGCATGGCCATAGTGCGCGCACGTACCCGCTCAAGACCCAATTGTATTTGCGACTCCCTTGCTTGTTCTTCGGCCTGCTCCAAATCCTTAAAGCGGGTGTAGGTCTGTTCGAAAACTTTTCCAAAGCGCATCAGGACGGCGTTGTCCTCATCTGAATAAGGTTCAGTTGTAAATTTAACGACATACAGGGAAACGTTTTTCAGCATTACATTGGAAACAGTATATCCTGGCGAGTTGTATACAAAGTCAATTACTTCCGAAGACAAATCAGGCAGGTATTTTCCAAATTGTGCAGAAAAGCTGTTTTTCTCCTCAAAGTCCATCGTATATGCAAAACTATCCAGTCCCTTTCGTTTGGCATCATTCCAGCTATTCCAATAGGGATGATCAAAACGAGGAATATGCATCAAGGTGGGGAATGAATTGGAAACATCGGCAGCCCATATGTGCCAGTCGTCGCTTTCCCTGTAATCCATCGTAAATCCGGCTGCGAAAATATCGATGCCGAGATGAACTAACTGCTCAAACACCACCTGGATCACTTCCTTCAGTTCCTCACTTTTTTGCATGGCCATTGTGCGTGCCCTAATCCGTTCCAGCGCCAGTTGGATTTGTGCCTCCCGGGCTTGTTCTTCTGCCTGCTCCAAATCCTTAAAGCGGGTGTACGTTTGTTCGAAAACCTTGCCGAAACGCATCACCACGGCTTCCTCAGCTTCCGTATAAACATAGCCCTGGTAATTGGTTACGGTTAGCGAAACTGTTTTAAATAATACCGCATAGCTATTATATCCCGGCGAATTGTAAAAACGGTCGAGTACATCGGCCGGTGCATCGGGAGTTGGGGACGAGTTTTTGAAAAAATGGTCCCACAGTTGGTTCTTTTCACTGAACGTTAAGTTTATTGCATAATGATCTAAACCTGCATCTCGTGCGGCGAGTGGGATATTGAAGCCCGGATGATCAAGATAGGGTATAAAAACCATCGAAGGATAGCTTTGACTGGACCCTGCAATCCAAAGCCTGAAATTATTGTCAGCGCGGTGATCTGTGTTAAAAAAGGCGCCGTTAATGTTGAAGCCTAAATGGACGAACTGGTCAAAGATCAGCTGTATAACATCGGCCAATTCATCGCTCTTTTGCATGGCCATGGTCCGGCTGCGCACACGCTCCAATGCCGCTTCTATTTTGGCCTCGCGGGCTTGTTCTTCGGCTTGTTCCAAATCCTTAAATCGGGTGTAGGTTTGTTCGAATACCTTGCCAAAACGCCTTACGACGGCTTCCTCTGTTTCCGTATAGGCATAGCCGGAGTAATTAACGATGGTGAGCGAAACCGTTTTTATTATTGCGGTATAGCTGTAATATCCGGGCGAATTGTAAATACGGTCATGGATCTCAGGCGGCAATTGGGGCGGCGGGGACGCATTTTTAAAAAAATGGTCCCAAAATTGTTTCTTTTCTTCGGCTGTTAAGTTGTTTATATAATGATCTGCACCGTTTTTTTTTGCCTCAATTGCGATATTAAAAACCGGGTGATCAAAATAGGGATAAAATATCATTGAGGGATAGCGCTGATAGGACGATGCAGCCCAAAGCCTGAAATTATTGTCAGCCATGTGATCCATGTTAAAAGTGGCGCTGTTAATGTTGAAACCTAAATGGACGAACTGTTCAAAGATCACCTGTATCACCTCGGCCAGTTCATCGCTCTTTTGCATGCCCATGGTGCGGCTGCGCACGCGTTCCAATGCCGTTTCTATTTGCGCTTCGCGCGCTTGTTCTTCGGCCTGCTCCAAATCCTTAAAACGGGTGTAGGTTTGTTCGAACACCTTGCCGAAACGTAGTAAAATTGCGTTCTCCGCATTTGAGAAAGGAACAATGGAATACCTATCGATATACAGGGAAACATTTTTCAGCAACAAACTCGAGACAGTGTATCCGGGTGCGTTGTATACCAAATTCATCGCATCCTCTGTAATCGGGATATATTTACTAACCTGTTCAAGGAAGCTATTGTTCTGCTCCTGTGTCAGGGTAAGCGTATAAGCATCCAGGCCCTTTCGCCTGGCTTCATTATAGTTATTCCATAGCAGATGATCAAAGTAAGGAATATGCACCAGGTTGGGAAATGAATGGGCCGCATCGGCAATCCAATTGTTCCAATCTTCGCTTTCCTTGTAGTCCATGGTAAAGCCAGCCGATTTAATATCCAAGCCCAAATGGACAAACTGCTCATACACCACCTGTATCACTTCCCTCAGTTCCTCACTTTTTTGCATCGCCATGGTACGGCTGCGTACGCGCTCCAGCGCTGCTTCAATTTTGGCTTCGCGCGCCTGCTCTTCGGCTTGTTCCAAATCCTTAAATCGGGTATAGGTTTGGGCGAAGACTTTACCAAAGCGCATGATTACAGCCTCCTCCGGTTCAGTATAGGCATAGCCCGAGTAATTAACGATGCTAAGCGACACCGTTTTCATTATTGCGGTATAGGTGTAATATCCGGGCGAATGATATATCCGGTCATGGATTTCAGGCGGGTATTCCGGTAGCGGAGCGGCACTTTTGAAAAAATGGCCCCAAAATTGTTTCGTTTCGTCGGTTGTTAGGTTGCAAATAGCATGATCTGCACCGGATGCTTTTGCTTCAATTAAAACATTAAATGCAGGGTGATCGAAGATGGGTACATACAACCTGGCAGGATAGGTTAAATTTGCCGATGCCACCCAAAAATTATATTCATCTTTGACCGCCAGGAAATCCGTGCTGAAATTGGCTGCGTTGATATTGAAATTTAACAGGACAAACTGGTCGTATATCACCTGGATCACTTCCCCCAGTTCCTCGCTTTTTTGCATGGCCATGGTACGGCTGCGCACACGCTCCAAAGCGGCTTCAATTTGTGCTTCGCGGGCTTGTGCTTCGGCTTGTTCCAAATCCTTAAATCGGGTGTACGTTTGTTCGAACACTTTGCCGAAGCGCATCACCACAGCTTGCTCTGTTTCCGTATAAGCGTAGCCTTCGTAATTGGAAATTGAGAACGAAACAGTTTTCATTAATACCCCGTAGTTATAATACCCGGGTGCATTGTAATAACGGTCGAGGATAAGACGCGGGAAATCGGGAAGCGGGGACGTATTTTTGAAAAAATGGTCCCACCATTGGTTCTTTTCGCTGACTGTTAGTTTTGTTACATAATGATCTGAACCATTGTTTTTTGCTGCAAATGGGATATTAAAGATCGGGTGATCAAAATATGGGACAAATATCTTCGAGGGATAGGTTTGGCCCGATGTGCCTGCCCAAACGTTAAAATCATTACTTTCCCGGTAGTCTAAAGCAAATTGTGCCGCATCAATATGGAAATTTAATTGCACAAATTGTTCAAAAATAACCTGTATCACTTCACCCAGTTCATCACTTTTTTGCATGCCCATTGTGCGGCTGCGCACACGCTCCAACGCTGCTTCAATTTGCGATTCGCGGGCCTGTTCTTCTACTTTTTGCAGATCGAGGAAACGCACATAAGCCTGTTCAAAAACCCGGGCCATGCGTTTCAGTACATCGACTTCGGGTTCTGTAAGCACTTGCCCGGTATAACTTGTAAGGGTGATAATGGAATGCTTCGCTATGGCAGATGAAATCCCATAAAACCGGCTTTGTAATATAAATGCCTTTCTGTGTTCGGGAATATATTTATAGTCGGAGTTTTCAAAAAGCCTTTTCCATGCCTCATTTTTTTCTTCAAACGAGTACACTTTGGCGAAGAAGCCTTTTCCGTTTTGTATAGCATCCCACATATCTGACAAGAAAATGACATCGGAGTTAGGGACAAATAATCGACCCGAATAAGTCTTTTGCTCATTTGCGACCCAATGGATGGCGTCTTTCGATCCCTCTACACGTTCAATGATAGCGGCCGCATCAAATGGCAATTTTAACTCCTGTAATTTATCAAATACAGCCGCAACCACTTCCTGCAGTTCGTCACTCTTGTGCATTGCCAATGAGCGTGAGCGAACTTTCTCCAGGGCCGCTTCAATTTGCGATTCGCGGGCCTGCGCTTCAATTTCGTCTTTCTGCCGGCTCAGCAATACGTTTGCCTTTTGTTTTTGCCTGTTATTGCGGTAAAATATGCCGGCAAGCAACAGCAATATAAATATGCCTGCTAACAGCACATAAGTCCTGATCTTTGTTTGGATAGCCGCTTTTTCCTTTTCCAGCTCCTGCGCGTGGATTTGCGCTTTGAATGACAGTTTCTGAAAGTCGGTCAGGCTTTTGGTTGTAGCGTTAAAAACGCTGTCTTTGGCTTTCAGCGCCAGGCCCTGGTACTTGTATGCGCTGTCGGTTTTGCCGGCCAGCTTATAACTTTGATAAAGTTGCTCAAAGGCCTGGTCCAGGTCTTTGGACTTCATAAATTGCAAAATATCCAGTTCTCTGGTCGCATAATACAGGCTTGAATCGATCTGTTTTTGGCCGATGTAGTAATCCGTTAAATCGGAATAACCACCGGCGACGCCAGAAAAGTTTTTTTGGTCGAGATGCACGCTTATTGCCCTATGAAAATATTTGATCGCGAGCGCTGCATTCTGTTTTTTTAAATAAACTTCCCCAAGGGTCCCATATACATACCCGAGATATTTCCGATAGGCGCCGGGCGCCCTCATGATGCGTTCCGCATTTTGTTCAAACATCAAAGCAGAATCTAATTGGTTAAGTTTGAGGTAAACATTGCCGAGAGTCGCATTGTCGTCACCAAGTAACCAATTTAAGCCGATCCCGGAAGCAAGTGCTTTAACTATCCTGTAGTGGGTTATTTGCGCGTCAATATTACCTGTAGCGCCCATCAAATGGCCGAGGTTGTGATGCAGATTTGCTATTGCAGCAATACGTAAGGCATGCGGTGTTACATTGGCTAAGTCAAACTGGCCATACCAGCAATTTTTCTCGTTTGCAGGGTCTTCGGCCAGTTTAAGCCCTTCCTGGGAGCAAACCAGCGCCTCCGGGAATTTACCCAAATGCGTTAACTCGTAACCTTTTCCCCATAAGGCAAAGGCCTGTTCAAGCATGCGCGCATTTTTTTTTGCCAGCCGGAAGGCCTGGTCATGAAAATAAAGAGCGGTATCCCGGTTTGTTTCGGAGTATTCCCAACCCAAATTCATTAATAAATTAAAACGGACGGAATCGGTACGAGCCGTTTTCAGGGCCGTTTTTAAACTATCCCGGCGGCTTTGTTGCGCCAGGCAAATAGCCGGCATCATAACCAGCAACAATATTACTTTGATAAAGATTTTTCTCATGCTATTTGTTTAACTAATTGGTAATTGAATAATAAACTCCGAACCTTCGCCCTCAATACTTTGCACCTTTATGCTGCCCCCATGCCCTTTCACCACCATATCGTAAGTGAGCGATAAGCCCAACCCCGTTCCCTCGCCAGTTGGCTTAGTGGTAAAAAATGGCTGCATGATCTTTTCTTTGATGGCATCAGGTATACCTATGCCGTTATCTTTTACTTTGATGATAATCTGGTTATTCCCGTTAGAAGTGGATACAATTACTTCCGGTTTGTAATTAGCTCCAACAGTTTTCTGCTTCTTGTTGACGGCATAAAAGGCATTGTTAAACAGGTTGAGCATCACCCGGCCGATATCCTGTCCAATCACGTTGATCTTAGGTAAATCAGCATCAAAATGGGTGACCATCTCCGCGTTAAAGTTTTTGTCTTTTGCCCGCAGGCCATGGTAGGCTAACCTCATATATTCATCAGCCAGCGAATTGATGTTTGTTGATTCCTTAGCCCCGCTTCCGGATTGACTGTGTTGAAGCATACCCTTTACAATGGCGTCAGCGCGCTTGCCATGATGGTTGATCTTTTCTTCATTCCCAATAACATCATCCGCAATTGCGTCAACTTCTTCATAATTTTTTGCTGCAAGCTCCTGCTTTAGCTCGGTAAGCAACTCTTTGTTCACGTCTGAGAAATTATTGACAAAGTTCAACGGGTTCTGTATCTCGTGCGCTATACCCGCGGTCAATTCACCCAATGATGCCATTTTCTCTGTTTGGATCAGCTGGGTTTGCGCTGCTTTTAGCTCGGTAAGGGTTTTATCCACCTGTTGTTTGGCGGCTTCCAGTTTGTTGAAATCTTCGTACCGGGCGTAAGCCGTCGCGAAGGCTTCGGCCAGTGATTTTACCAGGTCCTTGGCATCATCGTTTAATGGTTCGGTGTTACCCACATAAAGCATGCCCTGCAGAAAAGGAAAGAAATGCAAGTCGAGGCTGGTATCGGGGTGCTCAGTCACGAACCGTTCTTTAGAGCTTACCGCTCCCTGGTTTAACAGGTTTTTAGTATTTGCAGCAAATTGTTCGGCTGTCCAATGTCCGGTAGCAATCTGGCTGTTGCGCCAGGCGGGTAAAACGATCTGACCAATGCCTTCGGCATCAAACGGCAGGTCAAATGCAGCCAATGCGCGGCCATCGGGGGTTGACAAATGGGTATGGATACACTCCTGCGGTCCGTCCACAATAAACACGCCGCAGCGGATAAAAGGGATACCCAATATCGTCAGCTCGTTCCATACAAGGGGGATGATGCGTTCCAGGTCTTTGGTGGTGCGCATACTGGCTATTTCGCCGCGCACCCTGTCCAGCGAGGCTTGTTTAACGGATTCGCGGGCCCGTTCCTCGGCTTTTTGCAAATCCAGGAAACGAACATAGGCCTGCTCAAAAACCCGTCCAAACCGCTTCAATACTTCGCTTTCCTTCTCATTCAGTATTTTTCCCGAAAAACTTACTGCCGCGAGAGACGATATCTTACCGGACGCAATAGAATAGGCATAGCTTTCACTTTCCAGCACCATTGCCTTTCGGTCAGGGTGCATATACTTGAAGTCGGTAAATTCGAACGCCCAGTTAAAGAACTGGTTTTTTTCCTCAAACGAAAATACCTTTGCAAAGTAATCCACGCCGCTGATTAACGCGTCCCAGCCGCTAACGATTAAGGGATCGTTATGATAAGGGATAAATATTGATTTTGGATAAGGTACTCCGCGCAGTGCTATCCATTGAACCTGAGACATGGCTGTTTTTTCAGGGATAATTATATTTACTGCATCCAGTTCAAAACCTATCTCCGTAATTTTTTCAAAAACGATATTAACAATATCTTGCAATTCATCCGTTTTATTCATGGCCAGGGAGCGGGAGCGTACTTTTTCCAAAGCCGCTTCAATTTTAGCTTCGCGGGCCTGTTCCTCAGCTTGTTCCAAATCCTTAAATCGGGTGTAGGTTTGCTCGAAAACTTTGGCAAAACGCATTATTACCGCCTGCTCTGCCACGGTATAGGCATACCCTTCCAAATTGGTTACTGAAAGCCAAACCGTTTTCAATGTTGCGCAGTATATATAATAGCCTGGCGATTTGTAAATGCCGTCGATAATATCCCTCGGGTAATCTGGCAGTGGTGACGCATTTTTGAAAAAATGATCCCACCACTGTTTTCGTTCTTCGGCTGTTAAGTTGCATATATAATGATCTGCACCGTTTTCTCTTGCCCGTATTAACCCATTACTGACCGGGTGATCGAAATAGGGGATAAATGTCTTTGTTGGATAACTTATATATGTCGATGCCACCCAAATGTTAAAATCAACTTCCGCCCCGTTATAATCTGTGTTAAAACTGGCCCCGCTGATAATGAAATCTAAAAGAACAAATTGATCGAAGATCAACTGGATAACTTCCTGCAGTTCCTCGCTCTTTTGCATGGCCATAGTATGGCTGCGCACACGCTCCATCGCCATTTCAATTTTAGCTTCGCGGGCCTGTTCCTCAGCTTGTTCCAAATCCTTAAATCGGGTGTAGGTTTGCTCGAAAACTTTACCGAAACGCTTTAATAGAGCGTTGTCTGCATCTGAAAAAGGAACATTGGAAAACCTGGCGATATACAGGGAAACATTCTTCAGGAATAAATTCGACAGAATATATCCTGGTGCGCTATATACTAATTCCTTTTCTTCCTTTGAAACCTCGGGGGTATATTCAAAACACTGTTCAAAAAAGCTGTTTTTTTCTTCAAATGTCAGGGTACTGGCGAAAAAGTCCAGTCCCTTTCGTTTTGCTTCGTTGGAGCGATTCCATTGTGGATGATCAAAATAAGGTATATGTAACAGGCTGGGAACTGAATGGGCCGCACTGGCATGCCATAGGTGCCAATCGTCGCTTTCCTTATAATCTATTGTAAAGCCTGCATCGGTAATATCCATGCCCAGGCTAACAAACTGATCGAAGATCACCTGGATAACTTCCTGCAGTTCATCGCTCTTTTGCATGGCCATGGTACGGCTGCGCACACGTTCCAAAGCCGCTTCAATTTTGGCTTCGCGCGCCTGTTCTTCGGCCTGTTCCAAATCCCTAAATCGGGTGTAGGTTTGGGCGAAAACTTTACCAAAGCGCATGATCACAGCCTCCTCCGCTTCCGTATAGGCATAGCCCAGGTAATTGGTAATGCTAAGCGAAACCGTTTTTATTATTGCGGTGTAGCTATAATATCCAGGCGCATTGTAAATGCGGTCGCGGATTTCAGGCGGGAAATCGGGCAGCGGGGACGCATTTTTGAAAAAATGTGCCCACCATTGTTTCGTTTCGACAGCTGTTAGATTGGTTACAGAATGATCTGAACCGTTGTCTGTCGCCGCAATTGCCATATTAAAAACCGGGTGATCGAAATAGGGGATAAATACCCTGGCGGGATAACTTCGATTTGACGATGCCAGCCAAATGTTTTTATCGTTGCCTGCGCCAAAGTCGGTGTCAAAACCGGCGGCGTTGATGTTGAAATTTAAAACGGCGAATTGGTCAAAGATCACCTGTATCACTTCGGCCAGCTCCTCACTCTTTTGCATCGCCATGGTGCGGCTGCGCACGCGCTCCAATGCAGCTTCAATTTGGGCTTCGCGGGCCTGTGCTTCAATTTCTTCTTTCTGCCGGCTCAGCAGTACATTGGCTTTTTGTTTTTGCCGATTATTGCGGTAAAATATGCCGGTCAATAACAATAATACTGCAATGCCTGCTAACAATACATAAGTCCTGATCTTTGTTTGAATAGCCGCTTTTTCTTTTTCCAGCTCCTGCGCATGGATTTGCGCTTTGAATGACAGTTTTTGAAAATCGGTCAGGCTTTTGGTTGTAGCATTAAAAACACTGTCTTTGGCGGTAAGCGCCAGGCCCTGGTACTTGTATGCACTGTCGGTTTTGCCGCTGAGGTTATAACTTTGATACAGGAGGTCATAAGCCTGGTCCACGTTTTGTTTAGAGTCCATGGAATGTAAAACTTCAAGCGTCTTTTTCGCATAGTACAAACTTGAATCTTTTTGTTTTGCAGAAAGGTAATAGCTTGTTAAGTCATGGTAACAAGTAGCAACACCCGACAAGTTTTTTTGTTCAAGATCGGTACGTAGTGCTTTGTGAAAATTTTGTAATGCCCCGGCCGCATTTCCTTTATTAAAATTAATTTTGCCGATGCGCTCGTAACAATAACCGAGGTAACGTTTAAAAGATACATGTTCGAAAATCCGTACCGCATTTTGGGTCATTATTAAAGCTGTATCCGGCTGGTTAAGTAGAAAATAAATAGACCCAAGGCTCATAAAAGACAATCCCAGAACAGGCTGGTAACCTGAACCCTCCGCAAGTTGTTTACCTAAATTGAGCTGAAATAATGCCTGGCGAAGATCTCCGGCATCACGCATAAGGTCGCCAAGGTTTTCATGGATAAGCGCAAGGAGAACAAGACGTTCATTATGTGGGTTATGAATCTGAAAAGGGTCCCAAGGCTTATTTTCGGTAGCCGGATCTTCTGCTAATTTAAGCGCTTGTTGAAAACACGCAAGGGACTCGGGAAATTTACCCAGAGAACGAAGCATATATCCCTTACCCCGTAAAGCGAAAGCCTCTCCAAGAAGCTGTTTGTTTTTTTTCGCAAGCGAAAACGACTGGTCGTAATAGTACAGGGCAGTATCTCTGTTTATTTCCTCATTAAAGATAGCAAGATTTAGCAAAATATCACATCTCGCAGAATCGGTGCGGGCGGTTTTTAATGCTTTCTTTAAGCTGTCATTATGGCTTTGTTGCGCCAGGCTAACTGCCGGTAGCAGCAGCAGTAATACTATTTTGATGCAGGTTTTTCTCATACTGTTCGCTTTATTTAATCGGTAATGTGATAATAAACTCCGTGCCTTCACCCTCAACACTATTCACCTGTATACTTCCACCATGTCCCTTTACCACCATATCATAAGTTAGGCTTAAGCCCAATCCCGTTCCCTCGCCTGTAGGTTTAGTGGTAAAAAACGGCTGCATGATCTTTTCCTTAATGCTGTTGGGTATGCCAATACCGTTGTCTTTTACTTTGACAACCACCTGGCCGTTTTCGGCGTATGTGTCTACTGTAACTTCCGGTTTATATTCCTCGTCTGCTGTTTTTTGCTTTTGGTTAACTGCATAAAAGGCGTTGTTAAACAGGTTGAGGAACACCCGGCCAATATCCTGCGGGATCACATTTATGGCTGGCAGTTTTTCATCAAAATGTGTTACCATCTCTGCGTTAAAGCTCTTGTCTTTCGAGCGCAGGCCATGGTAGGAGAGGCGCAAATATTCATCTGCCAAAGCGTTAATATCTGTTGGCTCCTTTTGTCCGCTGCTGCTGCGCGAATGTTCCAGCATGCCTTTTACAATGGAAGCCGCGCGGTTGCCATGGTTGTTTATTTTTTCGAGGTTTTGAATAACATCGCCCGAAATTAATTTAGCTTCCTCAATGTCGCCTTTGTCCAGTTCATCCTTCAGTTCTCCCATCAGTTCCTTACTTACCTCAGAAAAATTATTCACAAAATTGAGCGGATTCTGTATCTCATGGGCAATACCTGCCGTCAACTCGCCCAGCGAAGCCATTTTTTCTTTTTGAATCAACTGGCTTTGAGTGGATTGAAGGTCGGTTAGGGTACTTTCCAATAGCTTGTTGGCTTTTTGTTTTTGCCGGTTATTGCGATAAAATATGCCAGCCAATAACATAAATACGACAATGCCAGCCAGCAACGCGTAAGTGCGTATTTTGGTCAAGATAGCCGCTTTTTCTTTTTCCAGCTCCGCAGCATGCAGTTGCGCCTCAAATGACAGTTTCTGAAAGTCAGCCAGGCTTTTTGTTGTTGCATTAAAGCTGCTGTCTTTGGCCGTTAATGCAAGGCCCTGGTATTTGTAGGCGCTATCTGTTTTCCGGGCCAGTTGATAACTTTGATACAAGTACTCATGCGCGTTGCCCAGGTTTTTAGAACCCATGGAATGTAAAACTTCCAGGTTCTTTTTGGCATAATAGAGGCTCGAGTCCTTTTGCTTTTCGGAAAGAAAGTAGCGGGCTAAATCATCATAGCAATCACTGATTTTTGCCAGGTTTTCTTGCCCGATACTTGCATTTACGCCTTTATGAAAGTATTTAACGGCGAGGTTTTTGTTGCCTTTTTCCAAATAAATTTTCCCCAGAATTTCAAATACAGTACCGCGGTATTTTTTACCGTAATTCTGAGTCTCCTTTTGTGCGAATATCCGTTCAGCATTTAATTCAAAATCCAATGCTGAATCTAACCGATGAAGTTGTAAATAAGCGCTGCCAAGCACCTGATAGTCAAAACCAATCGCACCGCGGCGGCCGGTTTCTTCGTCAAGTTGTTTACAGGCGTTAAGTTGAATAATTTCCTTATCAAAATTATTTGTAGCACCCATCAGCAAGGCAAGTAAATAATGAGTATCTGAAAGTATAAAAAGCCGGTTTTTATGTGGCTTGACTTTTTTTAAATCTGAGTTTGTACACCATGTCGTTTTTTCATTTCCGGGATCTTCAGCCAGGTCAAGCGCTTGCTGAAGACATTGCAGTGATTCGGCGTACCTGCCTAAATACATTAAACTGAAACCTTTTCCACCTAATGCTGAAGCTTCAGCAAGTAGCTGGCTATTTTTTTTGGCGAGTTGAATGGCCAGGTTATTGTAGTAAAGGCTCGTATCCCTGTTTGTTTCCGAAGTTGAAAATCCAATGAATAACGCCGCGAAATAACGGGTAGAGTCGGTACGGGCATTTTTCAGCGCTTTGCGCAAGCTATCAACCGTGGTTTGTTGTGCCATACCTAAAATTGGGATGAGCAACAGGAATAGTATTTTGATGTTTTTTCTCATTCCTTTAGTTTATTGGCAGTGTAATAATAAATTCCGAGCCTTCTCCTTCAACACTTTCCACTTGTATATTCCCCCCATGCCCCTTCACTACCATATCATAAGTTAAGCTTAAGCCTAAGCCAGTACCTTCGCCAGTTGGTTTAGTGGTAAAAAACGGCTGCATGATCTTTTCTTTAATAGCACCGGGTATACCAACGCCATTGTCTTTCACCTTGATGACCACCTTGCCGTTTTCGGCGTATGTTTCTACTGTAACTTCGGGTTTATATCCCTCGCCTGCCGTTTTTTGTTTTTGGTTAACGGCATAAAAAGCGTTGTTAAACAGGTTGAGGAACACCCGGCCAATGTCCTGCGGGATCAAATTTATGGCTGGCAGTTTTTCATCAAAATGTGTTACCATCTCGGCGTTAAAGCTCTTGTCTTTCGAGCGCAGGCCATGGTAGGAAAGGCGCAAATATTCATCCGCAAGCGCGTTGATGCCGGTCGGTTCTTTTGCCCCGCTGCTACTCTGGCTATGTTGCAGCATACCTTTTACAATCGCGTCGGCGCGCTTGCCGTGAATGCTGATCTTCTTCGAGTTTTCTTCAATATCCATGGCTATGGCTTTGATCTCTTCAAGGTCACCTTTATCGATTTCCTGTTTCATCTCGCCGATCAGCTCAGTGTTCACTTCTGAGAAGTTGTTAACGAAGTTTAACGGGTTTTGAATCTCATGGGCGATGCCTGCGGTAAGTTCTCCAAGCGAAGCCATTTTTTCCGCCTGGATGAGCTGGGTTTGGGTGTTCTTTAGTTCAGCATGGGTTTTTTCCAGCGCTTTATGTTGGTTTTCAATTTGTTCGTTGCGTTGCTTGAGCGCTTTATTTGCCTTTTTCCGCTGGCCGCTTGCGTATAAAAGAATAGCGGCGATGAGCACAAATACAGCAATAATACCCAGCATGGTGAACCGTTGTAATTTATTTTGATAGGCCTGCTGTGCAGCTTCCGCCTCGCGTTTTTGCTGTTCCTGGTTTAATACTAAAGTTTGTATTTGCAGCGTTTTTCGCTGATTATATAAACTGTCCTGCGCTTTGAGCATGATCTGCTGATAATCAAAAGCGTTTTTATAGTCGTTAAGTAATCTGTACTGATCCGTCAACAGCATAGTCGATTTCATCACCAGGTCAGGGTCTTTATACAGGGTGGCCTCGTCAAATGCTTTTTTTGCGAAATAGATACACGAGTCCCTGCGGGATAATGCGGCATAGGCCTCGGCCATCCAGCGGTAGTCTGCGCTCCGCAACTGGTGGTCATCCAATTTGGAGATAGTTAATATACTTTTTCTGAAATAGTCCATTCCCTTCGCATATTTTTTTTTCTGTAACTGCACAATGCCAAAATTTCTCATTGCATAGCCAAGGTTCCTGCCATGCTTATCCATATTGTAGCCTTTTTCGGTATAATATTCTGCCGAGTCGGTCATCCCCAAATCCAGATATAGTGCTCCAATATTGTTGTAAAGTGGTAGCCTCAGCTCGGTTAAGTGTGCCTTTTCGGTAACGGCTTTTGACAGAAAAAAATAAGACAATGCCTTTTTGTCATCCTTTATAATATTATAGTCGTGGCCGAGATTTGTGTAACACAACGCAACGGCGCGCTGATCATTTATAGCAATAGCTTCTGGCAGCAGGTCGAAAATAATTTTGAACGATTGCGGCAGGTCGCCTCTTCGTTGAAGGTAGTTTGCGATACTCAGACGTGCGTAAAGCTCGCCTTTTTGGTAGTGAATTTTACGGGATATCGCCAGCGCATTATTAAGGCAATTCATACACGAATCAGGGTTTGAAAACAGAAATATGTATGTAGCTTTGTTAACAAGTAATTGAACCAGCGTGGTATCTTGCCTGTTTTTTTGGTAAGCCTTTGTCAGGCTGTCCACTTTATTTACCTGTGCCATGGCCAGGTGGCTGCCGCTTGCAAAAAGGATCAAACAAAAAACTAACTTCCTCATCATTATTTATGTTATGGGTAAGGTGATTGTAAATAGGGTAAAGGCGCCTTCTTTGCTTTCTACATTAATGGTGCCGCCATGCCCCTTCACCACCATATCGTAAGTTAAGCTCAAGCCCAGGCCCGTGCCCTCACCCGTTGGCTTGGTGGTAAAAAACGGCTGCATGATCTTTTCTTTAATAGCATCGGGTATACCAATCCCATTGTCTTTTACTTTGACAACCACCTTGCCGTTTTCGACGTATGTGTCTACAGCAACTTCCGGTTTATATTCCTCGTCTGCTGTTTTTTGCTTTTGGTTAACTGCATAAAAGGCGTTGTTAAACAGGTTGAGGAACACCCGGCCAATGTCCTGCGGGATCAAATTTATGGCTGGCAGTTTTTCATCAAAATGATTGACCATCTCTGCGTTGAAACTCTTGTCTTTCGAGCGCAGGCCATGGTAGGAAAGGCGCAAATATTCGTCCGCCAGCTTATTTATATCAGTGAGTTCTTTTGCCCTGCTGCTACTCTGGCTATGCTGCAGCATACCTTTTACAATAGCGTCGGCGCGTTTGCCGTGGTGACGTATTTTTTCGAGATTCTGCTTCAGGTCGGCGCCTATGGCCTGGGCTTCTGCAATATCGCCTTTCGCCAGTTCCACATCCATTTCATCGACCAGCTCTGCGCTTACTTCCGAAAAGTTATTCACGAAGTTTAACGGGTTTTGAATCTCATGGGCGATGCCTGCGGTAAGTTCTCCAAGCGAAGCCATTTTTTCCGCCTGGATCAACTGTCCCTGTGTTGTACGAAGGGCCACCAATGTTTTTTTGTTTACCTGTAATTGCCGGTAAATAAATACCAGCAAACCCGATATCAACAGTAACACAACCAATGACCCCCACAACAAATAGTTCCGGCGGCTGATCTGGTATTCCTGCAGGGCTTTTTCCTGTTTTAGGTGGCTAATATGTTCGCGTTGCTGTTTGTCGTTCTTATCTATCTCGTACTGGGCTATTTTAAACTGGTCGCGATCCTTTTCCTGCAACCCGGATACTTCAAAATACTGGTCAAAATATTTGCCGGAAAGGCCGGCCTTGTTTTGCGCTTTGTAAAAATCGCCAAGTTCCTTCAAATATTTAAGCTGAAGCGGAAGCCCTTTTTCATCAACAGATGCCTTATAAGCATTCAACAGAAATTTTTCCGCCTTTTGCAAGTCGCCTTCGGCTTTATAATATTGATAATAGCCGTAGTCCACTTCCATATTACCATAATTGCTTACCGTTTTAAGCGCCACTGAATCAGTCATTGCCCTTACCCTTTCTAAAATTGGGAATGCCAATAAGGGCTTACCTATTTTAAGATAGATAGCTGCTTTAAAAGCTAATGTTGTGGCCAATCTTTGGGAAGCCCCATGGTTTTGTGTGGCCATATCCAGGTTGGATTGTTCGAGCGCCCCGGCATAATCGTGCTTACGGTAGGCGATCTGCGACAGCGCGTAATACGCTGAACTGAGCATATACTTGTCGTCCAGTTTTTTGGCTACCGGAATTAAATATTTTAAATAATGGGTCCCTTTTTCAATGTTGCCCCATTCCGCGTAGGTCGACCCAACTATGCTGATGGCATTGGCATAGTAGTGGGGGTTGTACTCCCTGAATATATCGGCACCTTTAAGATAATTGTTTAGGGCCAGGTTGTATGCGCCTTCGATAAGGTAGTAGCCTGCTATAGCATGATAACAGGGCGCCGCGTTAGCTGAGGGGCCGTTGACAAGATAATATTCGAGTTTTTGATTGTAATAGCGCAACCGTTCCTCCTGGTTACCAACCAAATTGTATAAAATACGCATATTCATCAAAAGCGGGACGATCTGCTTATGCTGTTTATCAAATATCCCGATAGCTGCCTGCAGGCTTTTGAGCGCTTCGGGGTATTGCTTATTCGTCCAATATTTGTTACCATCCTCTATCAATTGATAAGGCGAGGGATTTATTAATTTAAAACGGTTATTCAGCTGCAGCAATTTCGGCACCCAATCTGTATAAGAAATAGTTTCGCCCTGTCGTATCGGCACCACATCAGTTAATTGCTGTAATATTAAAAGGCTGTCGCCGGCAGTTCTTGTTGTTGCAAGCTGCTTTTGCAAGGAATCCATCGTGGCGCGCGCGAAATCTTCTTGCGCGAGGCACCTTCCGGCCAGTAAATAAAAGGGTAACAGAAAGATCAGTTTTTTTATCATTATGTTTCAGTATTATATCGGCAAGTAAACGGTAAACTCCGTAAACTCGCATTCTTTAGAATTTACATCTATTTTCCCCCCATGCCCCTTCACCACCATATCATAAGTTAAAGATAGGCCCAAGCCTGTTCCTTCACCCGTTGGCTTGGTAGTAAAAAATGGCTGCATGATCTTTTCTTTAATGCTGTCTGGTATACCAATCCCATTGTCTTTTACTTTGATGACGACCTGACCTTTTTCGGTTGATGTGCTTACCGTTACTTCAGGTTTGTAATCTGTACCGGCTGATTTCTGCTTTTTGTTCACAGCATAAAAAGCATTGTTGAACAAGTTGAGCAAAACCCGGCCCATATCTTGCGGGATCACCGGCACCTTTGGCACGTCGGCGTCAAACCGGGTGATCATCTCCGCACTAAAGGATTTGTCCTTTGACCTTAGGCCATGATATGCAAGGCGCAGGTATTCATCGGCAAGCGAATTAATATTAGTTGGTTCTTTTTTGCCCGTACCAGACTGGCTGTGCTGGAGCATGCCTTTTACAATGGCATCAGCACGTTTGCCGTGGTGACTTATTTTTTCGAGATTTTGACTAAGGTCGTTTGCAATCGCTATTACTTCTTCGTTGTGCCCGGCTTTGGCTTCTTCTTTGAGTTCGTCCAACAATTCAACGCTTACTTCCGAAAAATTGTTCACAAAATTCAACGGGTTTTGAATCTCATGCGCGATGCCAGCCGTCAACTCACCCAGCGAGGCCATTTTTTCGGATTGGATGAGCTGGGTTTGGGTGGCTTTGAGTTGTAACAGGGCATTTTGCACTTCCTCTTTCTGCCGGTTCAGCAGTACATTGGCTTTTTGTTTTTGCCGGTTGTTGCGGTAAAATATGCCGGCTATCAGCAACAGACCTCCAATGCCGACCAGCATAGCATATATCCTAACCTTGCTCTCGTAAGCCAGCTTTTCTTTTTCCAGGTCCCTTAAATGAAGTTGCTGGCTAAAGCCAAGGTTTTGAAAATCGGCCAGGCTTTTGATCCTTTGGTTGTAGATGCTATCTTTCGCGGTCAATGCCAGGCGCTGGTATTTGATAACGCTATCCGGTCGGTTATTCAACTGGTAACTAAGCGATAAATTTCCATAAGCCTGATCGATGTTAAAGTCCTTGTAACCCGTGGGTAACAAATGAATAATCTGCAAAGTTTTTATCGCGTAAAACAGACTCGAATCTTTGTCATGCTTTGCCAGGTAATAGTTCGTTAACCCAAAATATGACTTGCCCATGTTCGACAAGTGATCATTCTTCAACGACCATTGTAAACCCTCCTGTAAATATTTTTTCCCCAGTGCCAGATTGCCTTTTTTCATATAAATAAAGGCAATATCGGTAAGGGCATTGCCCACATATTTTTTATCGCTGGAGAACCGTAAGTTTTTTAAAGCTTCATTTTCCTCGATCAATGCCGAATCCAGCTTGTTAAGCGCCAGGTATTCGCCACCAAGTGCTATTTGTGGTATGGCTAACCTATAAGCGTCATTGATCACCCTGGCATTTTTTATGCTTTCTTTCAGGTAATAAATTCGCTGGCTGGTATTTTTTGTGCCATACATCAGTTCGGCATACAATAACTGCAAACGGCAAAGTACATACAGCTTGTTATTCTTAGGTTTTGAACCGCCTTGTGTAAAATACCAGCCATTGTCGTCATTTTTACTTTCGTCCAGGATAGTAAACGCGTTCTGAAAAAATAGCAGCGATTCGGCATATCGCCCCAACTCTGCAAACTGATATCCTTTGACCCCCAAAGCGCCGGCCTCCGCAATTTTTTGGTTATGCCTGCGCGCAACAAGCAATGCAGCGTCATAATGGCGAATGGATGAGTCCCTTTCCAACTCCTGGAAATAATACCCAATTTGCATATTTAGCGAATAGCGCACTGAGTCGTTCGGCGCACCGCGCAGGGCGGCCCGCAGGCTATCAGCATAATGGGGCTGTGCCATGCCAAATCCGGGTATCAGCAACAGTAATACTATTTTGATGCAGGTTTTTCTCATGCTGTTTTGATTAACTAATTGGCAGTGTAATAATAAATTCCGAGCCTTCTCCTTCAACACTTTCCACTTGTATGGTGCCCCCATGCCCTTTCACCACCATATCATAAGTTAAGCTTAAGCCTAAGCCAGTACCTTCGCCAGTTGGTTTGGTGGTAAAAAATGGCTGCATGATCTTTTCTTTAATGGCATCGGGGATGCCGATACCATTATCTTTTACTTTGATGACGGCCTGATCTTTTTCGGTTGATGTGCTTACCGTTACTTCAGGTTTGTAATCTGTACCGGCTGATTTCTGCTTTTTGTTCACAGCATAAAAAGCATTGTTGAACAAGTTAAGCATCACCCGGCCAATATCCTGCGGGATGACATTTATTTTGGGTAGTGTAGGTTCAAAATGGGTGATCATTTCAGCATTAAAACTCTTGTCCTTTGCCCTCAATCCATGATAGGCCAGCCTCATATATTCATCAGCAAGTGCGTTGATATTAGTTGGTTCCTTTTTACCGCTACCGGATTGACTGTGCTGAAGCATTCCTTTTACAATGGCGTCGGCGCGCTTGCCATGATGGTTGATCTTTTCTTCATTCCCGATAACATCATCCGCAATTGCGCCAACTTCTTCATAATTTTTTGCTGCAAGCTCCTGCTTTAGCTCGGTAAGCAACTCTTTGTTCACGTCTGAGAAATTATTGACAAAGTTCAACGGGTTCTGTATCTCGTGGGCTATCCCCGCGGTAAGTTCGCCAAGCGAGGCCATCTTTTCCGTCTGGATCAGCTGGGTTTGCGCTGTTTTAAGCTCTGTTAGCGTAATATCCACCTGTTTTTTGGCCGCTTCCAATTTGTTGAAATCCTCGTACCGCGCATAAGCAGTAGCGAAGGCCTCGGCCAGTGATTGCACCGTATTGATCTCATCAACGGTAAGCGGGGCGATATTGCCCACATACAACATCCCCTGTAAAAATGGAAGGAAATGCAGATCGAGCCCCGCGCTTGGCAACGCCGCCAGGTATTTATCCTGCGACTCTACCGCACCCTGTTCAACCAGGCTATTGGAATAAGCTTTAAATTGCGCCTCGTCCCAATGATCGGTATATACCTGTTTTTTTCGCCAGTTAGCCAATATGTCTTTCCCGAAGCCTTCGGTGTTGTAGGGGATAGGGTAGGCGGCCAGGGCTTTCCCTTCGGGTGTGGAGAGGTAGGTATGGATCTCTTCCTGCTGCTTATCCATAATAAAAACGCCGCAGCGGGTAAAGGGTACGCCTAAAATGGTGAGTTCATTCCATACCAGCGGGATGATCCTTTCCAGGTCAGTTGTAGATCGCATGGAGGCTACTTCGGCGCGGACCCTGTCTACCGAAGCCTGTTTTACAGCTTCGTGTGCCTGGGCCTCAATCGCCTCCTTTTGCTGTAAGATCTCCTCTTTTTGTTCCATTACTTCGGCGGTACGGAGCTGTACAGTATCCTCCAGCACACGTTTATCATGCAGCAGCTTGCGGGAGCGGAATACGACATAAGCGCGGATGGCCGCTACGAAGATGGTAAGGTACAATACCAGCGCCCACCAGCGCAGCCACCACGGCGCATGGATGATAACCACGAAGCTATCGCCCTTATTGTTCCATACCCCATCGCTGTTAGCGGCTTTAACACGAAAGGTATAGGTACCTGGCAGCAGGTTGGTATAGGTTACGCCGCGCAGCGAACCAGCCTGTATCCAATGGTTATCATAACCTTCTAACCGGTAGGTGTATTTGTTTTCAGCCGGGTCGACATAATGCAGTGCCACAAAGTTGAAAGTGACCTTATTCTCGTTCCAGGCCAACTCCTTTTGTTTTTTGCCATAGGTTTCAATAATAACGGAACTGTCACTTGCCGAACGGGGGTTGCTGTAAGCGATATTTTCAATATGAACCAGCGGTGCGTTTAAATCCTTTGTAATGGTATTGGGATCGAATAAAACTATATTATCCCCGCCCCAGAAAGCTATATTTTTACCAATATCCCAAAAGCCATTATTGCCCTCATTAAAAATACCTTCCCAGCTATTGCCGGCGCTCTTATAGGTTTTCATTGAATAATCGCGGGTGTTTATCCTTGTAAATCCCCGGGTAGTTATAACCCAAATAAATTCAGTCTGGTCGGTATGGATATATAGAACCTCGTCGCCTAATAACCCGTCTTTTTCGGTGAACCTTTTTATCGGCGCCCCCTTGCGGTTATCCACTAAAAAAAGCCCGTTAAAAAAGGTGCCTGCCCAAAGCCTTCCCTGGTTATCCTGCTTAACAGAGTTAATAGAATTAAGGCCCAAGTAGGGTTTATAATCAGATATAAATACGTCTTTTTTCCGGTCATAATGGTTCAACCCACCGTTACCGGTTGCTACCCAAAGCGTGGCTGACCTGTCCTCGTAAATGACCGCCACATTAATATCATCAAGCGAGTTGCGGCTTGTTTTGGTAAAATCATTCGCGATATAAGGATAGCGTTTAAATTTTTTTGTTTGGGGGTTAAAAGCGCATATCCCGCCGCCACCGGTACCTATCCATACCGTACCGGTATGATCGTCCATCATAAAATTGATCTGCTTATTGCTCAACGAAGTGCTGTCTTTGGCAATGGGTTTATAGGTCTCCGTTTTACCCGTTTTCGGGTCATACACCCGGAGACCGTCATTTGCATTGGAAGAATCAGCGGGATGATAATAAACCATGCCGTTTTTTGCGATCAATAGCTGAAAAACAGGTTGTTTTGAAATTAGTTTGACAGTTAGATTGGCCTTATCGTACCGGTAAAGCCCATTCTGCGCCGCCACCCAGTATTGTCCGTCCGGGGCCTGTCTAACACAAAATACATCAACCCATGGCAACTTGAGGCCTTTTCCCTTAAGTGAAACAAAGGCCGATTTGATGGTGTTTACGCGATCGACTCCTCCTACTGATCCTATCCATAACGTGCCTTCCCGGTCGAAGAACAGCTTAAAGATATTCCAGTTTGAGCTTATGGATGCGGGATCGGCCTTGTCATGGATATATCTTTTAAAAACACCGGTTTCCGGGTTAAAACAAAGCAGGCCATAGCCGGCAGCCATCCAGAGTTTGCCATCTTTATCTTCGCGGATACGGTTTATTGAATTTTTCCCAGGATATTTTATAGTATCTGCAGCCGGATAGTAATTGATAAACCTGTTTGCTTTATCATCATATAAAGATAACCCGGCCGCTGTGCCCAGCCATAACCTATGTTTCTTGTCTTCAAAGCCGGTATTAACGGTATCATTACCCAGGCTATTTTTATCGGCCGGATTGTGCTTAAAATCCGCCGTCTTTCTGCTTTGCATTTCCATCAGCACCAGGTGAGCGCTCTTATCTGTCTTACCCTTCACCGTCAGCCATAATTTACCCGGCATTGCTGTTGGCTGGTTTTGCACATATATAGCTTTTTGTTTCAGGGTATCGTTTGAAGTAAAGTACCCCGTGAAGCTGTCGGAGGATGGGTTGTAAAGATAAAGGCCATTATCAGAACCTACCCATACTTTTCCCTGGTGATCAACATATACCCCAGGAGATTTACAGTTAATGTAGTGGGAGCCTTTTTGATCGTGTCCATATAATTTGAAGGTACCCGTAACCGGATCAAATTGCTGCAGTGTAGCAACATATGTGTGCCCTGGAAAACTGTAATAAGACCATATTTTCCCAAGGGAGTCCCTGGCAGCAACACCCTGGAACCCCTTGTTTTGGAGGGTCTTATTTTTATACTGCACGAGATGATCGGCCGATGGGTCATACTTATATAAGCCACTCGTTAAACTGTTTGCCCAAAGGTTATGGTCCTTATCCACAAAAGTGTTTGTAAAGATGTAGGCGGGTATATTGGTTTTATCTTCAATCCCCGGTTTATAGGCCTTAACCCGGTAGCCGTCGTAGCGTACAATTCCCCTCAAGGTAGCCAGCCAGATATATCCCTGTTTATCCTGCACCATATCCTGGATAATATTATCGGGTAAGCCTTCCTTGATGTTCAGGTGGTCGAAACTTAGATGGGCGGGCTGCGCATAGCCGAACTCAACGGCAATGATAAATAACAGCGGGATGAAAAATAATTTTTTCATGGTTATTGGTTTAATGGCAATTGAATAATAAACTCCGTAAACTCGCCCTCTCTGGTGTTTACCTCTATCGTTCCCCCATGGCCTTTTACGACCATATCATAGGTTAAGGAGAGGCCTAAGCCGGTACCTTCGCCGGTGGGTTTGGTAGTGAAAAATGGCTGCATGATTTTTTCTTTGATGTTGTTTGGTATACCAATTCCGTTGTCTCTTACCTTGATCACTACCTGGTCTTTTTCGGTATAAGTGGTTACTGAAACTTCGGGTTCATAGGCCGATTCTGCCGTTTTTTGCTTTTGGTTCACAGCATAAAATGCATTATTAAACAGGTTGAGCAATACCCGGCCTATATCTTGCGGTATGACATTAACCTTCGGCAGTTTTTCATCAAAATGCGTTACCATTTCTGCGTTAAATCTTTTATCCTTTGCTCTTAGTCCATGATAAGCCAACCTCATATACTCATCGGCAAGTGTAATGATATTGGTTGGTTCCTTTTTACCGCTACCGGATTGGCTGTGCTGCAGCATCCCTTTAACAATGGCATCGGCGCGTTTGCCGTGGTGGACTATCTTCTCCAAATTTTGGATAACATCCTGGGAAATTACCTTGGCTTCTTTCGTATCGCCTTTATCCAATTCTTCCGTTAACTCATCCATCAACTCTTTACTCACCTCCGAAAAATTATTTACAAAGTTTAACGGGTTCTGTATTTCATGTGCAATGCCCGCAGTCAACTCACCTAAGGAGGCCATTTTTTCGGATTGGATGAGTTGGGTTTGGGTTGCCTGCAATTTTTCCAGCGTAAGCCCCAGATTGTCGCGTTGTGCTTCAATTTCTTCGTTTTGTTTACTTAGCAGCAGGTTATTGTATTTTTGCTTTTTATTATTGCGCCCTAGGATGATTCCGATGATCAAAAGAACCACCGATGTCGCAATAACTGCATAAAAGCGCATGCGCGTATCAAATTTGTCCTGTTCGGATTTCAGGTCCTCCCGGCGCTGCCTGTCCCTGTCGGCTATCAATTGAAATTGTCGCGATTTATCTGCGATGTTAATACTATCTTTTGCGGCCATTTCGGCCTTCAGATAATAAATGTTTTGTTTGTCGTCGTGCCCCTGGTATACCTGCGCTAAAATATCTGCTGCAACTGCTGTAAATTCCCAAATCTTGTTTTTTGAAGCCTGTGAAAAAGAAACAAGTGCGTACTTTTTGGCTGAATCAGGTTTCGCAACATCAAGATAGGCCCTGGCCATGTTGTTTTCCATGTAGGGATTATTGACGCTTTTAAAATGCTTTTTGCCGATGTTGTAGGCTAGCCGGTAATATTTCAATGCCGAATCAGGTTTGCCTGCCGCAGTTAAAGCTTCGCCAAGATCGCCTAAAGCATTCCGCTCATAATCCCATTTATTGGGGCTTTTAGCTTGGGGGAGTAACGCAAACTCTAGGCGGGCGTAAAAAAGGGCTGAATCCAGTTTCTTAACCTCCGCATAGTCCGATTCGAGATTCGAGTAGTTACTTATTGCTTCGACGATGTCGCCCGCCGCCATAGCCACGTGGGCAGCCTGTAAAGAATAACTTACTGACTTTTGCCAGTCCTGGGCGTAGGTGTTGGCCTGGGCTGCCATGTGCAGAAACCGGGTAAGATAGAAGTTGTTATTAATATTCTGGCTGATACTGATCCCTTTTAATGATGCATCAAGCATTCCCGGTAAGTCGTGCATCGTAAATGTTGCACCGCAGATCAGCAATAATGCACGCGCTTCTTTTTCGGGGAGCGCTGCTGCTTCCGCAACTTTCAGTTCGCGCTTCGCCTTTTTAAGTAAAGCAAAATCACCTCCGGAGTTGGCGAGCAGATCAGCCTGTGCTATGCTAAGTTGGTTGAGATCGTTAATTTGATCTATTTTCGTCAAAAGGCTATCTAACCGGTTTTTTTGTGCCCAACAAGTATGACAAACAATAGAAAGTATACCTATTATTAATATTTTCTTTTTCATCATCAGCTAATGGGTAGTGTTATTTTAAATTCGGTAAATACGCCTTGTTGCGTGTTAACTTCTATTTTCCCTGCATGCCCCTTTACCACCATATCATAAGTAAGCGAAAGGCCCAAACCTGTGCCCTCACCTGTCGGTTTTGTGGTAAAAAAAGGCTGCATGATTTTTTCTTTAATGTTGTCCGGTATCCCAATTCCGTTGTCTCTTACCTTGATTACTACCTGGTCTTTTTCGGTATAAGTGGTTACTGAAACTTCGGGTTCATAGGCCGATTCTGCCGTTTTTTGTTTTTTGCTGACTGCATAAAAGGCGTTGTTAAAAAGGTTAAGCATCACCCGGCCAATATCCTGCCCTATTGCCATGATTTTTGGTAATTCCGGATCAAAATGGGTGACCATTTCTACGTTGAAGGCTTTGTCTTTTGCCCGAAGACCGTGGTAGGCCAGCCGCATGTATTCATCGGCAAGGGCATTGATTTGGGTAAGTTCCCTGGCGGTGCTGCCCGATTTACTGTGCTGGAGCATGCCTTTTACAATGCCGTCCGCCCGCTTGCCGTGCATGTTTATTTTTTTTGAATTTTGCTCGATATCCAATGCCAGGGCCAGTATTTCGTCCAGGTCGCCATTTTCAATTTCCTTCTTCATCTCTTCGATCAGCTCGGCGTTTACTTCTGAAAAGTTGTTTACAAAATTCAACGGGTTTTGTATCTCATGAGCGATACCCGCGGTAAGCTCGCCTAGCGAGGCCATTTTTTCATTTTGGATCAGCTGGGTTTGGGCGGATTTTAGGTCTATAAGCGTTTTATCCACTTGCTGTTTGGCAACTTCCAGTTTGTTAAAGTCCTCGTACCGTGCGTAGGCGGTAGAGAACGCTTCTGCAAGGGATTGCACCAAATCTTTTGCATCCACATTCAGCTGCTCAATGTTACCCACATACAGCATCCCCTGTAAAAAGGGGAAGAAGTGCAGGTCGAGCGTAGTATCTGGCCGTTCCGTAACATATTTTCCCCTTGATTTTATTGCCCCCTGCGACACCAGGTTTTTGGTATTGGCGGCAAATTCTTTCGCGCTCCAGTGGATGGCGGCCATTTGTTTTTTGCGCCAGGCCGGCAACACATCCCGGCCAATGCCATCGGCGTCAAACGGCAGGTCGAAAGCAGCAATGGCTTTGCCATCGGGCGTTGATAAGTGGGTATGGATCAATTCCGCCACTTCATCCACAATAAACACCCCGCAGCGGATAAAGGGTATGCCCAGTATGGTCAGTTCGCTCCAAACCAGCGGGATAATGCGCTCCAGATCCTTCGTGGTGCGCATGGAGGCTATTTCGCCGCGGACCCTGTCCAGCGAGGCTTGTTTAACTGCTTCCCGTGCCTGCGCTTCCGCTTTTTGCAGGTCGAGGAAACGGGTATAGGTTTGTTCAAATACCTTTCCAAAACGCAGTATCACAGCTTGCTCTGCTTCCGTATAAGCATAGCCTTCGTAATTGGTAATGGACAACACAACAGTTTTAAATATTACCCCGTAGGTATAATATCCGGGTGCATTATAAAGACGGTCGAGTAATTCGCGGGGTATATCGGGAAGCGGGGAAGCAGTTTTGAAATAGTGGTCTAACCATTGGTTCTTTTCGGTAAATGTTAGTTTTGTTACAAAATGATCGGCACCGCTGTCAAGTGCCGCCATAGCCATATTAAAGATCGGATGATCAAAATAGGGGACAATTATCATCGCGGGATAGGTTCCGGTTGACGATGCCATCCAAATATTAAGATCCCCGCTTGCCGGAAATTCCGTAACAAAATTGGCATTGTTGATGTTAAAATTTAACCCGACCAATTGTTCATATATCAACTGAATAACCTCCGCCAGCTCCCCGCTTTTTTGCATACCCATGGTGCGGCTGCGCACCCGTTCCAGCGCGGCTTCAATTTGCGACTCGCGGGCCTGTATTTCGGCTCTTTGCAGGTCCAGAAAACGAATGTACGATTGCTCAAAAACCTTCGAAAACCTTTTTAGAATATCGATCTCATTTTCGGATAACGGCCTCCGGTTATGAAAATGAATGCCAACCCCCGAGTTTTTTGCCAGTGCAAAACATTGCGTCAGGTTTTCCTGCGCCAATATCCAGCTTCGTAATTCTTCCGGCAGGTATTTATAGTCGGTATGTTTAAACGCATATTCAAACCAGGGGTTTTTCTCGTTGACGGCATACGTCTTTGAGAAAAAATCCTGACCTGAATCAATAGCATCATAAATATCCGTTATTACCGGGGCGTCAAAAAAAGGTGTTCTGAAACATGACGGATATTCAGCATGGTTGTCGCCTATCCAAATATTAACTTCTTTTGTTACGTCTCCCGGGGTGACAATAAAAGCCGCACCGTCAATGCCGAAACTAAGGTCCTGCAATCTCTCAAAAACTACTTTAACCACATCTCTTAACTCATCGCTTTTGTGCATCGCCAATGAACGGGAGCGTACTTTTTCCAATGCCGCTTCTATCTGTGCCTCGCGGACTTGCGCTTCGGCTTTTTTAAGGTCGAGAAAGCGGGTGTAGGTACTTTCGAAAACATTGGCAAACCGCTCAAGCAGCCGCAGGCTTTCCACTGAGCGCTCAACAGTAGATTGCACATTGATCAACCCTTTTGAGAAAAAGGCAACATTGATGATCCTGCGTTTTTCATCAGGATTATATCCGGCTCCGCCCATACTTTCCCTGAACTTAGAAAAATCGTGAAGCGCTTTTCCGCTAAGGTCAATCACCAGCGACTTTTCATGCTTTTTCCAGGCTTTATAAATTTTGCCGGTAACATTTGGCTCATCTATAGGGAATTTAAACACGCGGTTAGCCTGGCTGCCGTAAAGGGTGACCCAATACTCAATTACGCCTTCCACTTCGTTGATAATGCCTATGGTAGCCTGATCGGGATTTTCACCTAAGTCCTTGAATTGTTTGAACAGGATATATGCTGTTTCAGCCAGTTCATCGCTATGCTGCATAGCCATGGTACGGCTTCGCACGCGCTCCAAAGCGGCTTCAATTTGCGCTTCCCGTGCCTGTCCTTCAATTTCCTCTTTCTGCCTGTTCAGCAGTACATTAGCTTTTTGTTTTTGCCGGTTATTGCGGTAAAATACGCCGGCCAATAACATCAGCACCCCAATGCCTGCTAACAGTACATACGTCCTGATCTTTGTTTGGATAGCCTCTTTTTCTTTTTCCAGTTGCTGGGCGTGGATTTGTGCATTGAAAGATAGTTTCTGAAAATCGGTCAGGCTTTTGGTTGTCGCTTTAAAAACACTGTCTTTGGCTTTAAGCGCCAGGCCCTGGTACTTGTATGCACTGTCGGTTTTGCCGGCCAGCTTATAACTTTGATAAAGTTGCTCAAAGGCCTGATCCAGGTCTTTGGACCTCATAAATTGCAAAACATTCAATTCTCTGGTCGCATAATACAGGCTTGAATCGATCTGTTTTTGGCCGAGGTAGTAATCCGTTAAATCGGAATAGTCATATGCGACGCCTGAAAGGTTTTTTTGGTAGAGATCCGCGCTTATTACCTTACGAAAATATTTGATTGCAAGCGCTTTATTCTGTTTTTTTAAATAAACTTGCCCAAGGGCCTCATATACATACCCGAGATATTTCCTATAGGCGCCGGGCGCTATCATAATGCGTTCCGCACTTTGTTCAAACATCAAAGCAGAATCTAATTGGTTAAGTTTGAGGTAAACATTGCCGAGAGTCAAATCGTCCTGACCAATTAATAAATTTGAGCCGATCCCGGAAGCAAGCGCTTTTGATATCCTGTAATGGGTTATTTGCTCTTCAATATTGCCTGTAGCACCCACCAAATGGCCAAGGTTGTGATGCAGGTATGCGAGCGCGGCAATACGTACCGTATGCGGACTGGGTTCTTTTACAAATTTTGCGACAGTCCCATCATACCAGCAATTTTTCTCGTTTGCAGGGTCTTCGGCCAGTTGAAGCCCTTCCTGGAAGCAGACCAGCGCCTCCGGGAATTTACCCAAATGCGTTAACTCGTAACCTTTTCCCCATAAGGCCCAGGCCTGGTCAAGCAGGTGGGCATTTTTTTTTGCCAGCCGGAGGGCCTGGTCATGAAAATAAAGACCGGTATCACGGTTTGTTTCGGAGTACTCCCAACCCAAATCCATTAATGAATTAAAACGGACGGAGTCGGTACGAGCCGTTTTCAGGGCCGTTTTTAAACTATCCCGGCGGCTTGGCTGCGCCAGGCAAATAGCCGGCATCATAAGCAGAAATACTATCTTGATTCGGGTTTTCATACTGTTTTGTTTAACTAATTGGTAATTGAATAATAAATTCCGAACCTTCCCCCTCAACACTATCACCATCACAACTCCCCTCTTGAGAGGGGGTGCGCCGGACTGTGTCGTGGCGGGGGTGTGTTCTCCAATATGCCGGATAACACACCCCTCCACCCCTCTCAAGAGGGGAATCGCGCATGGCCGCCGCTTTTTCAACTCCCCTCTTGAGAGGGGGTGCGCCGGCCTGCGTCGTGGCGGGGGTGTGTTCTCCAATATGCCGGATAACACACCCCTCTACCCCTCTCAAGAGGGGAATCGCACGGGGCCGCCGCTTTTTTACCCATTATTTTATCCTTAATTAATTGGTAACTGAATAATAAACTCCGAACCTTCACCCTCAACACTTTCCACCTGAATAGTGCCCCCATGCCCTTTTACCACCATGTCATAAGTTAACGACAGTCCCAGACCCGTACCTTCACCCGTTGGTTTGGTGGTAAAAAATGGCTGCATGATCTTTTCTTTAATGGCATCGGGGATGCCGATACCATTATCTTTTACTTTGATGATCACATTTCCATTTTCAAAAGCAGTGGTCACGGTTACTTCGGGTTTATAACCCACTTCTGCTGTTTTAGCTTTCTGATTTACTGCATAAAAGGCATTATTGAACAAATTGAGCAATACACGCCCAATATCCTGTTGCACCATATTCACCGAGGGCAGGTTTTTAGCAAAATGAGTGTGCATTTCAGCATTAAAGGATTTGTCTTTAGCACGTAGACCATGGTACGACAATTTAAAAAACTCGTCGGCCAATACATTCAGGTTTGTAAGCTGGCGTTCGCCGGTGCTGGTACGCGAATGCTGCAGCATCCCTTTTACAATAAAATCGGCGCGTTTGCCATGCTGACTTATCTTTTGCTGATTTTCTTTAATATCAAGTGCTATTGCTTTTACATCATCAAAATTGCCATTGTTTATTTCCTGCTCCATCTCGTCAATAAGTTCTGCATTTACCTCCGAAAAATTATTGATAAAGTTGAGCGGGTTTTGAATTTCGTGGGCAATGCCGGCGGTAAGCTCGCCAAGGGAAGCCATTTTTTCGCGCTGAACCAGTTGCGATTGGGTATTTTTTAACTCGTCAAGGGCCTGTTCAAGATTATCGCGCTGGGCCTCAATTTCTTCTTTCTGCTGCATTACTTCCTCGGTACGGATATGCACCTTATGCTCCAATACGCGTTTCTCTTTCACCAGCTGGTACGACCGGTAAGTGACAAAACACCAAACAACACCGAAAAACAGGATTACGTAGGTACAGTAGGCCCACCAGGTTAGCCACCAGGGCGGGGTAATTACAAAACTAAAGGCTGCCGGTTTACTCCAATCGTTATCACCACTCTTGCTGATCACCGCAAAAGTGTATTTGCCGGGCGCTACGTTAAAATAATTCCGGCTCACCGTTGCTATTGTTTTATCACTCCAGTTTTTATCAGCCCCGGTTAACAGGTACCGGTACCACGTAGTGTCATGCTCCGCTAAATTCGCGGTATTATACTCAAACCTCACATAATTTTGATTATATGCAAGCTGCAAATTAGCCGGCATATTGTTGGGCCCGGTTACTTTATCCCATGTAATCCCGGCTGAAACAGCATTATGGCTGCCGGTAAAATATTTTGGCTGGTCCATAATATTTATAGCGGCGATATAAGGGTTGGGTATAATCGGGCCTTTTTTGGACAGGTCCAGAACGGACACTCCGGCATTTCCAAACACGTAAAGTCCATCACCATTAATAGCGTCCGTGAATGGACTGTATTGATGTGTCCTGTTTATCCCGTCATTTTTGCCGAAGGACTGAATGTTCCACCGTTTATTGGCGCCTTCGCTGTCTTCCGGCGGGGTTATTTTGGTTACCCCGTCAACGGTTTCCACATAAATATGGTTATTATACTGCAATAATGAATTTATAATATGGTTGTTGAGGCCCGGAGTTTTTGAAAAGGAGGTAAGCGTGTTGTTCGTGAGATCAGCGATATAAACGCTGCCTGGCTTAGTGCTGCGCTGGTCCCCCTGGCCTGTTCCAATCCACATGTTACCTTTATTATCCTGCACCAGGCTTTTGTTTAAAGGCGTTTTAAAATTCTGCGTATCGCTCAAATATTGCATGACCATCGTATTGGGATCAAGGACACATAGCCCGCCCCAATAGCTCATCCACATTCGCCCTCTCAGGTCTCTCTTTATATCGACTATATAAATATCACCTGATTCCTTTGTTTTGTTTAAGTGTATATGTCTTATCGTGTTGTTTTTAGTGTCGTACACATCGACTTGATTTTGCAACCCGCCGATCCAAATTTTGCCGGACTTATCAACCTCTGTAGCGAGTATTAAAGTATCGCGAAAGCCCTGTTCCCGGCCAAGATGTGTCAGGGTAGTTTTTGATGAATCGATGATATCGAGGCCCTTGTGATAATGGGTAATAATAATTTTGCCCTTAATTGCCCTGATGAAAATAATGGTATCGTCGCCAAGACCGGTGCGGGTGCTTAAGTTTTTAAAGGTTTTGGTTTTGCGGTCAATAATATTCACGCCGCTAAAGAAAGCATCTGTCCAGATCAAACCCTGCTGATCTGCTGCCGATGCCCATACCGGGGTTTTTCCAATATGATCCACCACAGCCGGGCTATTACTGATCATTTTTAACCCGTTTACATTTGCCATCCACACCCGGCCTTGTTTATCGGGGCTAAGGCTTTCATTGTCACCACTTAAACCCCCATCTTTGTTAAGGTGCATGGCCATGCGCTTTTCAGGGTCAATAGTTAAGACCCCGTTATTATTTGTGGCGACCCAAATTTTTCCTTTATTATCCTGTATTATCGACCAAATAGCCGTTTTGGGGTACTGGGCTTCCCTTATATGCTGAATAGTTCCTTTTTCAATAGCTACAGCCGCTACCAGACCATTCGTATAGGAAGCTATCCACACCCTTCCATCCCGGTCGGCATATACGGCGGCTACCGTGTCTGTTTTTAAGCCATTTGCTTTATTGAGGTATTTGATCTTCTTGTTTTTCAAATCGATCACATTTACCCCGCCGCCCACCATGCCGATCCATATATTTTTGTTGAGGTCCTGGCTTATGCCGGTGGTCATTGATCCGGATAATCCGTCTTTTTTATCAAGCTTTTTTATCGTCTGCGCATTGGGGTCGATAATATTTACCCCGCCGGGCCAATAAGTTACCCAGATCCTTTGCTGGTCATCCTGCAACATTCTCACCTCGTTGTAAGTACTCAGTCCCATCGTTGCGTTTGTTTTTTTTAGCAGCCCGTTTTTAACATCCAGCACTCCTAACCAGCCGTTTCTGGTGTTAAACCAGATATCACCTGCTTTATCCTGCATCATGCTATAGATTCCATCATCAGACTGGCTTAGGTATTGTAAAAGATTTTCGCCATCATAACGATAAATGCCCCCGTTGATCGCGACCCATAAAAAACCATTGTGGTCTGTTAACACATATTGCGTAGATCCATCCAAACCATGTTCCAATTCAAAAAGGGATAAAACGGTGTCTTTTAAACGTAGTGCGCCCGATTTCACCAGTTTTGGCGGCGGCAGCTTCTCGGTTATGAATTTTAATGGCCGGGAGGGCAGCTTATCAATATCCAAATCCTTTTCGGGCAGTGCATTGTAATCAAACTTTGTTTCTTCAACCGGGTATTTAAAAGGTTTAAACCCGGCTGTATCATACGGTTGCGATGGCAGCCTGGCCAGATCAAAAGGCTTAACCAGTGGGTGGACCGGCACGGCTTTAATGCTGTCCCAGTTTATTTTTACTGCTTTACCAAGTTTTAGGGGCTGTACCACCGGCGGCGCATAAACATTTTGCGGCGGTTGGTCAAGGATGGCCGAGCCATTATTACACGATGCAAAAGCGATTCCGATAGCTACCGGAGCCAATACAAACAGCAATTTTTTTTTCATGAACAGGTTCGATTGAAATAAATTTCTTTAAGTAACAATTTTATTCCTTAATAAACAAATATTGGAGCTTGTAAATGACTGAATTACAAATTGAAACGTGGTGTGGAAACACAATTGAAACTATTTTTGTTCTTTGAGAAATCAATAATTCAAACGGAAATGCAGCATGTGTGATTTTCTAAATGGCAGGGGCGTTATTTGCCATTTTCATAGGCCATTTTCATGTACATCCGCACCTCATCATTCAGGTCTTCTTTGAAATAGAGGCGCAAATGATGGTTAAAATCATCACTGCCGGGAACAGGTTTTATTTTGTTGAAACAGAGGTTATCGGCATAAGGTTGTTTGAAGGGAAAAACCACATCGACGAAGTTTTTCCCCAATTGGATAACATAGGCAAACCTTGTGCGTGCCGCAAAGGAGATCATTGATTTTGCCGGGTGAACCCGCACGTCGCCAATTTGTTTGTATTCATTTACCAAATGGTCAAAAAGTTCAACAGTATGCTGGCTTTTACCCTGCAAAAAATCAGTAAGGTTTTTATCCATGCATGAATGCACCTGGTTGGTGTTTACAAATTGCTGATTACATAAGGGGCAGGTCCACATGGTTTAATTTGAAGATTGGGGAATTTGAAAATTTGAAAATGAAGATATAAAGATCATAAAATTCTTCAGTCAAATCATTTTCAAATTTTCAAATCGTCAAATTCTCAAATTATTCTGTCTTCAAGCTTTTCACCGGGTTAGCCAGTGCCGCTTTAATGCTCTGGTAACTCACTGTAAGCAATGTGATCACCAAGGCGCCTAACCCGGCCGATGCAAAGATCCACCAGGCTATATTTGAGCGGTACTGATAATGCTGCAGCCAGTTGTGCATAAAAAGCCACGATGCCGGTGTAGCTATGAACATCGAAATAACAACCAGCAACACAAAATCTTTTGATAACATTCCCCACAGGTTGAACACTGATGCTCCCAAAACTTTACGTACGCCAATTTCTTTGATCCGCTGTTCAGCCATAAACGATGCCATGCCAAATAAACCGAGGCAACTGATGAAAATGGCAAGGCTTGCAAAAAAGCTTGCCAGCTTGCCAATGCGTTCCTCATTGCCGAACTTTTTGGCATATTCCTGGTCAACAAACTGGTAGGCGAATGGTTGTGCGGGGTTGTATGTTTTAAATACTTTTCCAATTTTATCCAGCGCTTCGCCGGCACTCGTTTTAGGATTTATTTTTAAGAGCACAACGCCACCTGGGTCTTTGGACAGGAAATAAATAGTTGGCCTTACCTGCTCATAAGGAGATTCTGTAACCAGATCTTTTACAACTCCTATCACCTTAAAAGTATTCCCGTAATATTTAATAGCAGCAGCGGAAAGGTTTTTTAACCCCATAAAATGTACGGCAGTTTCGTTAATAATAACAGCGGAGGAATCTGTTAAAAATGCCCGCGAAAAATCACGCCCATAATTAAACTGCCAGCCAATTGTTTTTCCGTAATCGTACGAAACATTATTTTGAGGGAAATCCACGCTCAGGTTAGGGTCTTTACCCTCCCATTCCACAGCGCTGGTACTACCTGCATTTCCGGTTGGAGGCGATCCGGCTTCAGCTATGGATTCCACTGCTCCTGATTTAAAAAAGTCTGCTTTTACGGCCTCAAAATTTTTGTGGATATCGCCGGTAACCATGGGCACATATATCAAGCCATCGCGGCTGTATCCAACGGGGCGGTTTTTGGCGAACTGAATTTGGCGAAAAACCACAATTGTACCGATGATAAGCGTAACCGATACCGTGAATTGCAATACCACCAGCACTTTACGCGGAATGGCTGCCAGTCGACCTACTCTGAACGAGCCTTTTAACACCTTGATTGGTTTGAAGGACGATAAATAAAAGGCAGGGTAGCTACCGGTGATTAGTCCGGTAATTAAAGTAAAACCTATACTTGAAATCCAGAATAAGGGATTAGTCCAAAGAATGGACATCTGCTTATCGGATACTTCGTTAAAAAAGGGAAGACTCAACTGCACCAACAGTATTGAAATGGCAAAAGCAAACAGTACACACAGCAGCGATTCGCAAAAAAATTGATAAATAAGCTGGCTGCGTAATGAGCCTATAGCTTTGCGGATGCCTACTTCCCGGGCACGTTTTTCGGACCTTGCGGTACTTAAATTCATGAAATTGATACAGGCCAATAACAGAACGAATAAGCCGATGATCCCAAATAACCATACATACTGGACCCTTCCGCCGGTATTTATACCATCTTTAAACTCGTCATATAAATGCCATTGGTTCATAGGCTGAAGAAATAATGCCGGTTTCTTTTTGGCAAGCACTGCGCTCACATGATGCAACTTTACATCCCTTATCTTTAAAGAAACAGCCGACATATCCACATGGTCAGCCAGCTGAACATACAGCGCCACGAAGTTTGGGCGCCATGGTTCTCTCATTTTATTTAACTCATTAACTGTTGCGAACAAGTCCCATGGTGCTATAAAGGCCAAATCTGAAAAAGTGGAGTTTTTTGGCAGATCCTCATAAACCCCCGCTACTTTTGCAGTCATCTGGTTGTCTATCTTCAATATTTTGGCTATTGGATCGGTATCCCCGAAATAAGCTTTAGCTGTAGATTCAGCTATCAATATGGATGAAGGTTCATTTAGAGCTCCACGGCTCCCTTTGAGCATTTTCAAGGATAGCATTTCCGTTGCCTGCGGTTCGAAAAAGGCGCCTGATTTTGTCAGTTTTTTGTCGCCCAATGTTAGGATATGATCACCTGCATTAGTTGACATAACTACATACTTGAAATCGCTGCCATAGCTTTTGCGAAGCTCGGCCGCCAAAGGATAAGGCACCTGCCTCCATGTTTGCACATCGCCGTTATTGGTAACGTTTTGTATTACCTGGGCAATACGTTCGTGGTTTTTATGATAACTATCAAATGACAATTCATCATACATCCACAAACCGATCAGCATAGCAACAGCCATGCCCACGGCCAGCCCGCCGATATTAATGAAAGAAGAAACCTTATTTTTTATAAGGTTTCTCCATGTAATTTTTAAATAGTGCCGTATCATAATTTGTCATTAATCATTGAGTCATTATGTCATTTTTCGTCTTTCGGCCTTCCCATCTTCTCCTAATCTCTAATCGCCAAACTCCAATCTCCAACCCCTATTGGTCTTTCAAGTATTTAGTCGGATTAGAAGTGTTCGCTTTATAAATATGCCATGAAACACTTATGATTGTCATAATAATCAGGCTTAAAAATGCTAAAATAAGCGGGGTAATTGTTGCCTTGGATTCAGGAGCAAGCACTTTTAAAAGATTGCCTATAACCCACCAGGAAAATGGCACACCAACTAAAACGGCACACCCGATTGCAAATAAAAATTCTTTGTTAATCAGGAAGGCGATGTTCCCGAAGCCGGCCCCGAGTGTTTTTCTGATACTTATCTCCTTCATTTTTTTACCTAATATAAGCAGGGCCAGACCGAAAATACCCGAAATTGAAATAATGATCATGATTAATGAAGCAGCCCCCATCACCTGTGAAACCTGTGTAAAACCATTGAAATACTGGTCGAACACGGTATCCTGGTAATAGTACTCAAACGGCAAGTTCGGGTTAACCTTTTTCCAAATTTTTTCTACATCCAGATGGGCATTTGCGAATAAACCATGTGCAGTTTTTACATAAACATAGTTTACATCTGCAGGCTTACAGCCCATCAATACCAGTGGACCCACAGGCGTTTGAAAATTATCGAAATGAAAATCATTCACTTCTCCTACAATCTGGTACAAGTGGTTTTGGTATTCAATGTTTTTCCCAATACCAGTGGTCCAGTGCATTTGTTTAAGAAAAACCTGGTTTACCAAAATAGCGTCTGTTTGGTCAGTAGTGAATTGTGCATTCAAATCCCTGCCTTTCGTGATTGCAATCCCTATTTGGGCCGCATAGCCAGGCAATGCACTTATGCTTTGAACGGTTTGCTCTTTCCCATCGGTCTTAATTACTAATTGTTTGGTAAAGTTGCCAAGGGATTGTACCGAGCCGGTAACTGATTTTACTATATTGCTGCTTTTTAATTCATCGTTAAATGCTTCAAAATTTGCAGATTTATCCAGGGTTACCACCACGTTATCCACTGGAGTATAGCCCCATGGTCTTGTTTTTATTTCTTTTGTTTCATTCATAAAAGCCAGGGAGCACGAAATTGTCAAAAAAGTAAGGAAAAACTGAAAGCCTAACAGCGCTTTCCTGAAGCGGTTATTGCTTCCCATTTTGCTGTTCCCCTTTATGATATTTACAGGCTTGAATGCTGATATATAAAAAGATGGGTATGCCGCGCCGCTTAATGCCGATACTATAATCAAAGCAATTAAAGTTACCCATGTGCGGTAATTACTAAACAATTTCTGTCCCAGTTCAACATTGGCAATTTGACTGAATAATGGTATGAAAATGTACCTGGCTAAAAGCAAACCAATTAATATAGCAATGGTACAAAGGATAATATTTTCTAAAATAAATTGAAAAATTATCTGTTTCCGGCTGCTGCCCATTACTTTACGCACGCCAATCTCTTTTAATCTGGTAGAAGCCGAGGCTACGGCGATATTCATATAATTAAAATAAACCAGCAGCAAAGTAGCAATCCCAATAACCAGCAGCATGATATATCCTGCTATATTGGTGGAATTGAAACGCTGGTTGTTTACTTTATACGAATGAAAGTTCATGCTGCTTAATGGCTGGAGGTGAAAGGCAGCTATTTTATCATTCAGATTTGCGGCATTATAAAGCTGTACGTATTTTTTACCCTGGTTAATTACCGGCAATAATACTGCTTCATTATTTGCCTCTATAAAGGTAATATCTGCACTTTGACTCCAGTCGCCGGGTTTATCCATTCCTAAAGATGCCATTTTAGCGGATGGGATAAGCGCTGTAAAATGCCAGGATGATTCAACAGGCTCTTTATCAAACACCCCTTTAATGGTAAAATTGGAAACCGTTTCCTTCCCGTTATTGTTGAAACTGATGCTTACATTTTTGCCAACCGGGTTTTCTTTACCAAAAAGTTTTTCTGAAAGATAAGTTGTCAGTACTATGCCTTCCGGATCGGTAAAATGCTCCTGATTTCCCCATTTAACCGGGAAATCGAACATTTTGTAAAAGGAATTATCAACAAAAGTTACATTTTCCCTGAAAACATTATCGCCCTGTTTAATAATAACCCCAGTATAATTAACTCTTGTGGCGTTTTTTATTTGCGGGAAATCACTCTTTAACATAGGCCCCATCGGGGAAGGTGAGTTACCCCATAGCTGATCATTTCCGTCTTTTTGAGAGACCCTTTCAATCACAAAAAGGTTGTTCACTTTATGGTGAAAGTTATCCATGTGCATTGACCAATCGAAGAAGGCAAATACTACCATGCAGCAACCTACCGCGAGCGCAAGTCCAAGAATATTTATCGTGGACGATAAGCGGTTTTTTGCGAGGTTCCGTAAACCTAATTTGAAATAGTTTTTTATCATTTTATTTGGTCATTAATCAATGATCATTAGTCATTGGTCGTCGGGTCACTTCCTGGCGGCAATAATAAGCTGTCAACATCATGCCGTTGTTGCAAATAGCTAATTATCAATACATTGAATACTTCGGCAGTGTCTTCTCCTGTTGCATATCCGTACGCTATGTGTACGGTTTCGGTACAGTACCCGCGCCCGGTAAATCGTTGATATTGCACCATTTATAAATTAATCATACTTATTTTCAAAACTTTAATAGCTTTGACTGTTGTAAAATCAGCTATTTCTCAAAAATCTCACGCCAACCCAATTATGAAAAGAAAATCACTTTTAAAGTACGCTGCTTTATCCGTAATTCTTTTAACTGTAACAGCGGCCAATGCTCAAAAAGCCAGGCCCTATTCAGCTAAAGGCAAAACAGTTAAGGTATATGTAACTGCCGAAAACACCAGTAACCGCTTAACCCAAACAGAAACGCTTCATTTCACAGATAAACCGCAACCTGTTGAAACCGAAGTGGCTGTATTTGTTGACCCTTCAAAAACCTTCCAAACCATGTTGGGCATTGGAGGGGCGCTAACAGATGCCTCTGCCGAAACTTTTTATAAACTCCCGGCAGACAAACAAAAAGAGTTGATGACGGCTTATTTTGATAAAGATAAAGGGATCGGTTACACCCTGGCCCGCACCAATATTCAAAGTTGCGATTTCTCAAGCGAAAGCTATAGCTATGTTAAGGAAAATGACGCATCGTTAAAATCATTTAATATCAGTCACGATTTTAAATATCGTATTCCTTTTATAAAAGAAGCTATGGCAGCAGCGGGTGGAGAGCTTACCTTGTTTGCCAGTCCCTGGAGCCCACCGGGATGGATGAAAACCAATGGCGATGTATTGCATGGGGGCAAGCTTAAAGCCCAGTTTGACCAAAGCTGGGCAAATTTCTATGTGAAATTTATAAGAGCTTATGAAAAAGCAGGTATACCTGTTTGGGGACTTAGCGTACAAAACGAGCCGATGGCTACCCAAACATGGGAATCGTGCCTTTATACAGCCGAAGATGAACGCGACTTTATCAAAAACTTTTTAGGACCAACATTAACCAAAGCTGGTTTGGCCGGCAAAAAATTAATTGCCTGGGACCATAACCGCGACCTGATGTACCAGCGCGCCAGTACTATACTTGAAGACCCGCAGGCAGCAAAATATGTTTGGGGCATAGGTTATCACTGGTACGAAACCTGGACAGGCGCCAATATGAATTTTGGGAACGAGCGACTGGTTGCTGCGGCTTTCCCAAATAAGAAACTGATCTTTACAGAAGGATGCGCCGAAAGGTTTGATTTTAGCAGGATCAATGATTGGTCGCTTGGTGAAAAATACGGCACCTCCATGATGAATGATTTTAATGCCGGTACCGTTGGCTGGACCGACTGGAACATTCTGCTGGACGAAAACGGCGGTCCTAACCATGTAGGTAACTTCTGCTTTGCACCGGTACATGCCGATACAAAAAATGGTACCCTGATTTATACAAACTCCTATTATTATATGGGGCATTTCTCCAAATTTATACACCCCGGTGCTAAGCGTATTGTAAGCGCACCAAGCCGCGACTTTTTACAATCAACTGCCTACGTCAATCCGGATGGTAAAATAGCCGTAGTGGTAATGAATAAAACCGATAAGGACATTGAGTACTACCTGTGGATTAAAGGCAAAGCTGCAAAAACTACCAGCCCTGCGCATTCCATGGCTACGCTGGTAGTGGAGTAAGGGGATTGGAGGTTAGAGACTTGAGATTAGAGATTGGGTGAAACGGGCTATCCGAAAGACTTCCGAAGTTTTCAAAGCTTCGGAAGTCTGATATTTAATTTTCTTCAAAAATTTCATTAATATCCATGATAAAGCCGGGTAAAACGTCTGAAGTTAATTCATCGCCACCGATCATTAATTTCGATGGCTGAAACTCTCCTGCATTATCAAGCGTGTATTTTAAAAAAGTGCGCTCACTGGGATGAATGATCCAATATTCTTTTACACCTGCTTCCTCGTAAACTTCATATTTATTACGAAGCTCTTTTTTATTGTTGCCGGGAGAAAGGATCTCAACAACTATATCCGGTGCGCCAACGCAGCCCCGGTCATCCAATTTTGAAAGATCGCAAATAACACATATATCTGGCTGAACAACGGTATAAATCGCATTATCTTCCTTAGAGGTTCGCGGTAAACGGACATCAAAAGGAGCGGCGTAAACTTTGCAGGGTTTCCCTTTTAAATAATTTGAGAGCTTGACAGTTATTGCTACAGATATTTCCTGATGAGTTCGGCTGGGCGCCGGGCTCATTGTAAATATCTTCCCCTTAATTAACTCCAGACGTTCATCAAACCTCCATTTAAAATAATCAGCATAGGTATAGGTTTTTGAGAAATCCAGATCTGATAGTTCCATACTTTAACCTTTTAGTAGATAATTAAAACAAATTTAATGAAAATAATGCTTTAAATGCCCTGTGTTTAAAACCTTAGCCTATTTAAATTTATTGAAATGGTAGGTATACGTCAAGAGAATATATCGTTTTTGCACCTGGAATTGATTGTCATATATAGCATTTGCTGCTGTATAATGGTTCGAGTTTACGTTCTGGTTTAAAATATCATAACACATCAACCCTATCTCGCCTTTGTTGTTTTTTTGTATGCGCCTTGTAACTGAAAAATTCAGCATATTAGAACTCAGCTGAAAACCAGGGGCCACCAATGGATTGTATTTATAATTATAGCCTATTCGCCATCTAAAATTTTCGGGCAAGCTCACATCTACGGCCATGCCTGCACTCTGCTTTGTAAAACTTGTATTTGGATAATTAACCAGCTTGTATTGGGTGGTGGCATAATTAATACCGTATGACGGTTCAAATGAAATAATATCGTTCCAATCAATAATCAGATTCGGACTCAAGTCAATACTTTGTGTATTTTGATAGCCATTTTGATGGTTTACTATAAAAAAGTTATGACCTGCTGATCCGTTAATATTAATGCCTGCATTTAATTGCCATTTGTTGCGTTTTTTGAATTGTTTTGCAATGTAGCCATATAGTATTGTAGTAAAACGGCCATTCCGGTTTATCGGGGTACTAACACTGGCGCCTTCGGCATTTATTGTTTCCTCGGTGACAATGGTGTTTTTTTCGACAAGGAAACGCGTGTTTAAATTAATATTTAAGCCATTTTCGTAATTGTATTTCTGGTATGCTAAACTGATAGTGTGAACGTACGTGGGCTTAAGATCAGGATTACCTATAAAAGTATAAAGCGGGCTGTAAACAATAGTAATTGGCTGTAAATTATTAATCGATGGTTGCTGCACAGATTCGCCATAACTTAATGTGAAATCTTTTACGTGTATTTCTGCTGAGGGAAACAGGTAATAAAAGTTTTGGTTAAGGTCGTTAGTATAACTGTTAAAATGGTTGCCAATTTGCTGCGACATTGCTATCAATCCCGCTTTTAGTGAAATGTTATCGGTAAATTTATAGGTAAGCTGCGGCGCTATGCTTTCGCCCCATAAGTTACGGATAAGGTTGCTGCTTTGATCGGGTAAAAATATAGTATACAGGCCTGTTTTTAAATCTTCATCGTATGTAAGTAAATCGCCTTTATTTTGGTCACGCAGGCCGATCAATATAATATCGGCAAATAGTTTTTTTGTTATCGGGTAATGATATGCCACGTTTAAACCTGCTGATATATCATTGCCGGTGTTTTTTGCCGAGCGCCTGAGCGTATCCGATGGAAGCGCCGCAACGTAGGAATGCAGGGCATCAGTGTTAAAATCCAAATTATTTTGTGGTTGAATATTAAATGAGTTCGCAATTGTTATTGACGTACCTTTTTTATTTAACTTACGGTAATAACTTAGGTTGTGCTTATATTGGAACGAACTGCTGTTGCCATGGCTGCTGCTTGTATCAGTGTTTAATAACGAAATAAAGGTGCTCGATTTTATGCTGTTGGCCCGGCTTATAACGTTATCATAGTTATATTCCATATCCGGAACATATTTAATTATGGTAAGCGAATCAGGCTTCCACTCCATTTCGGCGTGAAGCGACTGGTTGTTTGTTTTTCGATGACCTATATCTTCCGTTAAGGTTTTAAAAATGGTGTCGCTAATGTTTTGCTGCGTTTTCCCATTTGATTTATCATCACGAATCTTATTGTCAAATCTATATTCAATATGCAGTTTAAGTTTTTTGCTTATATCTTTAGTGAAATCCATATTTCCGTCGTTTGTTTGGGTTATCCCTGAATTGCCAAAAGTGGATGTTTCAAATCCGCCGGAATTTCCAAGAAAAAACCCCGTGTTGGTCAGGTTATCGACACCTGCTTTTGCGCTTAATTGAAGGTCATCCTGAAATTTGGCCAAAAATCCGGAGCCTGCATACCTGTCTTGTGTACCTCCGCCAGCACTTAAGGTGCTTAATATGCCTTTGGCAAATGATTTTTTAAATTTAAGATTGATGATTTTTTTAACCTCGTAATCAGGCACCAGGTGGTCTGGGTCATCATCCCGGTCATCATAAACCTGTACCTTCGAAATCATATTTGCATCGAGGTTCCGGGTTGCGATGGTGATGTCGTTTGCGAAAAATGTTTTACCATTTACCTTTATTTTTAACACATCTTTCCCGTTAACGCTGATGTGCCCGTTACGATCAATCTGTACGCCGGGTAATTTCTTCAGCAGGTCTTCAACCAACGCATTAGGGCGGGTTTTAAAGGCCTCGGCATCAAACTCAATGGTGTCTTTTTTAATAATTACGGGAATCCGTTCACCCTTAACGGTTACCTCCGCAAGTAATTTTGCAGAAAGGTAGCGTTTACCCAAATCGGCGACCTGGCCATTTTTAAAATTAAGGTTGATGTGCAAAGCCTGGTAGCCAACATGTGATATGAGCAAACGCGAAGGCTCTTCGTGCAAATTACGCAGGGTAAAGGCTCCGTTTTTATCCGTAATAGTGTACGAGATCAATGAAGAGTCGCTTATCTTTAATATAGAAACAGTAGCAAGCGGTACAGGTTGTTTGTTTAAAGAATCAAGTATGATAGCTTTTACTATGCCGTGATTTTGGGCACTGCCCGCAATTACCACAGCATTAAGCAGAAATAAAAAAAAGAGACGACGCATAAAAAGTTTAGGCAGGTTATATTATTTAATAAGGAATAGACGTGTTTTGATTGATTATTTTAATAGCAAACGCCAATTTAGCGTTATTATTTTCTGCAACTAATTTTTTCGTTATAGAAATAAAAATATTACAATGAAAACCCGCCCATCCCTTTACCGGTCATCCTGACAAAGCCTTCGGCGGCTTTTACGCCAAGTTCCCTGCCCCTGAAATCTTCCATGGCAGCATGTCCGCAACCGTAAATCCCCGGAGGGTCCTGGCTGGTATGGCGGTACACCGATTTCCTTTTTTGTTCCTGGGTGTCTGTAATATCAATAAAATCAGTAGGGTGGAAGCCCATGGTTTGTTCGCCGGCGCAGACTTCAAAAAAATAAAGCGGGAACTTATTTTCGCTTCGTACCCAGGTTTGGATGGTGAGCAGACTGGCGCATTGGTGATCTTTATGCGAATCAATGGGCCAATGGGTAAAAACCAGGTCCGGCTTTTCAGCGGCAACCAAATCCTGGATATGTTTCAGCGTATCGTTTCTTACGTATGTGTCTCCGTCAATCTGTCCTGCAAAAACAGGTTTTGCATTCAGTATTTTACAGGCATTGATGGCTTCCTGTTTACGGATGCGGGCAGCGTCATCATGACTGGTGCCCGGTATTCCCGCTTCGCCGGTGGTTAAATAAATAATAGTTACTTCATGGCCCATATTGGTCAGTTTAGCCAGGGTGCCGCCACAACCGCTTTCCGGGTCATCCGGATGCCCGCCAACACAGACAATTTTTTTCTTCTCAGCTGATTTTCGGGGGTCGGCACTTAAAATGCCTGGCAATGTGAGCAGGCTTAAACCGGCAGCAGCAGTTTTAACAAAATTACGGCGGGAACTCATAATGTTTTGGGTTTATCAAATGTAGGTGTTTACCGATTTAAAATAAACAGAATTTATTAATTTACCCGGTAGAGACGCAATACTTTGCGTCTCCGGGTATTCAGACGTGATACATCGTTCTCCAGGCGCATCCAAGACGCGAAGTGTCGCGTCTCTACCTGCGTTTCAATTAACGCATTCAAATCAACTAATTAGCAATCACCAACCTTTAATCAACAATCATCAATCAAACACCACCGTCTTATTTCTATAAACAAACACCCGGTCCTCAAAAACCAGTTTGAGCGCTGTTGCCAATACGGCGGTCTCAATTTCCTTGCCAGCCTTTACCATATCGGCGGCGGTATAGGAGTGGTTCACCGAGATGATCTGCTGTGCGATGATGGGGCCTTCATCCAGTTCATTAGATACAAAATGCGCTGTGGCGCCAATGAGTTTAACCCCACGTTCAAAGGCTTGTTTGTATGGGTTTGCACCGATAAAGGCTGGCAAAAATGAATGGTGGATATTAATGACCCGCATTGGGAACCTGGCAACCAAAGCCGGCGACAAAATGCGCATAAATTTAGCTAAAACAATATAGTCGGGATCATACTGATCTATAGTGGCAGCTATCTTTTCTTCAAATTTCTCTTTGCTGATCTGCTCATGGGATATGGTGTAAAAAGGCATATCAAAGCGCTTGCAAATATCTTCCAATACCGCATGGTTGCCAATTACGGCCAATATCTTAGCGCCGAGCGTGCCGTAATAATTACGGATCAGGATATCGGCCAGGCAATGGTATTCTTTGGTTACCATTACAATGATCTTTTTTTCCGGCAAGGGATTAATGCCAATATTGGCATTCACCGGAAGTACGTTGCGTAATTTTTCTTCAAGCTGATCTCCGTCGCCACCATGACTTATTTCCAGGCGCATAAAAAAACGGTTTTGCACCTGGTCAACATGTTCACGCATGGAAATAATATTAAGCTGCTCTTTAGCCATAACCTTCGTTATAGCTGCAACAAGCCCCACCTGGTCAATACATTGAATTACAATGATCATATTTTATAAAAGTTGTAACTGTTATAGAGGCTGTAAAGTAGCAAACCTTTGCAATACTTTCAATATATTGGTAACAAAAACAACATAGGTTTAGTCATATAGAAAAAGAATACCTAATTTTAAATAATGGAAAACAATAGATAAAAAATGATCATGCGCTACTTTTTATGTTTTTTATGCCCGCCACTGGCCATATTTACTACAGGTAAAATGGGTTCATTTGTATTGAATATTATTTTAACCATCTTTTTTTGGATCCCCGGCGTTATCCATGCCATATTGGTAGTCAATAAATTCTATGAAGACCGGCGCCACCGGCAGTATATGAGAGTGGCCAGGCGTGGATATTATCAATAGATCATAGAAAAATGGAGTTTGAAAATATTCCCTTTCAGGTGATCAACTGGGATGATGTTGTTAGAACCATCCACCCCGGCACAAGCGGGACCGCCTTCTGGCAAACAATTCAATTTAAAGGTTTAAGGGTTAGGATTGTGGAATATAGTAGCGGCTATTTAGCAGATCACTGGTGCCAAAAAGGGCATATTGTACACTGCCTCGAAGGGGCGTTTACAAGTGAATTGCAAAATGGCGAAAACTTTCATCTTACCAAAGGGATGAGTTACATTGTTTCGGATGAGCTGAGCTCCCATCGTTCTGCTACCCAAAACGGTGTTAAGCTGCTGATTATTGATGGGGACTTTTTGAACCCCAGACACGATTTATAAGATTTTAAGGATTTACAGGATCATGCCGATGTGAAATAAAAAATCCTGTTAATCGCTCAAATCTTATAAATCGTGTTTAAATTTAGCGACCAATCAAATTAAACTTATGAGTTCACGGAGAGATTTTATCCAGAAATCGGCTATTATAGCCGGAGGCGGTTTGTTAGCTTCAACGTTTAACAACCAGGCTTTCGCCATTTTTAAAAATCGAATTATGCCAGGCGACCAGCTGAACATTGGCGCTATTGGTATCAACGGCATGGGTTGGGCAGATGTAACAGCCGCTCTAAAGGTTCCGGGTGTAAACCTTGTTGCCATTTGTGATGTAGATAAAAATGTGATGGACAAACGGATGAACGACTTTGCCAAAATGGGCTATGATCCTTCAAAAGTGAAACGTTATGACGATTACCGCGCTTTGCTCGATCAGAAAGACATCGACGCTGTGGTTATAGGCACTCCCGACCATTGGCATGCCATGATTATGATGCATGCCTGCGAAGCCGGTAAAGATGTATATTGTGAAAAGCCCGTTGGCAATTCAATCGGCGAGTGCGTGGCAATGGTAAACGCACAGCAGCGTTATAATAAAGTTGTACAGGCAGGGCAATGGCAGCGCAGCCAGCAGCATTTTAAGGATGCGGTCGACTTTGTTCAAGGCGGGCAATTAGGGAATATACGTAATGTGAAAGTTTGGTGCTACCAGGGCTGGATGAAACCAGGACAGGTAGTGGCAGATACTGCGCCACCCTTGGGCGTTAATTATGCCGGCTGGTTAGGCCCGGCAAAAACAGTTCCGTTCAACGCAAGCCGTTTCCATTTTAATTTCCGCTGGTTTTGGGATTATGCAGGTGGCCTGATGACCGACTGGGGCGTGCACTTATTAGATTACGGTTTGTTGGGCATGAATTCGCCTGTGCCAAAATCTGTTTCGGCTTTAGGGGGAAGGTTCGCCTACCCTGAGTTATACGAAGAAACACCGGATACACTGACCACGCTTTATGAATTTGAAGGCTTTAACATGGTTTGGGATTCGGCAATGGGGATTGATAATGGCTCCTACAACCGCGACCATGGAATTGCTTATATTGGTAATAACGGAACCCTCATTTTAAACCGGGGCGGCTGGGAAGTAATTGAAGAAAGGCAAAGCAAAAGCAAAGTGGCTAAACCATTTGTTGCTTCATCGGATAACGGCCTTGATAAACATTGGGAAAACTTTGTAAGTGTTGTAAAATCGCGCAAAATGGATGATTTGCATTGTCCTATACAGGCCGGCGCTCACGTAGCAACAGTGGCGCAAATGGGTAATATCGCCTATCGCACGGGTAGAAAACTGGAATGGAATGAAGCCGAGCATGAGTTCACCAATAAAGCAGTTAATAAGCAGTATTTAATGAAGGAATACCATAACGGATATAAGTTGCCGAAGGTATAAATGCTTTTGTAGTCTTGTACTTTTTACCTGTACTTGTTTCCCTCCCGGTTGGCCGGAAGAAATAGCTGACGTCAGCCTCATGGCGTCGAATGTTTATTTATTAATAATTCCGGGTCCTGTTTTTTTTGATATCTATTAGTTTTTCCCATAAGTATTCCATGCCTCACCCTACCCTCTCCAAAGGAGAGGGTTTTGACGAAGAGCGAAGTTAAAGTCCTCTCCTTTGGAGAGGATTTAGGTGAGGCAAAATTACCAGGGTGTCCTTAAGTAAACCGCATTTATTTATTAATAATTCCGGGTACTGTTTTTTTTGATATCTATTGGTTTTTCCCCCGCGGATTGGGATTGCTTTAAAGTATTTTGCTTTAAAGTAGTGCCAAATCGCGGGTTAGCTTTTTTAGATCAAAATTTTCATGAAAATCTCCATATTAAACATGTATTTCTGCTGAAAAATGTCTTTTGCATTTAAATATCCCGGGTTAATTGGCGGATAATTACCTAAATCCTCTATTCTGCTAAAGTTTCATTGTAAAATCCACTAAATAGTAAATAAGTGCTATTGTATTTCCATTTTATCAAACAAAATTTTGATATTTTCAATTTTTTATGCTATTTTTCTATAGAAATTCATAAAAAACATTGATAAATTATCAATTTAATAAATAATAAATCAAGTGAAATTAAAAAATATGATAAAAAAATTCAAAAAGTTGAAAAAAATCAACGGATTAAGTTGAAAAATCTCAAAAAATTAAAAAATCAACCCAATCAAACCACTATTTAATCCTTTTAGAAAATGAACTCAAAAACAATTAAAAATCGACTCTTAAGGTATTTACCTGTATTTATGGTAATTATTCTTTTTTTACTGATTATGCACCCTTTCGGGGTTTCGGCGCAAACTGCCGATCCATCCGGCACGCATACCGGCACTATTAAAGATATCCCTGCTGCAAAACCCGGTGCACCAACGTTAAACGAAGTGGCAGATACGGCTGGTCATAATAAAATCGCCATCAACATTATGTGGACCCTGCTTGCTGGTTTCCTGGTAATGTTTATGCAGGTTGGTTTTGCTATGGTTGAAACCGGGTTTACAAGAGCGAAAAACGTAGCACATACCATGGCCATGAATATGTTCATCTATATTTTAGGCATAACGGGTTTCTGGATATGCGGTTTTGCATTTATGTTTGGCGGTTTAGGCCCGGTAGTATCTTTAGGCGGTACACCCGGTCTTACCCACGAGGTTACTTTCCATTTGCTCGGAAAGGATTTTGGAATTATTGGCTCAGCCGGCTATTTTTTAAACAGCAAGGTATATGATGTGGGGGTTTTTACCCTGTTCCTGTTCCAAATGGTATTTATGGATACCGCAGCAACCATACCTACAGGCGCTATGGCCGAACGCTGGAAATTTAAGGCATTCGCAGTTTATGGCTTGTTTATATCCATGTTTGTTTACCCCATCTTCGGTAACTGGGTATGGGGCGGTGGCTGGCTTGCCGGTTTAGGCGCAAATTTCGGTTTAGGTCACGGGCACGTTGATTTTGCAGGCTCATCGGTAGTGCACCTGGTAGGTGGTGTTGCAGCTTTGGCCGGTGTGCTTGTATTGGGTCCGCGCATTGGCAAGTACAATAAAGATGGCAGCGCTAACACCATTCCGGGACATAACATCCCGATGGCTGTTGTTGGCACACTTATACTGGCCTTTGGCTGGTTTGGCTTTAACCCTGGCTCAACACTTTCGGGTACCGATTTGCGTATTTCTGTTATTGCCACAAACACCATGATAGCAAGTGCCGCAGGTGGTTTATTTGCTACCCTTTATATGTGGTTCCGCTACAAAAAGCCGGAAGTTGGTGTAATGGGTAATGGTCTGTTAGGCGGTTTGGTTGCCATAACAGCGCCGTGTGCTTTTGTAAATGCAACTTCTGCATTTATTATTGGTGGTATTGCCGGATTAATGGTCGTGTTGTCAACCTTCTTTATCGACCAAAAACTTAAAATTGACGACCCGGTTGGCGCTATTGCAGTTCACGGTGTTTGCGGATATTGGGGAGTATTAGCCCTGGGCCTTTTTGCCGATGGTCAATATGGCGATGGATGGAACGGTGTAAAGGGTAATGTAACCGGCTGGTTTTATGGCGACCCCAAACAGTTTGTGGCCGAATTTATTGGTGGTACAACCTGTATAGTTTTTGTTTTTGCGGTGATGTACATATTCTTTAAAGTATGCGATAAAGTTATCGGTATCAGGTCAAGGGATGCTGATGAAATTATAGGCCTCGACGAAAACGAAATTGGTTTAAAAGGGTACGATGACGATATTCAGCCTGTTGAACATGCCCAAGTAACAAATTTGGTATAAATCAACGTATTACAAAAAAGGTCATCCTGAAAGTGTTTTGGGATGGCCTTTTTTGTTAAATTTAATCCTGACAGGTTTTGAATAGACGGCGGCTGATTTTCGTGAGCTGTTTAAAAATCAAAAAACAAACAAAATGGACATTATAAGATCAATGGCAATTTTCCTTGTAGCGGGTTTATGTGAAATTGGAGGCGGCTATATGGTTTGGTTATGGCTTAAAGCCGATAAGCCACTTTGGTACGGTATTTTGGGATGTATTATTTTAAGTTTATACGGGTTTGTTGCCACCTTGCAAACCTCAAATTTTGGGAGAGTATATGCCGCCTATGGCGGTGTTTTTATAGTGATGGCCTTACTATGGGGATGGAAAATTGACGGGTTTAAACCGGATAAATATGATATTATCGGCACCGCGATTGCATTGATAGGCGCAAGCATAATTATTTATATGCCCAGGAAGTAATTGAATTCTTAAGTCTTAAGTCGGAAGTCTCAAGTAAGAAAAGAAAAAAATATGCTTATGACTAAAGACTTTCGACTTAACAGAGGCTGTTTGTATTATTAACTATTCCATTAAATTAAACTAACGGGTAATAAAAAGTAAAACCGGCTACCTTCACCCGCTAAACTTTCAACACCTATTTCTCCACCCTGGGCCTCTATAAAATCTTTTGCAATGGCTAAACCCAGTCCTGTACCCGATACTGCGAATTCCGAATCGGGGACTTTAAAATATCTTTCAAAAACTCTTGGAAGGTAAATTTCGTCTATTCCCTTTCCATAATCTTTCACCGAGAATTCGATTCTTGTTGACGAAAACTTTTTAACAGAAATATCAATCACAGAATTCACCGAACTGTATTTTATTGCGTTTGTTAAAAGGTTGATCAATACCCAGGTGGTTTTATCCAGGTCGGCCCAAACTTCAGGAAGGCTTTTAGGGCATTTAATGTTGAGTGTTATTTCTTTTTGTTCGGCAATAAACCTTATAGTTTCACAGGTATATGTAATGATATTCTGCGGGTGGGTGCTTCCGAAGTTAAGCAATAACTGGCCTGTTTCAACCTGCCCCATGTCTAATAATTCGCCGGTAATTTTTAATAGGCGGTCACTGTCGTCATTTATATTGTTGATAAGCTCTTTTTGGAAATTTGTAACGGTTCCATAGCGTTTATCTTCCATAAGCTTCAAACTCATTTTTAGTGATGAGATAGGGGTTTTTAATTCATGGGAGATAGTTGCGATAAAATTGGTTTTCGCTTCATCAAGTTTGTAAAACCTGGTGATGTTTTTCAATAGTATAAAATAACCGATGCGTTTTGAAACCACGTCGGTTTTCCCAAACGGGTATTCATCGTCGGGAGTGTACATTTCAAATAATTCTTTGGAGTAATAACATTCCTTTCCATCTAGGTACAGTTTCAGGTCGTTGATGTGCTCTGATTCATTTATCAGTTTGTAAAAAAGGTCATTATCTGCTGCTGCTTGTTTTGCGGAGCTGCCAATAATATCCTTTTCCTCAATGCCTAATAATTTTGCAGCAACCGGATTGACGGATGTGATCTTTGTGTTTTCGTCAAAACTGATAATGCCGTCTGTCACATTTTTTACAATTGTTTCAACCCGCATTTTCTCCTGTTTTATTTTTGCCCGGTTACTGTTTTCATAAGAGAAAAGCTTCCCGGCCATCACGTTAAAGGCATCGGCAAGCATGGAGAATTCATTTTTCTCACTAAACCGGAGGCGTTTATTATAATTTTTGTTGGCGATTTCCTGTATACCGGCAATAAGGTCGTTAATAGGTTTGGTAATGTAATCCGGAAATATGATCAGGAAAAGGAAAGCAATTACTAAACAAATTGAACTGATAAAGGCAACAATTAATATAGCCATGTCTGCGGTATTTTCGGCCTTCTGGTTTCTATTCTCTATGGCCAGCATATTAAGTTCCATAATCCCGTAGGAGGATTTTTGCATTTTAATCCGCAGCCCGGCAACAAGAGCAGGGTTACTTAAAGAACCTCTAAAACGCCTGAAGTCTGCATAAAGCGAATCTGCAAGTGCCTTTTCTCCTATTTCAGTTATGTCAGCTTCTTCCTTTTTTATATTGTATTCAATTGTTTCAAGCTGATCGCTGTTGGGAATGCCGGGAAGGTCAAGTACCTGGTTGATATTTTTTGTGAATACAATTGAGCTGTAATTATCCCTTAAAATCGCTTTTGAGTCCTCAGAAAGCTGGTATATATAATAAGCTGCTATCGCTGAACTTATTAATGCCAACAGGAAAAGAAAACCAATGCCGACCCTTAAATTGTTTTTAATATTCATACGTTTTTCCCTGGCAGTTATTTCTATTGCGTTGTGGTTTAAATAATAATGGTTAAAACTTTATGCCAATTCACAGATTGCTTTTTGGCAAGATATATGCCATGGTTTGAATGCAGGAGGTTTGGATTTTTAATGAATTGAAAATCAAATTGTTAAAATTAATGTGCCATTTTTCTATTTAGTCGGTTATTATCAATTCGATAAGTAACACATTCAATTTGATAAGGTTTGGTACTGCCCGATCAAAATATTGCAATTCATTTCATGTTTTTTTGTCATTTTGACAAAAAGCCCTATCAAAATGATGGTGTTTTCCCATTATAATAATTCCGATCATTGGCCGAAATGGCTAAATCAGCCTCTAAACGAAGATTTTTAAAATCAGGCACATTTTTGGCATAGCATGTTTTATTGTTCATGAAAATTGTTATTTGAGCAAGTGAAGGATGAATAAGTACCCCTATAAAAAACAACAAAACATAGAATGCAATCGACTATATTGATTATTGAGGATGAGAACAAATTTGGCGGGCTGTTATCAAGAATAATTGAAGCTGAAGGCTATAATGTTTTACAGGCGCAGTCAGCCAGGGCCGGTTTAAAGGTGCTGGAAAGCGAAGATGTTAGAGCGGTAATCAGTGACGTGAAGCTGCCTGACGCCAATGGCGTTGACCTTGTAAAACGAATTAAAGATATTCATCCTTTTGTAGAAGTGATCAACCTTACCGCGTTTGGCTCCATTAAGGATAGTGTAAAGGCAATGAAGAACGGCGCCTTTGATTACATTATGAAGGGAGACGACAATGACCGTATTATTCCTTTGGTACACAAAGCGGTAGAAAAAGCAAATTTGCAGTTTCAAATCATTAAACTCGAAAAAAGACTTTACAATCATCATTCATTTGAAAATATCCTGGGCAAGTCGGCAGCAATTGTTGAGGCGGTCGGACTGGCAAAAAAAGTGGCCCATTCGTTTACAACAGTTTTGCTGCTGGGGGAAACAGGTACGGGTAAAGAGATCTTTGCACAAGCAATTCATAGAGAAAGCGACCGGCGAAACAAACCTTTTGTTGCAGTTAACTGTAGCTCCTTTTCAAACGATTTATTAAAAAGCGAATTGTTTGGGCATGTTGCAGGTGCGTTTACCGGGGCATTGAAAGATAAAAAAGGTTTATTTGAAGAGGCTGACGGTGGTACGCTGTTTTTGGATGAAATAGGTGAAATGAACCTCGATCTGCAGGCTAAGCTATTGCGGGTTTTGGAAGATGGTACCTTTAACCGCGTTGGAGACTCAAAAGGCTCAAAGGTAAATGTAAGGATCATTGCCGCCACCAATAAGGACTTAAAACAGGAAGCTGAAAATAGCAATTTCCGACTAGACCTGTTTTATCGTTTGGCCGTTTTTACAATTCATCTCCCGCCGCTTAGGGAAAGAAAAGAAGATATAGAGACTTTAGCAAATCATTTTTTGAAGGAGTTTTCAGGAAAGCTTAACCCGCAGGTGAAAAAGATGGACGAATTATTTCTGAAATCATTAAACCAGCATTTCTGGAAAGGTAATATCCGCGAGCTTAGAAATGTGATGGAAAGAGTGGTGATCATTGCGAATGGAGATACGCTTACTCCTGATCTTCTGCAGTTTGATTTTTTTAGTGATAACTCCGAGGATTTAGGATCCACATTAAACCTGGCAAGCATTGAGAGTCAGTACATCCGCAAAGCCATGTCACAATCAAAAGGAAATAAAACAGAAGCTTCACGCTTATTGGGAATTGGCTTATCAACTTTGTATCGTAAAATTGAGGATTACAATTTGTAAAAATCAATTCAACCGGCATCAAATCCAAACCTACCTTTACTTTCGAATTTTAAGCTGATTTTTATTTAACAAGCAATCGATCTGAGTAGTCAATGCGAAAAAAAAGTATCTATTCTGCTTTGATTTGCTGGTAATTTTGAGAAAATCTACTTTAATATGTAAAAATTATTAGTATTTGGTGTTATTTTTTGCCGATAATGCATTTTAATCTCATTTTTTTAACCTCAATTCTCAAATTGGGGTATTTTTTTGAAATAATGTTATTTTATTGGTCATTATTTTATTTTTTCATTATCAAAAACTTAAAATTTGGGAATTTAACATCGTATTAATTTCAATTTTGATAATTTCCTTCTTATTAAACGACAAAAAAGCCTTCTGATTTCCTTTTTCCTTCCATTGTGATAATTCAACCGTGTCAGTTTGGTGTTGTTTCTGCGGTTAATAGTTTTTAATATCTGTTTATGTTATTCATTATCAGTGCATTAGTTTTTGCATGTGCCTGTTGGCATTAAAGTGGCATGGGCATTAAAACAATTTAATAATTATTAAAAACCCAGTATTAAAAAATTAAAGCATGAAAAAACTATTCACTCTTATTTTATTATTAGGTGGCATTTTCCGGGTATCAGCTCAGACAGGCAGCTCTGCTACTAATATGATGAAAGCAGACGCTGGAAAACTGAAAGCAGATTCCATCCGAAAAGCAGATTCTATTAAAAAAGCCATGGACACCGCAACCCCATTAGGCTATGCCGACTTTTCGTGGCTGAACGGAAATAACCGCCAGGATCACAAATTGCTGGATAACGAATATTTTACCGGTGATTTTACTTTCGATATGAACTATACCCGGTCGAACAACAACCCTATCGACAATACAGTAACAGGTTCAACCGCCCTGGCACGTAACAACGAAGTTGGCGTATCAATGGTGGCAATTGGTGGCGATTTTCATTATGACAATGTACGCGGGCGTATTATGACCCAATGGGGTACGCGTTCTACAGTAGTACCGCGAAATGACTATAGCGGGTACAGAGGCCAATATGACCTGCCGGATGCTTACCGCTATTTGAGCGAAGCTTATGGTGGTTACCATTTTAATGTTTGGCACGGTATCAACGTAGATATGGGTATTTTCATGTCGTACATAGGTTTATACTCATACAATAACTTCGAAAACTGGAGCTACCAGCCGTCTTATACTTCTGATAATACCCCCTGGTTCTTCAACGGTATCCGCGTGCAGATGTTCCCAAGCGTAAAAACCAAAATAGAGCTTTGGTTTATCAACGGGTGGCAGTCTTATGGCATGTTTAACAAAATGCCGGGCCTTGGTGCTGCTTTGGTATCTCAGCCCAACCAACGTATGAAGATCGTATCCAATAACTATTTCGGAACAGATGTTGCGGGCGCGCCTGGCGTGAAAAGATACCATACCGACGATTCATTCGAGTATTTACTTTTCGATGCCACGAATAAAAAAGGGTCGGGCATTAAACGTGAGGCATTCAGCATCACAGCCGACTTTGGCGTTCAGAATGGTGTTGCACCAGGAAATGTCGTTTACTCACCATTTGGAAAAAACGCGTCTAACTTCATGAGCGCTATGGCCTACCACCGAATTTGGTTTGGCGATGGAATGAAATGGGGATGGACTGTTGGTGGCGGTGTTTTGTCGAACCCAAGCCGTTACCTATCATTAGTACCTCCGGGTCTGGCTACTGATACATTTATAGCCGAGTCGACTCCAGGGTCAAAAATGTGGGGTTGGGATGCTTCAACCTGTATCGATTATAACCCTAATCAATTCTTAACGATCCGTTTTGAATTGGTACACCGCTTTATGAGTGTTCCATATTTCAATGGTCCGGGTGGTGTTAGCGGTCCGACCGGTTATAACGCAAACCCCGCAACTTCGTTCAATGCAAACTCATACATTCCAAACCCTCCGGGCTCGGCAGGTTTTGTACCGTTTGACTTAGTAAACGCTGAAAGCAGGTTTATAGTAGCCTTAATAACAAGGTTCTAAAACAACAAAGCCAGGTGTTTTGCCAGGCTGGGTATATACAAAATGAATTTTAAAATAGCGTATTACCAATAAGTGTAATACGCTATTAATAAAGTAGTAACAAAAAATTTAACAATATAATTTAATTAAAATGAAAACTTTAAAATTAATGATCGCAGTGCCTTTAATGGCAGTTTTTATGCTGAATGCTTCAGCAAAAAGTAAGAGTACCGGCTTATATCTTACACTTCAGGATTACCTCAACCATAAATTAAGCTATGGCGCCGGGAATGACAAAATTAAAGTAAGCGGGCTTTTTGGAACCAGCAGTGTAGTTGTAACGCGTGATGGAAAAAAACAGGTTTTGTCTAAAAAAGAAATATTCGGGTACAGCGAAGATGGTGAAGACTTCCGTTTTTACAATAATTCGGAATATCGGATAGTTTCAAGCAAAGGCCTGTTTATTTACACGCATACTACACTGGTTCAACAGGGTAAAGGACCAAAGCCAACTGATCTTTATTATTTCAGTGCAAGCTTGTCTGATGTTGTTATGCCGCTTACCATTACCAATGTTTTGACAGTTTATGCAAAACATCCGCAATTTACCTACGCAGTGGAAAGCTTTTTCAAAAGTGATAATGAGCTTGCAGCTTATGATACTTACAATAAACAATTTAAGCTTGCTTATTTGTATTCGCAAAACGTTAACTAAAGCCCAGTCAAAAGCATCAATAAAAATGATAATTACACCCTGCCCAATGTATTGCGGATCAAATGCCATGGTACATTGGGTATATAAATTATACTAATCATGCTGCTGAAATTTATTTTGTCAAATTACCGGTCATTTAAAGAGGAAGCTGCTTTAGATCTCGAAGCCTGCTCTATAAAAGAGTATGCTGATAATGTATTTTTTTCCAAATGTGGAAGCCAGCCGGCCAATATTCTTAAATCAGTTGCATTGCTTGGCGCAAATTCATCAGGTAAAAGCAATTTGTTTAAAGGATTTAACCTGATGAGGTATATGGTGATTAACTCGGCCAGGGAATCGGCACTTACAAAAACATATCATATTGATCCGTTCAGGCTAAGCACCGAAACTGAGGATAAACCCTCTGTCTTCGAATGCACCATGATGATTGATAATGTTGTTTACAGGTATGGTTTTAAATGCGACAATAAAGAAGTTCATGCTGAATGGCTTTACATGATAGTGAAGCGCCGGGAAGAAACGGTGTTTTTACGTACAAAAAATGAATTTGAAATTGTAAAGCGGTTCAATACCGATTTTAAAAACAAGCTCCTGATGCTTACTGAATTGACGCGGAGCGATGCTTTATACCTCTCGGTGCTTACACAGTTTAATATTGACATGGGGCAGCAAATATCAAAATGGTTTGCAAAAAACATTGTTTATGCTGAACCAAATCTGGATGAGGCCATTAGCTATACCAGCGAACTGCTTGCCGACCCGGTTTACAGCGCGTTGCTGAATGAGATCATTGAAAAATCGGATCTCGGATTTAGCGGCGTGGAAAGGCAGGTTGACAAGCACAAGGAACTAAAAACAGCAAGTAGCAATTCGCTGGGAATTGTCAATAAGCAGGTAAAAATAAAGCTAAAGTCTAATCATGTTAAGTACGATGCTAAACACAGGAAGGTTGAAAATGTCTTCATGGAACTTAGTATGGACGAATCATCAGGGGCGCAGAAACTGATTGCATTACTTGGGCCGATGATTAAAGTTTTAATTGATGGCGGCACATTTTGGATAGATGATTTTGACGCTAAAATACATCCTTATATCATAACGATGGTTATGGATCTTTTTAATTCAAATAAATATAATCAAAACGGGGCCCAGTTGGTGGCCATATCCTACAATCAGCAGATCCTTAAAAAATTAAGACGCGACCAGATCGTTTTCCTTAATAAAGATGCTTATGGGGCATCTTCAATATCGGCGCTCTATATATACAACCCGGCGGTGCGGAGTAATGCGATTTTTGATAAAGAATATTTACAGGGTATGTACGGCGGCGTTCCGCATATTAATGGTTCAACAAATATTGACCCTCAATTTAAAACTAAAAAGAACGGGTATCCGGGAGTTTATACTAACCAAAATTAGCAGTTAACATTATTTGTTCGTGGTATCGTCAATTCAAACAATTGATGGCAGAATGCATCATTGTGGAATTTATATTCAATGCCAAATTAATCCGCTTTCAATTTTAATTCTGCTCTAATCCGTCTTTAATTTCTCTCTAATATGCAAAATTTAACTTTGCACGATCAAGTAAAAAACCATGTTTAAAAGATTTTTTTATACTTTTTTATTCTTTCAGATGGTATTCGGGAGTGCTGTATATGCCCAGGCACCTGTAGGCGATACCCTTAAACTAACCGTTAAACAGGCCGAAGATCTGTTTTTAAAGAATAATCTTCAACTGATTGCCCAGCATTACAATATTGGTATAGCAGAGGCCCAGGTAATAACAGCCAGGCTGTTCCCAAACCCCGACTTCAATATCTCAAGCGGTCTGTACAATCCGGATACTCATAAGTTTTTTGATTACAGTGGTAGTCAGGGCGAATATTCAAGTGGAATCTCCCAGTTGTTCACAACAGCCGGCAAAAGGAATAAAAACATCCAGCTTGCTGTAATCGGTGTTGAGCAGGCAAAGTATCAGTTTTTAGATATGTTAAGGACGCTGAAGGCTTCGCTTCGCAGCGATTTTTTCACCATTTACTTTCAGCAGCAATCGCTCAAGGTGTACGATACGGAGATCAGCACACTGCAACAAATACTAAAAGCCTACCAGGAGCAAAATGCGAAAGGCAACATTGCCGAAAAAGATGTTTTGGGGATCCAATCCCAGTTATATTCATTGCAGGCTGAAAAGGCTGGCCTGGTGGTGGGGGTTGATGCCAGTATTGGCCAGCTCCAATTATTGATCAGGGCAAAGCCGGGTACCTATATCGAAACCGTATATGATTATCAACTTGATGGCAAAGATGTTTTAGCTACGGTTCCGTATCAAAAACTGCTTGACTCGGCATATGCCAACCGGTATGATCTGCGGCTGGCCAAATCGGCTGTGGCGTACAATGACATGAATTTACAATACCAAAAAGCCCTGGCGGTGCCTGATTTTAACCTTTCTATGGGTTTTGATAAGCGTGGTAGTTACGTATTAAATTACAACTCCTTAGGTATCGAATTTAACTTACCATTTTTTAACCGTAACCAGGGTGGCATTAAACAGGCCAAACTGGCTATAGATCAGGGCAAAGTACAGTTACAGGGACAGCATGACCAGGTGGATAACGATGTGTCTGTTAATTACCTGACCGCTTCGCGGTACGAGAAACTCAGTAATAGTTTCGACCCCAAATTTAAAGGAGACTTTACGCACCTGATACAAGAAGTTGTTAAAAACTATCGGGTGCGGAATATTGGCTTAATAGAGTTTCTGTATTTCTACGATTCATATAAAGTAAACGCGGTGCAGTTAAACAACATTCAGCTCAACAGGGTTACCGCGCTTGAACAAATCAATTACGTTACCGGAACTCCGTTCTTTAATCAACAATAACCATATAATATTCTAAATATCCATGAAGAAAAGGATCATTAAAAACAGCATAAAAACATTAACCGCCGGCTATATATTATTTAACCTGGGTTCCTGTAAATCGAATCAGGCAGAGGATGTAAGGCAAGCCTATGTAGTTCCCGATTCGTTGTTTCAAACACTCACAATAGATACGGTAAAAACATCCAATATTACCGAATCAGTTAAATTCAACGGTATTGTAGATTTTAACACCGATAAGGTGGTTAACGTATTTCCGCTGGTGAGCGGCAATGTAGCGGGTATAAGCGTTATGCCGGGAGATTATGTGAAGGCAGGCCAGTCATTAGGAGTGGTAAAAAGTGCTGAAGTGGCTAACTATAATGCAGCCTTAATTACTGCCGAAACCAACGTGCGCCTGAATGCTAAACTGCTGGAGCAGCAAAAAGAGCTGTTTAAAAGCGGCCTTGCCTCGCAGATAGACATCACCAATGCTGAAGTTAGCTATGAACAGGCAGTTGCTTCAAAGGTAGCGGCGGAAAAGATCCTGAGCATTAACGGCAACAATAAAAATGGCGAGTTTGATATCAAATCACCGATTGAAGGCTTTATAGTTCAAAAAAATGTGACCAATGGCATGGCTATCCGTACAGATAATGGCACGGGCCTGTTCACCATTTCGGACCTGAAAAACGTATGGGTACAAGCCAATGTTTATGAAGAAAACATCAGTAAAGTGCATGAAGGCGATATTGCAGAAGTAACCACTATATCCTACCCTGATAAAGTTTTTAAAGGAAAAGTTGATAAACTGATGAATGTGCTTGACCCAACAAGCAAGGTGTTGAAAATGCGCGTGGTGTTGGACAATCCCGGCTTTATTCTAAAGCCCCAAATGTTTGCGATCGTTTCTATCAACAATAACCAGCATCAGCAGGCCACCGCTATTTCGGCCAGTGATCTTGTGTTTGACCACAGTCAATATTACGTAATTACGGTAAATGGGAAAAAGGACGTGCAAATCAGGCCGGTAGTGGTTATTGCTATTAACGGTAAAACAGCTTATATAAAAAATGGCGTAAATCCCGGAGAGCGTTTGATCGGCTCCCAGGCGCTGCTAATTTACGGTTCACTTAATAGTTAAGTATAAAATGTGAGTAGTTGATTGGTGAAAGGTTACCTGGTTGTTTTTTTATCAGGGACCATTCAATAATACACTAAATCAACAAATCAATAATTCATTAATTCAATAAATCACTAATTAAAAATAATGATCAAGTTTCTAAGGGGTATCATAGGATTTTCTTTAAAAAACAAATACCTCATTTTGGTTGCAGCTTTAACATTGGTTATCGCAGGGATAATCACTTTTATGCAAATGCCAATTGAGGCTTTTCCCGACGTAACAAATACCGAAATTGATATCATTACCCAATGGCCCGGCCAAAGCGCGGAAGAGGTGGAGAAACTGGTTACTATTCCCATCGAGATTGCTTTAAACCCGGTTCAGAAAAAAGTTAGTCTTCGTTCTACCACCATATTCGGACTCAGTTATGTAAAGGTGATCTTCGATGACAAGGTGGAAGATCACGAGGCAAGGCAGCAGGTAATGTTTCTATTGAACAACGCAACATTACCTGCTGGTATTATTCCCGCCGTTCAACCACCAACCGGCCCCACGGGTGAAATATTTCGTTATTCCCTTAAAAGTACTTTCAGAGATGTGAGGGAATTAAAAACTATTCAGGACTGGGTAATTGACCGCCGTTTGCGCGCTATTCCCGGCATCGGTGATATCAACAGCTTTGGGGGTAAAACAAAAACCTACGAAATAACCGTTGATCCCGGAAAAGTAGCCACCTTAGGAATTACCCCGCTTGACGTATTTGCCGCCATTCAAAAAACAAATATCAATGTAGGTGGCGATATGATCATCCAAAACAACCAGGCTTTTGCGGTTAGGGGTATTGGATTGATAAAAGATATTAATCAAATTAAAAACATCGTAATCAGCAATAACAACGGCGTGCCGGTGCTGGTGAATAATGTAGCTACAGTATCCATCTCCAACGTGCCGCGCCTCGGGTGGGTGGGGCGTAGCGATGCCATAGTTGATAAAGCAGGTGTGCGAAAAGTAATTGACGATGAGGATGTGGTTGAGGCGATTATTGTGATGCGGAAAGGAGAAAACCCAACTGAGGTTGTTAATGCATTGAAAAAAGAGGTTAACAAGTTAAATAATGATGTACTGCCTGCGGATACAAAGATCGTGCCTTATTATGACCGTTCGGATCTGATTGGTTATGCCACGCATACTGTATTACATAACCTTATTGAAGGTATCCTGCTGGTAACTTTCCTGGTTTCGCTGTTTATGTTCAATTGGCGGACAACACTTATCGTTTCTATCATTATCCCGATGGCACTGCTGTTCGCCTTCATTTGCCTGCACTTGATGGGTATGTCGGCCAACCTGCTTTCATTAGGTGCCGTGGACTTTGGGATCATTATCGATGGAGCCGTGGTGATGGTGGAGGGCATGTTTGTTATCCTCGACCACAAAGCAGCTAAAGTCGGTATGGCCCGCTTTAATAAGTTGGCTAAAATGGGTATGATAAAGAACAGTGGTGCGCATTTGGGTAAAGCCATATTCTTCGCAAAACTGATTATCATTACTGGCTTGTTACCCGTATTCGCTTTTCAAAAAGTGGAGGGAAAAATGTTTTCGCCGCTGGCTTACACCCTTGGTTTTGCCCTGCTTGGAGCTTTAATTACAACGCTTACACTGGTGCCTGTACTGATCAATATGCTGCTCAATAAAAACGTGCACGAAAAGCATAATCCTTTTGTACATCACTTAACAGGCTTCATGCTCCGGGGTTTTACAAGAGCCTTTAAACATAAAACGCCGGTGGTTATTATTTCATTTATTATAATGGCTGTTGGCTTGTTTTCCTTCAAATTTTTAGGCAGTGAATTTTTGCCCGAATTGAATGAAGGTTCTATTTGGTTGAGGGTACAGTTGCCGTATAGTGTTTCGCTTGACAAGTCTGTGGAAACTTCAAAACAGGTGCGTAAAATATTAATGACTTTCCCCCAGGTGCAATATGCCGTATCGCAAACCGGCCGGCCCGATGACGGCACCGACGTTGCCGGTTTTTATAATAATGAGTTTGATGTGCTCATGTATCCCGAAGATGACTGGAAACCGAAAATTACAAAAGATGAGCTCATCGATCAAATGAATGCCAAACTGTCAAAGCTCCCCGGGGTCGATCTTAATTTTTCGCAACCTATTATGGATAACGTGGAGGAAGCTGTTTCGGGGGTAAAAGGCTCTATTGTTGTAAAGGTATATGGCGATTCATTGAATTATATGGAAGACAAAGTAGATGCAGTTTACAATATTCTTAAAGATGTGAGGGGTATAGAAGACTTAGGTGTACTGAGAAGCATTGGCTTGCCTGAACTGGATATTAACCTCGATCAGCAAAAAATGGCACAGTATGGCGTAGCTACTGCTGATGCGAATTCAGTAATTTCAATGGCCATAGGAGGGCAGGCTGCCTCAACTTTGTACGAGGGAGTAAGGACCTTTGATATCAGGGTACGTTTCCCTGAGGCATTTCGCAGAACGCCGGAAGATATTGGCAACTTGCTGGTGCCAACCCAAAACGGATCAAAAGTTCCTGTAAGGGAAATAGCCTCGATTTCACAAAAAACCGGACCCTGTTTAATTTTCAGAGATGAAAATGAGCGTTTCGCAACGCTGAAGTTTTCGGTACGGGGCAGGGATATGGGCAGTACTATTAAAGAGGCCCAGCAAAAGGTGGATGCTAAAGTTACCTTGAAAAGAGGGTATCACATGGCCTGGCAGGGTGATTTCGAGAATCAGCAGCGCGCGGAAAAACGCCTGGCACAGGTGGTGCCGGTAAGCCTTGCATTGATCTTTTTATTGCTCTTTATCATGTTCAACAATTTTAAAGACGCAGCCCTGGTGTTCCTGAATGTACCATTCGCAATTGTGGGCGGTATAGCAGCATTGCTTATAACCGGTACCAATTTCAGTATTTCTGCCGGTATTGGATTTATTGCTTTGTTTGGTATTTGTATCCAGGATGGGGTTTTGCTCATAACAGTATTTAAACAAAATCTTGAAAATATGAAAGGAGAACGGGGCTCATTGTTTTCATCTATTAAATTGGGTGTAAATTCAAGGATCAGGCCTGTAATGATGACAGCCCTTATGGCAGCAATAGGTTTGTTCCCTGCAGCGGTGTCTCATGGCATAGGTTCCGAAAGCTCAAGGCCGCTGGCCAGGGTTGTTATTGGCGGTATCCTTTGCGCAATGGTATTCAGCCTCTGGGTTTTTCCGCTCATTTTCGGATGGGCTTACAGAAAAACAGATGAAACTACCAGGTAAAAAGTATAAAGGACCTTAATACCCCTAATTGAGTTGTTGAAGATAAGTGCAGTGTTATGCTGCACTTGCCTGATACAATTATAACACCAGGCAAATATTAACAAACATAAATGATGGACCCTAAATTGATAGAAAAATGAGAAAATTTATACCCTTTAGCGTATTAATACTAATTGTAGTGCTTGCACTTATCTTTCCATCCGTTAAAACGGTAAACATTGCCAACAATAAAATAGATTCGGGTGATACGGCCTGGATGCTTACTGCTACTGCGCTTGTACTGATCATGACACCTGGCCTCGCATTTTTTTATGGGGGCATGGTGACTAAGAAAAATGTGCTCTCAACAATGATGCAAAGTTTTGTGTGCATGGGGGTGATCACGGTAATTTGGGTGATATTTGGATTTAGCCTTGCTTTTGGCGATTCCATAGGCGGTGTAATTGGCGATCCGCGTACCTTTTTTATGATGAAGGGAATGCTCGGTAATGCCACCTGGAAACTTGCCCCAACAATACCCCTGGTATTATTTGCCATGTTCCAGTTAAAATTTGCGGTAATTACACCTGCTTTAATCACTGGTGCTTTTGCTGAACGGATACGCTTTAACTCTTATATTATTTTTATCTGTTTATTCTCCATTTTTATTTATGCGCCCCTTGCTCACTCAACCTGGCACCCGGATGGGTTATTAAATAAATTAGGAGTGCTGGATTTTGCAGGCGGCACGGTAGTACACATGTCAGCAGGATGGGCGGCACTGGCATCGGCCCTTTATTTAAAGAAGCGGCAAGAAACGATACATGCGCCTGCCAGGATAAGCTACGTATTATTAGGTACAGGTTTATTGTGGTTTGGCTGGTTTGGATTCAATGCAGGTTCGGCACTTGGGTCAGGTGCGCTTGCGGCTACAGCCTTAGCTACCACTACAACGGCGTCGGCAGCAGCGGCAATGGCCTGGATATTTTTCGATATAATGCGCGGTAAAAAACCGTCGGTTATGGGAGCTTGTATAGGGGCGGTTGTTGGTTTGGTTGCCATTACGCCTGCTGCGGGATTTGTAACCATACCTCATTCACTAATTGTGGGTATTGCTGCCGCCTGTGTAAGCAACATGGTGGTAATATGGCGTTCGAAAACATCAATTGACGACACACTGGATGTGTTCCCGTGTCACGGGGTAGGTGGTATGGTTGGTATGCTGCTTACCGGCGTATTTGCACATAAGAACGTTAATAGCGGTAATATAACCGGTAACGGCCTGTATTATGGTGAAACTCATTTATTTTTTGTTCATCTTATAGCACTGGTAGCGGTATCGGCATTTGCTTTTTTCGGTTCGTTACTTCTGCTGAAAATTACCGACTCCATAAGTGGCCTTCGTGTATCAGCAGCGGAAGAAATTGCCGGACTGGATATTACACAGCATGACGAAGGCCTATAAAAAATTAAACTTACGCTGAAAAAGCAAATGATTACGAAAGCTATACTCTTTGAAAAAGTATAGCTTTCGTGTTTAATAAAGCATTCAATGCCTCCTTTCGGGCTTGATGTTTGAAATTAATGAGACCTGATGACGTAACCGGGATAGTACAAACTCAGTTCAAGCTGTAAAGCTGAAGCAACATCGTCGACCAGCCACTTTTTCACAAAAATGCCGCTTTCAATGTGGCGGAACTCCAATATTTTATTGCCGTGATACACCTCAATAATTCCGGCCCCGATAGGTTTATCAGCAGTTATATTAAGCTGGATGTTTTTTAGGATGGTTTTAGGATTATTTGCATTGATATCTGCCACAACCCCACCATCTGAAAGCACGATAAATGGAATACTATGGTCGGGAAGGTTAATTTTTATAAAAGGATTAGCGTCAGCTTTTTCAAGTTGTACCCGCGTTTTTTCATTTAAAAATTGAAAAAGAGCTTCATTTTCTGTGAGCCTTTCTTCTTTTGATTTTGCTTCCATGATGTCGCATAATTAAATTACAAGTCTATAGATGTAAGGAAAAATGTTCAGTAATTGGGCCTGCCATCAATATCACAAATAGTGACAATACGCTCAGTATCATGATTATTGCAAACAGAAAAACACCAAATGTTGCTGAATCTGTATGCAATGTTCCCAAAGATGCCGGGATGAATGTTTTCTGCTTCATCAACCCTATGATCATAAAGGCGCCTGCAATGGGCACAAAGCGTCCGGATAACATCGCGATTGACGTAGTCAGGTTCCAGAATGTGGTGTTATTGCCTAATCCTGCAAAATTTGACCCGTTTCCTGCTACCGATGATACATATTCGTACAGCATAGTGGTAAAGCCATGCGGTCCTTTATTACTTAACCAGCCCAAAGTATCGCCGCCGCCGCTTTTATTTACATAAATGAAACAGGCAATAGCAGCCAGCGCAACCGGAACAAAAATTTGCAGCACGCTGACGAATACTGCTACCTGCATTTCTTTTGTGCTGATTTTTTTGCCAAACAATTCCGGCGAACGGCCGATCATCAGGGTGCCGATGAATACAGCAATAATCAAGTACATGAACATATTTATCCAGCCGGTCCCCACACCGCCAAAAAATGCGTCTACCTGCATACCTATCAACATAGCTGTTGACGATAGCGGCATATAGCTATCATGTACCGATGCTACTGTTCCAGCCGGTATCACAATATTTTCGGCGCAATAAAATGCCGAATAATTAGCACCGAACCGGATTTCTTTACCTTCCATATTGCCCCTTGACTGGTTAATTCCCATGGCTGTTATCTTTGGGTTACCGGCAGCTTCCTCTTTTACTATCGGGATGGTCAGCATTAACAAACCCGCTGTCATGACGCCAAAAAGCATCCAGGCAAATTTTTTCCTGTTCAGATAATATCCGATAAAGAATATAAAGGCCATCGGTAATAACAATACTATAATAAAATGTACTACGAATGTTGCAAATACCGGGTTCTCGAAGGGATGTGCATCGTTGGCGCCAAAAAAACCACCACCGTTTGAACCAAGCTCTTTAATCGGGATCATTGCAGCAACCGGACCTTTTGCTACGTTAACTGTATCGCCCTGTAATGAAACTATTTTATGCGGGCCATTAAAGGTCATCGGCATGCCGCCTGCCATAAAAATTATCGCTACTATAACCGATAAGGGTAATAATATACGTGTGCATGATCTCAAAAAATCACCAAAAAAATTGCCGACTCCGTTACCCGGATCGGCAGTTAAACCTCTTACTATTGCAACCCCGGCGGCAAGGCTTGTAGCAGCACTTACAAATTGCAAAAACGTAAATACGCCTATTTGTGAAAGATAACTGGCCCCCGTTTCCCCCGAATAATGTTGCAGATTGGTACTGGTTAAAAAGCTAATGGCTGAGTTGAGGGCTAATGACCACTCCATACCTGGTATATGTGCCGGATTGAGAAAAAGCTTACCCTGGAGCATTAAGACAATAAATGCCGGAACTACCCAAACTACCTGTATGGTTAATAATGCCAGCAGATACTGTTTCCAGTCCATTGATTTTTGAGGATCAATGCCGCATATTTTAAAGAGCCATTTTTCAAATGGGCTGATAAAATCAAGCAGGCTTTTATCCCCATTATAAACCTGTTTCATATACACGCCTAATGGGATTGCCAGTATCAACGTGACCAGGAAAATTAAAATAAAACCTAAACTATCAAAAAGCATTTGTTCTTATATTTTATTTGTTTTCAAAAAGAGAAGCCAGTAATAAATATAAAATATTATCCAGACGAGTTTTTTTCGCCGGCACACCAAAACTTATTTCAGGCTTTCAGAATATAATTCTTTGATTTTAAAAGCTTTGGAGATATTATCAAAAGCAGCAAGACTGAAATCTGATTTGAATTCAGCATCAACCATCAGCCTGAATTTTTTATTTTCCCGGAATGTAATTGCAATATTTTCGAGCGTAAGCGGCAGCATTTCACTATCCGATTTAGTACTGAAGTAATAAACTTTTATTGGTTTATAGCCCTTTCCCTGCTGCATCAGTTTGTCGGCCCTGTAAATAAAAAAGCCTGTTGAATCCATGATCTGATAAGCCCTATTCCCGTAAAACCTGAAGTCATCGCTGTTGCTGTCGCGGTATCCAAAAATTTTATTCTTTTCCAGAATTTGTTTTTTGCCACTGCTTACAACGCTTACTGTTTTACCTTCAAGAAATTGATGCGCGAATATTTTAATTCCGTCCGGATGAGCAGGATCTGTGCTATAACTTAATTTGTGGTTTAAATAATCACTTGTTGTTAAGTACAATCCGGTCGGCTGGTTTTGGGCATTTGATTTCTGAATCAATACAAATGCCAGAATGATTGTTGCGATTACCGCGAATTTGAACTGTTTCATTTTTTAATTATTAATAACCTTGTTTTTTAAAAGAGGCTGATCATGAGTAATGACGCAGCCTCTTTTTTAAAATTCATTTTGTTCATTTTTAGCCAGGCAAAATGCCTTGCTTTATTACTTTAAAACCTTGTTATCAAAGCAATTATAAACCTGCTTTCAGAGTTCACTAAGTTGAAGGGAACAAAACTTGGATTTGGCACCGCTTGTCCCTGCCCATTAATGATAGTTGGCTGGTTTGGAATGTATGAGTTCGGATTGAACGAATTTGCAGGGTTAGCGTTATAACCTGTAGGGCCGCTAACACCGCCTGGTCCATTGAAATACGGAACATTCATAAACCGGTGTACCAATTCAAAGCGGATTGTTAGGAATTGATTAGGGTTATAGTCGACGCATGAAGAAGCATCCCAACCTGCCATTTTTGAGCCTGGAGTGGAAGCATCTAAGAACGAGTCAGTAGCGAGTCCCGGCGGCACCAGTGACAAATAACGGCTTGGGTTCGACATAAAGCCGCCACCGATTGTCCATCCCCATTTCATACCATCACCAATCCAAAGCCTGTTATAGGCCATGGCGCTGATAAAGTTGGATGCATTTTTACCAAAAGGCGAATAAACCACGTTTCCGGTAGCCACACCATTCTGAACGCCAAAGTCTGCTGTCAAAGTAAATGCAGCACGCTTGATGCCGGGTCCTTTTTTATCTGCCGCATCGAAATACAAATGCTGGAACGAGTTATCGGTATGGTACCTTTTAACACCGGGAGCACCGGCAACATCGGTTCCGAAATAGTTATTGGATACCCACGAAACGCTTTTGTTTGGCCTGCTAACTACCGAAAAACCTAAACCAGGCATTTTGTTAAACACCCCGTACGATTGCCACCCATTAATAAACCACAGCTCAACTTTGGTTTTCACCGAAGGGAACATCTGCACACGGACACCATTAAAGAACCAGGGGGTGTTATCAGAGGTGTAAGATGGCTGATAGCTCCAGTTTTCAAAGTTGTTGTAAGAGAACATACCAATGTACGACATGAAGATACCCATATCAACGTTGATACCATGCCATACGTTAAAGTGATAACCACCGTAAGCTTCGCTCAGGTAACGGTAAGCATCGGGCAGGTCGTACTGGCCCTTATAACCGCTATAATCGTTACGGGGAACCACGGTTGAACGTGTGCCAAATTGGGTCATGATACGCCCGCGCACATTGTCATAATGAAAATCACCGCCAATGCCCACAAATGAAACGTCAACTTCGTTGTTACGGGCCAGCGCCGTTGATCCGGTTACTGTATTATCTATCGGATTATTATTTGACCTGGTGTAGTTCATATCAAAAGTAAAATCACCGGTAAAAAAGGCGTTATCCAGTAATTTTGATGATTGACGGTTTTGCCCGTTAACCCACGAAAAGTCGGCATAGCCCAATGGCTCCGCACTATCTTCGGCTTTTTTAATAGAATCCAATTTTGCTTTTTGGCTGGTGTCCTTTTTTACCAGTGCGGCAAAAGTGTTGTTGGTTTGAGCCCTCAGGCCCAGGCTAATAGCTGTTAAGGCTATTAATGTAAGTACTTTCTTATTCATTTTTGTAAGTGTTATTATATGGATATTTTCCATGCGGGCCTACATGCCAAAAGAATGCCCCAAATTTAATTTGTGCCTTAATTGATTGGTTTTTAGGTAATCACCGGGTGTTCAATATTTATGAGTTCCTATCATTCTGATAGATTAATTCCTATTATGGCAAAAAATTGGCGCTGATTTGTGATAAAAGAAGAGGGACGTTTTGGGTGTTTGAAAGCCCCCGATCTAAATAGCCTAACAAATTTTATTTTAGTTATTAATTTTTATCATTTTTGCCTCTTAGAATGCAAAAAGATAAGCTGCTGATTATTGACGATGAAGAAAGGTTGCGCAACCTGCTTGCCCGGATCCTCCAACTGGAGGGATACGAGGTATTGGTAGCATCGACTGGTAAGGAAGGGTTAAAGAAATTACAGCATGAGCCTATCCCTGTGGTGATCAGCGATGTAAAATTGCCTGATATTAATGGGATTGAGCTTACTTCGCAGATCAAAGCCGCCTGGCCCGCAACCGAAATAATCGTATTAACTGCTTTTGGTACTATTAATGATGGCGTAAAAGCTATTAAATCGGGTGCATTTGATTATATCACCAAAGGCGATGATAATGAAAAAATTATCCCGTTGGTTAGTAAGGCAATGGACAAGGCCCTGTTGCAGTTCAGGGTGCTTGAACTGGAGAAAAAGCTGAATACCAAATTTGGTTTTGACCGGCTGATCGGAAAATCAACGGCGATAGCGGATGTAATAAAACTGGCCCAAAAAGTTGCTCTTACCGATACTACCGTTTTATTATTGGGCGAAACAGGCACCGGAAAAGAGTTATTTGCAGAAGCCATTCACCAGGCCAGTAATCGCCATGCAAAATCATTTGTAGCGGTAAATTGCAGCGCTTTTACAAAAGAATTACTGGAAAGTGAGTTGTTTGGTCATAAAGCAGGCTCATTTACCGGCGCCGTTAAAGATAAAAAAGGACTTTTTGAAGAAGCCAATGGCGGCACTATTTTTTTGGATGAAATTGGTGAGCTTGATCACGACCTGCAGGCCAAATTACTCCGGGTGCTGGAGTCGCAGCAATTCATAAAAGTAGGGGATACCAAACCCACCCAGGTAAATGTGCGCATTTTGGCGGCAACCAACCGTAACCTGCAGGAAGAAGTTAACCGTGGCGGCTTCCGTTCCGACCTTTACTATCGTTTATCGGTGTTCCAGATCACACTGCCCGCCCTGCGCGACCGTAAAAAAGACATTAAACTGCTGGCAGAGTACTTTATGCATTATTTTGCCTTAAAAGTTAAAAAGCAGCTTACCGGCCTCAGTGACAAATTTGTTGAAAAACTGGAAGCTTATAACTGGCCGGGTAATATCCGCGAGTTAAAAAATATTATTGAACGCGCCGTTATTTTGGCCGATGATAACTTTTTGGACGAAAGCCTGCTCCCTTATGAAATGCAGGAACCGCAACCTACAAAAGCTGGCAATACCTTGTCGGCTTTCGATCTATCCTCCATTGAGAAACTCCATATTCAGCGTGTACTTAACCACGCCCATGGTAATCGCGCCGAAGCAGCCAGGCTGCTTAATATTGGCGTAGCTACTTTGTATCGTAAATTGAAGGATTACGGTTTGGAATAAATTCTGATTTCGGAATTCGGGATTCGATTTCGGAATTGCCGGTTGGAGTAATGCCTCAAAGAAGGACAAACCTGAAGTTTTCAAACGGCAAAGCCCTCAATGAGGCCGTAGAAAACAAACAAATTAGAAATAAACTTCAAGTTTTAAACGTAGGATTCATTATTTTAAGCCGTTTAAATAAAAAACTCTTGCCAACTGAATTAAATATTACAATGCGTAACAAAAATCCCAGGAATTCAATATTTACCCTTGTTTTGAGAACGATGATTGAGACCTGCTTCATCATGTTTTTGTTTTATGCTAATTTGTTGATGGGGGAGTATGAAAAAACGGGGCCCGGAGAACAAAAAGGCTTGTTATGGTCCCTTAACGATATATTTACCATACAGAATTTTGTTATTGCCATTATAGCGTCGGTCATTGGTTTTTTTGTGTTTGAATTTTTGAGAAAAAAACTTTAAACAGATTATTAATCAATTAATTAATAACCGATTCGCATACTGAAATATCCAGCCCCGGGTGTCATAGGCGCTTGAGATTTTTATGGGATTTAAAAAACTTCCAAAAGTTGAGTAAAAGGTAAAAAAACCGCAAATCTTATAAATCCTGGTTCCAAACAAACATTTTGATAAAACCCTATCAAAATGATAGCGAGCCTTCGGCTCTTCCCGTTCAATTATTTGTGATAAAATTATTTAGTGTTTTGATTTACAATAAGTTGTAAATATATGTGTATTTATGGCACTGGCTTGGTATATAACCCGGAAAATCAAACCAAATGAATATTAAATGCACCGTCCCCAATATAGTATGCCCTGGCGGCAGTTTCCGGATTTTGCCCGGCTATTTAAATTGCCCGTTTAAATTAACAGGAACCTGGTTGTTTAACGTAATCTCTTGAATATGATGACCATCACTTTATTAAATGCCCGGAGATATATCTTTATTCAATTGGTTTACAAACCTTTATAATGGGGTTAGTTCAAATTGTTAAGTTGATCGCATAATATGAGAAAACAGCATTTGAAGTACACTGCAAAAGACATAATAACCATTGTCTTTTTCTGGCTATTAGTAATTTCTATGCTGTATATAGCCTATTTAAAAATCAAGCTGCTGTTTCCTAATTAACAATCAAGAACGAGATCACAGGGATCATTAACCGGTCCTGCTTGTTTTAAACCATTGCTTTAAAAATCAAAAACAAAAAAAT
>Ga0316224_1000261_pt1 | contig 80956 bp, 79 predicted proteins | sample TBH18013metaG_FD_206254 | JGI IMG/M metagenome (GOLD analysis project Ga0316224, IMG submission 206254) | Freshwater microbial communities from Trout Bog Lake, Wisconsin, USA - TBH18013 | ecosystem: Environmental > Aquatic > Freshwater > Lake > Hypolimnion/Profundal zone | place: USA: Wisconsin... | reverse complement strand
TGTCGGCAAAACCCTGAAACTGCCGCTGACCGGCCGCCTGATTCCGGTCATTACCGATGAATACGTGGACAAGGCGTTTGGTACCGGCTGCGTAAAAATCACGCCGGCCCATGACTTCAACGATTACGCCATCGGGCAGCGCCACAACCTCGAGAAAATCAGCATCCTGACGCTCGATGCAAAGATTGTGGATGAGGCCCCCGAAGCCTATCGTGGCCTGGACCGTTTTGCGGCGCGTAAAAAAATCGTGGCCGACCTTGATGCGCTTGGCTTGCTGGAGTCCGTCAAGCCACACAAACTGATGGTGCCGCGCGGTGACCGTACCGGCGTGGTGATTGAACCGATGCTCACTGACCAGTGGTTCATGGCGATGAGCAAACCGGCGCCGGAAGGCACGTATTTCCCCGGCAAATCGATTGCCGAAGTCGCACTGGAAAAAGTGGCCAGTGGTGAAGTGAAATTTGTGCCGGAAAACTGGAGTACCACGTACAACCAGTGGCTGGGCAATATTCAGGACTGGTGTATTTCGCGTCAGTTATGGTGGGGTCATCAGATTCCGGCCTGGTATGGTGAAGACGGCCAGATTTTTGTGGCGGCCACGGAAAGTCAGGCCCAGGCCAAGGCACAGCAGGCCGGCTATACCGGTCTGCTGCGCCGTGATGAAGATGTGCTCGATACCTGGTTTTCTTCGGCACTGGTGCCATTCTCCACCATGGGCTGGCCGGAACAAACGCCCGACCTGTCGGCATTCCTGCCATCGTCGGTACTGGTCACCGGATTCGATATCATTTTCTTCTGGGTCGCGCGCATGGTCATGATGACCCTGCACTTTACCGGCAAGGTGCCGTTCCATACCGTGTATGTGCACGGTCTGGTGCGTGACGCCAATGGTCAGAAAATGTCCAAGTCCAAGGGCAATACGCTCGACCCTATCGACCTCATCGATGGCATTGCCGTGGAAGATCTGGTGGCCAAGCGCACCACCGGTTTGATGAATCCGAAAGACGCCGACAAAATCGCCAGGGCCACCAGAAAAGAATTTGCCAATGGCATTCAGGCCTATGGCACGGACGCGTTGCGTTTCACCATGGCCAGCTATGCGTCGCTGGGACGCAATATCAATTTTGATCTGGGACGCTGCGAAGGCTACCGCAATTTCTGCAACAAGCTGTGGAATGCCACGCGCTTTGTGTTGATGAATACCGATGGCAAGGACTGCGGTTTTGACAGCCATGTCGATGGTGTGTGCAAACCGGAATATCTGGATTTTTCGCAGGCTGACCGCTGGATTGTGTCGATCCTGCAGCGCACCGAGCAGGATATTGCCAAAGGATTTGCCGATTACCGCTTCGACAATATTGCCACCAGTATTTACCAGTTTGTCTGGGATGAATACTGCGACTGGTATCTGGAAGTGGCCAAGGTGCAAATGCAGTCCGGAACCGTCGCACAGCAACGTGCTACGCGGCGTACCTTGCTGCGCGTTTTGGAAACCATTTTGCGTCTGGCGCATCCGGTGATTCCATTTATTACCGAATCGATCTGGCAGACGATTGCCCCGATGACCGGACAAAAAATGAACCCGGCCGGTGACAGCATCATGCTGCAATCCTATCCCGAAGCGAATCTGGATAAACTGGATGACGCGGCCGAAGCCTGGATGGCCACGCTCAAAACACTGACCGATTCGTGCCGCAACCTGCGCGGTGAAATGCAGTTGTCGCCGGCGCAGCGTGTGCCGCTGTTGATGCAGGCAGTCAATGCCGAACAAAAGCAGCAGCTCGAAGGATTTGCGCCATACCTGCAGGCACTGGCAAAATTGTCGGAAGTGCTGGTTCTGGACAGCCTGCCTGAATCGCCGGCGCCGGTCTCGGTGGTCGGGGAAACCCGGCTGATGCTGAAGGTGGAAATTGATGTTGCCGCCGAGCGTGAGCGGCTGAACAAGGAAATCACCCGGCTGGAAGGTGAAATCGGCAAGGCGCAATCCAAGCTGGATAACGAAGGATTTGTGGCCAGGGCACCGGCCCAGGTTGTGGCGCAGGAAAAGGAGCGGGTTGCTGCTTTTTCCGCCACATTAGTGAAGTTGCGTGAACAGTATTCAAAATTACCGGCGGCATAATAATCAAAATTTATAACTTCAATGGAGACAGGCATGAACTTGAATAAATGGGTTGCGGTTGCAGCAGTGTTGTTGGTCAGTTTTTCGGTGCAGGCCCAGAACGTGACAGACTCGCCGGTTGGCTTGTGGAAAAATATTGACGATGTGACCGGCAAGGCCAAAGCGCTGATCCGCATCACCGAAACCAACGGTGTGCTGTCCGGAAAAATCGAACGGCTGTTCAGAGGACCGACCGAAGACCAGAATCCGAAATGTACCAAGTGCGACGATGCCAACAAGGATCAGCCGATACTCGGCATGGTGATTCTGGGTGGCCTCAAAAAAGAGGGTGGCGAATATGACGGTGGCGACATTCTGGATCCGGACAATGGCAAGCATTACAAAAGCAAGCTGAAGCTGGAAGAGGGGGGCAAGAAGCTCAATGTGCGCGGCTATATCGGATTCTCGTGGATCGGTCGTTCGCAGACTTGGGTGCGTGAGCAATAAGTTGATTTGTCAGGTCACGCAGGCTGGGGTGCAAACCCGGCATTGCAACCGCTGATGCTGGGTTTGCAACCCAGCCTACGAGACTATTTCACACCGGAGTGTTAATGATGAGATTTCCTGTTGCAACCGTGCTTTGCAGTTTCCTGTTCTGCGCCCTACCCAGTCAGGCCGCTGACGAGTCGCCACTTAAAGAATTTCCCTACACGCCGGGCCTGGACGTGAGCGCCATGGATGTCTCAGCCAATCCCTGCGACGATTTTTACCGGTATTCCTGCGGCGGCTGGCAGAAAAATAATCCGATTCCTGACGATCAGTCGAGCTGGGATGTGTATTCCAAACTGTATCAGGATAATCAGCGTTTTCTGTGGGGAATTCTCGATACGCTGTCCAAAACGACTGGTGCGCGCACGGCCAGTCAGCAAAAGATCGGCGATTATTTTGCCTCCTGCATGGATGAGGCGGCCATCAATCAACTGGGCCTGACACCGGTCCAGCCATTTCTGGATGACATCAACGCGACCAAGAGCAGACGCGAACTGCCTGCGCTGCTGGGGCGACTGACCCTGAATGCGCCCGGTTCGTTTTATTTCGACACCGGTTCAACCCAGGATTTTTCCGATTCGAGTCAGGTCATTGCACTGCTGTCGGCCGGCGGCCTGGGCCTGCCGGATCGTGACTATTATGTGAATACGGATGATAAATCGGTCGAGCTGCGCGCCCAGTATGTCAGTCACATCGCTGCCATGCTCAGCCTCACAGGTACTGACAGTGCAGCAGCAAAGGCGCAGGCGGTTCGCGTCATGGTAATGGAAACCAGACTGGCAAAGGCAACCCTGACCAACGTTGAAAAACGTGATCCGTACAAATTATTTCATCGCATGAATTCGACGTCGGTGCAGGCACTGACGCCGGCATTGTCATGGCAGCCATTCTGGAAAGCCATGGAACGCACCCAGTTGAACACCTTTGATGTGACCGAGCCGGCATTTTTTAAAGCGCTCTCGCACCTGTTGGCCACGGCACCGCTGGAAGATATCCGTTCCTACCTGCGCTGGCATGTTATCAGCGCGTCGGCACCCCTGTTGTCCAAACCGCTGGTTGAAACCAGTTTTGATTTTTACGGCAAGACGCTCTCTGGTACCAAACAGTTGCCGCCCAGATGGAAACGGTGCGTCACGCGCGTCGATGAGCAGCTTGGCGAAGCATTGGGGCAGGAATATGTGCAGCGCACCTTCGGTCCCAAACTCAAGGCCGACACTCAGCGCATGACTGATCAGATCGAAGCGGCCATGGCACAGGAAATCAAGGCGCTGGACTGGATGAGCGAGCCGACCAAGTTGCGCGCGCTGGAAAAACTGCACGGCATTGCCAACAAGATCGGCTACCCCGATCGCTGGCGTGATTATGCCGGCGTGCTGATCCGATCCGATGATTACTACGGCAATGTGGCACGTGCCAGTCGTTTTGAGTTGAACCGCCAGTTCGACAAGATCGGCAAACCGGTGGATCACGCCGAATGGCAAATGACGCCGCCGACTGTCAATGCTTATTACAATCCGCAGCTCAACGATATCAATTTCCCGGCCGGCATTCTGCAAAGCCCGTTGTACGACCCCAAAATGGACGCTGCGCCGAATTACGGCAATACCGGCGGCACGATCGGACATGAACTCACGCATGCCTTTGATGATGAAGGCCGCCAGTTCGATGCACAGGGCAACCTGAAAGACTGGTGGAATGACAAAGATGCGCAGGCATTCAAAACACGCGCCCAGTGTGTGGTCGATCAGTACAGCCAGTACACGGCGATTGATGATCTCAAAATCAAGGGTGAGCTGACCCAGGGTGAAGATATCGCCGATCTGGGTGGGCTGGTGCTGGCCTGGATCGCCTGGAAGGAACAGACCAAAGATCAGGTATTGCATGATGCCGATGGTCTGACACCGGAGCAGCGTTTCTTTGTCGGCAATGCGCAATGGGCCTGTGCCAACGTGCGCCCGGAAAAAGCCCGGCTGCTGGCACTGACGGATCCGCATTCTCCGGCCAGATATCGGGTCAACGGGCTGGTTGCCAACATGCCGCAGTTTGAGCAGGCCTTCAACTGCAAAAAGGGTCAGCCCATGGTTGGAGAAAAACGCTGCAAGATCTGGTAATTGCAGCAGGCGCGGCAAGGCTGTTGGCCTGCCGCATTCATTGTTGATCTGTATTTGTAACAGCCTGTCAGGACCGTCATGGCCAAAGCGGAAGTAAAACCAGTCAAGAAGCCGGCGTCAGGTTCGGATGGCATGGACAAGTATGCGTTGCACGTGGCGATCTTTACCGTCGTGTTGCTGGTGGCGTCGCTGGGCCTGTATTTCTTTACCCATTCGAAAACCAAAATCGAAAAAAAGGAAAATTATCTGGCACTGCCGCAGCTGGTTTATTCTTCGGCCAGCGAAACGGTCAGAATGCAGATCGCTCTGCAGGTCAATGATAAAGATCAGGAATGGCTGAACAAGAACAAGGCCGCCATAAATGAAATATACAAAATCACGATTCAGGAAATCGATCCTTCCACCTTTCGCAGTAATGATGGGCGGGTTGCGGTGCAGGAAAAATTGAAAGAGGAAATCAACAGCAAGATGAAGGTGAATAAAATTGAAGCTGTCCTCTACAATGACCTGCTTGTCCAGGTCAAGGAAGAAGAGTAAAACACTGCCTGAATGATGATGGTCGACCCAACCCGCTTTTACAGCCCCTTTAAAATTCCAAGCCATGAAAAAACAGATTGCCCGCCGGGTTTGTGCCCTGTTGCTGTGTTTAACAAGTTATGCCTGCCTGGCCGCAGCCCTTCCTGCTGCGCCAGTCAAAGATCCCTATTTGTGGCTGGAAGACATCGACAGTCCTGCCGCGCTGAACTGGGTCAGCCAGCAAAACGCCCTCACCGCCAAAAAGCTCGCGCGTGTGCCAGGTTATGCGGCCATGTACAGGGATGCGCTGACAATTCTGACGTCCTCGTCGCGTATTCCCCAGGTCGAACAGCATGGCAGTTATTTTTACAATCTGTGGCAGGACCCGCAGCATCCGCGTGGCCTGTTTCGACGTACTACGGCCGCCGAACTGAGCAAGCCCGATACGCAATGGGAACTGCTCATCGACATTGATGCCCTGTCCAAAACCGAAAACAAACTGTGGGCCTTTGGTGGTGCGCATTTTCTTGCGCCTGAAAACCGGCGCTGTCTGATCGCGCTGGCACCCGGTGGCGGCGATGCGGCCGAGCTCAGGGAATTTGATGTGGAATCAAAAAGTTTTGTTGCTGACGGATTTGTTCTGCCGGCGGCCAAGTCGCAGGTCAGCTGGCGCGACGCCGACAGTCTGTATGTTGCCACCGATTTCGGTCCGGACAGTCTGACCCGTTCCGGCTATCCACGCATCGTCAAGGTCTGGCAGCGTGGAACTGCGCTGGCCAGTGCGGTCACGCTGTCTGAAGCCGATCCTGCGTCCATGCAGACCGGCGTGCAGGTTCTGACTATGCCGGAGGGCAAAAAATTCGATCTTCTGGATGAAAAACTGACCTTCTGGACCAGCCGTTACAGTTTGATCGTCGATGGAAAACTGCTGCCTTTGTCGGTTCCGGCAACCGCCGGTATTCATGGCGCCTGGCAGGAGCGACTGGTGGTCTGGCTGAAGGAAGACTGGGTTGCAGCCGGGATAACCTATCCGGCCGGTGCCGTGGTGCTGGTCGATCCGATGTCCTCACCTGAACTGGCCGGTTCGGTCGAGCTGGTTGTCGCACCGCAGGACCATTCGAATGTGATCGGTGTGGAAACAACGCCCCACGCGCTGCTGGTATCGACCCTGGATGACGTGCGCGGACAGTTGAAACGGTATACCAGGACGGCATCCGGATGGGAATTTGTGCGGGTGCCATTCCCGGATAACGGTGCACTGACTGTGCAGTCGGTGGATGAGCAATCCGGTGCAGCACTGGTGCAGTTTCAGTCGTTCCTCACGCCACCTTCACTGTACGTTGTGGCGCCGCAAGGCAATGAAATTACCTTGCTCAAGCAACAGGCGCCCAGTTTTGACAGCAGCAAATTTGAGGTCAGTCAGCACTGGACCCATTCAAAGGACGGTACCGCGATTCCGTACTTCGTGGTCGGGGCCAAACATATCAGGATGAACGGTAAAAATCCGGTCTGGATGTTTTCCTACGGCGGCTTTGAAAATTCCCTGACTCCGAGCTATTCGGGCTCCTACGAAGACTTGCATGGCGCGTACGGCAAATTGTGGCTGGAACGCGGCGGCGTGTTTGTACTGGCCAATATCCGCGGTGGCGGTGAATTTGGCCCGAAATGGCATACCGCGGCCCTGAAAGAAAACCATGTCAGGGCGTTTGAAGATTTTGAAGCAGTTGCTGCCGATCTGTCCCGAACCGGACTGTCAGCACCGCGCCACATCGGCATTGAAGGACGCAGCAACGGCGGCCTGCTGGTGTCGGCGACCATGTTGCGTCATCCTGAGCTGTATGGGGCCGTGGTATGCGGCAATCCGCTCATCGACATGCAGCGTTACAGCAAGCTGCTGGCCGGGGCGAGCTGGATCGGTGAATATGGCGACCCCGATGTGCCTGATGAGTGGCGTTACATCAGTACTTATTCCCCTTATCAGAAACTCAGGCCCGGCATGCCTTTGCCACCGGTGATGTTTTATTCAACCACCCGTGACGATCGGGTGCATCCTGGCCACGCCAGAAAGATGGCAGCCAAAATGAAAGCCATGCATTACCAGGTTGAGTATTTCGAGAATGTCGAAGGCGGGCATCACGGACCGGTGGTGACAGCGCAACTGGCGACCCGGATTGCCAGGACCTACACCTTTCTTTGGCAGCATCTGAAATAAATAAGCTGGACTTCAGTTCTGTGTAATGGGAAAGACGATGGAATATCGGGTGGGATTGTGACGGTTGATGGTCAGGGTGCCATCGAGTTGCTGCGACAGCAGGGTGACCAGCCGCAGGCCCAGAGTGTCGCCACTGTTGAAGTCCAGTGTTGCCGGTATGCCCACCCCGTTATCGGCAATCACCAGCTCAATCATGCCGTTGTCGAGTCGTGACAGACTGACTTCGATTTCACACTGCTGCTGGACCGGAAACGCATGTTTGATGGCGTTGGTAATGAGTTCATTGATTAACAGCCCGCAGGGTATGGCTGAATTGATCGGCAAATTGACCTGGCCGGCATTGATCTTCAGATCAATTTTTTTGTCACTGAAGCCGTAAGTGGTGACCAGGGTAGGGATGAGGACATCCAGAAATCCGGAAAAATCGACACTGGCAAAATCATTCGACTGATACAGCGTCTGGTGTATCAGAGCCATCGATTGAATCCGGTTCTGGCTGTCCATGAGCATGCCTTTGACGGCGGGGTCGCTGATCATGGAGGACTGCAGGTTGAGCAGAGAATGGATTACCTGCAGATTGTTTTTGACACGGTGATGAATTTCGCCCAGCAGCAAGTCTTTCTCTTTGAGCGCTGCCTGAATTTTTTCTTCCTTTTGCTTGCGATCGGAAATGTCGACGATGGAGGACAGTACCATCAGGCCTTCGTCGGTTTCCAGCGGATTGAGTCCGATTTCCACCGGAAATTCGCTGCCGTTTTTGCGTCGCCCGAACAGGTCCCGACCAGCACCCATCGGTCGCGACTGTGGTTCGCCATAAAACATCCTGCGTTTGTCGGGATGTGCGCTTCTGAACCGTTCCGGCACCAGCATTTCGACCAGATTGCCCAGCATTTCTTCTCTGGGATATTCAAACAGGTTTTCTGCCTGCGCGTTGACCATCGCAATGCGGCCGGCTTCATTGATCATGACCATGGCGTTGGGGGCTGATTCCACCACCTTGCGAAAGCGCTCTTCCAGAAGCTTCCGGTCGGTCATGTCTCTGGTGATTTTGGTGTAGCCCTGCAGGTTGCCGTCCTGATCGAACAGCGCTGTGGTGACCACGCTGGCCCAGAACCGGGAACCGTTTTTTCGCAGCCGCCAGCCTTCATCGGTGAAACTGCCATGAATGCTGGCCTGCTCCAATTCAGTGGATGGCTGATTTTTTTCGATGGCTTCGCTGGAATAAAACAGCGAAAAATGCCGACCGATCACTTCCTCTCTGGTGTAGCCCTTGATATGAACGGCACCTTTGTTCCAGCTCATCACCCGCCCATTGATATCCAGTATGAAAATCGCATAATCTTCAATCGAATCAACCAGTCGTCTGAACTGATTGTCATCGAGACCGTTCTCATTAAAAGGCACTTCGGGAATCTGGTTCATTTCAATTTCCTCATTCAGCGAACAATGCATTGGATCCTGTAAACCGGTCATGCAGAGTGTTTCAGTAGCGCGCGGGATGTCGAAACAGGTGCTGTCACTGTAGTTCGTATTGCTATCTGGCACACTTTAAATTAATTTAATATTGCCTGTCGCAATTCTGCGTCCTTCAACCTGAGCAGAATCGCCCAAACGCTGCTAGACTTTGCGACTAATATTGCTAAATATTTACCAAGGGAAACAATATGACCGAAGAAGAAGTGCTACATAACGGTTTTGCCATGCCCATGCATAATCCGGCCTATCCGCCCGGGCCGTACCGCTTTATCGATCGCGAATTTTTGATCATCACCTATCGCACCGATCCCGAACTTCTGCAAAAAATCATACCGGCTCCGCTGCGGATGACTGAGCCTGTCGTTAAATTTGAATTCATCAACATGCCGGATTCGACCGGCTTTGGTCACTATTGCGAATCGGGTCAGGTCATACCGGTGACCCTGAATGGCGTAGCGGGCGGCTATGTGCACAGCATGTACCTCAATGACCATCCACCGATTGCCGCCGGGCGCGAATTATGGGGCTTTCCCAAAAAACTGGGTGAACCGGAGTTGCGCGTGCACAAAGACACGCTGGTCGGAACGTTGGATTATTCGGATACGCGGGTTGCAACCGGCACCATGGGCTTCAAGCATAAAACCCTGGATCCGGCAGCCGTGAAGGCCGGTCTGGCCGGGCCGAGTTTTCTTTTGAAGATGATTCCGCACGTGGATGGCACGCTCAGAATCTGTGAGCTGGTGCAGTACAACCTGACCGAGATTGTGATCAAGGGAGCCTGGAGCGGCCCTGGCGCGCTGGAACTGGGCGCACATGCTCTGGCGCCGGTGGCGGCCCTGCCGGTACTGGAGGTGCTTTCTGCGACCCATATCCTGGCCGATCTGACTCTGCCGTATGGCACTGTAGTACATGATTATCTCAACCGTTAATTTTCAATAAGGAAACTGGATTATGTTAAAAGGTAAAGTAGCCATCATCACTGGTGCGGCCAGTGGCATAGGAAAAGAAATCGCCATCGAATTCGCCAGGCAGAATGCCAAAGTCGTGATTGCCGATCTGTCGCTCGAAGCAGCACAGGCGACCGCGGCAGAAATTGTCCGGGCCGGCGGAATGGCCATGGGCGTGGCCATGAATGTGGTGGATGAAGCGCAGGTCGACAAGGGTGTGGCCGATGTGGTGGCCGCGTATGGCGGGGTGGATGTGCTGATCAGCAATGCCGGCATTCAGATCATCAGTCCGCTGGTTGATCTGAGCCTGGATAACTGGAAAAAACTGCTCGCCATACATCTGGATGGCGCGTTCCTGACGACGCGCGCCTGCATGCGGGCCATGATCAAATCCGGACGCGGCGGTTCGGTCATTTATATGGGCTCGGTCCATTCCCATGAAGCCTCGCCGCTGAAGGCGCCCTACGTGGCAGCCAAACACGGCCTGATCGGTCTGGCCAAGGTGGTGGCCAAGGAAGGTGCCAAAGACAATATTCGTGCCAACGTGATTTGTCCGGGTTTCGTGCGCACGCCGCTGGTTGACAAGCAAATCCCCGAGCAGGCCAAATCACTGGGCATTTCGGAAGCCGACGTCATCAAGAATGTCATGCTCAAAGATACCGTGGACGGTGAATTCACTACCGTGCAGGACGTGGCGCAGACTGCAATCTTTTTGGCCGGCTTTGGTTCCAACGCGCTGACCGGTCAATCGATTACCGTCAGTCACGGCTGGCATATGCAGTAAGCCACATGGAGATTCAGGATCTGGATGTACTGAAAACCGCGCTGGACTGGCTGCAGCGCGGTCATCGGGTCAGTCTGGCCACAGTCGTACAAACCTGGGGCAGCGCACCGCGACCACCCGGATCCGTTATGGCACTGCGTGATGATGGTCAGGTGGTCGGATCGGTATCGGGCGGTTGTATTGAAGACAATCTGATTGTGCGCCTGCGTGAGCAGGGCATGCCCGCGCGTGCCGAAGCGGTACAGTATGGCGTCACCCGGGAACAGGCGCAGCATTTCGGTTTGCCCTGTGGCGGGATACTGGAACTGGTTCTGGAGCCGCTGCAGGATGCCGTCTGGATATCTGACGTAGTGCAGCGCACCGGCAGACACGAACTGGTGCGGCGCACCCTGCATCTGGACAGCGGTGCAGTGCAGTTGTCCAGCGACCTGCAAAATCTGCCTCTGAGCTTTGACTCTCAACAACTGAGCATGACGTTCGGGCCGCAACTACGGCTGTTGGTGATCGGCGCCGGACAGCTGTCCCAACTGGTGGCGCAAATGGCGCGGCCTGTCGGATTTTCCGTGCTCATGTGCGATCCGCGTGAAGAATATACCGGCAACTGGCAACCGGCCTGGGGCACCCATGTTGCCGGCATGCCGGATGAGGTGGTGCTCCAGATGAAACCGGATGTGCATACTGCCATCGTTGCACTGACTCATGATCCGAAACTGGATGACATGGCTTTGCTGGAAGCGCTGAAATCGGATGCGTTTTATGTTGGCGCTCTCGGTTCACGCGCCAACAATAAAAAACGTCGTGAACGGCTGGCGCTGTTTGATCTGAGTGCCGCGCAGATAGAGCGGCTGCACGGGCCGGTAGGTCTTTATATCGGCAGCCGCATTCCGGCTGAAATTGCGGTATCGATTCTGGCTGAAATCATCAGTGTCAAAAACGGGGTTCTGCCGATTCAGCTGGGTAGGCCGGGAGTGAAGCAGGGGTTTCGAGGTGCATGCACCTCGCCTGCGTAACGGAGTGCGCCTGCCAGCGCACTCCTGCCAATCCCGGCATGTCAACTATTTACTCAACAACCGCATACCCCGTTCCAACCCATCAATCGTCACCGGAAACATGCGGTTGCCCATCAGCTCGCGTATGACTGCCACTGACTGGCGGTATTCCCATACTCCTTCTGGCTCGGGATTGAGCCAGATGGCTTTGGGAAAGGTGGAAGCCAGCCGTTGCAGCCAGGTCGCGCCGGCTTCTTCATTGTGGTATTCCACCGAGCCACCCGGTTGCAGCACTTCGTACGGGCTCATGGTGGCATCGCCCACCAGTATCAGTTTGGTGTCAGGCGGGTATTTGCGCAGCAAATCCCAGGTGGGCAGCTTTTCGGCATGACGCCGGTGGTTGTTTTTCCACAGGTAGTCGTAGACGCAGTTATGGAAGTAAAAAAACTCCATATTCTTGAATTCGGTTTTGGCCGCAGAAAACAATTCTTCGGTGCGGGCAATATGGTCATCCATGGTGCCGCCCACATCCAGCAGCATCAGCACCTTGATATTGTTTTTGCGCTCGGGCTGCATTTTGATATCGAGGTAACCGGCATTGCTGGCTGTGGCGTGGATGGTGGCATCGAGCGCCAGTTCCTCTTCTGCGCCCTGACGGGCAAATTTGCGCAAACGACGCAGCGCGATTTTGATATTGCGCGTGCCTAATTCGCGGTCGCTGTCGTAATCGCGGTACGAGCGCGTTTCCCAGACTTTGACCGCGGTGCGGTTGCCGCCCTTGCCACCGATCCGGATCCCTTCCGGGTTGGTGCCGCCATTGCCAAACGGGGACGTGCCTCCGGTACCGATCCAGCGGTTGCCGCCTTCATGCCGTTCTTTCTGCTCCTTGAGCAGTTCATTCAGGCGATCCATGAGTTTGTCGTAGCCGAATTTTTCCAGTGCCGCTTTTTGCTCATCGCTCAGTTCGCGTTGCATGCGCTTTTGCAGCCATTCCAGCGGAATTTCGGGATTTTTTTCAAACAGGGTTTCGATGCCTTTGAAGTACAGACCGAAGGCTTTGTCGAACTTGTCAAAATGGGCTTCGTCCTTGACCATAATCAGGCGCGCCAGAAAATAAAAATCGTCCAGCGAGGTCGATACCAGATGCTTTTCCAGTGCTTCGAGCAGCATCAGAAATTCCTTGATCGTGACCGGAATTTTGGCGTCTTTGAGCGTGAAGAAAAATCCGATCAGCATTATCGATCCAGTTTAAATCTGAGGTTTTCTTCGATGCCCATCCATTCTGTATTGAGAATGCTGTACACCACGGTGTCGCGGATTCTGCCGTTCGGCGCAATTTTATGATTGCGCAATACGCCGTCACGTTTGGCGCCGAGCCGTTCAATGGCGCGCTGTGACGGGTGATTGAGCCAGTCAGTGCGAAATTCCACCGCGATGCATTTCAGTTTCTCAAAGGCGTGTTGCAACAGCAGCAGCTTGCACTCGGTATTGATCGCACTGCGTTGTACCCGTTTTGCATACCAGGTGTAACCAATTTCCAGACGGCGGTTGTCCAGGTCGAGATTGCAGTAGCGGGTGGTGCCGATGACGTTGCCGGAAAAGTTTTCCAGTACCACAAACGGCAATGCCTGGTCGGCACCCTGCAGCGCAAGGGCATTATCCAGCCAGTTCTGCATGTGTTCCGGTTGCGGCACAACGGTGAAAAACAGCTTCCACAATTCACCGTCCGCGGCAGCTTGCTGCAGTCCGGCCAAATGCGCTTGCGCCAGTGGCACCAGCGTGACGAAGCGTCCGGTCAGAGTTACCTGTTCCAATTCATTCTCCTTAACGGTTGTGACGCGACATCATCACAATGCGTTCGAACAGATGCACATCCTGTTCATTTTTGAGCAGCGCGCCGTGCAGTGGCGGCACGATCATTTTCTGATCTTTGCTGCGCAGTGCTTCGCTCGGAATATCTTCGGCCAGCAATAATTTGAGCCAGTCCAGCAATTCTGAAGTGGAGGGTTTTTTCTTGATGCCGGCCACTTCGCGCACCTCATAAAAACTGGTCAGTGCCTGCGAAAGCAAATCAGTTTTGAGTGTGGGGAAATGCACCTGCACGATTTCCTGCATGGTTTGGGCGTCCGGAAATTTGATGTAATGGAAAAAGCAGCGGCGCAAAAAGGCATCCGGCAATTCTTTTTCATTGTTGGAGGTGATGATGACCAGCGGGCGATGTACTGCCCTGATCAGTTCGCGCGTTTCGTACACATAAAATTCCATGCGATCCAGTTCGCGCAACAAATCGTTCGGGAATTCAATGTCGGCCTTGTCGATTTCATCGATCAGCAGCACGACCGGCTGGTCGGCCGTGAAGGCTTGCCACAGTACACCCTTGATGATGTAGTTGTGAATATCCTTGACCCGTTCATCGCCAAGCTGTGAATCGCGCAGGCGTGAAACGGCATCGTATTCATACAGACCCTGCTGGGCCTTGGTGGTGGATTTGATGTGCCACTGCATGAGCGGCATAGTCAAAGCGGCAGCGACTTCTTCGGCCAGCATGGTTTTGCCGGTGCCCGGTTCACCTTTGATCAGGAGCGGTCGTTGCAGGGTGAGCGCTGCATTGACGGCCAGTTTGAGGTCATCGGTGGCAACGTAGGATTCGGAACCTTCAAAACGGGTGATAGTCATAATGGATTCTTCGAGGTAGTAGTGATTGCAGGCAATGGCGGCATAGTATAAACGCGGACAGGGAAAGTTGCTGCAGTTGTCACGCAATTAACTTTGAATTTGATTGCCTGCTGATTCAGGGCCATTTAGAGCATAAACTCAACGTTGGCTCTTGATTTATATCAAGAACGTGGACTGGAATTAATGCTTCGGTTAGAATATTTCTTTTTTGAGTGCAACTGTAAGTTTCCCCTAAGGGAATTTACGACTTGCTTTCAATCTTGCAGGTTTATCGCCAACTTATCAAATATTATGAAAAAAATTATTGCACTTGCTGCTTTATTAAGCATGGTTGATGTTGCTCTGGCAGCCGATATCACAGGAGACGCCAAAGCCGCCGAAAAGAAAGTGGCCATGTGCATCGGATGCCATGCCATTCCGGGTTACAAGGCTTCCTTCCCTGAGGTGTATCAGGTGCCCTTGCTGGGCGGGCAGTCGGCCAAATATCTGGAAAATGCCCTGCACGCCTACAAAAAAGGCGACCGTAATCATCCATCAATGCGCGGTATTGCCGGTGGTCTGACCGATCAGGATATCGCTGATCTGGCCGCTTACTACTCACAGCAAACACCTTCACATAACTAAGGTATTGGAAAGATTTCGATGAAAAAATTATTGTTATTAGCAGTCAGTGTCGCTTTGATGAGCAATGCGTGGGCCGGTGGCGATGCCGCCCAAGGCAAGGCTGCGGTTGAAAAATACGGCTGTATTGCCTGTCATGGCGCTGATTTTAAATCGCCGATCGATCCGACTTATCCGAAACTGGCCGGCCAGCATCAGGATTATCTGGAACATGCACTGGTGGCCTATCGTCGCGGTGGTGGTGTTGCGAACGGTCGCGTCAATGCAATCATGAATGGTCAGGCCAAACCGCTGACCAACACAGATATTCAGAATATCACTGCCTATATCAGCAATCTGCCTGGTACTCTGGTCATGCAAAAATAATCGGAGTTTGACCCGATTGAAAAGCCACGCGGTTGCGTGGCTTTTTTATTTCAGCCGGTGCTGAACTGCAGCGACATAGGCCGCGCCATCAAACGGTGTGCCGTTGCGCTGTGATTCCCAGATCATGGCACCCAGGCAGTCCATCATGATGTGGTGCGCTTCATGGACCGATTGCAGGCGTTGTGACAGTTGGGTAAATGCCGGCGCAATGCCGCCAGGCTGATTGATGGCGACCTGCTCGGCAATCGACAGGTGCATGGACAGATGCAGAAACGGATTGGTCTTGCCCTGATCGACCGGGTATTCGGCTTCCAGTGCTGCATTCACGTTTGCCAGATCGGTTTCATATTCGGGATGCTGCATGATCCAGTCTGAAGCAATACTTTCGAGCGGCGTCAGGATTTCACGTGCCAGACTTTTGCGGTAAGTCTCGCAGAAAAAGCGGCGCACATCGTGCTGGGAGGGATTGAACATGGAGCCTGCAGAAAAAATGGATCAGCCGGCATTGTACTGAGTTTCACGCTTTCATTTCCAATCAAATCGTGAATTGATGGGCTCTGTTATGATGCTGGCTTTAGTCAATCCCGAGGGAAAATCATGTTAGATAAAGCCGCACTTGCCACTTTGTTCACTGAAGCACGTACTCATAATGGCTGGCAGAACAAGCCGGTTGGCGATGAATTATGTCGGCAGATTTTCGATCTGGCTAAATGGGGTGCCACCTCGGCGAACTGTTCACCTGCCCGGATCGTATTTGTGAAGTCTGCCGCGGAAAAAGAAAAGCTGGTGGCGTGCATGGCACCGGGCAATCAGGAAAAAACCAGTCTCGCGCCTGTGACGGCCATCATCGGCATGGATATGGAATTCTATGAAAAACTGCCCAAGCTGTTTCCGCATGCTGATGCCAGATCATGGTTTGTCGGCAATCAGCCGCTGATCGACAGTTCTGCATTTCGCAACAGCAGCCTGCAGGGAGCTTACCTCATGCTGGCAGCGCGCGCACTCGGTCTGGATTGCGGTCCGATGTCCGGTTTTGACGGCGATAAAATCAATGCCGCCTTTTTTGCCGGCAGCAGCGTCAAGGTGAATTTTGTGTGCAGTCTGGGTTATGGTGATGCGGCCAAATTATATCCGCGCTCGCCAAGACTGGCATTCGAAGAAGCCTGCAAAATTATCTGATTCAGACCCCGGAGTCCGGTACCGGGGTTTTTTCCTGATAATCACACAGATCGGCCAGCATGCAGTTCCAGCACTGCGGCAGCCGCGCCCTGCAGGTGTACCGGCCGTGCAGGATCAGCCAGTGATGGGCATTGAGCAGAAACGGTTCAGGCACATTGCGCAGTAATTGCTGTTCAACTTTTTCTACCGTTGCGCCGGGTGCGAGTCCGGTGCGGTTGCCGATGCGGAAAATATGGGTATCAACCGCAATGGTTGGTTCGCCAAAAGCACTGTTCAACACCACGTTGGCTGTTTTGCGGCCCACGCCCGGCAGCGCTTCCAGCGCACTTCGTTCGCGTGGCACCAGTGAGTCATGCTGCGATATTAATATCTGACAGGTGGCCATGATGTGCCTGGCCTTGGATTTATACAGTCCGATGCTGGCGATATAACCGATCAGTCCTTCTTCGCCCAGTGCCAGAATCTGCGCCGGAGTATTGGCCACCAGATATAAACGACGCGTGGCCAGATTGACCGAGACATCGGTGGCCTGCGCCGACAGAATCACGGCAATCAGCAGTTCAAACGGGGTGGTGTACTCGAGCTCGGTGGCCGGATGCGGGTTGGCCAGTTGCAGTCGTTTGAAAAACTCGATGCGTTGTGATGGGGTCATGGTTTGTTCTTGCTGGCCTGGGCGCGCGCAATGGCGGCATTGATGATGGCTTTTTTGCGTGCCGCCTCGGTATACGCTTCGGGTGATGCGGCTATTTCATCCTGAATTGCACGCAGTTTTTCATGGGCCTTGACCAGCAGTCGTGCGTCATTTTCCTGCTTTTCGCGCTGCAGTCGTGCCAGTCTGAAATCGTGTTGCGCACGTGCTGCGTCGGCCTGTTTCTGTGTCCATGCATCCCAGCCGGTTTTTTCAGCGCTCACCGCAACCATGCTGATGCAGTCAACCGGGCAGGGGGGTATGCACAGGTCGCATCCGGTGCACATTGATTCGATCACGCTGTGCATCTGCTTGGCAGCGCCGACAATGGCATCGACCGGGCAGGCCTGGATGCACAGTGTGCAGCCGATGCAAACGGCTTCATCAATGACGGCCACGGCACGCGGATGTTCGCTGCCATTGGCCGGGTTCAGCGGGATGACGGGCCGGTTAAGCAGTGTGGCCAGGCGAACAATGCCCTGCTGCCCGCCGGGTGGGCACTGATTGTACGCAGCCTGTCCGCAGGCGATCGCCTCTGCATAGGGGCGACAGGCCGGATAGCCACATTTGGTGCATTGGGTTTGCGGGAGCAGGTCTTCGATCTGATCTGCGAGTGATTTGTCAGTCACGGTATTGCGCCAAAGTGTAAAGCCGTATTATCACCCGAGAGCCGTGTCTGTGCACCAACACGGCCTTTGAATCCGTCAATTATATTTTTGGATGAATTCGGTGATTTTTGGACAGATCATTTCGCGCCAGCGCCGTCCCGAAAATATGCCGTAATGACCACATTGCGGTGCAACGAAATCCTGCTGCATGCGAGCCGGAATACCGGAGCAGATGTCGTGCGCGGCCTGAGTCTGTCCCGGTCCGGAGATGTCATCGAGCTCACCTTCGACCGTGAACAGGGCAACGGTTTTGATATCCTGCGGACGAACCAGCTTGCCTTCGACTTCCCATGTACCCATAGGCAGATTGAAATCCTGAAATACCGTTTTGATCGTTTCCAGATAATAGTCGGCCGGCATATCCAGCACGGCATTGTATTCGTCGTAAAACTGACGGTGGGCTTCTGCCGGATCATCATCGCCGCGAATCAGATGCTGGTAAAAGTCCCAGTGGCTTTGCGCATGGCGACGCGGATTCATGGCAACAAAGCCGGTATGCTGCAAAAAGCCCGGATACACTCTGCGGCCAAAGCCTGGGAAGTTGGGCGGTACGCTGTAAATCACGGTATTTTCAAACCAGGAAAACGGTTTTTCAACCGCCAGATTGTTGACTTGAGTCGGTGACTTTCTCGGATCGATCGGCCCACCCATCATGGTCATGGTTTTCGGCAGCTTGGGATCTTTGGCCGTGGCCATCAGGGAAATGGCAGCCAATACCGGCACGGTCGGCTGGCACACGGAAATGACGTGCAGATTCGGTGCCAGGTGACGGATGAAATCCTGCACATAATAGATATAGTCATGCAGATGGAATTCGCCTTCTGCCAGCGGAATCATGCGCGCATCGGTCCAGTCGGTAATGTAGACATCATGTTCATGCAGAAGTGCACGCACCGTGTCACGCAACAGCGTCGAATGGTGTCCTGACAGCGGCGCGACCAGCAGAACTTTGGGCTGGTTGAGGTCTTTAATTTCTTTTGGCGTCAGGATTTTTTTGAAGTGCAGCAGCCGACAGAAGCTTTTGTGCATTTCAACTTCTTCCACAATACCGACGGAGGTGTCATTGACGGTGGTGGAAGAAATGCCAAATGGCGGCTTTTCATAATTTTTACCAAGCCGGAACATGAGTTCGTAACCGGCTGCGATGCGTTGGGAAAAGGGGGTGTGGGCAAGAGGGGAGATAGGGTTGCTGAATAATTTCGACGAGGCTTCGGCCCAGTTGGTTATCGGGGTGATCAGCGCGCGGTTCATTTCATGTAAATGATAAAGCATGGTTTTCCTCAATTCTCTCGGTTGTCTGCAGTTGCCACAGTTAGAGGCATTACTCAGTTGCCCTATATTAACTCAATGTTGCACTGCACGATTTATTGAATCTTAAATTTAAACCCAATTTTAGTGTTGGAAACATAATTATCCGCACAGTATTCAAGTAAAAAATAAAGTAAATGGTTTTTTAACCATGAATATTACTTGTTTCACAATGCATGGCAAGAAAAAAAGCGCCTGGTCTTATTTAGAGCAGGCGCTTTTTAAAGTGATGGAAAATGATTAATCAAAAACAGGCGTTTCCACACCCAGAATCTTGTGCAGCTTGGGTGAGGTGGTGGTGTACTGCATGTGAATTTTCTTGTCAGGGAAAATGTACGGTGCAGCACCGAAGGCTGCCAGGGCCGCCTCATGGAAGCCGGATAAAATCAGTTTCTTTTTGCCTGGATAGGTGTTGATGTCACCAACGGCGAATATGCCGGGAATATTGGTTTCAAATTTTTCGGTGTTCATCACCTTCAACTGCTTGCGCTCAATGTCCAGGCTCCACTCGGCTATCGGTCCGAGCTTGGGTGACAGACCGAAAAATACGAGCAGATCGTCCAGCGGCAGCCGGCGGGTCACACCATCCGGACCGGTAACCTTGATTTCAGTGAGGACATCATCTTTGGTCTCAATTGCCGTGATTTGCCCTATCAGTAACTGCATTTCATACTGCGCGCACAGTTCATGCATTTTCGCCACGGACGCCGGCGCAGCCCGGAAGTCATCACGCCGATGTAACAGCACCACCGACTCGGCCTTGCCAACCAGATTTAACGCCCAGTCCAGTGCGGAATCGCCGCCACCGCAAATAACAATGTTTTTGCCATGAAAACGGGATGGATCTTTGACCCGGTAAAACAGCTGTTTGCCTTCGAAGGCGTCGATGCCATCGACTTTTAACGTGCGCGGCTGGAATGAACCAACACCGGCTGCAATGAAAATGGTTTTGGTAATAAAGCGCGTACCGGTTGATGTTTCCAGATCAAAGCGGCCATCTTCGCGCCGCGCGACCAGTGTAACTTCCTGTCCGAGATGGAAGGTCGGGGAAAACGGTTCGATCTGTTTGAGCAGATTGTCGGTCAATTCCTGACCGGTACATACAGGTACGGCAGGAATATCGTAAATCGGTTTGTCCGGGTACAACTCAACGCATTGACCGCCAACGACAGCCAATGAATCAATAACGTGGGCTTTGATTTCCAGAAGGCCAAGTTCAAATACCTGAAACAGACCGACCGGGCCGGCACCGACGATGACGGCATCGGCAATAATTGGAGTCGAGGTGGATGATGAATGAGCATCAGCGTTGTTGGTTTGCATACGACTTGTGATTTCCTGTAAAAAAAACCAATCTGCACAAACTGCGCAGATCAGTTCTTGAGGCGAAATAAAACTGAATAAAATGAGTTGAATCAAATGAGTTGAATCAACTGAGCGCAGTAATCAGCGCTTTAAATGCTGCTTTTTAACTTTGACATCTTTCCAGTCTTCCGCATCCGGCAAAGGTGGCATGGTTTTGGTGATGGAAGGCCAGATGCGTGATAAATCGGCATTGATTTTCAGGAATTCCTGCTGGTCGGCAGGCATATCTTCTTCCGCAAAAATCGCATTGACCGGACATTCCGCAACGCAGACTGCGCAATCGATGCATTCATCTGGATCGATTGCCAAGAAATTTGGTCCGATGCGAAAGCAATCTACCGGGCAGACATCGACGCAATCTGTATAGCGGCAACGGATGCAGGATTCGGTGACAACGTGGGTCATAACTAGCCTATTTGAAAAATAACGGGATTAGTGGCAACGGAAGCAGACTCGGGAAATTCTGTGCGTCAGTTACAAAGCACTGTATTTTAAGGTAATTCCGAGGTTCCCACAAATCAACCTTATATAAAAAACGCATAAGCAAATTCAGACTCTGCGCCAGACTACAGTTTAAATCATCGATTTTAAATAGTTGGAATTCAACGCATAATGACTGATCCAGAACAAACACGCCGCCATTTAAATGTAGTTTTGGTAATTTAAATGCGACCAATCTCAGGCCAAACATACAATGACAAACAAACCAAAGCTGTGGATGACCTGTCCTGCGTTCCCGGAAATTGTCGCGCAGTTGTCACACTATTTTGACGTGGACGCCAGCCAGGAAGAGGTCAGTTACAGCGAAGCCGTGCTGATTGAAAAATTGCGTGCACGCCCCGACCTGCAGGCGGTTTTCACTGCCGGCAACGCGCGGTTTACCAGAGCGGTTCTGCAGTACCTGCCGGGTCTGAAAGTCATCGCGGCCATGACGGTCGGCTATGACAACATCGACGTGCAGGCCTGTGCCGAGCGTGGCATCGTTGTCACTAATACTCCGGATATTCTCAATCAGACCACGGCAGATTTTGCGTGGGCGTTGCTGCTGTCGACGGCGCGACGGGTGACCGAGGCCGAGCACTTTTTGCGCCAGGGGCAATGGAATAAATGGCAGTTACGCGGTTTTCTGGGGGCTGATGTGCATGGCAAAACCCTGGGAATATTGGGAATGGGACGCATCGGACAGGCCATCGCGCGCCGCTCCATGGGATTTGACATGCAGGTGCTGTACCACAACCGTAGCCGGATCAGCGCTGAACAGGAAGCCGCAGCCAACAATGCCAGTTATGTCAGCAAGCAGGAATTGCTCAATCGCGCCGATCACCTGATTCTGATGCTGCCGTATACAGAAGCTACCCGTCACTGCATGGGCGCTGATGAATTTGCCCAGATGCGACCCGGTGCGATTCTGATCAATACGGCGCGCGGCGGGGTTGTGGACGATGCAGCACTGATTGCAGCGCTGAAGAACGGTCAGATTGCCGGTGCCGGTCTGGATGTGTTTGAAAACGAACCACATTTCAATCCCGAATGGCTGACGTTATCCAATGTTGTTTTGACTCCGCATATCGCCAGCGCATCAGAATCAACCAGACGCGCCATGCAGCAATGTGCAGTCAATAACCTCATCCAATTCCATTTGTGCGGTGAAGTGTTGAATTTGGTGAAATCGCAAGATTAGCTTGACGTACGTCAAAAGCGATCGGCACTGTTCATTTAAAGTGGACTGTATCGTGGTGTGAAGTAAGCAGTTTTTTTAGGAGAAGATGATGTCTGATTCAGCACAGGAAAAAATGGCGCAGGCTTTGCAGGAACAGCAGGCGCAATGGAGTACGCTGGCAACCAAGGCGTTGGACAGTTCGATCAAGCTCGTTGAACTGAATCTGAAAATGACCAGACAGTCACTTGAGGAGTCGACGCAAACCGTGCGTGAGCTGCTGAAGGTTAAATCACCTGAACAGCTGCTTACGATTGATCAGGGTCTGCTGCAGGATCGATTGAGTCAGGCCATGCAGTATGCCAGTCAGATCGGTGCCATTGCATCGGAATTTGCCGCCGACGTGAGTCAGGTAACCCAAAACCAGATGGCCGGAAATTTGGGGAAAATAAACCAGTTGTCTGCAGCAGTTGAGGCACCTTTGGCAATGAAAAATCTGTTTCCGGATACCGGTGTGGCTCAGCAGGGCTATGAGCAGTGGGTGGAAGCAGGCAAGAAATTCGTTGAGTCATTTGGACAGAATTTTCCAGCGTCATTCAATGGTGCCGGCTTTACCGGAGTTGCAAAACCGGCAGCTGCAAAGCCTGTAACCGCAAAACCGGCTCCGGGGGCCAAGGCGCGCGCCCGGACCCGCTGATTCAGTCCGGTTTGTATGCTGTAAAGAGTAACGGAGCCGCAATATCATGACACTGCGCTGGCAGGACTGGGCGTGCGCGCTCATTGGGGTGTGGCTGCTGTTCTCCCCATGGCAGATGGGCTATGAACTGAATCTGTCTGCCAAAGGCAACGCCTGCGGCATAGGCGCGGCGCTGATTATTTTCAATCTGATTTCTGCCTGCAGAAAAGTGGATGAAGGGCAGGAGATTGTCAATATCCTGCTTGGCATCTGGCTCATTCTTGCGCCATACGCTTTTTCTTTTTCAGCCCAGGCAACGCCGTTGCTCAACATGACCGGCAGCGGCGTTGCCGTGATTCTGCTGGCGGCGTGGCAGATGTGGGTTACGCTGAAAAAAAATCAAAAAACACCGATCGTAAAACAGGACGATGTTTGAAAATTGCGTCTGGTTGGCGCAATCCTTTATTTCAGATCATTGATCAAATCAATATATTGCTGCTGGGCTGCCTGTTGCTCAGTGCCGGCCAGCGCATGCCATGCATCCCATTTGGCGCGCCCAATCATGTCGGTAAAGCCTGGGCGTTCGCCGCCGGCGTCACCACTGCTGGCCTGTTTGAACAGCGCGTAAATTTTCAGCAGTGTCATATTGTCTGGCCGCTCAGATAAAGTTTTAGAGTCGAGCTGGGCCTGGGCAAATTGGTCGGATAAACTCATTGTGATTCCTTCTGTGTGGTTGTTCTTAAATGGATGAGATCAATAAATTAACACGGAATGGCGCGCCCAATTTCAGGTTTGTTTAGAGTATTCGTTCAGCGCGACGAGGAAATGAAAGTAAAAAAAGCCCGCCGGAGTAACCCAGGCAGGCACTTTATGCATTCAAATGTTGTTTAAACGGCCAATAATTCAACATCAAATATCAAGGTGGCATTGGGTGGGATAGCGCCGCCTGCGCCGCGCGGACCGTAACCCAGCGCCGAAGGTATGATCAGGGTGCGCGCACCGCCAACCTTCATGCCCTGTACACCTTCATCCCAGCCTTTGATGACGTGACCGGCACCAAGCGGAAATTCAAACGCTTCATTGCGGTCTTTGCTGGAATCAAATTTGTTGCCCTTGCTGCCGTCCGGATTTTGTAACCAGCCCGTGTAATGGACGCTGACCAGGTTGCCCGCAACGGCAACGGTGCCTTCACCAACAGTCGTATCCAGATATTGCAGGCCGGAAGAGGTCATGGTTGTTGTCATAAATATCTTTCAAAAATTAAAAAAAGTGTGGCGAGATTGTAAGCTAATTTGCAGCACTGCGGGATGATCAATCGGGCGGATAAAAAGGTATGATTCGTCCGGAGTAAATCAGATGGCAAAAAAACGGAGCAGGGATGAGGAAAGTATTGAAGTCGTATGGTCGCGCATTTTTGATGCAGTTCAGTTTCAGAATGGTGATGCTGTCTATGCTGCCCAGTCTGCTCGCTCTGGGTTTGTGGGCTGTGCTGCTTTATTTCAGTCTGCAAAGACTGATTGATTTTTTGCAGCAGAATTTCGTGAACACCGGCAGTTATCAGCAGGTGGGCAGTATTCTGACCTTTCTGGGCCTGGTTGCGCTCAAGGCGTTTATTGTTCCGTTGTTCGCAATGTGGTTGCTGTTGCCGCTTATGCTGGCGACGGCGCTCCTGTTTGTCGCCGGTCTGGCGATGCCCGTTATTAATCGTTTCATCAGCCGCAAATATTTTCCGGCACTGGAAAAAAAGCATGGCGCCGGCTGGTGGCGCAGCAGCGGATTTGCACTCAAAAGCCTGCTGTTGTTTTTGGTCGCCTGGTTATGCAGTCTGCCATTGAGCCTGTTTATGAATTTCGGCCTGTTTTTTCAGCCAGTGCTGATTGGATGGTTTACTTATCGGGTGATGGCCTATGATGCACTGGCTGCCCATGCCAGTACAGAAGAACGGGAAATCATTATGAAGCAGCATTCCTGGCAACTCTGGAGCGTCGGTATTATCATCGGGTTGCTCAGTTCCCTGCCTGGCATGGTCTGGCTGGGCGGTGTACTGTGGATCGTTGTTCTGCCGTTATTCGCTGCCATCGCAATCTGGCTGTATGTACTGGTATTCATGTTTTCCGGAATCTGGTTTCAATTGTTTTGCCTTGATACGCTGCAGCACCTGCGCGACGCAACAGCCGCAGCCGCGGCTGAGCACCAGCCGTTACTGACCATTTGAAAGGAGCACATCATGGCATTCGGACTCATCATCATCGGTGACGAAATTTTATCCGGCAAACGCGCCGATAAACATTTTTCCAAGGTCGTGGAGTTATTGTCTGCACGCGGCTTGCAGCTGGAGTGGGCGGAATTTATCGGTGATGATCCGGCCCGTATCACTGCGACCCTGCAACGCACCATGAGTGGCAACGATATCGTATTTTGTTGTGGCGGCATTGGTGCCACGCCTGACGACCATACCCGGCAATGTGCCTCTGCTGCACTGGGAGTGGGACTGGAACTGCATCCCGAAGCGAAACGTCTGATTCAGCAGCGCATTACGCAGACCTTGCAGGAGTCAGGAAAACCGGTAGATCTGAATACGCCTGACCATCTGCACCGTCTTAAAATGGGTGAGTTTCCGGTTGGTTCAGACATTATTCCCAATTCCTTTAATCTGATACCGGGTTTTTACCGGTCTCGTCATTATTTTGTACCTGGATTCCCGGTGATGGCCGAGCCGATGATTACCTGGGTGCTCGATACTCATTTCTCGCATTTGTTTCATCAGCATGAGCGCGCTGAAAAATCACTGCTGGTGTTTGAGATTGCTGAATCGATTTTGACGCCACTGATGGAGCAGCTGGAAGCCGATTTTCCTTTGATTAAGGTATTCAGCCTGCCCAGCGTTGGCAATCATCAGATCAGGCGCCATATCGAACTTGGTGTGAAGGGCCAGCCTGCAGCGGTTGACCAGGCTTTTGCCATCATCGAACAGGAACTGGACCGGATGAAGGCCGAATACATTCCGATTTGAATTCAGGCTCCACGCCATGGCAGGCCAGCATGGCACCAGCCATTGACAGACTTGCGGTGGCCGGCGCTGTCCCTGTCGCCCTCGAAGCCCTCCAGAATATCGAAGCAGTTGGTATAACCCTGTTCGGTGGCCAACTGGGCCGCGGCACGCGAGCGCACGCCGGAGCGGCATAAAAACAGAAGTACCGTGTCCTTGCCGGCAACCTGCGCCAGCTCGCTTGAAAAAGCCGGATTGAATTGGGTTGGATACAGATTCCACTGGACCGCATGGCATTGTCCGGGATTGATCTGCACCTGCCCAACCCAGTCGCGTTCTGCATTGGTACGAACGTCAATCAGCATTACTGCTGCATCATCCTGCAGCAACTGAAACGTTTCGCCTGGTGTGAGCGCGCCCGCATAAGGCAGTGCCGCGCCGCGTTGTTTTGCCAGTTCGATAAGTGGATGGGTCATGATGGTCTGGTATGTCAATGAAAAGTTCTGAGTTAAAGCAGCATTATGAGAGATCTCAATTCCAGATCAGCGGTTCGACGGAAAATTAATTTCTCATTATCGGCTTTTTGAACGAAATGTTGTCTAGAATTATAAAACTGAATTTTAGCGGCAACGCTGCACCATGATTCAGGTTTGAAGCACCAAAAAAGTGCCTCTTACTTAAATTAATCACCAAGTTGGTGCGTCAATTTAAAGCATGCCCCGTTGCGCAGTGCGGATTTGGGGATGATATTCCGGTTTTGTTTTAAAAAGTGCACTTTATATGTTGGCATGGAAAGTGCATACACTAGGCAGGCTTGATGGATCAATTCATGATCATGATCCAAAGATAAATTTATCCAGATATTTAATGAGGAGTTTCGAATGGCAATGACACCAGCAGAAGTATTGAAGATGGCCAAAGACAATGAAGTCAAGTTTGTCGACTTCCGTTTTACTGACACCCGCGGCAAAGAGCAGCACGTAACAGTGCCGGTTTCTCAGTTCAGCATTGATAAATTTGAATCTGGTCATGCTTTTGATGGTTCGTCCATCGCAGGCTGGAAAGGTATTGAAGCGTCGGACATGTTGTTGATTCCGGATTCGAATACCGCCAATATTGACCCGTTCATGGAAGAAACCACATTGTTCATGCAATGTGATGTCATTGAGCCATCAGATGGAAAAGGCTATGACCGTGATCCACGTTCGATTGCAAAACGGGCTGAAGCCTATTTGAAATCATCCGGCATGGGCGACACCGCCTATTTCGGCCCTGAACCAGAATTCTTCATTTTTGACGGCGTACGCTGGAAAATTGACATGTCCGGCTGCTTCGTGAAAATTGATTCCGAAGAAGCATCATGGTCAACCGATGCCAAAATCGAAGGCGGCAATTCAGGTCATCGTCCAACCGTCAAAGGCGGTTATTTCCCGGTTCCACCAGTTGACAGCTTCCAGGACATGCGTTCGGAAATGTGTCTGATTCTGGAAGGTATGGGCATTCCGGTTGAAGTGCATCACCATGAAGTAGCCGGTGCCGGCCAGAATGAAATCGGCACCAAGTTTTCTACCCTGGTAGAGCGTGCTGACTGGACCCAGAATCTGAAATATGTAGTCTGGAATGTCGCTCACTCCTATGGAAAAACGGCGACATTCATGCCTAAGCCTATCGTTGGTGATAACGGTTCCGGCATGCATGTGCATCAGTCCGTATGGAAAGATGGTAAAAACCTGTTTGCAGGCGACGGCTATGCCGGTCTGTCTGAATTTGCCCTGTACTACATCGGCGGTATCATCAAACATGCCCGTGCTCTGAATGCCATCACCAATCCAGGTACCAACTCGTATAAACGTCTGGTTCCAGGTTATGAAGCACCGGTTAAACTGGCGTATTCAGCACGTAACCGTTCAGCTTCGATCCGTATTCCTTACGTTGCCAATCCTAAAGGCCGTCGTGTTGAAGCCCGTTTCCCTGATCCGCTGGCCAACCCATACCTGTGCTTTGCCGCGTTGCTCATGGCAGGTCTGGATGGCGTGCAGAACAAGATTCACCCAGGTGAAGCAGCATCGAAAGATCTGTACCATCTGCCGCCGGAAGAAGATGCACTGATCCCGACAGTATGTGAATCGCTGGAACAGGCGTTGGGTTATCTGGATAAAGATCGCGAATTCCTGACTCGCGGTGGCGTATTCAGCGATACCATGATCGATGCCTATATTGAACTCAAGAAGAAGGAAGTGGAACGTCTGAACATGACTACCCATCCGGTTGAATTCGATATGTACTATTCGCTGTAATTGGTAATTTGATCATAAGGCAGTGTACAAAAGCGAGGCTGTGCCTCGCTTTGTTGTTTACTGTTGGTAATGTTAAGGTTCTTGTTTTAAACTGGCGCTCCAATATGAAACAAAGTAGACCCATGAAACAATTTTTGTTTGCAGCGATTACTTTATTTGGAGTCGGTCAGGTCTGGGCTGATTCGGATATTTATGTTTGTACGGACGCAAATGGTGTGAAATCGTATGGCAACATCGGCGATGCCAAGGGATGCAAAAAAGTAGACCTGCCCGGATTGACGATATTCCCTGCCCCCAAAAAATCCGCCAAGGCGCCGAGTGACTTTCCCAAAGTGGATGATTCAACCCAGAAACGACGCGATGTCGAACGCAAACAGATTCTGGGGGATGAGCTGCGGAAAGAACAGCAAAAACTGAGTGATTTGAATTCGCAGTACAACAACGGCGAACCGGACCGTAATGGCAATGAACGCAATTACGCCAAGTATCAGGAGCGGGTTCAATCCATGAAAGACGAAATCAACAGAACGCAACAGAATGTGGATTCGCTGCAGCGTGAACTCAACGGGTTGAATTAGACCCGTTCGCAAATCAGACGCTGTACGGACTATCGGGCTGCTTTGGCGGCCTTTTTTTATGAAGGAGTGACATTGGAATCGTTAGCCGGCCTGGATTTACTCGCTTCAAGCGTGGTGATATTAGATGCCACCGGAAGTATCAAGTATGCCAATGCCGCAGCGCAGGATCTGCTGCAGGCATCGGTCAAAACCCTGTTAAATCAAAAGCTTGCAGACCTGTTTGTCAATGGTCAGGAACTGCAGCGACTGTTCGAACAGTCACTGGAATTACAGTTTGCCGACAAGCGCCAGGATCTGATTCTGGAACGGGCCGGCTTTGAACCGCTGCAGGTGGAAATCATTATCAATGTGCTCGACAATGCCCAAACTCCGGTCCTGATTGAATTCCGGGAGAACGTGCAACAGATCAAGCAGGACCGGGAGGACCGTATTCTCGATCACTCGTTGGCCAACAAGGAACTGTTGCGCAATCTGGCACATGAAATCAAAAATCCGCTGGGCGGCATTCGCGGTGCAGCCCAGTTGCTGGAAATGGAGTTGCCGGAACGGGATGCCAGGGAATTGCGTGAATATACGCAGGTGATTATCAAAGAAGCGGACCGGCTCCAGACTCTGGTTGACCGGTTGTTGGCCCCGCACCGTGTTCCGCACATTGTCGGCGACGTGAATATTCACGAAGTATGCGAACGGGTCCGCAGCCTGATCATGGCCGAATTTCCGCGCGGCCTGAAGTTGTTGCGCGATTACGATTTATCCATTCCCGATTTTCGTGGCGATGTCGAACAGCTCATACAAAGCATTTTGAATATCACGCTCAATGCGGCGCAGGCACTGTCAGAACGGATTGAAACGGGCGATGCCGAGCTGACTTTTAAAACCCGTATCGTACGTCAGGTCACTATCGCCAAGGTCAGATACAAGCTGGCATTAGAATTGCATATCATTGACAATGGTCCGGGGATTCCCCCCGATATAGTGGACCGCATTTTTTTCCCTCTGGTGTCTGGTCGCGAAGGCGGCAGCGGTTTGGGCCTGACTTTGGCGCAAACCTTTGTGCAGCAGCATCAGGGTGTGATCGAATGCGTAAGCCGGCCGGGGGTAACGGATTTTAAAATACTGATTCCGCTGCCATAAATTGAATGTAGAGCGAGACAATATGAAACCGATTTGGTTGGTCGATGATGATGAGTCCATACGTTGGGTTCTGGAAAAAGCTCTGGCGCGTCAAAATCTGGAAACGCGCAGCTTCAGCAATGCCAAAGATGTGCTGACTGCGCTTGAACATGGCACGCCGCAGGTGCTGGTATCGGACATTCGCATGCATGGCATGTCTGGTCTGGTTCTGCTGCAAAAGGTCAAGGAAATTCATCCCGGTCTGCCGGTGATTGTCATGACGGCCTTTTCTGATCTTGATTCTGCGGTGGAAGCGTTTAAGGGGGGCGCATTTGATTATCTGGCCAAACCGTTTGATCTGGACAAGGCGGTGGAACTGATCCGGCGTGCGCTGGAAGAAAGTCTGCGCGAAGTCAGCGTCGAACAGTTTTCTGCCGAGACACCGGAAATTCTGGGGCAGGCCTCAGCCATGCAGGAAGTGTTTCGGGCTATCGGCCGGCTGACCCAGTCGAACATGACTGTGCTCATTACCGGTGAATCCGGAACGGGGAAAGAACTGGTAGCGCGCGCCCTGCACAAGCACAGCCCGCGTTCCGCCCAACCGATGATTTCATTGAATACCGCGGCAATACCCAAAGACCTGCTTGAGTCTGAGCTGTTCGGGCACGAACGTGGTGCATTCACTGGTGCACAGGCGTCGCGGCGCGGACGTTTTGAACAGGCTGAAGGCGGCACACTGTTTCTGGATGAAATTGGTGACATGCCCTTTGATCTGCAGACCCGGCTGTTGCGGGTGCTGTCTGACGGACATTTTTACCGGGTTGGCGGACATCAGCCGATCAAGTCGAATGTGCGGGTGATTGCCGCCACTCACCAGAATCTGGAACAGCGCGTGGCGCAAGGTCTGTTCCGGGAAGATCTGTATCATCGTCTCAATGTGATCCGCCTGCGCATTCCGAGTCTGCGTGAACGCAGTGAAGACATTCCGATCCTGACCCGTCATTTTTTAAAACAGAGTTCTGTGCAACTGGGCGTTGAAAGCAAACGCATGAGTGAATCGGCCATGCAGTTTTTGAGTCAGCTGAATTTGCCCGGCAACGTGCGCCAGCTGGAAAACCTGTGTAACTGGATCGTTGTCATGGCCCCCGGGCAGACCGTGGAAATTAAAGATCTGCCACCAGAGTTGCTGGAGTCCGCGGTGCGGCAGAATCTGCCCCTGATACCTGAAAGCGATAAAGTGGTCAGCGGGTCCGTTGCTGAAAGCAGCATTTCAAAATGGCAGAATTTGCTCGAGCTGGAAGCGGCGGCGATGCTGGAAACCAATCAGACTGATGTCATGGATAATCTGTCGAGGCAGTTTGAATCCATTCTGATCCGCTCGGCACTGAAATTCACGAACGGCAAAAAGAATGAAGCGGCAATCCGGTTGGGGATAGGCCGAAATACCATCACGCGTAAATTGGCAGAATTGAATATCGAAACCAAAGAATAAGCGCAACAAAGGTGCAATAAGTGAAAAAATAAAATCACCGGATTGTTGCATTAGTAATGAATCTGTCCTAAAACTGTAGCTAGCAAACCAAACAGTTCTGGGGCAGAGCAAACCAAACCACTGAAATTCCCCACGGCTGTTTTCGTACCCACGCAATCATTGTGTGGACTTAACGACAATAAAAAGGGGAAAGTGATGAACTTTGACGCATTATTTTTACAGCAACATGCACTGCCGACTATTCCCAAAGTAGTTCAGGAAGTCATTGAGAGTTTTAACAATGACCACATATCCGTTGAAGAGATCGCGCAAAAACTGGCTGCTGATCAGGTACTCAGTGCCAAGATACTGAGGCTGGCCAACTCGTCCTATTACCATGTGTCGCGCAGTATCGGCACCGTGGATGATGCGGTCATGATGCTCGGTTTTATGACGATACGCACACTGGTGGTGAGTACCGGACTGACTGGTGGGTTTAAAGCCGTTGCCGGCTTTGATCTGAAAAAATTCTGGCGCTACAGTCTGCATACGGCCGTTATTGCCAAGTGGCTGGCCAAACAGACCAAAACCAATTCTGATTTTGCATTTACCGTTGGCATGATGCACGCCATAGGCCAGCTGGTCATGCATGCCGCAATGCCGGAAAAAATGCTGGAGGTGGACAAAATTGCCGGCGCGCTGGATGCACGACGCTTTGACGTCGAGTTCAATTCATTCGGTTATAACTTTGCCGATGTCGGTGCCGAACTGGCCACCCGCTGGAAATTTCCGAATGAATTTGCTACCGCAATCCGTTCTTTTCCACATCCGCTGGCGCAGGAAAAAATGGATCCGATGGCGGGCATCATTCATCTGGCAGCATGGCGTGCGCGGGCGTTTGTACACGACCTGAATGTCGAAGAACTGCAGGCTACTTTCCCGGCTGACGTTGCCGCCAAATTGAATCTGAGTGCCGAGCTGGTGTTGAATACCATGCCTGGTATTGACGAACTCGGAGAGGGACTGGAGAGTTTGATTAACTGAAGTGAGTCCAGAAATTACGAGTTACATTCTTTTTGCATTGAATTAGATATATCAAAAAAAATCACAGGGACAGGTTAATACCGGTCTCTGTGATTTGTCTCTTAAAATTAGCGCCACGATCGCCCTGCATCAAATTAATCAAATCGCGCGCATTAATCCATCGCTATCGAATATTGCAAATCGCATCGTAATATGGCCATTTTGAATACATATTACGAATTTGCCGGGTACAAATTGATATTGTCCGGTGGAAATCAATATAAAATGCGGCATCACCGTTGCTAAACTAAAAATCACCTCAGACCTTCCATAATTTTTTTGAATTAACGTTGCCATGAAAATCTATTTATCTGAAGTAGACGAAAAGCGATTTGGTATTGCTACAGCGAAGTTGAGTATAGACCCGAATGAAGATTTTCTGGAGGCGTTCTCCTGGTGTGAAGGTCGAAAGGTAAAGTTCTTAATCGCACGAATTTCTGCTGAAGAGATTCAAACTGCTCAAAAGATGGAGCATGCCGGTTTTTTTCTCACAGATACGTTGGTGTACTTCAGGAAAAAGCATGTCAACTATCCAGCATTTAATCTGTCCAGTGGATATAGTTGGCGCTTGGCCACACCTGCCGATGCTGATGCGGTCGAATATTTGGCCAAACAGACTTTTGTTGGATACAGTGGCCATTATCATGCTGACCAAAAATTGGATATAAAAGATTGTGACCTCGTCTATTCTTCGTGGGCAACAAATTCCTGCAAGGACAAATCGTTGGCTGACGCGGTCATTCTGATATTTAAAGAAGCCGAATTGGCGGCGTTTGCCACATTGAAAAAAGTTGAGGAATACATGTGTGAAGGTGTCCTGTTTGGCGTCGGACCGAAACACCAGGGCAAAGGTCTATACGATGCTTTAATGAATTTGGCTCAACAATGGGCAATTGAAGCGCATTACAGTCAAATGATTGTGTCGACCCAAATTACCAATTTGGCGGTGCAAAAAGTATGGTGTCGCCATGGCTTCGAGCCGTTTAAAAGCTATTACACTTTCCATAAATGGTTCCCACAATGATTCCTTTTAATAGACCATATATTGGTGGCAAAGAACAAGGCTATATTGAACAGGTTTTGGCCAGCAGAAAATTATCTGGAGATGGAGAATTTACTCAAAAATGTCACGAATGGTTTGAAAAAAAATATGGATTTAAGAGAGCGCTGTTAACAACATCGTGCACCGCTGCTCTGGAAATGTGTGCAATTCTGCTTGATATCAAACCAGGTGACGAAGTAATTCTCCCGTCTTACACCTTTGTATCTACGGCCAATGCATTTGCGTTGCGTGGAGCAAAATTGAAATTTGCTGACAGTTTGCCTGAACATCCGAATATTGATCCAGAAGAAATCGCACGTCTGATTACTTCGCGTACCAAGGCAATTGTGGTAGTTCATTACGCTGGTATGGCGTGCAATATGGACAGAATATTGTCATTGGCCTCGGCGTATGCCATTCCTGTGGTGGAAGATGCGGCTCAGGCCATTGAGTCAACCTACAAGGGACGACCATTGGGATCTATTGGGACATTGGCTACATTTTCTTTTCACGAAACAAAAAATGTGAGCTGCGGCGAGGGTGGATTACTGGCTGTCAATGATGAAAAACTGATGCTTCGAGCGGAAATTATTCGTGAAAAAGGAACCAACAGGTCCTCATTTTTTCGTGGAGAAATCGATAAGTACGGTTGGGTTGATATTGGTTCTTCTTACCTGCCTTCAGAAATTTTGGCTGGATTTTTGTTGGCACAGCTTGAAAATATTGGATACATCCAGGAGCAGAGAAGCCGGGTATGGAATCGTTATTGGAATAATTTCACGGCAGCAAATCTACATGAACAGCTTCAGTTGCCGCAGATTCCTGCCAATGCTACAAATAACTCTCACATGTTTTACCTTGTTTGTCATGATTTGGCGAAGCGATCTGCGGTAATCAATTCATTAAAATCAAAAAATATTCTCGCAGTTTTCCATTATTTGTCGCTCCATATGAGCCCCTATTTTAAGGGGCAACATGATGGCAGAGTCTTGGCCAACAGTGATCGTTATACCGATTGTCTTCTGCGGTTGCCACTATTTCCGGAACTTTCAGATTCGGAAGTGGACATGATTTCTGAAATTGTTATTGGGAATTTCAGGCATCCATGAATTTTATCAGAGCAGGCCTGCTATTTTCTGTTTCCACTCTCAGCAAATTATTGGCAGGACTGGTCATAATTAAAATTATTGCGGTTTCAGTCGGAGCTGATGGGCTGGGAAGGCTTGGTCAATTCATGAGCTTGATGTCCATGGTGACCATCCTGTCTGGAGGTGGAATAACAAGCGGAATCATTAAGTATGTAGCTGAATTTAAAGATGATGAAAAGATTCTGAACGCATACCTTGGAGCGGCAAGCTTTGTTACAACAATTGCTTCCTTTATCGTCGGAACTGTGCTGTACATGGCCGCCCAAACCATATCCATCTGGCTTTTTAAAACGATTGAATTTGCGGGGGTTGTACGAATTCTGGCGTTCGTTCAATTTTGCATCGCGATGACAAATTTGTTCATGGGACTGGTAAATGGTCATCAAAGAGTTCAGGCATTTGCATTGATTACTTTGATGTCGGTCATCATCGGTTCTGCCGGCGTGGCGTTAGCGTGTTCGTATTACGGAATGCAGGGGGCCATGTATGGCTTAATGTGGATGTCAGCTTGTCCGATTTTATTTCTGTTGCCTTGGTATAAGCTTGGATTGAAATTTCAATGGAGTCAAATTATTCCCACATGGGACAAGGAAAAAGTTAAGCAATTTTCGCACTTTTCCCTGATGCTTCTGGTTAGTGTTTTTACCATGCAGATGTCGCAGATTGTCGTCAGACACATCATCGAGTCGAACAACAGTTGGGTGGAGGTTGGTTACTGGCAGGCGGTTTCTAAAATTTCAGATGCCTACCTGCAGTTTATAACAGTGGTTTTGGCAAATTATTTTCTTCCAAGGTTGGCCGAGTTGAAGCAGCGCAGTGCAATAAAGCAGGAAGTCAGGCAGGCGTATCAGTATGCAATGCCGGTTTTGCTGGTAATGGTCGCGTTAGTATTTATTTGCAGGGATCGGATTATTCTGCTTATATTTTCCCGTGAATTTTTGCCGATGAAAGAATATTTCACTTTTCAGTTGATTGGAGACTGCTTCAAAATTGCCGCATATATCGGCGCTTATGTGGCGGTGGCGAAAGCCAATACGAAGGTATACATCATGGCTGAAATCCTGCAGTCAAGCATGCTGATTGTTTTTTGCATGGTGTTTGTCAGTCGGTTTGGGGCAGTAGGCGCGACCTATGCGTATTGTCTGAACTACCTACTTTATTTTTTCATCGTTCATTTTGTATTGCGTGCGTATTTGAACAAGACCGACCAGGCAGCATCCTTGAATCTGCATGGTGAATTTTAAATGGGCATCTCGACATGATTTATCTGGCAGGCTCTTTGGATCTGAATGGCGGCAGTACCTTTCTGTTGCGGGTTGCGCGGGAAAACAGTAAAGCCGGAAAGATTGATATAGTCGTTTTGAGCAGGGTTATTGTGGAAGAAATCAGAGCGGAACTGGCTCAATATGCCAATATTATTGAATTGGCTGAACTTGTTGATCATCGGTTTGCCTGGTGTGGCACCAATCAAGTCTCGATATTTTTGCCGTTCAATCGATTGAAATTGGAGAAATTGTTGGAAGCCAATGGCCGTGTCGTGCATGCGATGGGGATATTTGGGTTGATTTATGGGTATCGCTTGGCCAGTCAGTTCGGTGGCGTTAAAGTCACTGCGGGCGTCTACCAGCAAAATGAATTTTTATCCAACGTTGCGCTGTTTTTTGTTAAACAGGCCAATAAAATGTTTGGTTTACTGCCGCCAGATAATATTGTGTTTTTTAATGAATACACTCGAATCAGATATACACAGGTTTTTAAAAAGAATTACGCCACATCGCCGCTTTTGCCAATCGGTGTGGCACTGCCGAAGATTGATCCAGGGCGTGCCAGGCCGATGCAGTACGGGCGACTGGTTTCGGTCGGCAATCTGGTTGATTTTAAAACCTACAATGAACATGTGATTAGAACAGTATCATTGCTGGCGGCAGACTATCCACAGCTTCGATACGATATCTACGGGGACGGTGATCAGCTTGCGTTGCTCAATGAGTTGATTGCGGAATTGAAACTGGAGTCGGTTGTCAAGATACACGGGCGCATTCCCTACAGCGATTTCAGCAGTACGGTGGAAAGTGCAATGGGATTTATTGGCAGTGGTACGGCACTGCTGGAAGCCGCCGCGCTCAGAGTGCCAAGCGTAACCGGAATCGAATCGATCAAGACGCCACAGACCTATGGTTTTTTGAGTGACGTAACCGGGTATTCTTATAATGAATTGATCCCAGGGTTAAAACTGGTTCCGATTGTGGACGTCATACGCAAATTGTTGAACTCGGATTCGGAAGAAAATCAACGTATCGGACAACAGTGTGCAGAAAAAGCGGCAGAATTTTCCATAGAGAAGACGATTGACGGTTTGCATCAGATGACGCGGACTGCCCGCATTACAACCATTAAATTGTCTTTTATTTTCAAAATCAGTTTTTTCCTCAGTTTTTTGTACCTGGCTATGTTGGATGGTTTGCATATCAACCGAAAATTCAGGATGCGTCGGGATCAGAAGTAAATTAAACGCTTTCAATAACCAAAATATAAAAAACACCATGTTCAAAAATAAAACATTATTGATTACCGGCGGAACGGGCTCTTTTGGGAACGCTGTTTTGAATCGGTTTTTGTCCTCCAATATTCGGGAAATACGCATTTTCAGCCGCGATGAAAAAAAACAGGACGACATGCGCAAACTGTACGGCGACGCCAAACTGAAATTCTATATAGGCGATGTGCGCGATTATTCCAGCCTCTTGAATGCCACGCGTGGTGTTGATTTTATCTTTCATGCTGCGGCATTGAAGCAGGTTCCATCCTGTGAGTTCCATCCGATGGAGGCTGTAAAAACGAATATCATCGGAACCGATAATTTATTGGAAGCCGCTATTCAGAATAAGGTCAGTCGCGTTGTGTGTTTGAGTACCGATAAAGCGGCCTATCCGATCAATGCCATGGGAATCTCGAAAGCCATGATGGAAAAAGTCATGGTTGCCAAGTCACGCAATTTGGATGAAACCAAAACAGTGATCTGCGGTACGCGCTATGGCAATGTCATGGCTTCGCGAGGCTCTGTCATTCCACTGTTTATTGAACAGATTAGTAAAGGCCATCCGATAACAATTACAGATCCGGAAATGACCCGTTTCATGATGACATTGGAAGACGCGGTCGATCTTGTCCTGTACGCATTTGAACATGGACGCAATGGCGATATTTTTGTCCAGAAAGCACCTGCTGCGACCATTGATACATTGGTCAAGGCATTATTTGCGATATTGAATATAGATAAATATCAGGTAAACATAATTGGAACACGGCACGGTGAAAAGTTGTTCGAAACATTATTGAGCAGGGAAGAAATGGCTGCAGCAGTCGATCTTGGTGCTTATTACAGAATTCCACCGGACCTGCGCGATTTGAATTACGGTAAATTTGTGGAAATTGGCGAACACAAAATATCAAAGTGCGAAGATTACAATTCCCATAATACGTTACGACTGGATGTTGTCGCGATGAGTGAGTTACTGAAAAAACTTAAATTCATCCAGTCCGTTTTGCACGGCGAGGTGGCCATTGCGGAAGGGTGAAAGTATGAGGATTCTGGTAACGGGCGCCAGCGGATTTATTGGAAAAAATTTGCTGGCACACCTGAAAGAACATGAGAAATTTGAGCCGCTGACGTATACACGGGGAGAATTGTTGTCCGCATTGTTCGATAAAGTTGCACAGTGCGATTTCATTGTGCATCTTGCCGGTATCAATCGCACCGTTGACGTCACTGAATTTGCTGCGGGAAATGTGGACTTCACCATTGAATTGTGCAAGGCGGTTCAGCACTCTGGACGCCTGATCCCCATTATTTACACATCGTCAACCCAGGTCGATATGGATAACGCGTATGGGCAAAGCAAATCTCAGGCTGAAGTATTTCTCAGGCAGTTTTCCTCACAAACTTCCAATCCTGTCTACATCTATCGTTTGCCGAATATATTTGGGAAGTGGTGTCGACCCAATTATAATTCCGTAGTTGCAACGTTTTGCCATAACATTGTGCAAGATATCCCGATCAATATTAATGACCCGGATACGATGCTCAATCTGGTTTATGTAGATGACGTCATCAAGGATTTTATTCAGGTTATCGAATCCAGACCCTCAGATGGTTACCGGACATTGGCCCCGATTTTCCAGATTTCTGTGGGGGCATTGGCCGTACAATTAAGGAAATTCAAGGACAGCAGAAATTCGCTGTTGACTGAGCCGGTAGGCACTGGATTGATCCGTGCTTTATACGCAACCTATATTTCGTATTTGAATCCGGCGCATTTTGCCTATCCTTTGGTGAAACATGAGGATAGGAGAGGGGCATTTGTAGAAGTGTTAAAAACCAGGGATTCGGGTCAGTTTTCTTTTTTTACTGCCCACCCGGGTGTGACCAGAGGCGGTCATTATCATCACACCAAAACTGAAAAATTTATTGTGGTCAAAGGCGAGGCACGATTTGGTTTCAGGCACATCGTTACGGGCGAAGTCGCTGAAATTTTTGCCAACAGTCAGCAGCCTCAGGTTGTTGAAACGATTCCAGGCTGGGCGCATGACATCACCAATATTGGTACAGATGAAATGATTGTCCTGTTGTGGGCCAATGAGGTATTTGATCAATCGCAACCGGATACAAAATCCCACCAGGTTTGAACATGAAAAAATTAAAAGTAATGACCATAGTTGGTACCCGGCCGGAAATAATACGACTTTCGCGTGTTATCGCCAAACTGGACGAGTATTGCGATCACATCCTGGTACACACTGGACAAAATTACGACTTCGAACTGAGTGAAGTATTTTTTCAGGACTTGTCAGTGCGTAAGCCTGATTATTTTCTGAACGCGGCCGGGGAAAATGCAGCCCAAACGATAGGCAATGTCATTATCGAAATTGACAAAGTGCTGGAGCTCGAAGCGCCAGAAAGCGTGTTGATATTGGGCGATACGAACAGCTGCGTGGCCTCGATCGCGGCCAAACGCCGTAAAATTCCGATCTTTCATATGGAAGCCGGTAATCGCTGCTTTGATTTCCGCGTGCCTGAAGAAATAAATCGGCGAATTGTGGACCATGTGGCTGATATCAACCTGCCATACAGTTCGATAGCGCGTGATTATTTATTAAGAGAAGGATTGCCGCCAGACCGGGTAATCAAAACCGGCAGTCCCATGTTCGAAGTGTTGAATCATTATCGCAGCGGCATCGATGCATCAACGGTACTGGATCGGTTGCAGTTAGATGTGGGTAAATTTTTCGTGGTCAGTGCCCATCGGGAAGAAAACGTCGATGAACCGCAGAATCTGGTCAAGCTGACTGGTGTATTAAATCGGCTGGCCGAAACCTATCATGAACCTGTCATCGTTTCGACGCATCCACGCACCCAGAAACGGTTCGATGCTGCAGGCTTGGATTTTCATCCACTCGTCAGATTGTTAAAACCGCTGGGTTTTAATGATTACAACAAATTGCAGTTGTCTGCGCGTGCGGTTTTATCGGATAGCGGTACCATTTCCGAGGAATCATCTATTCTGAATTTCCCGGCGCTCAATATTCGTCAGGCACATGAGCGGCCGGAAGGTTTCGAAGAAGCCGCGGTGATGATGACCGGATTTGATGAAAATCGTATTTTTCAGGCGCTGCAGATTCTTGCGTCACAGAGCAGGGGTGAGGATCGCACTTTACGTCTGGTCGCTGATTACGCCATGCCAAATGTCTCTGACAAAGTACTGCGCATCATTTTGAGTTACACCGATTATGTAAATCGGGTGGTGTGGAAAAAAACAGTGTGATAAAAAATTCGATTCAACCTGGAAAAAAACTGCGGATATTAATCGTATCCCAATATTTTTGGCCTGAAAATTTCCGGATAAATGACCTGGCTGCCGGTTTCGTCGCCAAAGGACATGATGTGACGGTGCTGACTGGATTGCCAAATTATCCAGATGGCGCATTGTTGCCGGCGTTCCGTGATAATCCGGCGCAGTTTTTTAACTATCAAGGCATCACGGTGCATCGCGTTGCTCATGGTTTGCGTGGCAGTAGCAAGTTGCGCCTGGTGCTCAATTATCTGACCTTTATGCTCTATGGATGTTTTGCCGGCCCATGGAAACTGCGCACAACCCAGGTGGACGTCATCTTTGTATTTGCCGTGTCACCGATAACAATGGCAATTCCAGCCATATTGCTGGGCAGACTGAAGCGCGCCCCGGTGTTTCTCTGGGTGCAGGATCTGTGGCCGGAAACACTCTCAGCCGTGGGTGTGGTTAAATCGCCCTTCCTGCTGAGTCTGGTTGGTGCCCTGGTGCGCTGGATATATGCAAAGTGCGACCATATCCTGATTCAATCCCGGGCATTTTTACCATCGGTAAAGCGCTATTGTGCAACTGCTGATCAGCCAGGCAAGGTACTTTATTTTCCGAATTGGGCAGAACAGGTTTTCAGCAAGTCCGAGCCACACCCACAGGACGTTATAGTCCGCGACGATGATTTTTTTACCATTTTATTTGCCGGCAATGTCGGTGATGCACAAGATTTCCCTTCTATTCTGGACGCCGCTGAAAAATTGAAGTCGCAAGCACGGCTCAGATGGATCATTGTTGGTGACGGCAGGGCGCACGCCTGGGTGTCTGCCGAAGTGGCGCGACGTGGGCTGGCCCACAGGGTGCAGCTGGTGGGCCGCTTCCCCCTGGAAGCGATGCCTGGTTTTTTTGAGGCCGCGGATGTATTGCTGGTGAGCCTGAAGTCCGATGCAATTTTTTCACTGACCATTCCGGCGAAAATCCAGTCCTATATGGCAGCCGGGAAACCGATCCTGTGCATGCTGGACGGTGAGGCACGCCTGCTCATCGAAGAATCCGGATCCGGGATGTCATGCGGTGCAGGTGAATCCGGTCAATTGGCCGAACTGGCGCTGGAAATGTCGCGATTAAGCAAGAAAGAATTGGCCTCAATGGGGGAAAATGGCCGACAATACTATTTGCGTCATTTTGAGCGTGAATTATTGTTGGACAGGCTTGAATCCCATTTTTTAGATGCCGTTGCAGGGCATGTGACCATCAGTGATAGTGAAGTTGAAAAAAACCGTCTCCATGATCAATAGAATTAAAAACAAAATTTTATTAACCGGCGCAAGTGGTTTTGTCGGCAAGGGACTCGCCGTTTCGTTGATGGAGCATGGCCATTCGGTCAGAATCGCAGTCCGATCGTCAATTGAATTGGCCGGCACGGAACAGGCGCTGGTCCCCGAGATCGATAACCACACCGTTTGGGGCAGGCACCTGAAAGGCATTGATACGGTAATACACTGTGCCGGCCGCGCGCATGTGATGAATGATCTGTTCGCCGACCCGTTACCAGAGTACCGTCGCATCAATGTAGGTGGAACCATTAATCTGGCCCGTCAGGCTGCCAAGGCCGGTGCCAGGCGGTTTATTTTTATCAGTAGCGTGAAGGTCAACGGGGAGCAGACTGTGAAAGGTCACCCGTATTCGGAAAAAGATGCGCCATTGCCACAGAATCCCTACGCCATTTCCAAATTTGAGGCAGAGCAGGCCCTGCTCGAGCTGGCCCGGGAAACTGGATTGGAAGTGGTTATCATACGGCCGGCACTGGTTTATGGATCGGGCGTCAAGGCCAATTTTTTCACCATGCTTCGGATGGTCAAGCTGGGCGTGCCATTGCCGTTTGGTTCGATAGAAAACAAGCGCAGTTTTATTTATCTGGAAAATCTGCAAAGTCTGATCATGCAATGTATTACCCATCCCAAAGCAGTCAATCAGGTGTTTTTGGCGTCAGATGGCAATGACCTGTCAACCACCGAATTGTTGCGATACTGCGCAAGCGCCATGGGTGTGGGTATTTTCCTGCTGCCAATTCCTGAAAGTTGGTGCGTTTTAGGCGCTTCAATGTTGGGCCAGAGTGATGCAATCCAGCGACTGTGCGGCACCTTGCAGGTTGATATCAGCAAAGCCAGAAAATTATTGGGATGGGAACCGCCAGTAACTGTTCAGGCGGGTTTGCAGAAAACCGTTCAGAATTTGTGATGACGGCGATTAAACGAAGAATATAGACCGAGATGATGAAGCGATTTTTTGATTTTTCGTTGGCGTTGGTTACGTTGATTCTGTTGCTGGTGCCGATCCTGATCGTGGCACTGATGATCAAGCTGACCTCCAAAGGTCCGGTTGTTTACTGGTCCGATCGGGTGGGGCGTGACAATCGGATCTTTCGCATGCCCAAATTCAGAACCATGCAAATCGATACGCCGGCGCTGGCCACCCATTTACTGTCCAAACCGGAACAATACTTAACGCCGCCAGGTTCGTTTTTACGCAAGTCCAGTCTGGATGAATTGCCACAGTTGTGGAGTATTTTACGTGGCGATATGAGTTTTGTCGGGCCCCGCCCAGCCTTGTTCAATCAGGAAGACTTGATCAGTCTGCGTACCAGTCGGCAAGTGCACACCCTGTTGCCAGGCCTGACTGGCTGGGCCCAGGTCAATGGCAGGGATGAAATTCCTATTCCGCACAAGGTCGAGCTGGATGCCCATTATCTGCAACACCGCAGCTTCGCTCTGGATTGCAGGATCCTGCTGTTGACCTTTTTAAAAGTTGTTCGACGCGACAACGTCTCGCATTAATTGGGTATTTAATAAGTGGTGCGATCCAAAAGATTGTTGTTGCCGTTACATTGAGAACAGGGAAGGCTACTTTTTAGGTTAGAATCACGCCCATGTCATATCAAGTCCTCGCCCGCAAATACCGCCCCAGAAGTTTTCAGACTCTAGTTGGCCAGGAGCACGTAGTGCGTGCCCTGACCCATGCGCTTGAGCAGCAGCGGTTGCACCACGCCTATCTGTTCACTGGTACCCGCGGTGTGGGCAAAACCACGCTGTCGCGCATTCTGGCCAAGTCGCTCAACTGTGAGCAGGGCATTACTGCGAATCCGTGCGGACAGTGTGATGCCTGTGTGGCCATCGATGCCGGCCGCTTTGTTGATTACATAGAAATGGATGCGGCATCGAACCGCGGCGTCGATGAAATGGCACAGCTGCTTGAACAGGCGGTCTACGCACCCAGCAATGCGCGTTTCAAGGTGTACATGATTGATGAGGTACACATGCTGACCAATCATGCCTTTAATTCGATGCTGAAAACGCTTGAAGAACCACCGGCTCATGTCAAATTCATTCTGGCTACGACCGATCCGCAAAAAATTCCCGTCACGGTACTGTCGCGCTGCCTGCAATTTAATCTCAAGCAGATGCCGCTGCCGGCTATTGTCGGCCATCTGGAAGATATTCTGGGTCAGGAGCAGATCGGGTTTGAATTGCCCGCACTGCGTTTGCTGGCACAGGGTGCCCAGGGGTCAATGCGCGATGCGCTGTCGCTGACTGATCAGGCCATTGCGTATGCCGCCGGAACGGTCAGTCTGGAAGCAGTGCAGGGCATGCTCGGCGCACTCGATCAAACCTATCTGATCCAGATTCTGGATGCGCTGGCAATGCAGGACGGTGCAGCACTGCTGGCAGTTGCTGATCAGATGTTATCGCGCAGCCTGTCCTACAAGTCGGCACTGCAGGATCTGGCGACGATGCTGCATCAGCTCAGTATTCTTCAACTGGTGCCTGCCGCGCTTGCCGAGGACCTGCCGGAACGAGGGGAATTGGTCCGTTTGTCCGGCCTGTTTGATCCCGAACAGATTCAACTGTTTTACCAGATCGTGGTGCATGGCCGTAATGAACTCGGTCTGGCGCCTGACGAATATGCCGGTTTCAGCATGACCCTGTTGCGTATGCTGGCCTTCAAGCCGGTAACGGGTGAGGCGCCAGCCCTGCTCAATGTATCTCCTGCAGCGCAGGGTGCAAGACCGGCGGCAAAAGCAGCGAGCATGGCCGCCCCACCGGCCAGGACAGTAACACCGGTACGTGCTGTTGAAGCCGCGCCGCAGCGACAACCCCAGTCAGGAATCCAACCCCAGTCCCCGGCACCGGCAGCACAGCAAACTCAGCCTGTGAAAAAAAGCCCGGCCATGCTGGCGCTTGAGGCCATGACAGATCGTCGCAACAACAAAGCCAGGACGCCGGAAGCCTCAATGAGCAATGAAGCCGGTGCGGCACAGGCTGAAAAAAAAACTGAATTGAACGCAGAGCGGCCGGAATCGAAGCCTGAAAATGCGCCGGTCGTGCAACACCTTGAAGTGAAAGGAGTCTGGCTGGCCTCCGGTGGCGAATGGGACGGAAACTGGCCGCAATTGGCTGCGGGTCTGCCGTTGCGCGGCGTGGCCCAGCAACTGGCTTTGCAATGCGAACTGAGCGCCTGCGAAGTCGCTGCGCATTGCATCACTCTGACCCTGCGTGTACCTCTGGAAACGCTGCTGGCGTCCGACAGTGTCGATAAACTGGTGGCCAGTCTGGCGGAGTGCTTCACCGTACCGGTTAAAATTACAACTGAGATCGGTGCCGTACAAAGAACTGCCAACGCAGCAGCCATCGTAAATCGAGCGCAGCGTATTGAAGCCGCGGAAGTTGCGATCAACAATGACCATGTGGTACAGGGTTTGATGCGCGTATTTGGCGCAACCATTGTGCCGGGTTCGGTGAAGCCCGTGAACTGACTATGAAATCGCAGGCTGGGATGCAACGAAAAATAATTTGTTTGAAACATTAAAATTTAAAGGGGAAATACCATGATGAAGGGTGGATTGGCAGGCATGATGAAACAGGCTCAGGCCATGCAGGAAAATTTGAAAAAAGCGCAGGATCAGCTCGCACTGATCGAAGTCGAAGGTCAGTCCGGTGCCGGTCTGGTCAAAGTGATCATGTCCTGCAAATATGACGTCAAGCGCGTCACGATCGACCCTTCCCTGCTGGGCGAAGACAAAGACATGCTGGAAGATCTGGTCGCGGCGGCTTTCAACAATGCCGTCAGCAAGGCTGAATCAACCTCGCAGGAAAAAATGTCGGGCCTGACTGCCGGTCTGCCTTTGCCTCCCGGTTTCAAATTACCGTTCTGATATTCATCGTATGAAATCCAATGCCAGCCTGGAACAGCTGATCGAGTCGCTGCGCCGTTTGCCCGGTATCGGACCAAAATCAGCGCAACGCATGGCGTTTCATCTGTTGCAGCATGACCGTGATGGCCTTGCGCAACTGGGCCAGGCCTGTAGCGAAGCACTCAGCCAGATCCATCACTGCGCGCTGTGCAATACCTTCACTGAACAGGCCGTGTGCGAAACCTGTTCCGATCCACAGCGGGATGCGTCGTTGTTGTGTGTACTGGAGACCCCTGCCGATCTGCTCATGATCGAACAGACGCTGACCTTTAAAGGACTGTATTTTGTTCTCATGGGACGCCTTTCACCGCTCGACGGTATTGGCCCCAGTGATATTCACATTGCCAAACTGGTACAGCGCGCCTCCAACGGGGTGGTCAGGGAAGTCATCCTCGCGACCAACTTCACGAATGAAGGTGAAGCAACCGCACACTATCTGAGCGAAACCCTCAAAGCACGCGGCCTGACCGTCACCCGACTGGCGCGCGGCGTGCCGGTTGGCGGCGAACTCGAGTATGTCGATGCCGGTACGCTGGCGCGCGCCATGCTGGACCGACGGGCCACCTGACATGAATACCACTGCACAGTCCGAATCAGGCAAGGGTCCTCTGTCCGGGATCAAGGTTCTGGAACTGGGGACGCTGATTGCCGGTCCGTTCTGCGCCCGCATGTTGGGTGAATTCGGTGCTACCGTCGTAAAAATTGAAGCGCCCGGCGTCGGTGATCCATTGCGTCAGTGGCGGGTATTGAAAGACAACACGTCGTTGTGGTGGAGTGTGCAGTCACGCAACAAGCAAAGTCTGACTCTGAACATGAAAGATCCGCGTGCCCAGGAAATCGCCAGAAAACTGGCACTGGATGCCGATGTCATCATCGAAAATTATCGACCCGGCGTGCTGGAGAAATGGCAGCTCGGTTTCGAACAGCTGCACGCAATCAATCCGGCCACAATCATGGTGCGACTGTCCGGATATGGCCAGACCGGACCGATGAGTGGTCTGCCGGGCTTTGGCGCAATCGGTGAATCCATGGGCGGCCTGCGTTATGTGTCAGGCCATCCGGACCGGCCGCCGCTGCGGGTCGGCATTTCCATTGGAGATTCGCTGGCTGCACTGCATGGCGTCATCGGTGCCATGATGGCGTTGCGCCATCGTGATGCCACCGGTGGTCGCTGGAATGGCAAATCCGGAACAGAAGCGGTTGCCGGTCAGGGGCAGATGATTGATGTCGCCCTGTATGAATCCGTGTTTAACATGATGGAGTCGCTCGTACCGGAATATGACTATGCCGGCGTGGTGCGCGAACGCACCGGCGGTGCGTTGCCGGGCATCGTGCCATCCAATACCTACACCTGTTCGGATAATCAGAATGTAGTCATTGCCGGCAACGGCGATGCCATTTTTATCCGGTTGATGCAGGCCATCGGCCGAACCGATCTGGCCAATGATCCGCAGCTTGCCAAAAACGATGGCCGCGTACCGCGCACCGCAGAAATCGATACAGCAATCCAGGACTGGTGCATGCAGCACACCATAGACGAAACACTGGCAATACTGAAACAGGCCGATGTGCCGGTCGGCAAAATCTATTCAGTCGCCGACATGATGACCGATCCGCAATTTCAGGCCCGCAATATGTTTGAACAACATTATTTCAAGGACGGTACACCGGTCAAATTACCGGCCATCAGTCCCAAGATGTCGCTCACACCGGGCCAGACCCGCTGGCTCGGTCCGGAGCTGGGTGAGCATAACGGCCAGGTGTTGCGCGATCTTGGCTATACCGAAGAACAGATTACCCAATTACGTGATCAACACGTCATTTAGAAAGAAACTATGCGTCAAATTGTGTTGGATACAGAAACCACAGGCTTGAATCCGCGCACCGGCGACCGGGTGATTGAAATCGGCTGTGTCGAACTGTTCAATCGTAAATTGACCGGCAATAATTTTCATCAATACATCAATCCGGAGCGCGATTCTGATCCGCGTGCCCTTGAAATTCATGGCCTGACTACGGAATTTTTATCCGACAAACCCAGGTTCGCCGACATCGCGGCCAGCCTTTCCGAATATATACAGGGCGCCGAAGTCATCATTCATAACGCATCGTTTGATCTGGGCTTTCTGGACGCTGAATACGAAAAACTGAAACTGCCCAGTTTCACCAGCCAGGTCGCCAGCGTCATCGATACCTTGATCAAGGCCAAAGAAATGCATCCCGGCAAACGCAATTCGCTCGATGCCCTGTGTGATCGCTATGGCATTTCCAACGCGCACCGACAGTTGCATGGCGCGTTACTCGATTCTGAGCTGCTGGCCGATGTCTATCTGGCGATGTCGCGCGGGCAAAACAGTTTTGTGATTGATGAAGCACCCAAAGAGGCTGCTCATGTCGACAGCGGCACCCTCATTACCTCAATTCTGGTCAGAAATGCCAGTGACGAGGAGCTCGAAGCCCATCAGCAATTGCTGGCTGGCCTGGCCAAATCCGGCAAATGCGTCTGGAATATGGGCGACCAGTAATTAAATGAAAACTAAATTTTTTTCTTTTTATTAAAAAATGTTTAAAGTTGGCCCGGTGTACTGCCGTTAATGGTGGGACAGTCCTACAAAAACACTTTTTGAAAATATATTTTTAAAAATCCTAAAGTTGGCACATCGGATTGTCGTTAATAGTAAAAGGCGATAAGTTGTCCGCCGCAAATATTTATAACAGTTTGATTTATAACCGCTTTATTTGGATGTTGTTGAATATACTAAAAAGTTTGAATTAGTTTTACCTTCAATAAGTTTGCCTCAGGAAATTTTGCAAACGTCATTTGTCTTACCGCATGTAGGAAGATCTCCTATGTGCGTGCACGCGTTCATGCCTACCGTAAATACCGCGTGTTGCCTATTCTCATCATTTCTCCCCGGTCTCACAATTGCAACAACTGGTCCTAAAGCAACTAATTGCCAGTCGTTAATTTTCTTGGAGAAATAAAATGACACCGAACGATATGATGGCTGAAATTCGCGATTCCAATCTGAGTTACCTCATGCTGGCTCAACAAATGATCCGTTCAGACAAGGCAACTGCAATTTTCCGTCTGGGTATTGGTAAAGAAATTGCCGATCTGATCGAAGGTCTTAATAATGCCCAGATTCTGAAACTGGCAGGCTCGAACATGATGCTGGCGCGCTTCAGATTTGAAGACAGTTCCATATTGTGCATGCTGACCAATTACAACAAAGACCGCGCTCTGGCGCAATCCCATGCTGCCATCCTGATGGCGGGTCAAGCCGTTGAAGAAATTCATTAATACCGGTTTTGATTCAATAACGGTTATAAAAATCATTCAGTAATGGGAGCAGGTCATGGGTAAGAAAAGTGTCGTCACAGAAGCACATGAAATTCAATTGGCCATTGAACTGGTCAACCTGGGTGCCCGTTTGCAATTGCTGGAATCTGAAACTTCGTTATCGAGAGAACGCCTGCTCAAGCTCTATAAAGAGTTGAAAGGTGTGTCACCTCCGAAGGGAATGCTGCCTTTTTCCACGGACTGGTTTTTAACCTGGCAACCCAATATTCATGCCTCACTGTTCATGAATATCCATAAATATCTGGTGGAGCATGCCGACGTCAAGGGCATCGAGGCCACCGTTAAAGCCTACAAGCTCTATCTGGAACAAATTCCGGCCAATAATCAGAACCAGGAGCACGTGTTGTCATTGACAAGAGCGTGGACTCTAGTAAGATTCTTTGAAAGCAAGATGTTATCTCTGGCGCAATGCTGCAAATGCGGTGGACATTTTGTTTCGTATAAATACGATCTGCATAAAGATTACGCCTGCGGACTGTGTCACATGCCATCGCGGGCCGGCAAACTGAAAAAAGTCCGGGATGTCGAAAAAATGAATGATGAACTGGTCGCCTAGGAGCCTGCGCGCCAGTATTTTGAGGGTGCATTTTGGCATTGACAAAAATTAACTGGCCGCGACTTGCCAAGCCCGCTTCTCCTGCCGTAGTCGCATTACTGATTCAATGTGCTGCATTATTTTCTCTTGTTCTTGGCCTGACCATTGCATGGCAGGCCTTTCAATTTAAACTCAGCCTGCCTGCCGTACTGGTTACTCAGGCGGTCCTGACCGTGCTGCTGACGCGCTGGTTTGGACTGGCGTGGTGGTGGTGTGTTATGCAGCCGCTGTTTCCGTTTGCCGTGGTTTCCATGCTGGCCCTTCCTCTGCCGCCATGGCTGTACTTGCTGTTGTTTTTAATTCTGCTGGCGATTTACTGGTCGGCCTACCAGACCCAGGTTCCCTATTACCCTTCAACTGAAAATGCCTGGCAGGCGCTGGAAAACCATCTGCCCGGCGATAAGTCATTTAGTCTGGTCGACATCGGCAGCGGACTGGGTGGTCTGATTCTTTATCTGAGCAAAAAATATCCAGAAAGCACATTCACCGGTGTGGAAATCGCCCCGTTGCCATGGCTGATCAGTTATTTGCGGAAAAAAGCCCGAAGTGGAAACGTCCGGTTTTTGCGCGGTAATTACGAAGCGCTGAACTTTGCCGACTTCGACGTCGTCTTTGCCTATCTGTCCCCGGCGGCCATGCCGGCTTTGTGGCTCAAAGCCAAAAGTGAAATGCGACCTGGTTCCATGCTGGTCAGTTATGAATTTCCTGTCATTGGTGTTAAAGAACACTTGTCAATCTATCCAGAAAACGCGACCTCCGAGGCCCGTAAGCTCTACATCTGGCACCTCTAGCCATAAAAACTAAATTTTTTCATGGAAACAATGCGTTTTTTAGACTAACTTGGGTTGGTGATATAGAACCTTTTCTAAGGGAGCCTGCTCGTGTTCGTAATCATTGGATATGTAATTGTTGTCGGATCGGTGTTTGGCGGTTTCGCCATGGCCGGTGGGCACTTGGCCGCATTGTTTCAGCCTTTGGAGTTGCTGATGATCGGCGGCGCGGCGGCCGGTGCTTCACTGGTTGGAAATAATGCCAAAACATTAAAGGCATCGCTCAAAGCCTTGCCGGGCGTTCTGAAGGGCTCCAAATACAATAAGGCGATGTATATGGAACTCATGACGATGATGTTCGATGTGCTCAGCAAGGTACGCAAGGAGGGCTTGATGTCGATTGAGGGCGATGTTGAAAACCCCGACGCCAGTCCGCTGTTCAGCAAATATGAACTGGTAGTGCACGACCATCATCTGATGGAATTTATCTGTGACTATTTAAGGCTGATGGTGTCCGGGAACATGGATGCGTTTCAGATTGAAAACCTGATGGACAATGAAATCGAAACGCATCATGTTGAAGCCCATGCGCCAGGCCATTTTGTTGCCAAACTCGGTGACGGCCTGCCGGCTTTCGGTATTGTCGCTGCGGTGATGGGTGTGGTCCATACCATGGAATCTGTCGGTATTCCGCCAGCTGAACTCGGTGAATTGATTGCGCATGCGCTGGTCGGCACTTTTCTGGGTATTTTGCTGGCTTATGGTTTCGTCGGCCCGCTGTCCGGACTGCTCGAGCAGCAGGTGGAAGAATCCTCCAAAACATTCCAGTGCGTCAAAGTCACTTTGCTGGCCAGCCTGAATGGTTTCGCGCCGGCCCTGGCAGTGGAATTTGGGCGCAAGGTACTGTATTCAACAGAACGTCCGACTTTCGGGGAGCTGGAAGATCATATTAAATCCAGCAAATCTAAATAAGTGCAATGAGCAAAACAGGGACAGGTGATGTGAATGGCTAATGAAGAACTCCGGCCAATTATAGTCAAGCGCATTAAAAAGGTTGCCGCCGGTGCGCATGGTGGCGCTTGGAAAATTGCCTATGCCGACTTTGTGACGGCAATGATGGCATTCTTTCTTTTGATGTGGCTGTTGGGTTCCACGACCAAGGGAACCCTGCAGGGGATTGCAGAATATTTTCAGACCCCGCTCAAGGTTGCCATGGCCGGCGGTGAAGGGTCGGGTGACAGCTCCAGCATCATCAAGGGCGGCGGCAAGGACCTGTCATCGTCGGAAGGTCAGACCAAGAAAAGTGATGCGGTAAAAAACAAGAAAAGTTTCAGCCTCAAAGATGCACAGGCAGCGCTGGCCCTGGCTGATGCTGCGCATTTGAAGCAGTTAAAAGAAAAGATAGAAGCGGTCATCGATTCCAATCCGACGCTCAAGCAGTACAAGAAACAACTGGTGCTGGACATGACTTCGGATGGCTTGCGCATTCAGATTGTGGATGATCAGAACCGGCCGATGTTCGCCTCAGCCAAGGCTGACCTGGAACCGTATACCAAAGTGCTGCTCGATGAAATCGGCGTGGCGCTCAATGAAGTGCCAAACAAAATCAGTATTTCAGGACATACCGATGCCACGCCCTATTCGAGTGGCGGACGCGGTTACAGCAACTGGGAACTGTCGGCAGATCGTGCCAATGCCACGCGTCGCGAACTGATTTTGGCCGGGATGGATGAAGGCAAAATGCTGCGGGTAATCGGCCTGTCATCGTCGGTGCTGTTTAACAAGGATAATCCGGTGGATCCGATCAACCGGCGCATCAGCATCATTGTGATGAACAAACGGGCAGAAATGACAGCGACTCAGGATGGCGGTTATATCGATGTGGACAAGCCTGAAGAAGGCGCCGATGCCAGTGGCGGGGAACAAAAATCGGACAATGCGCCGGCAGGTAAATAGGGATGCGGACTAAGGCGATAACAGGCAAATCATGACAACGAAGAAAATGTTAGGTTCTCAGGTAAAGCGCTTGCTGTCAGGCGTGTCAGATCACGGCCGGCAACATTTGCTGGAAGTGGAAACTGACCTGGTTCAGACCGCATTTTTGCTTGGCGAAGCGGTCGAAAAGCTGGGCAGCAGTTTTTTTGCCCTGCATAACGCTGTCAGTGCCCAGCAGCGCGAAGTCGATATTCTGTTAGCCGAATTTAAAGATGGTGATCCGAAAATGGCGCGCCTGCGCGTATTGCGCGATGAAATTGCACAGCATACCAATGAGGCGGTAACCGGTTTGCAGTTTCAGGATTTGACCAGTCAGTTGTTGGCCAGAACGGTGCAACGCATTATTGGATTGCGTAATGTACTCAGTGAATTGGCGGTGGAAGGAAACGAACTGCCGGTTGAAGGTCAGGAAGACGAAATTGTCACCATGCTCAATGACATCAATAAAAACCTGAATACCCAAAGTTCCGGGTTAAAAGACTTGTTGCGCAAGGCGGTGCACCAGAAGGATATGGACAGCGGTGAAATTGAAATGTTTTAGAAGTTAGTTGGGTGTAAAAGCCTGTAATCAAGAATGTTGGAGTCATGATGGAAAAAACGATATTGGCAGTGGATGATTCGGGTTCGCTCAGACAGATGTTGTCCTTCAGTCTGAAGGCCGCCGGTTATCAGGTGATTGAAGCCGTGGACGGCCAGGACGGTCTGGACAAAGCGCGCGCGCAGGTGGTTGATCTGGTGCTTACCGATCAGAATATGCCGCGCATGGACGGACTGTCGCTGATCAAGGCCTTGCGCGCCATGCCCAGCTATCAGAAGGTACCAATTCTGATGCTGACCACCGAGTCTGGTGATGAAATGAAATCCAGGGGACGGGCGGCCGGTGCCAACGGCTGGTTGGTCAAGCCGTTTGATCCGCAAAAACTGACCGAAGTTGTGAAAAAGGTGATCGGTTGATCAGACAGGTAACCCGGGAATAACGTCAATCAGGGAGCGGGGTAATGGCAATAGAAATGAGTCAGTTCTATCAGGTCTTTTTTGATGAGGCGGAAGAACTGTTGGCTGAAATGGAAAAACTGCTGCTGGCAGTGAACATTTCAGATCCTGACATGGAAGATTTGAATGCAATTTTCCGGACGGCCCATTCGATCAAAGGGGGCGCGTCCACTTTTGGCATTTCCGATATGTCAGACGTTACTCATTTTCTGGAATCGCTGCTCGATAATATCCGTAAAGGAGAAATGGCCATCACTGCCGAGCATGTGGATGCATTCCTGATCGCCAAGGATATTCTGAAAATGCAGTTGAACGGGCACCGGTTTGGTGCCGAGGTGGATCAGGAAGCGGTGGCCGATGTACGCATGATGCTGCAGGCGCTGGCACAGAATTCTGCCCATATCGCACCGCCACCCAAAGTTGAAAGTTATATTGAAAAAACTCCGGCTGAACAATTTAAAAAATGCTTCCGGGTTGAATTTCCTAAAGTTGCCGATGCTGAAATCGATACGTTAGGCGAGGAACTGAGTCTGCTCGGAGAAAGCGCCAAAGAAATACTGGATGACAACCGCATAGCGTTTGTATTGAATACCAATGCCACACCCGATGACATCATCGCGATCTGCTCGTTCATTCTGGATCCGCAGGACATCTTTATTACCGAAATCGCCCAGACAAAAATCCCCACCCGGGAAGAAAATGAAAATGAGCTGGGCTATGGTTTCTTTGATCCGATCGACAAACCGGATGAAGACAAGCTGGGTTATGGATTTTTCGAGCCGGAAAATCCGGCCTTTGCACTGGATCGCAGTCCTGAAGAAATCATGAAGGGTGTGGTCAAAAAAATTGACAGGGATCTGGCCCACCATGTTGCGCATGACGACAAGAACCACGGCAAAAAGGATGGCGACAAAGCTGGGGCCAATCAGGAAACCACCACGATCCGGGTCGGTATTGAAAAGGTCGACCAGCTCATCAATCTGATCGGTGAACTGGTGATTACGCAGGCCATGCTGGAACAGCGCACGACCGATCTGGATCCGATCGCGCACGAGCGGTTGCTCTCCAGTGTCGGTCAGCTCACCAGAAACACGCGCGATCTGCAGCAGGCCGTGATGTCGATACGCATGATGCCGATGGATTATGTGTTCTCGCGCTTTCCGCGCATGGTGCGCGACCTGGCCTCCAAGCTGGGTAAAAAAGTTGAATTCATTACTTATGGTGCCTCAACCGAACTCGACAAGGGTTTGATCGAGCGCATCGTTGATCCGCTCACGCATCTGGTCAGAAACAGTATTGACCACGGCATTGAAATGCCGGAAGTGCGGCGCTTTGATGGAAAGACCGACGCCGGGCGCCTGTCTTTGTCTGCCTCCCATCAGGGCGGCAATATCGTCATTGAAGTCAGCGATGATGGTGGCGGATTGAACCGGGAAAAAATTCTGGCCAAGGCGCTCGAACAAGGCCTGCCGGTCAGTGACAACATGCCGGATGCGGAGGTCTGGCAGCTGATCTTTGCGCCGGGATTTTCTACCGCCGAAGTCGTCACCGATGTATCGGGGCGCGGTGTGGGTATGGATGTGGTCAAACGCAATATCACCAACATGGGTGGTGTGGTCGATATCCGCTCCGCGCGCGGTTTTGGTACTACCATCGTGATTTCACTGCCGTTGACACTGGCAATTCTGGACGGTATGTCGATTCGGGTTGGTGAGGAAGTGTATATCCTGCCGCTGTCGTGCGTGGTGGAATCGCTGCAGCCGGTGCCGGACGACCTCAAGGAAATCAGCAACAAGGGTACTGTCATCAAGGTCAGGGATGAATATCTGCCACTGATCGCTCTGCACAAGGTGTTTGGCATCCAGCCCAGGTTCACCAATCCGTGCCAGGGCATCATCGTCATTCTGGAAGTCGAAGGCAAGCGCGCTGCACTGTTTATTGATGAACTTGTTGGTCAACAGCAGGTGGTCGTGAAAAATATTGAATCGAATTATAAAAAGGTACCAGGCGTATCCGGAGCCACGATTTTGGGCGATGGTTGCGTGGCGTTGATTTTGGATGTTTCCGCTTTATTGAGAACTTGAATCAGGAGTCAATTATGTTGCAATCTTCACAGACAGATTCGTCGTCCAACATGCATGGTCTGAAGTCGGCCAGCGATGGGGATGGCAGTGAGTTTCTGGCGTTCACGCTGGGCAAGGAAGAGTATGGGATCGATATCTTGAAGGTGCAGGAAATCCGCGGCTACGAAGCGGTGACCCGGATTGCCAATGCACCGGTATTTGTCAAAGGTGTCATCAACCTGCGCGGTATTATTGTGCCGGTCGTGGATATGCGGATCAAGTTCAATCTGGGCACGCCCACCTATGATCAGTTTACCGTGGTCATCATACTGAATATCAACAGCAGAATTGTTGGCATGGTGGTGGACAGTGTATCGGATGTGACGACGCTGTTGTCAGAGCAGATCAAACCGCCGCCAGAAATGGATACCACATTCAATTCTGATTATCTGATCGGTCTGGGTACCATCGATGAGCGCATGCTGATTCTGGTCGATATCGACAAGCTGATGACCAGTCCGGATATGGGACTCGTGGATCATCAGGCCAACTGACGGAACCGACATTCATGGCACAGGCCTCACCATCCAGGGAAACCGGCAAAGAGTTTGACTTTACTCACAAGGATTTTGAACGGGTTCGTACCCTGATTTATCAGCGCGCCGGTATTTCACTGTCTGACAGCAAGCAGGAAATGGTCTACAGCAGGCTGGCCAGACGGCTGCGTGCCACCGGTATCACCAGTTTTTCCGAGTATCTCAATGAGCTCGAACGCGGCGCCGATCCGGATGAAATCGTGGCATTTACGAATGCCCTGACTACCAACCTGACGTCATTTTTCAGAGAGGACCACCATTTTCCGCTGCTCGCTGAATTTGCCTCCAGACTGAAAGAGCCGATCACCGTGTGGTGTTCGGCCAGTTCAACCGGCGAGGAACCGTATTCGATTGCCATTACTTTGTGCGAAGCCTACGGAAAGATGAACCCGCCGGCCAGAATTATTGCCACCGATATCGATACGAATGTGCTCAAGACGGCTTCCAACGGCGTATACGGGATGGACCGGCTGGAAAAAATGTCCGGTGAACGCGTGAAGAAATTTTTTTTAAAAGGCAAGGGATCCAACGATGGACAGGTGCGTGTAAGGCCAGAGTTGCGCGACATGATTGAATTCAAGCAGTTAAATCTGTTGTCTGACAGTTGGCCAATCAGTGGACCGTTCGATGTCATTTTTTGCCGGAATGTGATGATTTATTTTGACAAGCCGACCCAGAAAAAAATTCTGCAACGCTTTGCGCCATTATTGAAGCCGCACGGACTGCTGTTTGTCGGGCATTCCGAAAATTTTTCGTATTTAACTGACCTGTTTCAGTTGCGGGGAAAAACGGTTTATGAAGTATCTCGTTAATTTTCCTGCTGCTGATCAAAATAAAGGACTGTCATGAGTGAGATGAGTGTAGAGCATCTTGCTACCAATTTTTATTATGACCGCACGTTTGATTGTGAAGCGGCCAAAATTTTGCCTGGCGAGTACTATTTTTCAGGAAAAGACATGGTCATCGTGACCGTGCTCGGCTCCTGTGTTTCTGCCTGCATACGCGACAGAGTCTCGGGCATTGGCGGCATGAACCATTTTATGTTGCCCGATGGTGGCAGTGACGACAGTCCGGTTTCCGCATCGATGCGATACGGTACCTATGCCATGGAAATTCTGATCAATGAACTGTTAAAGGCCGGTGCGCGCCGGGAAAATTTTGAAGCCAAGGTGTTTGGTGGCGGCAATGTGCTGCGCGGCTTTACGTCAATCAATGTCGGCGAGCGCAACGCCCAGTTCGTACGGCAATATCTGAAAATGGAAAACATCCGGATTACGGCTGAAGACCTCATTGATATCCATCCCAGAAAAGTATTTTTTTTCCCCCACACCGGCAAGGTATTGGTGAAAAAACTGAAAGTGGTGCATAACGATACGGTCAAACAGCGCGAAATTGAATACGCTGCCAAACTGAAAAAAGATGCGTCGCGCGGAGGTGGTGAAATTGATCTGTTTTAAATTATCCCAGACAGGCCAGCAGGAGACCAGAACATGACAATCAAAGTCCTGATCGTGGATGACTCGGCCCTGATTCGCAGCCTGATGACTGAAATCATCGGCTCTCAGCCGGACATGGAAGTGGTCGGCGCCGCACCGGACCCGCTGGTGGCACGTGAAATGATAAAAAAAACCAACCCCGATGTCCTGACGCTGGACGTGGAAATGCCGAAAATGGACGGGTTGGAGTTTCTGGAAAAGCTCATGCGCTTGCGGCCGATGCCGGTGTTGATGGTGTCTTCCCTGACCGAGAGAGGTTCCGAGATTACCATGCGTGCCCTGGAACTGGGCGCGGTTGATTTCATTACCAAACCGAAAATTTCAATCCAGAGCGGCATGATGGAATATGCCGAGCTGATCGCAGAAAAAATCCGGATCGTGGCGCGTGCCAGGATCAAAACCCGCGCGCAGGCCATGGCCGATGCCAAGCATCAGGAAAGTGCGCAAACGCCGGCACTGAGAAGTCCTTTGATCAGCAGTGAAAAATTGATCATAGTAGGTGCTTCAACCGGCGGGACGGAAGCCATCAAGACGTTCCTGATGAAAATGCCGGCCGATTGTCCCGGTATACTCATTACGCAGCACATGCCGGAAGGATTTACCAAGTCATTTGCCAGGCGGCTTGATGGCCTGTGTCAGATATCGGTGAGTGAGGCCGAAGGCGGTGAACGGGTCTTGCCAGGTCACGCCTACATTGCGCCTGGCCATTCCCATTTATTGCTGGCCCGCAGCGGTGCCAACTACATGACCAAGTTGAATCAGGAGGAACCGGTCAACCGGCACCGGCCTTCGGTGGATGTCCTGTTTCGGTCAGCAGCGCAATATGCCGGTAAAAACGCAGTTGGTGTTATTCTGACCGGCATGGGTAAAGACGGTGCAGCCGGGATGCTGGCCATGAAGCAGGCCGGCTCGTATAATTTTGCTCAGGATGAGGCCAGTTGCGTGGTTTTTGGCATGCCCAGAGAAGCCATCGCCATTGGTGCAACAGATGAAGTGGCCAGCCTCAATGAACTGTCCGGCAAGGTTCTGAATTATTTGATAACGCACGGAGGTCGTGCATTGCGTGTTTGACTGATAGTTTGAAAAAAAATGCAGTCAACTGCAGAAAAAATTAGGCAATATTTTAAATAAGAACTAAATTGATAGATAAGCACGCCTCGCACTAATGTTTAATTGGTTTTATGAAAATACGGAGTAATTATGGCTGACCCAAATACGAAATTTCTTGTGGTTGATGATTTTTCAACTATGCGCCGCATCGTAAGAAATTTGCTCAAAGAACTAGGCTATACCAATGTTGATGAAGCCGAAGATGGTGCCATGGGGCTGTCCAAGCTGAGAAGCGGCTCGTTCGATTTTGTTATTTCAGACTGGAATATGCCCAACATGGATGGTTTGACCATGTTGCAGCAAATTCGTGCTGATCCCGCTCTGGCTAAAATTCCGGTTCTGATGGTAACGGCAGAAGCCAAAAAGGAAAATATCATTGCGGCCGCCCAGGCTGGTGCAAATGGCTATGTCGTCAAGCCATTTACGGCTGCGACGCTGGATGAAAAGCTCGGCAAAATATTTGAAAAGCTTGGTAAAGCTTAAAACAGGAGCTGGACATGACGGGCTTGCCTGATCAAAGCGCTTCGGCGGAAAAGTCTGATGAAGTCTTGCAGCATGACGAGGTCCTGCTGCGCATAGGGCATATGACGCGCGCACTGCACGACAGTCTGCGCGGGCTTGGTCTCGACAAATTACTGATGACGGCCGCAGAAGATATTCCGAATGCCCGTGACCGTCTCGATTATGTCGCCAAAAAATCAGAGGAAGCTGCGCAGAAAGTGTTAAATGCCACCGACGCCGCCATCCCGCTTCAGGAGCAGATCGATCAGGGCGCCAAACCGGTACTGGCCGAATTGAACAAACTGTTGCAGGGTCCTTTTTCTGAACAGGATTGCCGCAATGGTCTGTTAAAGACCGTCGAATATCTAAACAGCATTCATGCCGACACGGCCAGTACCAAAGGCCACCTGATGGATATCATGATGGCTCAGGATTTTCAGGATTTAACCGGTCAGGTCATCAAAAAAATCACCGAACTTGCACAAAATATCGAACAGCAACTGGTACAGATTCTGATTGATTACTCGCCGACTGAAGTCAAACGACACAGCGGTGACGGACTGATGAACGGCCCACAGATGAATCCCATCAATAAAATCGATGTGGTGGCCGGACAGGAGCAGGTTGACGATTTGTTGGATAGTTTAGGATTTTAATATTATCCTGGATGCCTCTGTTGAACAACGCAGCCAGGGAGCCGGCAAACTGTGCAATCAGCGTTGTAGCGATCTCATCAAATGGTGAGCTTATTTCATATCAAAAATTCGAATATATTGAGTAATTCATTAACATCGGTAAGTGGTCAACAGAGGGATCCAGGATCATGCAAGACACAAATTTCATATTGAGAGAACCGCTGCTCAATGCCAAGCAACAGGTGATTGGTTACGAACTGAGCTGGCAGCAAAAAAATACCGATCCTCTGAGTGATGAAGATCTGAATGCGTTGCTCGAATTTGTGGCCGATCAGTTGATCGATGAAGATGACACCTGGCTGCTCGGTGAGAGCCTGATTTTTCTTGAAACCGTACCTGCGCTGTTCAAGGCGCCGGCGCTGAAACGGCTGCCTCCCAAAAATATCGTACTGACGATACGCCGCTCTTACCTGCAGGATGAAGCCACGCTGGAAGCCGTCAAGGAATTGCGTGCCCAAGGGTATGGTATCTGTCTGCGCGGTGCTGACATCAACCGGCTGGATAAAACCGTCATGGGGTTGATATCGCATATTGAAGTGCGGCTGTCTGCCACCGATTTCGCCGCTCAGGCAAAAATGTATGCGGCCCTGAAACAATCGTCGATCCGCATGGTGGCGCGTCAGATTTTGACCTGGCAGGATTTTGATGCCTGTGCCGCGCTCGGACTGGATGCGTTCGTGGGCAAACTGCATCTGACACCCAGGCCGGAGCAGGGCAATGCACCCAAAGGAATCAATGCGGCGCAAACCGTGATTCTGCAATTGATGGAACTGGTCAGAAAAAATGCCGATCTGTCGGCACTGGAAGCAGTACTGCGGCGTGATGCCGGACTGTCTTACAAGTTGCTGCAATATATCAACTCGGCCGGCTTTGGTTTGCGTACACCGATTCAATCCTTGAAGCATGCCGTGCAATTGCTCGGCTACAGTCCGCTGTACCGCTGGCTGTCGGTGTTGCTGGCGACTGCATCGAGCAGTGGCTATTCACCGGTATTGATGGAAACCGCGATCGTGCGCGGCCGGTTTGCTGAAAGTCTGGGCGTGCCGAATTTACCAAAAGGCGAAGCGGAAAACCTGTTCGTGGCGGGCATGTTTTCTCTGCTGGATCGCCTGCTGAATGTGCCGATGGAAAAAGTACTGGCTACCGTGCAGTTACCCGAAGAAGTCACTCAGGCGCTGCTCAGTCGTGAAGGTGCGTATGGACCTTATCTGTCGCTGGCTGAAGCCTGTGAATTGAACAGCGCACTGGCGGGCTCTCTGGCCGGCACGCTGCATATTGACACGGAAGAAGTCAACCGGGCGCATCTGAGTTCGCTGGTGTGGGCCAAAAATGTGGCGGCGGCGGCCAAGGGGTAGGCTCCGGGTTGAATTGAAAAACGACGCTGGATTCCCGCTTAAACCCGTGGGAATCCAGCGTCGTTTTGTATTACACATCAATTTACTTCATCCCCTCCAGCAACCCTGCAGCCTGATTGATCAACTCCACTTCATGTTCCAGTGCCAGCGCCAGTTTGGCGACTTCCGCATCAATCAGACCGAACTGTTTCTGCTCAATTCCCTCACGCACACCCGGCATGGTTTTAACCGAATACCCGGTATAAAAACCCGGCGCATACAGCAGATGTTTAAACCATTCGCGGTTGGGCAATCCATTCGGATCCAGGTACTGGCGCTCACTTTGCATCAGTAACTGATTAACCTGCAACAATGCTGTCGGGTTGTGTTCGAGTTTGCCGCGCGAGGCATCCTGCGCTTTTGTGTAACGATGCGCTGCCAGAGTCAGTGCACTGGCGGCATTTTCCAGCGGGGCAAAATTCAGCGCAGGTGGTACCGCTTCGTGTTTCGGTGCCGATTTGGGACGACGCGGATCATTCACTTCAGCAAACACGCCTTCGTCAAGCTGCAGGTTCTGTTCTTTAGCCGCTTCCTGTCTGGTTTTGAGCAAGGCATGCAACTCGGTGATGTAGCTGTGTACCGTATCGGCCACATCGGTAAATTCAAACGGCAGCAGTTCGGCATCCGCCATACGAATGACCGCGGTGCCAGCGGTTTGCGCCAACGCGCGTTCATACACAAAATCGGTATCGAGGAAGTGGGAGTAATGATAAAAGTCGTCATAGATCGAATGATAAATACCGTCAGGATCTTCACCACCAAAGCCCAGATTCAGCGTGGCAATGCCGTTATGTTGCAGAAAAGGGGTGAAGTCAGAACCGGAACCAAGTGCGCCAATTCTCAGATCGGTCCGGTTGCGCGCATCCTGCTTTTCCTGGACGGTGCCGGTCACGATCATCTGCGCCTGCAGGCGTTTCCATACACTGCCATGTGTTTCCGGATCATTGATGTCCCTGGCTACGCCATTGATAAATTTTTCCAGCGAGTGCGATCCATCCATCTCTAAAAAACCGCGGCTGTTCATATCGGAATTGATGTATAAAACAGCCTTCTTGGCCAGCTCGTCACCGTGCTGCTCCACCCATTCGGTTGAACCCAGCAGGCCCGGTTCTTCACCATCCCAGGCGGTATAGACGATGGTGCGCAGTGGTTTCCACCCCTGTTTTTTCAGTTCACCCAAAGCCCTGGCTTCTTCCAGCATGGCCGAGGTGCCGCTGAGCGGGTCGGCGGCGCCATTGACCCAGGCATCGTGGTGATTGCCGCGGATGATCCATTGATCCGGATACATGGTTCCATTCATTTTTGCAATGACATCGTAAATGGGTTTGATATCCCAGTTAAACGCCAGTTTCAGATGCACTTTGGTTGGTCCCGGCCCCATGTGGTAGGTGATCGGCAGGCCACCACGCCAACTCTGGGGCGCCAGCGCGCCGCTCATGGCTGCGAGCAATGGCTGGGCGTCACCATAGGAAATCGGCAGTACCGGTATGGTGGTCAAAGTTTTGGCCTCTTTGACAGTGAGCCGTTTGGCGTCTTTGGTCGCGCCTGTGCCAGGCGTCAGTGGATCACCTGGTGCGACCGGCATATCCATGACGCTGCCACGCTGCACGCCATCTTTGTTGCGCATCGGGCCGTCGGGAAACACGGCATCCTGTGCATAACCGTCCTCTTTGGGGTCTGAATAAATGATGCATCCGAGTGCCCCATGCTGGGCGGCGACCTTGGGTTTGATACCGCGCCAGGTTTCACCGTAGCGGGCGATGACGATCGCTCCTTTGACTGAAATGCCGTGTCGCTCCAGTTCATCATAATCTTCCGGACGCCCGTAATTGACATACACCAGCGGTGCGCTCACATCGCCGTCAATCGAATACGCGTTATAGGTGGGCAGCTGTTCAGCGACCTGCCCGGAAGTCGGATCTTTGGCTTCGGCCGGTTCTTCCAGACGGGCCGTGTAGCGGGTTGGGGCGGTCATTTCCAGCAGGCGGGTTTTCGGGGTAGGGAACAGCACATAAAACGTTTCAATCTGCGCATTCCAGCCATATTCCTTAAAGCGTGCCTGCAGCCACTCGGCATTGTCCTTGTCGTACGGTGAGCCGACATGATGCGGATGCGCGCTCATTCTGCGCATGTTTTCTTTGATGTTGTCCGGTTTGGGGATGGCACGGAACTTCGCATCCCAACTGGTGGCGGTCGTATCGGCTAACGCCATGCCGGCTGGCAGCATGATCAGTGCGACTGTGAGGCAGGCTGAAATACGGTTCGCGCGACGCAGCATGGTGTCTCCTGATGGTTTGAAAAAAGTCGGTATTTTGTGTGTCCAGAGCGTATACACTTTTCCATTGTTGTGCAAACCCGCGCGTTTCAGGTTCAACATTGTGTCATTCATTGCCTGAAAATGCCGTTTGGTCGGATGCGGCTGGCCCAACCGGTGCGGATCAATATAATTGGCACACTGACAGTATGAATATCACTGTTTCCGATCAATTGACAACAGGATCAATCATGAAAACATCCCTCAATCTGGCGCTGCTGGCGCTGACTTTAACTTCGACGCTGGCCATTGCCGATCCCAAAGAAATACGCAATCTGGATAAATTTACTCAGATCGATCAGGGCGCCACCGCCAATGTCTACCTGCGGCAGGGCAGTCCACAGAAAGTGGAAGTCGAAGCCAAACAGGACGTGCTCGGCAATCTGTTAACCGAAGTTTCAAACGGCAAACTCAAAATCAGCATGAAGACGCAAAGTGGGAAATGGATCTGGTACAACAGCAATTCCTGCAACATCTATATCACGGCAGAAAACATTGATGCCATCGATGTGAGCGGTTCAGGCAACTTGACCGTTCTCACCCCTCTCACCGGCACCAATCTGGCGCTTAAAGTCAGTGGATCGGGTGATCTGAAAGCCGAACTGGCATTGACAGGTGATCTGGATCTGGGCGTTTCCGGTTCGGGCGATGTCAGCGTCAAGGGGAAATTCAGGAATCTCAAAGGCGCGGTCAGTGGTTCGGGTGATGTTGAGTTGACAGCAGACGTTTCCAGCCGGGCGGTAATCGATATTTCCGGATCGGGCGACATCAGGCTCAGCGGTAAAGCAGCGGTTCTGGAAGCCGGCATCAGCGGCTCCGGTGACCTGTCGGCAGATCAGTTTGAGGCTGACAGCGGCAAGGTGCGCATCTCCGGTTCGGGTGATGCCCAGGTGTTTGTGAAAAACGATCTGGATGCCAGCACTTCCGGCAGCGGTGACATTACCTACAAAGGCAATCCGACCCGGGTCAGTACCCACAATTCAGGCAGTGGCAGCGTGAATAAAATGTAGGCTGGCCGGGTTTTCCGGCCTGCGAAACTAAAATTCTTCAAAGCCGTCGGCATCGCTATTTTCAACCGATGCCGGCCGCTCTATGGATTTGACAGTGTCACGTTTGGGTGCAAGCCTGGGTACCTGGGGTTTGGTCACGGTCTTGAATTTGTGTGCCGAACGTGTTGCTGTCGGTCTGGCAGCTGCCGTCTGATTAATCTTGAAGACCTTGACCACTTCGGTTAATTGCGCAGCCTGATCCTGCAGTGCACCTGCTGCGGCAGCCGCTTCTTCAACCAGTGCAGCATTTTGCTGGGTGACACTGTCCATTTCAATAACGGCCTGATTCACCTGATTAATGCCCTGCGACTGCTCGTTGCTGGCTGCGGTAATTTCAGCCATCACGTCGGTGACCTGACGGATACTGTTGACGACTTCGGTCATGGTGGTGCCGGCCAGATTCACCAGTCGGCTGCCGGCTTCAACGCTGTCTACCGAGGCATTGATGAGTTCCTTGATTTCCTTGGCCGCTGCAGCGGAACGCTGGGCCAGATTGCGCACTTCGGACGCCACTACGGCAAAGCCGCGCCCCTGCTCACCGGCGCGCGCCGCTTCCACCGCCGCATTCAACGCCAGAATATTGGTTTGAAACGCGATACCGTCGATGACGCTGATAATGTCGACAATTTTCCTGGCCGAGTCGTTGATGGTGCCCATGGTCTGCACCACGGTGGACACCTCATTGCCTCCGCGTGTGGCCACTTCTGACGCGGTTTGCGCGAGCTTGTTGGCCATCTTGGCATTTTCTGAATTGTGTTTGACCGTGGAAGTGAGTTCCTCCATGGACGCTGCGGTTTCTTCCAGCGAGCTGGCCTGGGATTCGGTTCTGGAAGACAGTTCCAGATTGCCGCTGGCAATTTCGGCCGACGCCGTATTGATGGTGTCGGTCCCAACTCTGACCCGACCAACGATATTGACCAGACTGTCATTCATGTCTTTGAGGGCGGAAACCAACTGTCCGAATTCATCATTGGAGGTGGCTTCGATGCGACCGGTCAGGTCACCGCCGGCAACCGTTCTGGCAATGTTGACTGCTTCTTCCAGCGAGTTGATCAGTCTGGCCGTAATTTTAAAACCCATGAATCCAACAATGCCAATGACGATTAACGCGATCAGCGCCGCCTGCGTTCTCGCTGAGGCCAATATTGCGTTGCCTTCGGATTCGGACCTCTTGGCAATAACGATGTTGTAGTCATTGTGCGTTTTGAACGCAACATTGACCCGGTTGCCTACGGCAATATTGGCAATCATGAATGTTCTGGCTTCATCCACCTTCCCGTCATTGACCAGACCAAGTGCTTTTTCGCTGATGGGAGCGAATGCTTCCACGGCGCTGCGGTCCTCTTTCAACATGGTTCTGTCGGTGTCGTCATCGATGTATTCTTTTTCATACAGGTCGATCTGTTTGACCGCTCTGTCATGCAAATCTTTCATATCCGCCAATAATTGAGTTTTGACGGCAGAATCAGTCGTTCCCATGAATTGCCAAAGCTTTAAACGCATCGCAGAAAATGATGTCGCCGCGTCATCGAGTGCAATCAGGCTCGGCACCACGTTGACGGTTGTGTAGTTGGCAGCAGTGAATACCCGGTTGATCTGATAAAAACTCATGCCGGCCAGTCCCGCCAGTCCCAGGATTGCTGCAAACATCAATAAATACATGCGGTGCTTGATGCTCATGTCGATTCCTTACAAGGAGTTAAGTGATTAGCGGCACGGGGTCAAACTGGGCCGTAATCATTTCTATTGAAAACACAAGTGTTAAAAAATCGGGAAAATTCTGCAGCGTAAATGAACTAAATAAATATTAGTTCATTATTTTGGGAAATCCAGATTTTATAGATGGCGTGACAAAAGTTGTCGTTTAATTAAATTGTGGGGTGTGGTGGAATGGGGCGATTTCAAACCGAACAGCGTCAAAACCGGTCAATATCTGGCGCCGATTTTGGCTTCAGTGCCATCGGCTCTTATTTCCTTGAGCTTGGCACGCATGGTCTCGACGGCCTCGTCACTGACCCCCGGGTTACAGGCCAGGAAGTACTCGTAGCTGCCGAATGTGAACAGCAATGCGACTTTTTCTTTGGCGTGGTTGTTGGCAATCATCGAGGGTGCCTGGGCGGTATCCGATGCCCAGTAATCCAGTCGGCCCAGAATCAGGTTTCTCAGGGTAATTTCATCATCGTAGGAATTGACCACGTGGTAGTGGCGCTGCGTCAGGTATTCACCGACCGCGTCGCCCAGATAGCCGCCGATGGAGGCATTCTTGAGGTCGGCAAGTCGGGTTATTTTGCCGAGCTTGGCCGGACTGCCATAAATTCCCCATTCGCCTCTGGACAGCGGGCCTATCCATTTGAAGCTGCTTTCCCGGTCGGGAGTTCGGGCTGTTTCATAGACGCAGGTGTTGGACTGGGTGCGTGCCAGTTCATAGGCGCGGTTCCAGCTCATGATTTTCATCTGATACGGAATCTGGCTGCGGCGCAGGATTTCATGCACCTTGTCAGCGGCGGAGCCAATAATAGACTTGCCGTCTTCCGGGGATAATTTAGTCGTGATGGACGGTTCGGTTGTAATGAGTAATTGCGGTTGCCGGGAATGCGCAACGCCGGCCAGTGTCAGCAGACTCAGCGCAGTCAGACAAAGCAGGGTACGTAGTGCGAGGTTGTGAAATGGGGTGGTTCGGGTTTTCATTGCATTTATTGTTTTGGAACGTGAACCTGAAGCAAACCGGAGTAAGCGCTCAGTGTAGCAATGAAAATGTGAAACCGAAAACCTTTTCAATGTGGGGTTGGGCTGGGAAGTTGTTTTTGATCGCAAAAATTGAATTGCATGGTCAAAAAAAACGGTGACAAATTTCGCTTGTCACCGTTTGTTTACTGATGCGAGGTATTTTGATAAATATACCCACCCAAAAAAATAGCCAGCACTTTTGAGTTACTGTGACAGCTACTCGGCGTCAGGATCCGTCAGAATCAGATTGCGAGATGCTCCGTCCTTGGCCAATTGCAAACTCTGCTTGTGGTCATCGTAGATTTTTTGTAAAACAGGCTGAATCTCCGCCTTGTCTTGATCAAATTTGGCAAGATCTCTTTGCATCATGAGATAGATGTTAGAACATGCCAGACGATTGGCGTCGTCACTTTCTTCGACACCAAGCAAGGGGCGAGGATTTTTTGTCAATATCTGGAACAACGGATGCATCATCGAAAATTCAGTCTTGTCACCTACGGTCCGATAGGCAATGAATGTGAATTTTGTATGAACATGATTATCCGCAAAACTTAAACTTGACAATGTTGCTGATTCTTCTGCCGTAAAATTTTCGATCTTGGCCTGCGGGAGATTGGTGACTGTGTCGCCAGGTCTGAAAAACTGATAAATTTCCCGTTGGTGTAAATTGAAAATATCCCTTCTTATCTGTTGATTTGATTTGAAACTGTCGGTGCCAGTTCCCTGCGCTGTCAAATGGCCATCATTTCGGTAAACGGTAACCAATAATTTTGCCAATAAGGATTTTTCTGCTTCTGTTAATTTGGCATTATTCTCCAGAGTCAATTTCTTTTGAGCGTCTAATTCAAGAGCCGCTTGTTCCCTGGCTTCTTTGGCCCCCGGAGCATCTGGATTTCTTGTGAACTGATCGATGACTCCGGAATTATCCAGACCCAACAGCGTTTCTGCAACTTGAGATACATCACAAGTTTCCTTTTTGAGGGATAAACCATCCAGGCTCAGACTGATTTCAATTTGCCCATTTTCAATCTGTTCTTCCGAACTGGTAATGGAAATTTTCATCCTGCTTCTGGTGCCTTCGTCTGCGATCCGTTCCAGTTCTTTGAATGACCTCAGACTTTCAACCATCGGATTCCCGTGGGCCTGAATGGTTTTTATTATTTCTGCTGCACGTGGTTTGTCGCCTTCGGCAAACTCTTTAACCAAAACTGATTGAATCAAATCACTGGCGGCGTGAATCTCCCCTGATCGGGATGCCTGATTCTCAATCTGGCCAATGAAGACACTACTTAAAACCAGACTTTCGGCCTCGTCAGTACCCGCGCTGAACTTGGTGAATGAAACGTCTCCCAATTGCATATTGAGCGTTATTCGTTGGTTATCGGTACCACAGTCCCCAACTTCTACTTTGAATTTACCTTGTGAGTCGGGATCTTTTTTGGCCAATGCTGCCAGTCTGGCGAAATCCTGAAACTGTTCGGTGTGTGACGCTGTCTCACTTTGGACACACATTTTATTGAGAATTTCCATGGCGTCAAACTTGTTTGATGCTGAAAAACCAGTTTGGATTTTTGCCCAAATGGCGTTGGTGGTTTCATTTTCAAACAGGCTGATGGTGACAGATTGAAGCAGATTGGTTGATGTTGTTGTTGGGCCGGTGTCCCGTTCACTTTCTTCCACCAACTCATTGTCCGTATCCAGAATCATCACGACCTCTTCAACATCAATGGCAGCGGTGTATTTGCCCATTTTCGCATCATAAATAATTGTGAACTTATTCCTGTCTGCCTCTTCGGCCAATTCTCTCAATTGTTTGAAGGCATTAATAAATTCTTCTTTTTTCTGTGCTTTTGTTGGCAGATCAGTGTCAGCATTATTAAGAGCGCTTCCCGCATAAAACATCGTGTACAAGTGATCTCTGGCGCGATCAGCCCTGTTTTGAGGGCCTGACGAAAAGTAACTGGATATTTGGAGCCAGGCTTTGACGACACTTTTTTCTATTCGTTTAACAAATTCGAAGTTGTCGCTGGAATCGATTTTCTGAATGCGGGCAAAATTTTTCTGTGCCTTTGACTTGATCGATCCGATTTCCTCGTGGGTGATTTGGCGATTTAAAGCGATGGATTTCGTGTTGGTTGCAATAGTCAGGGCGGCGCTTGGAACGGTCAGCATGGTTTTCCTTGATTAGTATTGATCGCTGCGAATTGGTTTGGTGAAATCGGAAGAATGATTTCTACAAGGCGCGATACTAATCAAGCATGTAAAATTTACAAATTGGCGGTTACCCTGACCGGAGTGTTTCAGGGCAATGGTTCAGGTCAAAAGGTTGGGGCGGCATTGTCAGCAAGCTGAATCAGCCAGATCCACCACAACCCGCCCGCGACTTCTTCCGGCCATCATCTCCGCAGCAATGGCATGAATACCTGATAGCCCGGTACAGCGTTCGGTATCAGCCAGTCGGGAAAAATCCAGGTCCGATGCCAGTCGTTGCCAGGCCAACAGGCGGCGCGGATTGGGGCACATGACCGAATCGACCCCCAACAGTTTCACACCACGCAAGATAAACGGCATGACCGTGGTGGAAAGCTGGAACCCGCCAGCCAGTCCGCAGGCAGCAACGGCACCCTGATAGTCCATTTCGGCCAGCAACCTGGCCAGCACGGTGCCACCTACCGAATCAATGGCCGCAGCCCATTTCTGTGCTTCCAGCGGTTTGGGCGCCACTTTCCATTCTTCCCCGCCGATGATCTCGGCTGCGCCCAGACCGGTTAAATAACGTTGTGCGACATCAGTGACTTCGCGGGTCAGCGCGGTGACCTGATAGCCCAGTTTTGACAGCAGCACAATCGCCACCGAACCGACGCCGCCATTGGCGCCTGACACCACAACTTTTCCGGATTGCGGCGTAATGCCGGCGTCTTCGATCGCCATCACGCACAGCATGGCAGTCAGTCCGGCCGTGCCGATGGCCATGGCTTGCCTGGCGCTGATTGTTTCCGGCAGCGGCAACAGCCATTCTGCTTTCAGACGTTGCATCTGACTGTAACCACCCCAAAAACGTTCACCGACACTCCAGCCCGTCATGACCACCTGATCACCGGGCTTGAACTGACTGCTGGCTGATTCCACAACGATGCCGGCCAGATCGATGCCCGGCACCATGGGAAATTTCCGGATTATTTTGCCGGTGCCGGTGACAGCCATGGCGTCTTTGTAATTAATGGACGAGTACTGGACCCTGACCAACACCTCGCCCTGCGGCAAATCATCCGTACTCAACTGTTCCACGACAGCGCTGGTTTTACCGTCGGTTTCGCGCAGCACCAATGCGCTGAATGATTTATTGGGCATCAAAGTTTCTCCTGAGTCGTGGTTCGTGACCACATCATTATCCATATGGGGTTCAATGTCACACGGTTTCTGTCATTGAAATCCCCAGTTCTTGCTGCAATTCGTGCATGGTCTCCAGAATGGCCTCGCGCAGTATCGCAAACAGGTCGTCGATCTGCGCTTTGGTAATGATCAGCGGCGGAGAAAATACACACTGATTGACCAGCGGACGCACCATCAGACCCCGTTTCTGGCAATGCCGGTCGATACGGGCACCGAGGTCGGCATCGAACGCCAGCCAGGCTGCATTGTCTTCATGCCGGCCTTCGAGTTGCTGCACCGAACACTCCACACAACCGACCAGACCCATGCCGCGCGCATCGGCCACCAGCGGTATCGACGCCAGTTCGGCCAGCTTCTGCTGGAAATACGGACCGACTTCACGGACATGTTCCAGCAGGCCTTCCCGTTCGATGATCTCGATATTCTTTAACGCTGCCGCACAACAGACCGGATGGCCGGAATAGGTGAAGCCGTGGCCGAAGGTCGCGCCTCGGGCCTGGTCGAGGCTGACTTCCCTGATCAGCCGGTCGGAAATCAGGCAGGCACCGAGCGGCAGGTAGCCGGACGTCAACCCTTTGGCGCAGGTCAGCAGGTCAGGCTGGACGCCGAACACGTCCTCGCAGGCGAACCAGTGACCAAGGCGTCCAAAACCGGTGACGACTTCATCGGCAATGAACAGCACATCGTATTTGCTGCAGATTTCCCGGCAGCGTTTGAAGTAGCCGCGTGGTGCAACGATCACGCCACCGGAGGCCTGTATCGGTTCAGCAATAAACGCACCGACCTGGTCGGGACCGAGCTGTTGAATCAGCGCTTCCAGATCCTGTACTTTGGCATCTTCAAATTCCTGCAGGCTCATGCCTTTGGGGCGTTTGGCCGGATTGACTTGTGGCAGGAAATGGATGGTGTCGGAACGCAGATCGAACCAGTTTTTATCCCGGTCCTTGCCGCTCACGCTGGCCGCAAGGTGTGATGAACCATGGTATGCGTTTTCCCGTGAAATGATGTGTTTCTTGTTGGGGCGACCTTTGACGTTGTTATAAAACTGCACAAAGCGCAACGCGGTATCGACCGCCGTTGAACCGCCGGTCGTCAGAAAAACATGGCTCAGATCGCCCGGGGCGAGTTCGGCGAGTTTTTTGGACAGCAGGGCGGGTGGCGCAGAAGTCAGCGAGAATGGATTCATGTAAGGCAACTGCAGCATCTGCGCGGCTACCGCCTCGACCATTTCCCGTCGCCCATAGCCGATTTGCACGCACCACATTCCGCCGGGACCATCTATCATTTTCTGGTTGTTTTCATCGTAGATGTAGATGCCGTCAGCGCCGGTGATGATGGTGCGGTCGGCTCTGTGGACATCGGAAAAATATTCCCATGGATGCAGGAGGTGGTTGCTGTCGCTGTCGCGAATTTCCTGATTGGTGACGTGTTGCATGCGCATCCCTTTGAGTTATTTAATTACTTTGTGGTAACCATGTTAACGGAACCGCTTTGCCGTGACAATGAGATGGAATTGCGCTAAGGTGTCAATTTTATTGACATCTAACCTGCGCGTTCATGAAGAAACTCGCTCTGCCACCGTTAATTGCCGTACGCGCCTTTGAAGCCGCTGGCCGGTTGGGCAGTTTCGTCGCGGCGGCAGAAGAATTGCATGTCAGTCACCCGGTGATCAGTCACCACATCCGAAATCTGGAGCAGCATCTGAGCGGAAAACTGTTTCATCGCGGCCCGCGCGGGGTCGAACTGACGGATGCCGGCGCGCGTTATTTCAAACGTATCAGCAGCGCACTGACCATTATTTCCGAGTCCAGCCGGGTTTTTTCAGCCCAGGAGCAGGAACAGAAAGTGCGACTGCTGGTCATACCGCAATTCGCTTCACGCTGGCTGCGCACCCATCTGCCGCAATTCCGCACGCAATATCCTTCTATCAAAATCTCGATTGAACCGAATGCCACGTTTTGTGAAGTCAATCCTGCCACGGCCGATCTGGGTATCAGCTTTGATACCGTCGGCGCTTTCAGGGGCGAAGTCACGTCGCTGTACAGTCCGGATATTTTTCCGGTCTGCAGCCCCGGCTGGCTGGCACGGCAACAATCAAAACCGAGCTGCGCTGCCGATCTGATCAGCAGTTCATTGCTGCATGAAGATGACGGCAGCTGGTGGGAAAAATGGTTTGCCACTCAGGGTATCAACCGCAGTGTGGTCAGCGATATTTCCTATCTGAGCGGTGATGAGGTCATCGAACTGGCTATCGCCGGACAGGGCGTTGCGCTGGTGGCCGAAATTCTGATCCGTGAAGAGCTGCGTTGTGGCAAGTTGATCCGGCCTGTGCCGGGCGCAGCGATTCTTGCCGATCTGCAGCTGATCCTGCCGTTTGGTCCGCCCAATGACGCGACCCGGTTATTCATCGACTGGTTGATTGCTTCGTTGTAAGTTGTTGAAATCACCTTCCCAACCCTGTTAAATCTTTCCCCCGTACCTGCATTGCATTGATCACATCAGTGCAAACCCTAGTATTTTAATTGTCAATAAGTGGTTAAATTGACGGCTGTTCAATGAAGTGCGCCCGAATTCAATGGGCTCGGATTAAATCAACGTTCTGCAGCAGTATTTAATTCCGGACATCAACTCACTTTTTCAGCTTTTCATAACAGCTATGACTTCAATTATTTTCCATACCGCTTCAAAAAATTTTAATCCCAGGGGTGACAGTCCCAAATTTGAAGTCGACCTCGATGCCCTTGAAGATTCATTCAAATGCGGCCGAAAAGGTGAGGCATTCGAATTAGGATGGTTCGACAAATTGATGGCGTTTTTCAGTTGGGGCAATACCCCTAAATCCAGAGACAGAGTGGCACGCGAGCTGTTACATGATTTTGGAATGACGGTCCGAAAATTTATTCAAACCGATAATTTCAACGAAAAACGGGATTGCAAGCAGCACGCCATCGAAATTGCCGGTCAATTAAGAAAAAGGGTGCATGAGGGCACATTGAAAGAGTTCGACAAATTAATCAATCCAAAATTGGCTCTTCTGGTGTTTGACGATGCAGATGCTTCTGCTGACCTGGCCGAAGTGGATGAACGCGATGCTGCCCCTGCGTCTGAAATTCCGGCATACCCGAACCCAGGCGCATCACTTTCCCCACAGGATGAACAGGATTTGTACGGCGCTTTCTATGCAAAACCCGAGCTATATTTGCCTTCAGATGCCAGCGGAGTAGCTGGGGACCCGACACCTTCAGTTTTAAGCGCATCGATTTCTTCCAGCCAGAGTTTTGATTCGGGTAATTCTTTCCAGTTCATGGATCTCCACGCAGACTCAATGCGCAGGGATGCAATTCTCAACCCCTCGAAACCGGCTTTGCCGATTCCGACCATTCCAGTTTCACCGGTGAAGGCTGAGCCGGCAGCAATCTCGGATTCACCAGCGTTACCGGATGTTCCAGTTTCCATGGATGGAAGTGCGTCAAGTTCTCATGGCATCGGAGCTCAGGCTAGACATCTGCTTCATGAAGCAGCTGAAAAAATGGAGGGGTTTGTTGAGGATGTGGGCAGGAAATTTGATCAGTTGGGTGAACGGGCCCATGGTGTTTTTGGAGGCCATGCAAAACCTGAAGACAACACAAAATCAACTGCACCTGTTGATATTGCGATTGCGGTGATGGCCGTCGATGAGGCGCCGGTTGAGTTGATTGCCCGACCGGATATACGTCCAGCTGTACCGATTGTCGATCACCCAAAAGCGGCGTCAGCGTCGTTGGACCAGGCCATGGAAGCTGACGAGGATGAGTCTGAAGTCAATCCGTTTGCACTGGCGGAAGAGGACAGCAGTGAGTTTAACCAGCGGGCCGAAAAGCAGGTTCAAGAAATTGAGGCGCTGGTGAAAGCGGCAGAACTGAGAGCCGAAACGCTGGAAAAGGCAAAGGAAACGCAGGAGCCGCCGTTGGCTGACCCCAGCTCTGAGCGCATTGACGGGTTCCACAGTGCACCGCAGGCAGAATTGGCTACCCCCCATGTGGAAACGGTTCTGTCAACGATCCCTGCGCACCCTGAGCCAATCGGACCACATTTAAAAGACAAGGTTAAAGAAGGCGCTGTAAAAGTTGTGGAAATGGCGGGTGCTGCCTGGCAACAAACCGCTGGCATAAGAAGGATCACTGCAGAATTTGGCTCAGACGTTGCCGAGAAGGGAGTTGAGGCTTTTTCTTCAGGAGCCAAATGGTTGGCTGAGCAATCAAAAAATCCAAAATTAAAGCAGGCCGGAAATAAAATAACTTCCGTGTTCAAAAAAATGGGCAGTCCGGAAAAAGGAAAATAGTGCAGTGAGTTCGTAAAAAATACTTAACGAAAAATTTTGGCTTCTCCTTGGGTGAGTGAATTGCCCCCTGCAATCTCACCCCTTTTTATTTTCGCAAATTGGCATTTGGCCGTGCCAGTTTATTTTAAAATTCGTCGAAACCAGCTGCCCATATCGTCGATCTCTTCAAGTGATACGGTATGTTGCATCGCATATTCATGCCATTCCACCTGATAGCCCATTTTAATCAGGGCATCACGCGACTGCACGGCGCGCTGCAGAATCACGACAGGATCACTTGTGCCATGCGCCATGAAAATCGGCACCTGCTGATTGACCACATCGCGTTCCTGTTCAACCAATTGGTTGAGAGGCAGATATCCAGATAAACACAACAGCCCGGCGAGCTTTGTGCTCTGGCGCAGGCCAGTCTGCAAGACCATGGCGCAGCCCTGTGAAAATCCGGCCAGAATGATTTTTTCTGCACCGCCGGCCAGTTCAATGGCGACCAATTCTTCGATGGATTTTTGTGAAGCACGCAAACCGGCTTCATCTTCGCGGTTGAGCAAATCGGCCGAACGAATGTCATACCAGGCCGGCATGACGTAACCGCCGTTGACGGAAACCGGTATCTGCGGCGCGTTGGGGAATACAAAGCGGATCGCCGGGCAGCCGGTTAAATTCAGTTCCTTGACGATCGGTACAAAGTCGCTGCCGTCGGCGCCCAGTCCGTGCATCCAGATGACCGAGACTTTGGGATTGGGGGCAGTTTCAATTTTGATGGCGGATAAAGTCATGATGAAGTTGAAGTAGGTTTCATGGCAGATTTGGGACGGAAGGCTTTGCAGACAGCCGGGTTTGTTTCAATGTAAGGACCACCGATCAGATCGATGCAGTAGGGAATGGCGGCAAAAATGCCGGGAACGATACTCTGGCCCGCGGCGTCCCGCAAACCTTCCAGGGTTTCTTTGATCGATTTGGGTTGTCCAGGCAAATTCAGTATCAGTGCGGCATGATCCGGCGTTTCGCGAATGACTGCCACCTGACGCGATAAAATCGCCGTTGGTACAAAACGCAGGCTGATCTGACGCATCTGTTCACCAAAACCCGGCATTTCCTTCGTTGCCACGGCCAGCGTTGCTTCCGGAGTGACGTCGCGCCGCGCCGGCCCGGTGCCGCCCGTGGTCAGCACCAGATGGCAGCGTCGCTGGTCCACCAGGCTCATCAGGGTTTGTTCGATCTGATGCTGTTCGTCGGGAATTAAGCGGGTAATGACTTCAAAAGGACTTTGCAGACAGGCCGTGAGCCATTCCTGCAGGGCCGGCGTGCCGAGATCCTGATAGGCGCCGGCAGAGGCACGGTCGGAAATGCTGACGATGCCGATGCGCAGAAATTGGGTATCAATAATCGCCGGCGTCATCCTCATCCTCTTCGTCATCCATGTCGGGTTCGTCACCGGCCTTTTTGCTGAGCTGCTTGAGGATCTGGAAAATTTCGCGATACGCTTTCGGCGGTTTGTTTTCAGCCTGTTCCTTGCGCGCGTTGCGGATCAGCGTGCGCAGATGCTGGACATCGAGTTCAGGATGCTGTTCCAGCAGTTCGGTCAGTGCTTTATCGTCCGACAGCAGTTTGTCGCGTTTCTTTTCGAACGAATGCATGGTCGCGGTTTCAGCTTTCGAGGCGCCTCTCCAGCTGTCGATGGTGCGCTGGATTGCTTCGAGTTCTGCCGGTTCCAGGCTGCGCATTTTTTTACCCACGTACTGCAACTGGCGGCGCCGTCCTTCGTGATCCTTGATCAGCTGGCATTCCAGAATCGCGTCGCGCACATCGTCAGGCATCGGCACACGTTTAACCCGGTCACGTGGCGAGTCGATCAATTCCTGGCCGAGCTTTTGCAGCGCGGTCATCTGACGCTTTAACTCAGATTTGGAAGGTCGTTCATATTCTTGCTCGAATTCGGTGGACTGGAAGCCACACGAGCCGCGGTTTGGATTTGGCATAGTTGATAGTCTGTCAGGCCAGATGGCCTATTTATAATGTAACGGGAAACTGAAGGCTGCTATCATACCTCCTTTTAACCCAGTCCCCATAGACCTATGAGCGCATTTACCTATAGCCAGGATCAATTAAAGCAGTTTGCCCAAGATGTTTTACGCTTTGCACGTAACAAAGGAGCAACGGATGCTGCGGTTGAAATCAGTGAGGGGGTTGGTTTGTCGGTCGGCGTGCGGCGTGGCAAAATTGAAACTATCGAGCAGAACAAGGATAAGGGCATCGGCGTTACCGTATTTATCGGACAACAGCGCGGCAATGCCAGTACCTCGGATTTTTCTGCCCAGGCACTCGAAGCCACGGTTGACGCGGCGTACAACATAGCCCGTTTTACGGCGATCGATGACTGTGCCGGACTGCCCGACGCTGATACGCTGGAAATGCATCCACTGGAATTGAAGCTGTGTTACCCGTGGAAGATCAGTTCGGAAGACGCCATCGCGCTGGCACTGCGTGCCGAAGCAGCTGCATTTGACGTTGACCCGCGGATCAGAAACAGTGAGGGCGCCGGGGTGCACGCCAGTCAGTCACATTTTGTGGCGGCCAATTCCATCGGATTTATGGGTGGTTACGCGTCTTCGCGCCATTCGATTTCTGTTTCGCCGATTGCCGGACGCGGTGCGCATATGCAGCGTGACTACTGGTATTCCTCGGCGCGCAATCATAAAAATCTGGCCGCGCCGGAACAGATTGGTCGTTATGCGGCTGAACGTGCGTTGTCGCGCCTGCATGCGAAAAAGCTCGATACCCGCAAATGTCCGGTTCTGTTTGAGGCGCCACTGGCTATCGGTCTGGTCGGTTCGCTCGTGCAGGCCGTCTCCGGCGGTGCACTGTATCGCAAGTCTTCGTTCATGCAGGACAGTCTGGGAAAACGCATTATGCCCGCGCATATCCAGTTGATTGAAGATCCGCATATTCCCGGCGCAGCCGGCTCATCGCCGTTCGATGGCGAAGGCGTCAAAACCCTGCATCGTTCGGTGGTCAAAGACGGTGTATTGCAGGGTTATTTCCTGTCTACGTATTCGGCCCGCAAGCTGGGTATGAAAACCACGGGCAACGCCGGCGGTTCCCATAACCTGTTCTTCACGTCAGACCTGACCCGGCCACGTGACAACTTTGTGGCCATGCTGAAAAAAATGGGTACCGGTTTGCTGGTAACCGAATTGATGGGGCAGGGCGTGAATTATCTGACCGGAGATTATTCGCGTGGTGCCAGCGGCTTCTGGGTGGAAAATGGCGTGATCCAGTATCCGGTGGAAGAAATCACCATTGCCGGAAACCTGTCCGAGATTTTCCAGAACATTGTTGCGGTTGGGTCCGATACCATTAATCGTGGCACAAAACAGACCGGATCCATTCTGATTGAAAGCATGACAGTCGCAGGGAATTGAATTCAATATCTTTTTTGATATTGGGTAGCACCAAATAACGCTTCTCTGGCTTCATCGGTTGTTAACGGCTTGCGCCGGTCAGCCAGTACTTTGACGCCGCGCTGCACTGCCGGACGCTCATCAATGCTGTCGAACCAGCGTTTTGCGTGCGGATAATTGGCCCAGTCTACGCCCTGATTCTGCCAGGAGCGCGCCCACGGGAAGGTGGCGATATCGGCGATGGTATATTCATCGCCGGCCAGATACCTGGAATGGGACAGCCGTTTATTGATGACGCCATACAGGCGCCTGGCTTCATTGGTATAGCGATCGATGGCATACGGAATATTGATCGGTGCGTAATTGCGGAAATGATGCGCCTGACCCAGCATCGGCCCAAATCCGCCCATCTGAAACATCAGCCATTCCAGCGTTACGTATTTTTCGCGTGCGGTATTGCCCAGGAATTTACCGGTTTTTCCGGCCAGGTACAGCAGAATGGCGCCAGATTCGAACAAGGATATGGGTTTGCCGTCAGGGCCTTCGGTATCCACCATCGCGGGAATTTTGTTGTTGGGGGAGATCTGCAGGAATTCCGGCGCGAACTGTTCGCCGGCACTGATATCGACTGGAGTGATCTGATACGGCAGCGCACATTCTTCCAGCATGATGTGTACTTTGTGACCGTTCGGGGTGGGCCATGAATAAAGAATGATCATTGGGTGATTTCTCCTATCGGTCGGTTTTCATTGAGTGCCATGATGCCGATAATGAGTCGGTAGGCTTTCCACAACCATGCGCAGCCCCAGAGGAAGAATGCTACCGGGATACCGATGATGGTCAGGCACAGTACCCAGCCGATGACCACGCAGCCCAGATAGATCCAGAACGACGCGATCTGCCAGTTGTGATGACTGTATACAAAGGTGCCGGCCGCGTCACCGCGTTTCATGTAACTCAGAATGACCGGAATGAACGACAGTGCGCCCAAGGTAAAAAGCATGCTCAGTGCGTGAAAGATGTAAAACCACCAGGCAAAATTTTTGATGGATTCCAGTTTGCTGTCAAATACCAGATCCTGGTTCATGGTCGCCTCCTTATAAAATGTTCAGTAAGCCATCAAGTCCCGCAAAATTCAATGCAACACTGGCCTGCGCGCGCACTACCGGTTTGGCCCTGAATGCCACGGATAAACCGGCAATTCCCATCATTGCCAGATCGTTGGCGCCATCACCCATGACGATGGTCTGGCTGGTTGCTATGCCCAGTTGCGCGCAGACCCGTTCTACCGTGCGTCGCTTTTCTTCAGCATCAACAATGCCACCAATCACGCGGCCGGTCAGTTTGCCGTCCATAATGTCGAGCTGATTGGAGTGACTGAAATCCAGTTTCAGATTCGCTTTGACGCGGTCGGTAAAAAAGGTAAACCCACCCGACACCAGTAATGTTTTCAAACCCGCGGATTGCACAGTATGCAGCAATTTTTCGGCGCCCGGTGACAGTTTGAGCCGTTCATCAAACACTTGTTGTAAGGCTGACGCAGGCAAGCCTTTCAGCAGGGCAACGCGTCTGGTCAAACTTTGGGCAAAGGCAATTTCACCGCGCATGGCTGCCTCGGTTATTTCGGACACCTGCGGCTTCAATCCTTGCATGTCTGCAATTTCATCAATGCATTCGATGGTGATCAACGTCGAGTCCATATCCATGGCCAGCAATTTGAAATCGGTCAAACGTTGCCGGGAATTTTCCCAGTACAGATCGACGCCGGCCTGATAAGCCAGAGTCGACAGGTTTTCTTTGACGTCAGTTGAAATCACCTGCAGCTCTTCGCAGCGCAGTGCTCCCGAGCTCAGGTCGATAATCCGCTTTGGCCGGACCAGTTGGGCCAGTTGTTGCAGCGTGGATTGGTTCGCGGTCGGGCTTTGCAAAATCAGGTTCATAAGAAAATTTCAAAGTTATTTAAGTGCACCGGTAAGACTGCGAATCGCCGATTTTATTTGACCAACCCGCGCAGTCAGGTCGGGCATGTTGGCGGTGATGCGCAGTTTGTCCTGGCCATGCAGTTTGATATGCCGGTTTTTCTGGATCAGTTCGATGATGCGCAATGGATCGACCGGCGGCTTTTGAATGAATTGCATGACGGCCGCATCGCTGTGGGCATCAATTTTAAAAATGCCGACCGATTTGGCCAGTACCCGCAGGCGGTGCGTTTCAACCAGCGCTACCACCGGATCCGGCAATTTGCCAAAGCGATCTATCAATTCTTCCTGCAGTGTGTCGATGGCATCATAACTGGCCGCGTTGGACAAGCGCTTGTACAGAGAGAGTCGCTCGTGCACATCGCCACAAAAATCATTGGGCAGCAGTGCCGGTGTATGCAGATTGATCTCGGTGGTGGTGGCCAGCGGCGCGGCCAGATCCGGCTCTTTGCCTTCTTTCAGACAGCGTACGGCTTCCGACAGCATATCCGAATACAGCTGAAAGCCG
>Ga0316224_1000256_pt1 | contig 81866 bp, 67 predicted proteins | sample TBH18013metaG_FD_206254 | JGI IMG/M metagenome (GOLD analysis project Ga0316224, IMG submission 206254) | Freshwater microbial communities from Trout Bog Lake, Wisconsin, USA - TBH18013 | ecosystem: Environmental > Aquatic > Freshwater > Lake > Hypolimnion/Profundal zone | place: USA: Wisconsin... | reverse complement strand
GTGTTCTTAGTCCAAAGGTAAAGGTAAGAATGTTTTTTGAAACTTGTGTCTGATAGTATTATCTTTGCACCTCAATTCCCGATACAACAATTTAAAATAGATTTCATTCGATGAAGAATTTTAAACGAACGCTGATTACCTCGGCTTTACCTTACGCGAATGGTCCAGTTCACATCGGCCATCTGGCAGGAGTGTATGTTCCGGCAGATATTTATGCCCGCTACCTGCGATTAAACGGTGAGGAGGTTGCCTTTATCGGCGGTTCGGATGAACACGGTGTCCCGATTACCTTAAAAGCTAAAAAAGAGGGAATTACTCCTCAGGATGTTGTCGATAAGTACCATGGAATGATCAAAGAGTCATTTCAGAAATTTGGAATTTCATTCGATGTTTATTCCCGCACAAGTTCGAAGATCCACCATGAAACTGCCTCCGAAATCTTTAAAACGCTGTACGACAAAGGGGCTTTTATCGAACAAACCTCCGAACAGTTTTACGACGAAGAGGCCAACCAGTTTTTGGCTGACCGTTATATTACAGGGACCTGTCCGAAATGCAATTTTGAAAAAGCATATGGCGATCAATGCGAGAGTTGCGGAAGTACACTCAACGCCACCGACCTGATTGATCCCAAATCGGTACTGAGTGGAAATATGCCGGTGATGAAGCAGACCAAACACTGGTTCCTGCCGCTCGACCAATATGAACCCTGGCTTCGTGAATGGATTTTAGAGGGGCATAAAGAGTGGAAACCCAATGTCTACGGACAATGCAAATCGTGGCTCGACGGAGGATTGAATCCCCGTGCAGTGACGCGTGATCTCGACTGGGGTATTCCGGTGCCGGTTGAAGGTGCTGAAGGAAAAGTATTATATGTCTGGTTCGATGCCCCGATTGGCTACATATCAGCCACCAAGGAACTGACGCCGGATTGGGCCAAATGGTGGAAAGATCCGGAAACTAAAATGGTCCATTTTATCGGAAAAGATAACATTGTTTTTCATTGCATTATATTTCCGGTAGTCCTTAAGGCTGAAGGATCCTATATTTTACCGGAAAATGTTCCGGCAAATGAGTTCCTCAACCTTGAAGGGGACAAGATTTCAACCTCCAGAAACTGGGCGGTGTGGTTGCACGAATATCTGGAGGATTTCCCCGGAAAGGAGGATGTTCTAAAATATACCCTGACCGCCAATGCGCCTGAAACCAAGGATAATGATTTTACCTGGAAGGATTTCCAGACCCGGAACAACAGCGAATTGGTGGCTATCTTCGGTAATTTTGTGAACAGGACGCTGGTTCTGACAGATAAGTACTACAGCGGCGAGGTTCCTGAAGCAGGCAAACTGACTGATTATGACCAACAAACACTTGCCTCAATTGCAGCCTTGAAAACTGAGGTCTCAAAGTCAATTGAAACGTTTCACTTCCGCGAAGCACTTAAAAATGCCATGGAGATGGCCCGGCTTGGAAATAAATACCTCGCCGATATGGAACCCTGGAAAGTGGTGAAGAACGATCCGGAACGGGTAAAAACCATTTTAAACACCGCACTCCAGATCACGGCCAACCTGACAATCGTTTTTGAACCTTTTCTCCCGTTCACCTCCGATAAACTGCGGGGATTCATGAATCTGAATAAAATGACATGGAGTGACCTCGGACGGACCGACCTTATCGTTACAGGTCATAAGATCAATACACCGGAACTGCTCTTCGAAAAGATCGAAGACGAGGCGATTCAGGCACAGGTGGATAAACTTCTTGCTACCAAGAAAATAAATGAACTTGGACAAGTCAAGGTAAACCCTGCCAAGAGTAACATCGAATACGAAGATTTTTCGAAATTGGATATCCGCATTGGAACCATCCTGGCTGCAGAAAAAGTGGCCAAAACCAAGAAACTGCTGAAACTTACCATTGATACTGGGATAGATAAGCGGACGGTGGTTTCGGGAATTGCCGAATATTTCGAACCTGAAAAAATTATCGGACAGCAAGTTTCGATCTTAGTGAATCTGGCGCCCAAAATCTTAAAGGGAATTGAGTCACAGGGGATGATTCTTATGGCTGAGAATAAAGATGGCTCCCTGATCTTCGTAACCCCTGCAGCCAAAACGGAAGAGGGTTCGGAGGTTAGGTAAAAGAATTTTTTCATGACACTTTAACCAGATTCCTTAAATATTAAAAAAACCGCAGAAATCAATCCGCGGTTTTTTTAATGTAAGAGTAGCGTGTTGTTGCTTATTTTGCAGGAGCTGTAGCGGCTACTTTTTTAGGAGCTTTCTTTGCTGGCTTTACTGCTTTTGCAGGAGCTTTCTTTGCTGGCTTTGCAGCAGGTTTTGCGACCTTCTCAGTCTTGGCAGGAGTTTTCTTAACCACTTTCTTAGGTGCATCCTGTGCATTTACAGAGATCAGACCAAGAGCAAAAACAAAACTTAATAAGAGAATTAACTTTTTCATAATTGAATTTTTATTTTAATGTTTATGACTCAAAGGTAGGTCTCCCCTAATGAAGGAATCGTGAAGAATTAACCTGTAGTAATAAAATTAACGTTCTTTAACGGGAATTGAATTTTAAACGTTGATCCCTCCCCTTTTACCGATTGCACCTCAATGGAGCCATTATGAAAACTCACGATACTGCTCACAATGGATAGCCCTAATCCGTACCCTTCGCCTGAGGTGGGATCAGCCCTTTTGAACCGGTTAAAAATGTTCGAGATCTGATCATGATCAATTCCTATTCCATTGTCAATCACCTCAATACAATATTTGTTTCCGGTTTCAAAACTGGCAACCCTGATCCATCCGCCATCTCTGTTATATTTTATGGCATTCGAGACAAGATTAAATAAAAGTATGTATATCAGCGATTTATTAATATTTGACAGTTTATCATTTGGATGGACCAGATTATGGATTGTGATGTTTTTCATCTCTGCGCGATCTTCAATGTTAAGGATTATCTCCTCGACGAGTTCCCTGACAATAATGGTTTCATTCTTTGAAAACTGATCATTCTCGATGCGTGCAATCAATAGCAGGGCCTTGATAATTTGCTGTAACCGGTTCAAATGATTCTGCTGATCCATCACACTCGTGGCAAATTGTTCGGTTAAATTGCCGGAGGTTAACAGATTCTCAAGTTTACTCTGCATGATAGATATCGGAGTAAAAAGTTCATGAGAGACATCGGCTGTAAATTTCTGCTGGTTCTTCAGAATAGTCGTCACCTTGTGCATCAACTCGTTGAGCGCATTATTGAGATATACAAAATCGGACGTCGAACTGTGCAGTTCCGAATAATCAAAGGTCTCAGGATTGGTAATTGTTTTCAATTTCCGAATGATCATCTTATTAAGCGGGTTCAGAAGATATTTGTTTATCCCCACGTCAAATATTATGGTGATCATCAGAACGATCAGGATGATCGTAATGGAAATATTTTTCATGGTCTTGTTCAGCGAGTTGATCAGCTGTATGTTTTTGCCGATCTCGAGCATATAGTGCTGATTGTTGATTTCAAATCCATAGTTGAGGATTCTGAAATCAAAATCCTCATCCTCAATTTCCCTCGCTTCATTCGAGAATACAATCGCTCCAGTAACCTTTTGAGTATCAACATCTATGGTAATATATTCGTCCTTGAGCATATTGTAACTGGCATAAACACTGTCTCTTGAAATATTCAGGAACGAATTGATCCCGATCTTGTCAACAATGGTCATGGTTTTGTCCTTCATCTTAACCAGATCCCGATCAGTCACCCTTAATGCCTGTCTATCAATCACCTGCTGCATCAAAATAAATAATATAAAGAATATTACTATTTTGGAAAGAGCCCCAATCAGGGCCAGTTTTAGTTCAAGTCTCATCATAATAAATGGTATCTAATGATCATTCTATTACTTGGGTGAATCTTATTATCAAAATAATGGGCTATTGCCGAAATTTCTCTTTCTGTTTAGCCAAAAGTACACTTTTGTCAATGCATCTATAAAATTACGATAAGGATATTGAAAATATTGTGTGATCTCAATTTTTTCAATTAGGTTTGATCCATAAAATTTCCAAAAATTTTTGAATGATACATGTTTTAATTGTTGAGGATGAGATACCGCTAGCCACTGAGGTGAGAAATTATCTTGAGAAAGAGGGATTTATATGTGACGAAGCGCATACAGGCATGATTGCATCCGATAAACTATTCTCTAACGATTACGATCTTCTCCTTCTGGATTTAGGATTGCCCGATTATGACGGGATCGATTTGTTAAAAGAATCGATCAAAAACAACAGCAATACTGCCGTGATCATTTTATCAGCCAGAAGCGCTCTGGAAGATCGGATTAAGGGACTTAACGTCGGAGCTGACGATTATCTGCCGAAACCCTTTTCGTTACTGGAATTAAAGTCGCGCATCATGGCTGTGATGAGACGCAAGCACGGAATCAGGGCTAATATATTGCAAATCAATAAGCTGGAAATTGATCTGGATAAAAGGCTAGTTTCATCAGGCGGAAATCTGATCACCTTAACCCGTAAGGAGTATGATATCCTGAGCTTTCTGATCCTGAATAAAAACAGGGTGGTAACGCGTCTTCAGATTTCTGAACACATCTGGGGAGATATTATTGAAGAAAATTACAACTCCAACTATATTGATGTCCATATTAAAAATCTGCGTAAAAAACTCTCTGAGTTTATTGAAGGTGATTTTCTGGAGACTGTACGCGGAATTGGTTTTCAGTTCGTGGAACAGGAATAAATTACACCTTTCCTGGCAATATTTGTCCGGATCATCCCACCTCAATGGACTTCATCCTGTAGAAATTTCCCCGAGATATACTTGACCGGTAACCAGGCTGCCAGGAATCCGATCAAAACGACGGAACAAAATATCAGCAGAATATCCAGCGGGATAATTTTCATCGGATAGGAATCAATAATAAACGACCCTCCACCTTGAAGTTTAACAAATCCATAGGTGATCTGGGCCTGGCAAATTGCGATTCCAAGCACTGTTCCTATCAATGCACCGAGGAGAGAGATTGACCACCCTTCAAAGAGGAATATATTACGAATCAATACTTTACCGGCCCCCATGCTTTGTAAAATCGCAATATCCTCTTTTTTGTCAATAATTAGCATGGTCAGTGAACCCACAATATTAAATGAAGCAATGACAAGGATAAGAATCAGGATCAGGTAAACGGCGTACTTTTCACCCTGCATGGTCTTATAAAGGTAGTCGTGTTGCTGATAGCGGGTTTTCACGATAAAGCGGCTTCCCAATTTCGCGGATATCGCTTCGCGGACCTCATTCACATCAGCACCTGTCTTTAATTTTAACTCAATCGAATTTACCTTCCCCTTCATGTCAAAGATGTCACGCGCAAATGAGATGGGTACAATCATGTATTTGGAATCAAGTTCCTGCTGTACCGAAAACACACCTGCCAGATAGATAAAACCCTGGTTGAAACTTCCTTCGAGGGATGATCCCGATTTTCTACCCTTCTGAGGGACATAAATGTTAATCGGATTCTGTTGTTTGAGGCCTGCCGAGAGAAAATAGGAAACACCCTGTCCGATAACTGCAAATTGTTTATTTCCGTCTGTCAGCTTGAATTTCCCTTCGACAATCATGGTGTCGAGTCCTGTCATCTTCGTAAAATCGTCGCTTACCCCCTTAATCGTAGCCAGGACCTGTCGGTTCTCGTAGCGCAACAACGCATTATCTTCAACAATCTCAGCGTAATACAACACATCCTGTTGATTTCGGATACTACTCAAAACCGGATCGGCTGCATTAAAGCTTTTCCCTTCGGCAAGGGTAATTTTCAGATCAGCGTCAAAGGAAGAAAAAAGGGATTTGATCAAACTATCTAAACCGTTAAATGCTGACAATCCGATAATTAGTCCGATCGTCCCTATCGTCATACCGGCCACCGAAATTGCCGAGATGATGTTGATCAGGTTTGTTCTCTTTTTTGAAAAGAGGTACCTTTTGGCAATGTAAAACGATAGGTTCAAGTTTTGAATTGATTATGAATCACTTTTTGTAGGCTTTTACCAGTAAACCTGTGCCGGTTTCGTGTTTTGAATTGACATCAATCGCATTAAAAATGGCGCAAAATGGAAAAGTTACCAGGTAATAAAAAGGGAAGAGGATAAAAAAAGCTTTCGATTTGCCCAACATCAAAATTGGAAATTTCATCGATAACTTCCATGATAAAGATCCAACCGGGCCGTAGGTATAACGGGCCTCAATCTCCGTGAAACCGGCCCGGTGCAACTTCTCACTGATATCCCTCAATCCGTATCCGTCACGGACATGTTCGTCAATAAACCCGGTTACCGAATCATGATCATGTTCATGCGTATCGGAACCCCCCTGATCGGAAGGGGTCGAGATCAACAGCATCCCATTGTTACGCAGCGATTTATAAAAATTTTGAAAAACCAGTTCATCCTCTTCGATATGTTCCATCACATCGACCGAAAGAATCAAATCATATCCGTAAGGCTCATTGAAGCTGGTAAGATCGGCAATTTCAAAGGTAACTTTTTCATGGATTCCAATCGTGGTAAAAAACCGGTTGCAATCTCCAATCTGCTCCTCCTTGACATCAACCCCCTTAATATTCGAATTATTGAAAATCCGGCTTAAGCGATAGGTGTACTGGCCAAACCCTGAACCGGCATCCAGGATCCTGATATTCCCCGAAGGAATATTTCGTTTAAGTTGCTTCAACTCTTTATAAACATGCCATGCCCGAAGCAGGAGCAGGTCGAGCAGGGTATAAAAAAGTTTTCGCAAAAATGGGGTGCGGTTGAACACAGTTCCAAGTCGCCTTTTAATCGGATCGTACTCCATAACGAACTTTACTTATGCAATAACTTATCAGTTAGCCGGTTTAGTTTTAATGTAAAAGCTTATCAATCTTTTCAATATAATCAAGGCTGTCATCCAGGAAGAATTCCAGCTCAGGAACATGTCTCAATTGAAAACGGACTATATTTCCCAGTTCTCCCCTCAATTTACCTTTATGCAGTTTAATATCATTGAGAACCTCTTCCGCTCCTCCTGAGGGGAAAATGCTAAGGTAACATCTCGCCAGCGATATGTCACGTGTTACCCTGACAGTGGTCAGAGAGAGGATCCGTCCTTTGGCCAAAACCTGTGTATCGCGCCTCAAAAGTTCACTCAACTCCTTCTGAATCAACCTGCCTATTTTATTTTGTCGTGTCGAATATTGTTCCATTTTATCCCTAATATGATGCAAATTTAAATAAAATCAGGAGGTTCTGATGATTTCGTCCATTATCTTTTCCGACAATACTGTATCTTTGACGTTGCCGGGTAGCCTGACATCCAATTCCCGCAATTAATCAATGAAAGTTTCTGATTTGAACAATTCACCCGTCTTTTCATTTCCTCCTGTTGCTGATTTGCAAAGTAAAGTGCTGATTTTAGGCACTATGCCGGGTAAAGAGTCGCTCAGAAGGGAGGCCTATTATGCCCACCCTCAGAATGCTTTTTGGAAAATCCTGTTTGCATTGTTTGCTCACCCTTTTTCGGCCAATTACGAAGAAAGAAAAGGGATGTTGCTTCAAAACAAGGTCGCCCTCTGGGATGTCCTGAAAACCTGCACAAGACCCTCAAGCCTGGATACCGATATCCGAAAAGAGGAACCCAACGATCTTCACCAGTTTCTGCTGCATCATCAAAACATTTCAGAAATCTTTTTCAACGGCAAAGGGGCTGCCGGATATTTCAGGAAATACTTTCCGGATATTAACCTTCCGAACCATACCCTCCCATCGACAAGTCCGGCACATGCCGTAAGATGGGAATCGAAACTCGAAGCCTGGCAAACCATCCTAAACAACAGTAATAAATAAGTACACCTTTCGTTTCTTTTTAATATCTTTGACTGAACACAAAATTAAATCTCCATAAGAGGAAACCAGCATGTTCGGTTAACACAAATACGGATGAATATCTCACATGCGAGTTCCATCCGGCAATTAAAAAACAAATTATAAACGGATGAAAAAAAACGAATTCAGAGTCAAAACCTCACAATTGAAAGAGATTGCCCTCAATCTCGAAGATAAAATTAACAACGGACTAAAGAATGATAACACTGAAGTCAAAAGTATACCGACTTACATTCATCCGCTTTCATGTGGTGCAGAAGGTCAGGCAGTAGTTTTGGACTGGGGTGGAACAAATTACAGGGCTGCAGTAATTAGTTTTGCCGGCGGAATTGCCAATATTACCCCAAAAAAAGCCGGCGGTACAGAACTTTCAGCTACTACAACCAAAGGATTTTCCATCGATGATCTTTTGATCAAACAATCCGAATTTGTCGATCAGATTGATCTACCCGAAAAAGCCCCGATTGGATATTGCTTTTCATATCCTGCAGAATGTTTACCCAACGGTGATGCAGAGCTGATCAAATGGACCAAAGGACTTGACATTAAAGGGATGCTTGGCAATCCGGTCGGAAAGCCCCTTCTCGATCAGCTAAACAAGACCGGGAAAGCCGAATTCACCGGGATAAAAGTGATCAACGACACCGTTGCCTCACTGTTTGCCGGTTTAACAGATCCTGATTTTGATGCCTATATCGGACTGATCGTCGGCACCGGGACCAATATGGCCGCATTTGTAAATGCTGAACGGATTCCTAAAATCAACCCGGATCTCAATTGGCAGGGTCTCACTCCGGTAAATCTTGAATCGGGAAATTTCAATCCCCCGCATCTGACCAAATATGATGACCTGGTGGATGAAAAATCGGATAATAAAGGGGCACAACGCTTTGAGAAAGCGGTCTCCGGAATGTACATCGGACAACTCCTCAGGGAGGTTTTCCCTGAAGACGGATTTGATGACCAAACTGATGGGAAAGCCCTGACAGACATCATTAACAATGCGGATCAGCACAAGAAGAAACATGTAAAAGTTGCAAAGGCAATCTATAAAAGGTCGGCAAAATTAGTGGCCGCATCCCTTGCCGGATTAATTGATCTTTTGGCTACCCACGACAAATCAATCCGCAAAGTGAGGATTACCGCTGAAGGTAGTCTCTTCTGGAGTGAAGTTGCCGGCAGCAAAGACTATAATAAGGTTGTAAAAAACACTCTGAAAGATTTGCTCAGCGAAATGGGACACAAAAAAATAAAAGTAAATATTGCAGAGATTGAGAGTGCCAATATGATTGGCTCAGGAATTGCCGCTCTCTCATAATTTACTAATGCATAATTAATTAAAGGGGGGCAATTATTCATGCTCCCCTTATTTTTGATCAAAATCGATTAACTTGGATTCCAAAACAGGTTTATGAGAATTGTTATTCAACGCGTGTCGGAAGCTTCAGTGACCATTGATCATGCGCTAAAATCGTCCATTCAGCAGGGGCTACTGGTCCTTGCAGGTTTCGAAAGTGAAGATACACCCGAAGATCTCAGTTGGATCGTTAAAAAAATTATCCAGCTGCGCATTTTTGATGATCTTAACGGCGTGATGAATCTTTCAGTGAAAGATATTGACGGAGAGATCCTTGCCGTAAGCCAGTTCACCCTTCACGCCAAGACCAAAAAGGGAAATCGTCCCTCTTACATCAATGCCGCCCCGCCTGGATTAGCCATTCCGCTTTACCGGAACTTTGTACAACTGCTATCGGAAAGCCTGGGTAAGGAAGTTCAGACGGGCGAATTTGGTGCCATGATGATGGTGCATCTGATTAATGACGGCCCCGTGACAATTATGATCGATTCCAAAAACAAAGAATTATGACAGAGGATATTACAATCAGAAAAGCCCAGGCTGAAGTTCATGAATGGATTACAAAGTATGGAGTTCGCTATTTCAGCGAATTAACCAACATGGCGATCCTTGCCGAGGAGGTTGGCGAAGTTGCGCGGATCATTGCCCGGAAATATGGAGACCAATCCTCAAAAAAGGGGGAGTCAGAAGTTAATCTGGCCGACGAACTGGCTGATGTCCTGTGGGTACTCATTTGCCTGGCCAATCAGACCGGGGTTGACCTGACTGAAGCCTTTTCAAAAAATATGGAGAAGAAAACCGAACGCGACCAGTTCCGACATTTCAATAATGAGAAGTTAACCAGCTGAATATAAGGAGTATTTGCATTTTTTTCTGTCGAAATCCTGAAGGGATTTTATATGAATAACCCCCAATAAAATTGGGGGGAGGAAGAAACAAAACCCGAACCCAGAAAGGGTTCAATATGAGGTAATAATGTAATGGTTATCCTTCTGAATTGCCGGAACTGCAATTTTTTCACTCCTTACTGGCTATGCCAATTATTCAAACATTCTCAGCATACCATTTATAACATTAATAATGAAACTACTTTTTGAAACAATAGATAAGACCTTCTCTAACGAAGAAGTATCAGGAACAGTATCAGAGATCATTCAAAAATCTGAAAACCTTGGTAGTCAAAAATACTACGAACTGGCTCTCTCGTGCATTGATTTGACCACCCTCAACTCAACAGACACTCCGGCCCAGGGTGAAAAGTTCGCACTTAAAGTCTCCCTCTTTTCTGAACGTTTTCCCGGATTACCCGCTGTTGCAGCAATATGCGTCTATCCGACCCTGGTAGAACCGGTGAAAAAATCACTTCGGGCGCCGGGAGTCAGTATCGCCTCTGTATCGGCCGGATTCCCCGCTTCTCAAACCTTTCTGGATGTCAAGGTATTGGAAACCATTAGGGCTGTAGGTCACGGAGCCGACGAAATTGATATTGTACTTAATTTGGGCCAGTTTCTTTCCGGAGATTACAGTTCTGCAATTCGGGAAATCTCAACGTTGAAGAAGGGGTGTGACAACGCCCGTCTGAAGGTAATCCTGGAGACCGGAGCATTAAAGAGCTATTCCGAAATCTGGAAAGCATCCTTTCTGGCGATGGAGGGTGGTGCCGACTTTATCAAAACCTCAACCGGAAAACTGGAACCTGCCGCTACACCTGAGGCTGCCTGGGTGATGTGCCAGGCCATTAAAAGCTATTACGAAAAAACGAATCTCAAAGTTGGATTTAAGGCCGCAGGTGGAATTGCGGAAACCTCAGATGCACTGAAATATATCGCTATTGTTCAAGAAGTTCTGGGGGATGAATGGCTGAATAACAGGCTATTCCGAATCGGAGCAAGCCGGTTGGCAAATAACCTGCTCACTTCAATATCCGGAGAGAGTGTCGTCTATTTTTAAAGTTAACTGATCCTCGAAGAGATGTAATTGACATAGCCGATCAGCGCAGTTTTAACTTCCGATTCGGGATAGTTTGCCAACTGACCGATCGCTTTTTCAACATATTCATGCATCACGGTTTCTGCATAGGTGAAGCCACCCTGTGCTTCCACAAAATCACGGACTTCCCGGAGATCAGCCGATGTTTTGGTTCGTTTCCTGACAATTTTAAGGATCCGCGATTTTTCACTGCTTCCAACCTGGTTCAGGGCATGAATCAAAGGAAGGGTTATTTTCTTTTCACGCAGATCATTCCCGGTGGGTTTCCCGATCACATTCGATTTTTGATAGTCAAAAAGATCATCCTTGATCTGAAAAGCCATCCCGGCATATTCACCGAAAAGCCGCATCTGTTCAATTACCTCAATATCTGTAGTTACTGAGCATGTTCCGACAGCTGCACTCGTAGCAAGTAAGGAGGCCGTTTTCTTTCGGATAATCTCAAAATAAACGGTCTCCGTAATATCGAGTTTCCGCGCCTTCTCAATCTGCAGGATCTCACCCTCACTCATATCCTTTACTGCCGTACTGATATGGCCAAGAATATCGTAATCTTTATGATCGATTGACCAGAGCATCCCCTTGGCCAGAATAAAATCACCCACCAGCACCGCAATCTTATTTTTCCAGACAGCATTCACCGAGAAAAAACCGCGCCGCTGATAGGAATCGTCAACTACATCATCGTGAACAAGCGTGGCCGTGTGAAGTAACTCAATGGTCAACGCGGCATGAAAAGTCCTTTCATTGAAATCCCCGTTCAACTTTGCGGCAAGGAAAACCAGCATTGGACGCATCTGCTTCCCTTTACGACGCAGAATATAATTGATCACATTACTTAAAAGCGGCAAATCACTTTTCGTCGCTTTTTTGAAATACGGCTCAAAGTGAATCAGCTCCTCCCGAATTGGCGCTATAATCTGGTCTTTAGATGACATGCTGAATATTTATATCCTTTCTCTTTTCTTTAATCCGCCAAAGGTAAACAATAATTTACGTAGTTTTGATTCCGATTTAATCTCTGGCTGTTATGAACCGATTGTTTCTACTTGATGCTTACGCATTAATTTATCGCTCCTATTTCGCATTCATCAATGCACCCCGCGTCAACTCCAAAGGGCTCAACACCTCAACGATGCTGGGGTTTGTAAATACCCTGGAAGAGATCCTGAAAAAAGAAAAACCTACCCATATTGCGATCGCCTTCGATATGAAAGGGCCAACATTCCGGCATGATATGTTCCCCGAATATAAGGCTCACCGCGATGAAATGCCCGAAGATATCCGGAAATCAATCCCTTACATCCGTGAGATTATCAAAGGATATCAAATCCCTGTTCTTGAAAAAGAGGGTTTCGAAGCAGATGATGTAATCGGAACCCTGGCCAAAACCGCAGAAAGAGCCGGTTTCCAGGTTTTTATGGTAACTCCCGATAAGGATTATGCCCAGCTGGTTTCGGAAAATATCTTCATGTATAAACCAAAACGAATGGGAAATGAGATGGAGATCCTGGGGATTGAGCAGGTTTGTGAGAATTTTCAGATCAGCAATCCTTTGCAGGTCATTGATGTGCTCGGACTGATGGGTGATACCGCCGATAACATCCCGGGTTGTCCCGGAATAGGCCCCAAAACTGCAATGAAACTCGTGGGTGAATTTGGAAGTGTCGATGGAGTCTATCAGAATATTGACAAGCTGAAGGGAAAACAGAAGGAGAGTCTGGAGCAATTTGAGGAACAGGTCCGGATGTCGCGCAAACTGGCGGAAATCATCCTGGATGTCCCTGTTGAATTCAACCAGGAGAAACTGACGCTCTCCACACCTGACTATAACCATTTGCGGGATATTTTCCTCGAACTTGAATTCAGGACACTCGCAGAGAAAATATTACCCCCTAAAAATAAAATTGTTGAGCCACCCCCGGCTTTTGAACAAGGGTCTCTTTTCAGTATGGGAGAACAAACCCAGACTGAAGCACCAGGAGTTCATACCGACATCAAGTCGGTGACACACAACTATATTCTTGCTGATACGGAAGAAAAAATAAAAAAGCTCATCAATCAGTTAGGAGAACAGAAGGCGTTTTGTTTTGATACGGAAACCACGGGTCTCGACACTCAGTCCGATCAGCTGGTCGGATTATCATTCTCTTTCAAACCAGGGGAAGCCTATTTTGTCCCGGTTCAGGCTGACCGCAAAAAGGCGCTGGCTCTTGTTCAGGAATTTAAACCGGTCTTTGCAAATGAAGCTATTCTAAAGATCGGCCAGAATATGAAATTCGATATCCTCATCCTTTCGCGATATGACCTTGAAATTAAAGGGGATTATTTCGACACCATGGTGGCCCATTACCTGATACAACCCGATCTTCGGCATAACCTGGATTACCTGAGCGAAATCTACCTGGGTTATAAAAAAGTGGCAACCGAGGAACTCATCGGCAAACGGGGGAAAAACCAGCTCACCATGCGCCAGGTCGATCTTGAACAGATCAAGGAATATGCCTGCGAGGATGCTGACATTACCTTCCAGCTCAAAGAGTTGCTTGACCAGGAGATGATTAAGGCCGAAGTAAAAAATCTTTTCACCCAGGTTGAAATGCCGCTTTTAAAGGTGTTGGTTCAAATGGAACTCTCCGGATTGAAAATTGATCCCAAAGTGCTTGACGATTATGCGGTGGTCCTGCGCGAACAGATCATTGAACTCGAAAACAGCATCATCGAAATGGCCGGCGAACATTTCAACATTTCATCCCCAAAACAGCTGGGATATATCCTGTTCGAAAAGCTAAATCTCGATCCGAAAGCAAAGAAAACGAAGACCAAACAATACTCCACGGGTGAGGAGATCCTGGTCAACCTGCAGGATAAACACCCGATCATTGCAAAAATCCTGGAACACCGGGGTCTGAAGAAACTCCTTTCAACCTATGTCGAGGCACTTCCCAAGCTAATCAATCCACAAACCGGGAAGATTCACTCTTCATTCAATCAGACTATTGCAGCTACCGGACGATTAAGCTCGACCAACCCGAATCTGCAGAATATCCCCATTAGGGACGAAGCGGGACGCGAGATACGCAAGGCATTTATACCCAGTGATAAGGATCATATCTTTCTCTCCGCAGACTATTCCCAGATCGAACTCCGCATTATGGCTGCAGTCTCGCACGACAGGGTGATGACCGAAGCTTTCCGGAATGGGGAGGATATCCATTCAGCTACAGCTTCCAAAATTTTCGGAGTGCCCATAATTGAAGTCACATCAGAGATGCGCCGGAAAGCAAAAACAGCCAACTTCGGTATCCTTTACGGCATTTCAGCCTTTGGCCTCTCACAGCGGCTCAATATTCCCAGGGGAGAAGCCAAACAGCTTATCGATGACTACTTTGCCAATTTTTCAATGGTCAAGGATTATATGGATAGCCAGCTGGTACTGGCCCGCCAAAGGGGATATGTCGAAACGATTATGGGGCGGAGAAGATATCTCAGCGACATCAATTCAGCCAATGCGGCAGTCAGAGCCTTTGCCGAACGGAATGCCATCAATGCCCCTATCCAGGGTTCGGCGGCAGATATCATTAAGGTGGCTATGATCAACATCAACAAACGGTTCGCAGAGAAAGGTCTTCAATCAAAAATGATCCTACAGGTACATGACGAATTAAACTTTGATGTTTTGAAAACAGAACTCGACGCGGTAAAGGAAGTTGTAAAAGAGGAGATGGAAAGTGCTGTCAAACTGGATGTTCCGCTTGAAATAGAAATGGATGCCGCCGAAAACTGGCTGCTTGCCCACTGATTCCAGGCCTGAATTTTACTGTTTTATAACATGAAAATTATTTGTTGGCTGAAATAAAAAAACGACTATGTTTACAGAACGGATCAGAACGGATTTTGCGCATTAGCTATATCGTTATAATTATCGCTAAAATTGAGTTCTGATTTGATATAAGTACGGACCATAAAACACATTATGCATAACACAACAGAACAGCACAACAGCTGTTGTGTTTTTGGATTGAACCCTTATAACCAATGAATATTAAGAATTTTGTTCTTCGGGTGATCAACGGATCAAAGGCCCGGATTTGGATAATGACCTTCGGGGCACTCCTGTGCCTGGTCGTTATCGGCATCTTTAATACAGTATCAACAACCACATCCTCTGACAGTTATTGCATGTCGTGCCATATTCATCCATGGGCAGAACAGACCTGGAAACTCGGCCCTCACCACAATAACAGAACCGGCGTATCTGTCCATTGCGTTGAGTGTCACCTCCCTCCAAAGGGTGAAGGATACCTGCTCGCCAAAGCCAAACATGGCGCAATTGATGTATATGGCTATCTGTTTAAGGATAGTTCCAAATTAAACTGGGAATCAAAGAAGTTACTTGACAATGCAAAAGGTTTTACCTACGAAAAATCGTGTATTAAATGTCATTCCAATCTGTTCCCCGTAACTTTATCGGTAAACGGGAGCAATGCCCACCTGGCCTATATCAACGCAAAAGAAGATCCCAAGCCTAATTGTATCAACTGTCACTTGAACGTCGGGCATTTCGACAAAAATGTCAAGCACGAACACGATACCAATTTCGGAGTTGACGCTGCCCTGAGCCAGGAAAAATTTACAAGTGCGACCAAGGTTGATAAATTTGAAAGTTTCACCGAAAAAATTCCCGGGACCACAGTTGCCTTCGACATGGTGGCAATTCCAGAGGGAATATTCAATATGGGAAGTCCGGATAATGAGCCACTGCGTAAACCGGATGAAGGTCCGGTTCATAAAGTAAAGGTTTCGAAATTCTGGATGGGCAAAATTGAAGTCTCCTGGAACGAATATCTCGCGTTCTTCCAGGCAACAGCCTCCCAGGGAAGAACTGAAGGACAGATAATTGTAAATAAGAATGTGGATGCCGTAACAGGCCCTACCCCTCCATGGGGAGCTCCCGATCAGGGATGGGGAAAAGGTTCAAGACCAGCGATTACCATGTCCTGGCGTGCTGCAAATACCTATTGCGAGTGGCTCTCCAAAGTCACCGGTAAAAAGTATCGCCTCCCAACCGAAGCCGAGTGGGAATATGCCTGCCGCGGAAATACGACTACTCCTTATTTCTTTGAAGGTGACCCGAAGAAATTCTCCTCAAAAGGGATCTTTAAGAAAATCTTTGGACCCGATACAACGACTATCAGTTCGCATATTGTGTACCTGGTAAACAGCGCTTCCAAGACCCAGGATCCCGGCTCGGTAAAAGCAAATCCGTTCGGGTTGAAAAATATGGCCGGAAACATCGCCGAGTTCTGTTCCGACTTTTACTCGCCCGATGCCTACAAAACCGGAGTACCATTCGTGGTTAATCCCAAAGGTCCCGAATCGGGAACCGAACATGTAATCAGGGGTGGATCGTTTAAAAGTGATGCCAAAGATGTGAGAAGTGCTGCCAGAGATTTCACTAAAACACAGGCCTGGCTCCTAACCGACCCTCAGATGCCCAAGAGTATCTGGTGGTATTCCGACTGCATCGACAACGGGTTCAGGGTTGTCTGCGAGGCTGACAGCATAAAATGAAAAATGAAGAATGAAAAAATGAAAAATAATATGGAAAACAATTCAAAAAATATCAACAGACGGAAATTCCTGGGGGCGGGTGTCCTGGCAGGAATCGGTGTTGCCGGTGCGAGTGCGATCCTCTCGTCATGTTCCAAAAAATTAGACAATGCGGCTTTGGGACTTCCCCCCATTCTCAAAGGTGCACCCAGAGGAAGGAAACTTAAAGCCGGACTTGTTGGAGCAGGAAATCGCGGAACCGGAGCTGCGATTAATTTTATCAGTGCGGGTCCCGACCTGGAGATTATTGCACTGGCCGATGTATTTCAGGATAAAATTGATAATTGCCGGAAAAGATTTGAATCGTTCAATCTCCCGATCCCCGCCGAAAACTGTTTTGTTGGTTTTGATGCCTACAAGAAATTGATGGCTATGCCCGAAATTGATGTCGTGATCTGTGCCACTCCCCCCCATTTTCGTCCCGAACATTTTCTGGAGGCGGTCAAAAATAAGAAACACTGTTTTTTGGAAAAACCGGTGTGTGTGGACCCTGTCGGCGCCCGTCTGATGATCGCGACGGCAAAAAAAGCCGAAGCGCTTGGACTTTGCGTTGTCACCGGGACCCAGCGACGTCACCAGGAAGATTATATCGAAACCTACAAACAGGTGGCCAATGGCGCTATCGGGAAACTGGTATCTGCAAAAGCATTCTGGAACCAGGAACATGTTTGGTTCCGCATGCGCGAAGAGGGATGGAACGATATGGAATATATGATCCGGAACTGGAATAACTTCTGTTGGCTATGCGGTGATCATATTCTTGATACACACGTACATAATATCGATGTGATCAACTGGTTCATGGGGAAACACCCCGAAAAAGCGATCGGTTACGGGGGTCGTGCACGCAGGGTAACCGGTGATCAGTACGATTTTTTCAGCATTGACTATGATTACGGCAACGGAGTAAGTTCCCATAGCATGTGCCGTGAATTGGACAGCTGTGCCAACGGAACCGGAGAATTGATCAATGGAACCGAAGGGTATACCAACTGCATAAATACAATCTGGAACCTCGATGGCAGTGTAAAGTGGAAATTTGAATATCCTAAGGACGAGAACGGAAATACCATGAACACCATAAAGATCTCCCCTTATGTTCAGGAGCATATGCACCTGGTTCATGCCATCAGAACCGGGAGATATGTGAATGAAGCCGAACGGACTGCCCTATCAACACTCACGGCAATCATGGGACGCACGGCAGCCTACACCGGACAAATGATTACCTGGGACGCCATCATGAAATCGGATATGGACCTTGGACCCAGGAAAATCGAATTTGGTCCGGTGGATATGGTATTCGATACACCCCTGCCCGGAACACCTGCACATGTTTAACTAAACGATTCTTAATAACAACTAATTTTTACAACAATGTTTGACAAATCTAACCGAAGGGATTTTCTGAAACGATCTGCTACCGTTGCAACCGGAGCGCTGATCCTCCCACAGATTATACCTTCAACTGCGATGGGCATGGGGGGAAAACTTCCACCCAGTGACAGGATTGTAATGGGGGGCATCGGTGTTGGATCACAGGGAACCAGCAACATGAGAGACTTCCTGGAACTCAAAAATCAGGTACAGTTTGTTGCAGTTTGTGATGTGGATACCAAACATTCGGCAAATGCCAAAGGCTTAGCCGATAAGGCGAACAAAAACAACGATTGCCGCGTCTATGGTGACTATCGTGAATTTCTTGAAAAAGAGAAATTGGACGCCGTATCGATTGCCCTACCGGACCACTGGCACGGACTGATCTACAGTGCAGCTGCAAACAAAAAATTAGATGTCTACGGCGAGAAACCAATTTGCCGCACCATAAAAGATGGTCAGACCATTGTAAAATCAGTTGAAAAGAACAATATTATCTGGCAAACAGGAAGCTGGCAACGGTCAAGACCCAATTTTCACCGTGGTGTTGAACTAGTCAGAAATGGCAGAATCGGAAAAATAAAATATATTGAAGTCGGTTTACCTAACGGAAACAGGGGGATCGGAACCCCGCCAGTTAAAGAGGTCCCTGCCGAACTCAACTGGGAGATGTGGCTCGGTCCCGCACTCAAAGTTCCCTACCGGGGTGTCAGTCACTGGGACTGGCGTTGGATCCTGGATTACTCAGGCGGGCAGCTTACCGACTGGGCCGGACACCACATCGATATTGCCAACTGGGGCGCCGACCTTGAACGAACTGGCCCAGTCGAGATTTCAGGCGAAGGGGTATATCCAAGAGATGGCATCTTCAATGTTCCGGTCGAATACGATTTCCTGTGCAAATATGCCAATGGCATCGAGATGAGAGTCGCTAATGAAGGGCGTCTCCAAAAAGGATCCGGGACAACCTGGTATGGCGAAAAAGGATGGATTCATGTAAACCGTGGAGAAACGCTGGTCGCTTCGGATCCTAAAATTCTCCAGGAGATGATTGGTCCAAATGAAATTCAGATCTATAAAAGTGAGAACCACTGGCAAAACTTTGTCGATTGCGTTCGGTCACGAAAAGAGGCCATTGCGCCGGTTCAGGTGGCTTATCATGCCATTTCCGTTGCTTTATTGGGCGAAATCGCGATGACAACCGGGCAAAAGATTCAATGGGATCCTGTAAAAGAGGAAATTATTGGAAATCCTGCAGCAAGTCGCTTATTAAGCCGTCCCTACCGTCAACCCTGGAGCTTACCCACCATTTAATTTGAAACGAGAATGAAAAAACAATATCTGTTAATATTCGCTTGTATCGGATTATTAACTGTTTTCAATGCGTGCCAGAAAAGCACAGCATACAAAGCACTGATTGTCACAGGCCAGAATAACCATTACTGGAAATCAAGTTTCCCGATCCTCGAGCAATTGCTTGAGCAGACAGGGCTTTTCACTGTGGATATTGCAAAATCTCCGGATAAAGGGGGTGACATGAGTATTTTTACCCCCGATTTTTCGAAATATAATGTGGTCGTTATCGACTATAACGGAGATTCATGGCCCGACAAAACCAAGGCAGCCTTTGTTGAGTATGTCAATAACGGCGGTGGTGTGGTTGTTTACCATGCCGGGGATAACTCTTTCCCCGAATGGAAGGAATATAACCAGATGATCGGCCTGGGAGGTTGGGGAAACCGTTCTGAAAAAGACGGACCCTATGTTTACTTTAAACATGATTCCCTGATCATTGATCCAAGTGCCGGAAGAGGTGGCTCCCATGCCAAAAGGCACGAATTTGAAGTCAGGGCCCGGAACACGGAACATCCCATTACAAAAGGATTGCCTCAACGCTGGATCCACGGGAAAGATGAACTATATGCCCAGTTACGTGGGCCTGGCAAAAACATGGAGATTCTCGCTACCGCTTATTCAGATACCACCGGTGGAGGTACGGGTCGCGACGAACCAATGCTTATGGCAATCACTTATGGGAAAGGGAGGATTTTTCATACCACTTTAGGTCATCCTGATGAAGACGGCGGTCCTTCTATGGAATGCGTTGGGTTTATTACCACCTTCCAGCGCGGCGCTGAATGGGCTGCCTCAGGAAAAGTGACCCAGAAAATTCCCTACGATTTCCCAACCGCAGCCGGTTCATCCCTAAGACCTGACTTCAGGGAACTGACACTTGAAGATGATTTGTCAAAAATTTCCCAATACGATATTACCAAAAGTACACGGTATTTTTCCGATTTGCAGAGCCGCATCCGTCATGAGGCAAAAACTCCTGCGGATTATCAGGGATTTGAAAAAGAGATGATCAAAGTACTTGAAAATAAAGAAGCTACAGATGATGGGAAAAAATTACTGCTTCGCGAACTCAGCTGGATGGGTTCTGAGTTAAGTATCCCGGTGATCAAAGAACTCGTTAAAAATGAGAACCTCAAGGATGTGGCCGAATACGCATTGGCTCGTCTGCAACCTGCAAAATAGGTTACCAAATGATCCGCAACCGCGGAGTTAATCGTGTTCTTTTAAGTTGCTCTTTGTCGACTGGTGTTGGTATTATGACCATTGCATTTAAAGCATCAGGCAACTGGCCGCTGGCAGAACTTTACAGGAATAAAATCATCTTTCCCGGTTCATGGTTAAGAATAAATGACACTCTGTAAACAGAAATCAAGCTAACCGCCAGTTGCCAGAAGCAAGTAGCGAATCATTAGTAAGGTAGTTTTTTACCCAAAACAAATCTTAAATAGCCGCCTTTACTTCTAAACCCAAATAAAATGACGAAACTGAACCGACGGAATTTTATTAAGCTCACCTCCACCATAGGTGCCGGAGCAATAGCAGTACCAACAATTATTTCAGCCTGCGCCCGCGGGAAAAACGGACATGTGGCCCCCTCCGACCGGGTTAACCTGATGTTTATCGGTTCCGGAAACCAGGCAATGAACGACCTCAGCGATTTTTTAACTGACAAACGTGTCCAGATCACCGGAATTTGTGACGTCAATAAACAAAGCATCGGGTACTGGAACGGGAAAGTTGGGGGAAGGGAAATCGGGATAAACCTGGTCAATAGTTATTATTCCCAGCTTCTGGGTAAGCATTATACGGGCTGTAAGAGCTTCGAAGATTTCAGGGAAGTCATTGCACGCAAAGATGTGGATGCCGTTGAAGTCGTCATACCGGATCACTGGCATTCTATTCCCGTGTTAATGGCGGCCAGGGCAGGGAAAGATATCTATTGTCAAAAGCCTCTTGCTCTGACCATTCCGGAAGGGCGGGCAATGGCAAATGCCGTTAAGAAATTTGGCACAGTTTTCCAGACCGGAAGTCAACAACGCTCGGATGAAAATTTCAGACGGGTATGTGAGCTCGTTCGAAACGGCAGAATCGGCAAATTACTGACCGTCGAATGTGGCCTTCCATCAGGAACACCCGACTACGGCAAAACCGGTAATCTCACCCAAACCATCCCGGTTCCGCAAGGTTTCGACTATAATACCTGGCTCGGACCAGCGCCCGACGCCCCTTATTGCCCCGCACGCACCCACGTCAATTTTAGGTGGGTACTCGATTATTCAGGCGGGCAGGTAACCGACTGGGGCGGACACCACCCCGACATCGCCCAGTGGGGAATGGACACTGAACACACCGGTCCGGTTAAGATTCAAAATGCCAGGGCCGAATGGGCCGTTCATCCGATCTGGAATACAGCTATTGAATATTATTTCGAATGCCTCTATGCCAATGGTGTAAAACTAATCATATCCAATAAGCTGCAAGGCGGAGTTACCTTTCATGGTAGCGAAGGATGGGCTCATGCGAACCGTGGAAATCACCAGGTATTCCCTGAAAGTCTTAAGGATTCAGTGATCTCCCCTTCCGAAATTCACCTGTATCAAAGTGAAAACCATTTCAGGAACTTTATCGACTGCGTCTATTCACGCAAAGAGACCATTGCACCGGCGGAGATCGGTCACCGCTCGATAACCATGTCGCATCTGGGCAATATCGCGATGAAACTGCAGCAGGACCTCGACTGGGATCCGGTTGCCGAACAATTTCTCAGCAATGAGAAGGCCAATAGCATGCTTCACCGGAAAATGAGAGAACCCTGGGCATCGATATACAAAGAGCATCTGGTTTAACGGATTGATTTAATATCTAAATATTTACAAATGCAAATCAGAAAAATTATTACCCTTTTTCTAGCAACTCTCGTATCGTTGCAACTGGCAGCCCAAAACCCGGGAAAAGGGCTGGATCAAACCTATTCCGACAAGAAATTCTATTTTGCAACCTGGGGCGATCCTGGCGCAGGAACTGAAGCTGTCAAGGTCGCCTGGATGGAAAAACTTGCAAATGCGGGTATCACCGATATACTTCCCGGAAGCGACGCTAACCAGTTAAAGGAGCTGGTTCGGATTGGGAACAAATATGGAATCAGGGTTCATGCCTGGCATTGGATGATGAATGTCGGAGGTGCTAAAGAGTGCCGTGAACACCCCGATTGGTACTCCATTAACGCCTTAGGACAAAATTGCAGGGATTATCACCCGTATGTCGATTATTACAGCTGGCTGAGTCCATTTTCTCCGGGTGCCCGCGAATATATCAAAAACGGGGTCAGGGAGATTGCCAAAATAAAGGGGCTCGCATCGGTCCATTTCGACTACATCCGTTTCGTCGATGCAGTCCTCGGCGCTGATTTACAAAAAAAATACAAACTTAATGGGAAGCCCCTCGTCCAGGATAGGGTATTCCCTGAATTTGACTTTGGTTATCATCCACTTGCCCGAAAGGAATTCAAGGCAAAGTTCGGCATGGATCCGATGGATCTTCCAGACAAGGAGGAAAACCCCGCATGGAAACAATTCCGCATGGACGCCATTACCTCATTGGTTGAAGAGTGCATCCAGATTTGTCACAAAGAAGGAACTAAAGCCTCTGCTGCAGTCTTCCCATTTCCTGAACTGGCCCGCGAATATGTCCGCCAGGACTGGAGCCACTGGAACCTGGATCTCTTCTTTCCCATGGACTATAAGGGTGATCACCAGGGGAATATGTACTGGGTAGGATTTGCCACAAAACAAGGCCTGCGCGAATTGAAACCCGGGCAACTCCTATTTACCGGTGTGGCCGTTGGAGATTATGGCGATAATATGGCCGACTTCGAGGAGGCAATCAGGCAGGCACACGACAACGGGGCCAAAGGAATCACGTTCTTCCATGCCAATGCTCTAAACGATAAACATTTGGCGATCATTAAGAAGTATGACCAGATCTACAACAAGAAGTAACTATTTGCATAATCCTTTACTATACAGGAAAAGGGGTTGAAAGATTTTTAAAATCGCAACTTTTGACTTATCTTCGTTCGTTATGGAGATCGTAAATAATAGCAACGATAGTTCAACCTGGTCTGAAATCAAAGATCAGGTTTATGGAAAACAGGGAACAGCAAGGCGGGATAATTTGGTTAGACAAACCGAATTTCTCAGAATTGGTCTGTTGTTATAAAGAGCCAGGGAATCCCGCAATATGACGCAAGAAGAACTCAGCCAAATCATAGACAAAAAAAGAACTTATATTTCCCGCGTTGAGAATAATGGAAGTAATATCACTCTGAGTACACTTTTTGATATAGTTGAAAAAGGGTTAGACGGCAAAGTAAATATATCTATTGCTGTCTAAATTAAATCCGCTTAATAATTCTATTCAAGATCTTTAGATTATGCTCTCAATCATTATCCCCATTTACAATGAAGAAGGATTGATCGACGATCTCGTGAAACGGACTGTTTCAGCGCTGGAAGCGTTTGTCTCCGATTTTGAGATCGTTTTTGTGGATGATGGAAGCGTGGATGGAAGCCTGCGGCAACTGCTGGACTGGCAAAAAAAATATAGTAGCATCAAAGTATTATCGCTCTCTAAAAACTTCGGTCACCAGGCTGCCTTTACAGCCGGGCTGGAATATGCCTCAGGAGATATTGTCGGCATGATGGACGGCGACCTGCAGGATCCTCCCGAGTTGTTCAAAGCGATGTACCGCAAAATAGAGGAAGAGAATTTCGATATTATCAGCGGAAAACGGAGTGGACGCAAAGGGAAAAACAGCCGGCATTTCTATACTTTTCTGTTCCACCTTCTGTTCAAAAATATTGCGGCTGTCCAAAACATGGAAAATACGGGAAATTTCTCCATGATGCGACGGGAGGCGGTGGATGCCCTGCTCAGAATGAAAGAGAAGGTCCGTTATCTGCCCGGGCTCAGGGCTTTTGTCGGATTCAAACAGGGATTTGTCGATTATATCCGCGAGGAACGGGTAGAAGGTGATCCCAAAATGAGCCTCTCCAAACTCTTTATCCTTGCTGCCGATGCCATATTCTCCTTCTCGAGGTTACCAATACGCATGACCTTGACCCTGGGCCTGATCGGAACCATCGTATTTATGTTCGCCGGCATCTATGTACTCGTGGCCAAAATATTTGGTTTTGCAATTGTTGGGTGGTCTTCAACGCTACTGAGTATCTATTTCCTCGGATCCATCCAACTGGTTTCGCTGGGCGTAGTGGGTGAGTATGTTTACCGGATTTATAAGGAATCCCAAAACAGACCCCTCTATTTCGTGAAGAAATTCTATGACGGGAATCCACCAAAATAATGAATAATCAAACCCTGAAATATATTTTCATTAGTATTGCCACCCTGTTGCTCCTTTTCATGCTCAAGGGTGGCCGCGATGCAGGTATATCGGGCGATGAATATTTTCACTATAATCAATCGGTTTCGGTATACAACTTTATCACCACCCTCGGAAAAGATACCTCGGCCCTCAACACCCCAAACACCCATCTCAAATATTACGGACAGTCGTTCGATAATATGACCACCCTTTTAATCAAGTGCTTTAATATTGACGATATCTTTCTCTTTCGCCATTGGTCTTGTTCGTTGGCAGGCTGGCTCACTGCGCTCGTAACTGCCCTCTTTGCCATCTGGCTTGCCGGTTACGGTGCCGGAATTCTGGTAATTTTGCTGTTTGCCCTCTCGCCCACCTTCCTGGGTCATGCCCAAAACAATCTGAAAGATATCCCCTTTGCGCTGAGTTATATTGCGGCCATCTTCTTCATATTAAGACTTTTCCTTAATAAAAACAAAAACAGAAAATATGATGCGCTTTTGCTGACCGCGAGTATAGCCTTTTCTATAAGCATACGATCCGGCGGCTTGATTTTGATCTGCTATCTTCTCTTGTTTTTTGTGCTGTTTTACCTTCAGAAATATCAGAAGGGGAACCTGATCGATATACCATCAGTCAGAAGGAAGTTCATCACAATACTCTTTATTTCACTGGCGGCACTGCTTCTGAGTCTCCTGCTCTGGCCCTACGGACAAATCGATCCGCTACATAACATCTGGAAATCGTACCAGGTGATGTCGCAGTTCCCTACCACCATCAGGCAGCTCTTTGAAGGAAAAATGGAGTGGTCAGATCTGATGCCCTGGTATTATTTACCAAAATATATGGCGATCACAATTCCCCTGATCATTTTTGCCGGACTCCTGACCTTCGGGATACTTTCAAAAAAGATCCTGAACCGCGAAAATTGCTTAACCTATGGATTCATCCTGTTTTCCATACTGTTTCCTATCGCCTTTGTGATCTACCAAAAATCGAATCTTTACGGCTCCTGGCGACATTTCCTGTTTGTCTATCCATCGATTATTCTCCTCGCTGCCACCGGGTTTTCACACCTGTTCAACTACTTTAAAAACAAATATATACTAGTTGCAATACTCCTTTTTTCATGTGGACTTGCGCTCCATCCCCTGAAATTTATGATCCGCAACCATCCCTATTATTACCTCTATTATAATCAGTTGGTTGGTGGACTTGACGGAGCTTATGGGAACTATGAAACCGACTATTATTACCACACGATGCGCGAAGGATCGGAATGGCTCACTAAATACCTGAAAACCAATAAACAGGATGGACCGGTAAAAATAGCTACCAATTTTTCAGTCAGCTGGAATTTCCGGAATCATCCAAATATTAAAAGTTTCTATTGTCAATATGATGAGAAAAGCCAGGCTGACTGGGATTATATGATCGTCGCGAATAGTTATATCCCACCTTTCCAGCTGAAAAACAAAATATGGCCTCCCCCAAATGCCATCCATGTGATTTATGCCGACAAGGACCCTGTTTGCGCAGTACTAAAACGGGAGACAAAAACCGATCTTCAGGGTTATGAGGCTTTATTAAGCGGGGATACTTCAAATGCATCACGGAATTTTGCAGCTGCACTCAAAATAAATGCACAGGATGAATTAATCTTTTATAATTTTGCGACAGCGCTGGTTAGGGAAGGCAAAACTGACAGTGCACGCGTAGTGCTTCAGTCTGCGTTGAAAATCAATCCTGGCTACGAACCGGTATTGATGTACCTCGGAAATATTGCGGTCACACAAAATAATTCCAGGGAAGCAATCGGTTATTATCAAACGCTTATCGGCTTTAACCGCAAATACTACGAGGCTTATGTCAGCCTTTCCAGGTTGCTGGCCGACAGTGATATATCGAAATCCAGAGGTTTACTGAAAACCTGCTTAACGCTGAATCCGGGTTATAAACCGGCTATCGTTTCACTTGCAGATTCGTACCGTAAATCGGATCCTGAGGTCGCTAAAAAATATGATAAACTTGCAAATTCGTATAAATAGTAAATTTTAATAATGAGAGTATGAAAAAGACAATTCTGATGTTCTGTATGACGGGAATATTATTCCTGGGGAGTTTAGGTTTAGCACTTGCACAGGCTACGCCGGCAGCAAAAAAAGATTCAGTCAATGCAGATAAAGCGGCAAAACCGGTTTTCTATGATGCAGTGGCCGAAGAACAAACATCCAAAGGCTGTGGAACAACAACTTATGTACTGATTGCTGGTGCTGTTGTAGTAATTGGAGCAGCAGCTTATTTTTTGACAAAGAAAAAGAAATAAAATTCTACAAATCTTTAGAATCGGTTAAGAGAACGGCTGTCATTTTAAAAAGGCAGCCGTTCTCTTTTTCTGAATTCTTGCCTGCTTTTTTTCTCCTGAACGATCAAACAACTGATAACTGTTAACTCAATACACCTTCAGCAATCCCGGATGATTGCCTGTGATATTCCGCCCACCCTGAGGCGTGACAACAAAGGTGTTTTCAATTCCTACCATCCCGATATGCGGGATCCCCTTTTTGGGCTCAACAGCGAAAACCATCCCTTCCAGGATAGGCTCATCAAAGCCGTTGGCAATTACAGGAAGTTCATCAATAGTCAGTCCTATCCCATGACCCAGGAACTTGACCTTTCGTGTTCCAAACCCCATGAAATTTTCAAGAAATTCAGGAGTTAACTCATTTAAAATCTCATTGTAGATAACCGAAGGAATTGCACCCGGTCGCAGCATTGCAGCTATTTTATTCTGAATTTCAACACATTGCAAATGAATCTGAATTGCCTCATCCGGTAATGACTTCCCAAACATATACGTCATGGTTTTGTCGGTATGGTACCCCTCAACACCACAGCCGGTATCCACAAAGACGAGGTCACCTTTCCTGAGCTTCCGGTTTCTGCTTCCATGAATCGGAACTGCCGGACTCATCCCATAATTTCCCCCGGGCCCGTTAAAAGAGGTCGGATAAATTGAGCTCTCACCAAAAGCAATCTGCCCGAGAATTGACTCTGTATCGAACATCCCAAAACGGGCAACACCATGATGCCCCTGGTGAATGAGCAGCGAATAGAGCTCTGTAAAGAACTCCATTTCACTCATCCCCTCCTTGAGAAGACCCGGCACAAGCTCCTCAGTCACCCGCTGGTGAATTTTCCCCGACTCCTCCATCAATGCCAGTTCATATCCGCTTTTTACCGATCTCACCTTACCAATTTGAATATCTGCGGATTCGATAACTATAAACGGGAAATACTTCTGAAACCGCTGCAACATGGCAATCGGAACAATCTCCTTCTCCAAATAAACCGTGTCGGGAAGATTCTTCATCGTTACTGCAGCATCCCGGTAACTCTCCATCGGTTTGATCACCGGAAATAACGACTCCGCCGCCGCCCGCTCATAACTTCGGCGTACCCAAAAAACCGCCTCCTCAAACCTTGGAATAAATAATACCCCCTCCTGCATCGTACCGGTAAAATAGTAGAGATTGATCTTGCTAAACACCGCCGTAAGCTGCCAGGTGGGATGATCACGGTCCATTTGCTTCCTGAACCGTTCAATTCGTGAATTCAGCTCTTTGATTGGTACTCTTATTTGCATGATTTGCAGATTATTTAATGACTATTCTTTAACTAATTCAACACGATAAATCGTGATTCAAAATTAACAGATATTAGGACTCCTCCTCCCTTTTCATGATTTTTGCAGTTTATCCCTCAGCTTCTGCAGCTTGTCGGAATTTTCTTTTACATTGGTGGACAAATGGTTTCTTTTGCTGAAACCTTTAAAATCAAAGAAATGAAGAAGCTTTTAATTTTTCTGCTGCTCATTGGAAGTGCACAATCTCTCCTTGCTGAAGAACTTGGAAAAGACCTGCAAAGAACGGCCTGGAATTCCATTTTTGGCAAGTTTCTGGGTGAGACTAAAAAACCGATCATCTTTCGAAATGATATTGCAGTCAGGCTGGATGGCAAGTGTAGTGCTGTCGACTCCGCCTGTATTGTAGAACTTATTCAGGATTTAAAGGTGGTAATTCCTACTAGAAAAATATATTTTACAGATGACGAAGCCAATCTCATTTTTAACATAAATGGAGAACATCACGGAAGGATCACGGCCATGGATGCAACTGGCTATTCCATCCATTCAACTCAGAATTTTTGCGAATTTCAATCTGATGTCCCCAAAGAGGTCCGCAAAAAGGTGTTGTATTACATGCTTTGCAGATCTCTTGTTGAGTTTTCACCCGGCAAATCAGGGACAACTGGTATATCGGGCTGTGTTTTTGATGAAAAGGGTCCGGACGATATCAGGTATCCCAATATTGACCGCCCGTTTGACTCCTTTATTTTGAAAACCCTTTATGCCGACGATTTTCAGGAACAATTTAAAAATTACTTCGTAAAGCATGCATCCTACCGGATGTACCTGATTCAAATGTATCACAATGAATTAGACAATGCATTTCTTTTGCTGGGATTACTACTTTCAACTATACTGTTATCAATCCTGATTATTAAAGGTGCTTTTAAGCCACACCAGTGGAATTGGCTGGTATACAATAAGCAAGGACTATTCCTGATTGCAATTGGAGTCCTGTATACATTCTGTCTGGGTTGGTCTGATTTATCCTTTGATGATAAGGACCTTGGAAACCTGGAAAACCTGATTATAAGCTCATTGCTGGCCATCAACCTGATCTTTTTTGCTGAAAAAGTGCTCCTTAAAAGTGGACTGGCAGGAATTTCAAAGATTACAGTAAATTTCTCAATTACGCTTCTTGTGCTGGCCATTGTTTCCTTTCCGGTTCGTTATGGATGGTCTCTTGAGGCGATAATCTACAATATCCCCTTAAGATACAATAGTCTGCTTCCCTATATTCTTTCGGTTTCATTGGGAAGAGCCCTTTATATTTTCATAAACGACAGGTATAAAAGTGTTATCAATCAAAAAGATGTGGAGCTGGCGCAGATGAACGAGCTTCAAAAGCAAGCTGAACTTCAATCTTTGAGGGCCCGAATCAACCCTCACTTTCTCTACAATGCATTAAATTCAATTGCCAGCCTGGCCACAACGGATCCCCTAAAAACTGAAAAGATGGCTTTGGCTCTCTCCGACTTTTTCAAATATGCCATTAACCGGGAGCAAATACAGTTCAATTCACTTCAGGAAGAATTGAATGCCATCCGCACCTACCTCGAAATCGAGAAAGTAAGATTCGGTGACCGGCTAAATTTTGAAATAGACTGTGAACCAGGTTTCTTAGATATCCCGATTCCGCAACTGTTGATTCAGCCATTGGTCGAAAACGCGATTAAACATGGGTTATCACAAATCACAGAAAACGGATTCATCAAAGTATCCATTGTTCAGGAAGAGCAAAAACTTGGTATCCGAATTTACGATAATGGCCAGGCTTTCCCCGAAGGGCCGCTCCCGGGTTTCGGTATCCGGAACACGCAGGAAAGAATAGCGTTGCTCTATGGCTCTAAGGCCTCTATGAACTGGGAAAACAAACCTGAGAAGTTCATCGGGTTGAGCTTGCCAATAGAGAATCATGAACTAAATCAACAATAAATCAAAAAAATACTAATTTTAAGAGATAAACCTCACCAGAGGCTGCAAGTGACCAACAGCAATTCACATTGCGTTGATGAATTCTTTTTTACAAAATGCATGTTTACAGACCTATGGATTCTTTAGCTACTAAATACCGCACCCTGATTGCCGATGACGAACAGCCTGCCCGCGACAGGCTCAGAAAATTGTTAGCAGAGTATCCGGATAAGATTGAACTGATCGGAGAGGCACAAAACGGAATGGAGTGCCGCGAAATGATCCGTCACCTTAAACCCGATCTCCTTTTCCTGGACATTCAGATGCCGGGCCTCAACGGATTCGAGGTGTTGCAGCAATCAGATCATTCACCCATTGTGATATTTTGCACCGCCTTCGATGAATTCGCCCTCAAAGCCTTCGAAACAAACAGTATCGACTATATCGTAAAACCGGTTAAGCCGGAACGCATCCAAAAATCGATCGAAAAGCTCGATACCCTGAAGGTGAACTCCGACAGAGAGGGTCTTCTCCGGATCATTGATAATTACCTGGGGCAGACTCCCAAAAAGGAGATCACCTCCATTCCGGTAAAACTGGGCGACCGTATGCTATTTGTCCGGATTGAAGATATCCTCTACTTTTCGGCAGAAGACAAATATGTGACCATTTATAGCAAGGAAGGGAAAACCTATTTGTGCAATTTATCACTTAAAAGCCTGGAAGAGAAATTAGAAGATAAGTTCCTCCGGATCCACAGATCTCTTCTGATCAATGTGAGCCGAATAAAGGAGATCGATAAGTATTTCGGCAGCCGGTTCATCGTAAAAATAGACGATTCCGGCCAGACCAAACTTACCTCCGGGCGCAACTATTATGAGCAAATAAAGGAGATCATGGAGATCTGAACCTAAGAAATCAAATTAATATTCCGGATGATGTTGATCTGAAAGATTATGATTTTTCGATGATCATTGCATCCAAATTATACGAAGATGGTATATTATCATCCGGGCAGGCTGCAGAATTGGCGGGCTTATCAAAAAGAACCTTCATAGAATTATTGGGACGATACGGTGTGCCGGTTTTCCGTAAATCACTGAGTGACTAAGAATCAGACATTTCCAATGCCTGGTTGAGCCATTTCAGATACAAGCTGTCTTATTCTCCTTGATAATATAGGGGATTTACTGGTACTCTTGGCATCATTCATAAAGCAAAGCAAATTGGGGTCATAGAAAAGGTGAACCCAATTATGGAAAAACTTCAAACGACGAATTTTAGGATTTCAAAAAACATCGTAGACGAATTTCTTAAAAAAAAAACGATGAGTTTGACCGTTCATAAAACCTGCTTTAGTATAAAATCGGCATGATCTTAGGTTCACTCAATAACATCCCTGGTTTTTCGCTCCTGATTTTCTGAATCGCATTTTCAATCTGTCCAAGCGTACACGGCATGGTGGCGACCGAGAACATCGCCTTTTCCCCTTTGTGCCGGTTATGGCTCACAGTTTCAATATTTATTTCCTGGTTACCAATGGCCGTGGTAATAAAACCTGTCGTTCCCGGAATATTCCCGGTCTGAAAAGAAATCAGGTAAGGAAACACAAACTTTTGTGATTCAGCCAGATTGCGCTCCTCCTTTGCCGGGATATTCTGTATCTTCTCGCCATAACGCGCTATGAAAACGATGTCCGAAACAATAGACATAGCTGTTTCAGTCGAACCCGCACCCTTACCGACTAAGAAATGAACTCCTGAATATTTGTTGTTAATGCGCACCGCATTGGTGGCTCCGCTGACATCAGAAAGGAAGTTGCTGTTTTTCACAAGCATAGGTCGCACGGTAGCATAAATATCGCCATTCACCTTTTTTGCATAGCAGATCAGCTTGATCTTTGCATCAATTTCGCTTGCAAAGTCAATATCTTCCTTGGTAATATTTTCAATTCCAATAATAGAAAGATCCTCTTTCGAAACATCAATACCAAACGCCAGTTTAATCAGTAGAATCAATTTATGCCCTGCATCTCCCCCATTGATGTCCAGCAATGGATCAGCTTCGGCATAACCATTCTCCTGTGCGAGCTTAAGGGCTTCACCGAATTCCAGTTTTTCATCCTGCATTTGTGTCAGGATGTAATTGCTTGTACCATTCATAATACCGGATACCGAAAGTACTTTATCCCCGGTGAAGCTCTCCTGGATGGTTTTAATAATAGGAATTGCACCGCACACGGCCGCCTCAAACCCAATTTTCACATTCTTGGCTTCAGCCGCGTCAAAGATCGCCTTCCCCCTCTCGGCTAAAAGCGCCTTGTTGGCAGTAACCAAATGTTTCCCGGAATTGAGAATATCGAGACAAAGATTGAATACGAAGTCGCTTTTGCCACCTATTGTTTCAACTACAAGATCAATCTCATCCGAAGAAATTATCTCCCGGATAAATTCATTGGCTTCGGTTCCGGTAAGATCCCTACCCCCGCCGCAAAACAAACCGATTGGAAGATTAAACCGCTCAGAAGCTTTAACCGGAGAAAGCTCAACGATTTTTTTAAGCACAATTTGGGTTTTGGCCCTGATTGAGAGATCGCGGTTAATTTCGGTAATGATCTGTGCAACACCTCCGCCAACTGTTCCACAACCCAGAATGGCTATGTTTAATCTATCCATCTCGTAGTAATTGATATTTTTTCGAAATATAAGCAATTTTGGAATGGCACCTCCAACCGCATTTTAAGAAAACCGTCGGCTCCATGAACTTTTGTTAAGCTACCATGTTCTATATTAACACATTTAATTTCAAAAGTCATGCAATATGTTATTACAGGTTCTTTAGGAAATATCAGCAAACCCCTTGCTGAACGTTTGGTTGCCGCCGGACACAACGTGAAGGTAATCAGCAGTAAAGCCGATAAAGTCTCTCAAATTGAAGCGATTGGAGCTAAAGCCGCTATTGGTTCCGTAGAGGATATCTTCTTCCTGACAAATACCTTCACAGGCGCTGACGCTGTTTATACCATGGTTCCCCCTAATTTCGGAAGTGATAACTGGAAAAAATACATCGCCGGCATCGGTGAAAATTATGCTGCAGCAATCAAGGCTTCAGGCGTTAAAAATGTGGTCAATCTTAGCAGCATAGGGGCTCACATGGCAGATGGCTGCGGCCCGGTTAGTGGATTGTTCTTTGTTGAAAAAGCTCTGAACGCATTACCTGATGTTAATGTGAAACATCTCCGTCCGGGCTTTTTCTATCCGAATTTCCTGGCTAACATGGGAATGATTAAGCACATGGGAATCATGGGTGGAAATTACGGTGAAGGGACTAAACTCGTTCTGGTCCATCCCGATGATATTGCCGAGGCTGCTGCTGAGGAGCTACTGGGACTCTCTTTCTCCGGAAAAAGCGTCCGGTATATCACCAGTGATGAAAAAACCACCGGCGAAGTGGCCGCTATTTTAGGAAAAGCAATTGGCAAGCCTGAACTTCCCTGGATCAATTTCAAGGATGAAGATACCGTAGCCGGGATGATCCGGGGGGGTCTTTCACAGGAGATTGCCGAAAACTATGCAGAAATGGGTGCAGCCATGCGCAGCGGAGAGATGGCTTCAGATTACACTCTGCACCGCCCGTCAGTATTCGGAAAGACTAAACTTGAAGCTTTTGCTCCGGTGTTCGCAGCTATTTACTCCCAATCCTGATCCAAGCTAATTAGAATAAAAACAGAGAGAGTCACCGCTTCTGGAAATGACACTCTCTGTTTTAACGAATTCCTTAACTCACTTTATCGGTCCAATTCGGTAAAGTGAAAATTCATTGCGAATCAGGATTGAGTTCTGAACAATTGCCGGCGTGGCGTACACCTCCCCGGGCAACTTATTCTCCGATACAACCTGGAGTGTCCTGCCGGCTTGCAGGACAAGTGTCTCACCCTTAACCGAAGTAAAATAGATTCTTCCGCCGGCATAAACCGGTGAAGAGTTATATCTGTTCTTTAGCTTTTTGGAATACAGGGTGACTCCGGTCTTCGCATCGATTGCAATCAGGTTGTTTCTGCTGTCAACGGTGTAGATAACCCCATCCTTAATTAATGGCGTAAGAAGTTGTAGAACAGGTGATTTCAATCTCCACAACACATTCGTTTTGGTAATATCACCCGAACCTTTGGGGTCAACTGCCAGCATTTCAGCATATTTTTCTCCATTCGCCGGCGTCACAAAACTGGTATAAAAGAAAACTATCCCCTCTTCACTAAAAGGCATTGCAATGGTCGAATCCTCTCCCTGGACAACCCGCCAAACTTCCTGTCCGGTTTCTGCCTCATAGGCAATACATACTGCTGCCCCGTTGGATATCAGGAGATCTTTCCCGGCGACCTTCACCACAATAGGTGTTACATATGCCTTTCTCCCAACAGGTGAAAGCATGTTGTAATATTCCTCCGGGCGCCAGGTCTGCCAGACCGTCTCCCCGGTTTTCTTATTTAAGGCAACGATAAACTGATGATCTGTTCCCTCATAGTGAAGAATAAGCAAATCTTTATAAAGGATCGGCGAAGATCCGGTTCCCTGCATATGATCACACTTCAGATCACTCCTTTTCCACACAATCTGACCGCTTTCGGTATTAACACATGCCGTTCCGGAACTTCCAAAATTAAGATAGACAAATCCTTGTTCAATACACGGAGTCGGTGTTGCATAAGTGTTTACGGGATGCTTGCCATAAATACTGTCCTGTTTGAAAAGAAGGATATCAAATAACTGTTTACCCGATTTAAAATCCAGACAAATTCCCGACATCTCCTTCCCGTCAACAGCCGCGGTGGTCATCCAAACCTGGTTCCCTAAAACTACCGGCGAAGACCATCCACGCCCCCTAATGTCAGTTTTCCAAATTATATTGGTCGTGTCACTCCAATGAACAGGGACAAGCGTGTCTTCAGAAATTCCGTTAAGATTACTTCCGCGGAAATGAGTCCAGCTACCCGATTGACCAAAAGATGTTAATTGACTGATATTCAATAATAGACAAATTCCAAATGCAAATAGGTGTTGAATAGTTTTCATAAAAGTGTAGCTACAAAATCATTTAGATTCCATCATGTCGTTCCAATCTTTAAAAAGCAGGTCAGCTCCCGATTCCCATAAAATACTATCATCCAAAATTCCGGTATTTATGGCTACAGTATAAATTCCGGCCGCTTTGGCCGATTGAATACCAAGGGGGGCATTTTCAATCACAATTACCTCATCAGCTAATAGTCCTGATTTTTGTAAGGCAGTTAGGTAAGGCTCCGGATCAGGCTTGCCATGCCTAACCTCCCGTCCGGAAATAATCTTATCAGCCGTAATCAATCCTTCGAAATCCCTGACTAAAGCAGACAGATATTTATCCTGCATTGAACCGGTAACTACCCAGATATCAACTCCCTTACTCTTAAGTTCAAGCATCAGTGCTTTTGCTCCGATAAACGGGATCGCATCAGGATATATTTCAATCAGCTCACTCTTTTTGGAATAGATCTGCTCAATCTCAGATTCAGTAGCCAACCTCTCCTCATTCTGCTGGTAGACCAGGTTTATAGTAGAGTGCGCTGTCCGCCCTTCGTTTTGATAAACCATTTCGGGCGAAAAATCAATTCCGAAATGCTTAAATGCCTTGCTCCAGGCATCGGCATGAGCCCCCATGGAATCATAAAGCACACCATCCATATCAAAAAAGACTCCTCTGCATTGGGCAAGAACCTTATTTATTGAATTATTAATCATCATTTTACCGTTTCATCTTATTACTCGATTATAACAAATCCTAAATAGTAACTTTAGGGCTTTATTTTTAAAGTCGTAAAGTTGTCAAAAATATTTTCATTTAACTGATCCAAATAGGTTATTAAGTTGTTATTAACAAGGAATAGTCTACTCAATAACCTTGGGGATTATTGATTTTTAGTTTTCAAAAAATGAATATGAATAAACATAGTGATATTCGGGAAGCCCTAAAACATCGGATTCTCGTTCTTGACGGTGCGATGGGAACAATGATCCAGCGGGTTAAATTAACTGAAGAAGATTTTCGTGGTGAACAGTTCTTGAACTGGCCATCCCCGCTGAAAGGGGATAACGATCTGCTCTCAATTACCAGACCTTCAGTAATTCAGGAGATTCACGAAGGTTTCCTGCAAGCAGGTGCCGATATCATTGCCACCAATACCTTTAATGCAACCCGGGTGTCTCAGGCTGACTATGGCATGGAGGCAGCTGTATATGAAATCAATGTGAGATCAGCTCAGATCGCTCATCAGGCGGCAATGCGATATTCTACCCCGGAAAAACCCAGGTATGTGGCCGGTTCAGTCGGACCTACCAATAAAACCTGTTCGATGTCACCCGATGTGAATGATGCCGGATACAGGGCTATCTCCTTTGGTGAAATGAAAGATTCATATCGTGAACAGGTAGAAGGATTGCTGGATGGTGGAGTAGATATCCTCCTCGTAGAAACGATTTTCGATACTTTAAACGCCAAGGCGGCTATGATGGCTATCGAGGAGGTCCTTGAAAGCCGGAATATCTCGGTTGACGTAATGATTTCAGGAACTATTACCGACGCGAGCGGTCGCACCCTTTCCGGCCAGACGGTTGAAGCTTTCCTTAACTCATTGTCTCATATTAACTTGTTAACCATTGGCCTAAACTGCTCCCTGGGTGCCAAAGAGATGCGGCCCTATCTTGAGGAACTAAGCCGCAAGGCACCATTTTATATCAGTGCCCATCCGAATGCAGGGCTACCCAACCAATTTGGGGAGTATGACGAAACACCCCAAATGATGGGAGTTTTTGTGAAAGAATTTTTTGACAGCAGGATGGTTAATATCATCGGTGGATGCTGCGGAACAACACCTGAACATATTCGTGAATTGGCAACAATGGCTTCATTCGCAAAACCTCATAAACCGGTTAAACCGGAAATCGCAACCCGATTAAGCGGATTGGAACCTCTTACTGTCGCTAAATCATCCAACTTTATAAATATTGGGGAACGGTGCAATGTTGCCGGTTCCATAAAATTTGCCAGACTTATCCGGGAGGAAAAATACGAAGAAGCACTTGCCATAGCCCGCGAAATGGTCGAAGGTGGAGCCCAGGTAATCGACGTGAACATGGATGATGCCATGCTCGATGCTGAAAAAGAGATGGTGCGCTTTCTTCACCTCGTAATGTCGGAGCCTGATATTGCCCGCCTGCCGGTAATGGTGGACTCCTCGAAGTGGACTGTCATTGAAGCCGGATTACAATGCCTTCAGGGTAAGGCTATTGTAAATTCAATCAGTCTTAAAGAAGGGGAAACGTACTTTAAGGAATGTGCACATAAAATTAAAAAATACGGAGCTGCCACTGTGGTAATGGCCTTTGATGAGCAAGGTCAGGCGGCTACCTACGAAGACCGGGTCCGGATCTGTGAGCGCGCTTACCATATTCTGGTGGATGAAGTCCATTTCCCGGCCCAGGATATTATTTTCGATCCTAACGTCTTAACTGTCGGAACTGGCATTGAGGAGCACAACAATTATGCACTCGATTTTATCAGAGCGACAAAATGGATCAAGGAAAACCTTCCATATGCCAAGGTGAGCGGGGGAATCTCCAATGTATCGTTCTCCTTTCGGGGGAATAACACGATCCGCGAAGCATTTCATTCCGTATTTCTTTACCACGCGATTGCCGCTGGTCTTGACATGGGGATTGTAAATCCGGGGATGTTGCAAATCTATGACGAAATCCCTAAAGACTTACTCGAATATGTCGAGGATGTGATCCTGAACCGCCGTCCCGATGCAACAGAACGTATCCTGGCATTCTCTGAAAATCTGGCAGTACGCGGTAAAAAAGAAGAGAAGACAGAGGAATGGAGGCTTCTGGAAGTCAAAGAACGAATTCAACATGCTTTGGTTAAGGGAATTACTGAGTTTATTGAAGCTGATATCCAGGAACTTCTTCCTGAATATAACTCTGCAATACGTGTAATCGAGGAGCCTTTAATGGACGGGATGAACAAGGTGGGTGACCTGTTTGGAAGCGGAAAAATGTTTCTCCCCCAGGTCATTAAATCGGCCCGGGTGATGAAAAAGGCAGTGGCCTATTTACAACCATTTATAGAACAGGATAAGTTGGATTTAAAACAGGCGCCAACCGAAAAAAAGAAGGTTCTGATGGCTACTGTAAAAGGCGACGTACATGACATCGGGAAAAATATCGTGGGTGTCGTTCTGGCTTGCAATAATTATGAGGTTGTAGATATGGGAGTTATGGTCCCTGCTGAAAAAATATTGGATAAAGCGATAGATGAAAATGCGGATATTATCGGGCTTAGCGGACTGATAACACCCTCATTGGAAGAGATGGCCCATGTAGCCCATGAAATGGAGCGACGTGGATTCAAAGTTCCATTGATGATTGGAGGTGCAACAACTTCCAAGATTCATACGGCAGTAAAAATTGCCCCCGAATATAGCCAGACCGTGGTCTATGTTAAAGATGCATCCCGAGCAGTTCAGGTAGTCTCCAACCTATTGGCCAATGATCCTATATATCTGGCATCTTTAAAAACTGAATATAAGGAATTACGGGCCACTCATAGTGCCAAGAAACCTAAAGAATACCTCACACTTGCAGCTGCCCGTGCAAATGCCTTTAATCCGGGCTGGAATAATTCACAGGTCTATACTCCCCGGAATTTGGGAATTAAGGTATTTGAGGACTACCCGCTGGAGGAATTAAGGCACTATATTGACTGGACCTTTTTCTTTCTTGCCTGGGAATTCAGAGGGAAATTCCCAGCCATCCTGGATGACCCAAATCAGGGCGTCGAAGTCAGGAAGCTATATGATGAAGCCAATGGTTTCCTGGACGAAATCGTTGCAAAAAAAATGATTACAGCCAAAGGAATTTTCGGTCTCTGGCCTGCAAATTCAGTTGGTGATGATATCGAACTTTATTCTGACGAAACCCGTAAGTCTCTCACCGGGACCTTTCATCACCTGCGCCAGCAACAAAAAAGGGGACCAAATCTCCCCAACTATTGCCTGAGCGATTTTGTGGCACCTAAAAGTACAGGAATTGCCGATTATTGTGGAGGTTTCGCTGTAACAGCAGGAATTGGAGTCGCAGAGTGGGTTGAGAAATTTAAAAAGGAAGGCAATGATTATCAGGCAATTTTGCTCGAATCACTCGCAGATCGGCTGGCAGAAGCCTTTGCTGAGAGGCTTCATGAAAGGATAAGAAGAGAGTTCTGGGGTTATGCTCCGGATGAAAATCTTTCGGCACTCGATCTGATTAACTGCAAATACCAGGGGATAAGACCAGCCGCTGGTTATCCGGCTTGTCCTGAACACTCCGAAAAGAAAGTATTGTTTGACCTGCTCGGAGCTTCAGAAAAGGCTGAAATCCACTTAACTGAACACTTTTCCATGTACCCCACAGCCTCGGTTTGCGGTCAATATTTTGCGCATCAGAATGCTGTTTATTTTGGATTGGAAAGAATCGAAAAAGATCAGATTACCGACTTTGCCAGACGTAAAGAGGTTCCAGTTGAATATGTTGAGAAATTTCTCCCGTCAAATTTGTCCTATAAATAACATATTAACCCTGTTTCAATAAATTTCTGTCATTTTCAAATTATTTCGTCTACCACTGCTTTTAAGAAATCGCGCGTGTAATATTCCTGATCGACGATATTTCCGTCCCAAACAACAATGTCCAGATCAATGGTTCTGGGGCCAAATTTAGGGGAATTACGGTCTCGTTTGAGTCTGTCTTCAACTCCCTTTAAATAGTTTCTGAAATCGTCCTTATCCAAGAATGTGGAAACTCTAGCGGCGCCGTTAAGAAAGTTGGGCTGATCAGTAATCCCGATGGGTGTGGTCAAAACCTTTGAGGAAACAGCTATCAGGCTATGCTCCTGTCTAAGAAAAAAGAGTGCAGCTGCAAAGTTTTGCTCTGGATTAATATTCGAGCCTATTCCGATGATACATTCGTGACTCATTTGCGCTTTGCCTCCAACTCAACTGAAACCGAATCCGAAAATCGGAGAGCTCCGGGTTTGTCAATTTCAACCTTTGCTCTTATAACTCTTTCATCCTTCATTACCAATTGCAGTACTTCATAGGTCAGCTTCTCAAGAAGATTGTACTTACTTTCTGATACAAAAATTATTACAGCTTTTGTAATTGTCTTATAATTATAAATCGTATCTTCATGATCGGTTTTGACAGCCCTGGAAATATCTACCTCAATTTCAAGATTAACAATAACATTCTGTTGATTAACCTTCTCTTCTGGATTAAATCCTATAATGGTTGGAATGAGCAAATTCTTAATCCGAATGACCCCCATCTTCAAAATATTTAGAATATTCTATTTACAGGATAAATATACTAAAAATGAAAATCTTATGCTAAGATTGATCGCTTTAAATTAAATGACCTCCTCCGTCACAAAAAATTAACTGTCCAGTAAGATCTTCATTATCTGCTATATAATCTAGGCTTCTCAATATTGAAATCATTCCGGAAGTTGCTTTCATCGGTGTTTTAAAAGCTATTTTTTCAAGATAGGAGTTGTCTTTACCAACTGGAGGTAAAACCGCTCCTGGAGCAATGGCATTAACACGAATACGAGGGGCCAATTCAAGGGCAGCCATTTTGGTTAATTCCCACAGTGATTTTTTTGAAAGAGAATAAGCCAGATAATCGCCTTTATTATTTGAAATTCTCATATCTACAATATTAATTATCAGACCTTTTTGCACTTTATTGGCAAAATCTCGCATGAGAATAAACGGAGCGATAAAATTAATCATTGTGAGTCTGGCCATAAGTTTATTGTCCGTTTGTTTTAAGGAGGCAGGTTCAAAAACAGAGGCATTATTGATTAGTAAATCAACTGATCCAAACCGCTCTATAACCTGATCTATAAGTTTTCCCGTTTGATCGGCATCTCCCAGATCTGATTTAAAGCTGTAAAACAACTGATTAGAATATTTCAATCGCAGTTCAGATTCCAATTCTGAAACTTCCAGGGAGGAGGTGCTATAATGTAATGCAAGGCTCCACCCTTTGTCAGCCAAATGACTGGCAATTCCACGACCAATCCTTACTGCACTTCCCGTAATTAAAGCGACTTTTGCCATTTTCAAGTTTTGGATAAATTTAAACCATTATTCCCGGGATTACAAAAAAAGAGGCTGTATCAAAAGTCTGTATAACCGCAAAGAACGCGAAGCAGGCGCAAAGAGCGCAAAGATAAAACATTGTAAATGAGTTATTAGCGATCTCTGCGAAATATCTTTGCGACCTTTGCGGTTTATTTTTTTGCCTTTTGCTACAGCCTCTTCCGAATTGAAACAAAGTCTAAACTCTACTTTTTCAAGGCTACAATATTAAAATCCAAGGTGAAATCGTCATAAATTACCTTATCTCCCAATCCCTGGAAAAAGCTGCTTGAGCCATATTTAACACCAAACTTTGCCCGATTAATTGTCATAACACCTTCAGCATTTAGCTTATCTCCATTTTGACTAATTTTAGCATTAAATTCAATCGGATTTGTAACACCTTTAATTGTCAGATCTCCTGTAACCCTATAGTCATTTCCTGATACTAAGGTAACTTTTTTAATAACCAATGTTGACTCAGGGAATTTATCGACAGCGAAAAAATCATCCGAAGAGAGATGCCCAACCAGTTTCTTATTATATCCTGCATCTGTAAGATCCAGGTCGACAATTGTTTTCATATCAATTACCAATGTTCCGCCAGTAATGGTTGATTTGATGACTGAGACTGACCCATTTGCAAAAGAGATAGTGCCATTGTGTTTTCCTGTCACTTTCTTAGCTTCCCATTTTACAGTACTAATACCCTTATCAACGACATAATCCATGGCATTAGCCGTAATATTAAAACACACCAAAACCATTGCTAAGGCAAATACGGACTTTCCAATTCTATCTAAACCCGTGAGATGAATGCTTTTATTCACCGATTTTAATTCATTATAATTCATTATAATTCATTATATTTTATAGTTTTTATTTATGATAATAACAATGACAGGAATCATTTTGTTCAGGAATGACCCGAATTAACTTATAAATTTTAGTAGTATATTTATCCCACAAAAATATCTATACTATTTTTTATCTGCTATGAAAAATTTAAACGAACCAATGGATGATATTACACTTTCAGGTTTCCGCTTTTTCAAGTCGTTAAACGAAGAGGAACTTAAAAGTCTGAATTATGAAAAGACCTGTACCTCCCTAAAAAAGGGAAGTATAGTCTATAAAGAAGGCAGTCGGCTTACCGGATTTTATTGTATAATCCGTGGAATTGTCAAAGTTTATAAAACAGGAATTGATGGCAAGGAGCAAATCATCCGGTTTGCCAGAAAAGGAGATATCATTGCGTATCGCTCGCTGCTTAGTCAGGAATCTGCTTGTACGACTTCAAAAATCATTGAAGATGCCATTTTGTGCCATGTTCCATATAAAACATTGCTCAATCTGATAGAAAAGAATTCCTCATTTTCACTGGCAATGCTCAGAATTGTTTGTGCAGAGCTCAAAGAGGCAAATGATTACATTACTGATATAGCGCAGAAAACAGTTCGTGAACGTTTAGCCGAAGTTCTTTTGCTTCTTAAGGAAAACTTCGATCTGGATGCTGATAAAACGCTTCAGATTTCTTTAACAAGGGAAGAGTTAGCGAATACCGTTGGAACAGCCACCGAATCGATTATTAGGCTCCTTTCAGAATTTAAACAGGATAAGTTAATAGATCTGCAAGGACGTAAAATTAAGATTATCAATCTGGCAGGTTTAACAAAGGTTGCAAATTTAACAAACTCAAGAAGCTAAAAACCTTCTTTTATAGATCGTCATTAATAAATTTTACATCTGTCTTAGCCATTCTTCCGGATCAAGTTTGGTATTCTCACGCCAAAGCTGAAACTTGAGAACAGTCTTATTATCATCATTCTTATCGGTAAAAATATTGCCAATTTCTTCTTTTCCTTCAACTTGTTGACCCGCCTTTACAAAGACTTCACTCAGATTTGAATAAACGGTCAGGTAATTTCCATGCCGGATTATGACCGCAATATTTCCACCAGGAATTGCTACGACTTTGGTCACCTCCCCCTTAAAAATTGCGCGTGCTTTAGCGTTAGCCTGGGTAGTAATATCAACACCTGCATTACGTACTACAACATATTTCAATACCGGATGAGGATGTTCGCCAAAATGGTCGGTAATTAATCCTCTCAATACCGGCCATGGAAATTTACCACGATTATTGGAAAAATCCCCGGATAACACTTTCTCTTCAGTAGTTAACACAAAACCTTTTTCCCTGGACGATTTACGATTCACCTTTTTTGCCTCATCAGCAATAACTCTTTCAATTTCCTGTTGTAATCTTAACTCTGTCTTCCTTTGGCTCTCAAGTTTCCTGTTTAAGTCCTTTTCCTTCTGCTTTAACTCAGAATAAACATCCTTTTGTTGCTTCTTTCGCTGTTCAATTATCACAGTTTGATTTACTTTGGAAGTTAAAAGACGTTGTTTTTCATCTTTTCGTTTATTAAACTCTGATAGTTGCTCAGAAATTGAATTTTTAAATGTTGAAATTTCTTCTGCCTGTTTACGCCGATAATCTGCATACTGCCTTAAATATATAAACCGTTTGTAAGCTTGATTGAAATCACTCGCAGACAAGATGAAAAGCAACTGATTGTTGTTATTCTGATTCCTGTTTGCATATTGTATCATGGCTGCATACTTATTTTTAACAATTTGAAGCGCAATATTAAGCGAATCAATCCGTTTTATATTTTGATTGATGGATGCATCAAGATAACCGATTTCTCCTGTAATATTATTTATAAGAATATCCTGAAGTTTTATTTGTCGTTCCAGAACAGAAAGCCGGTTAAGCGAAGCTTTCGCATTATTATTGGTCTCCTTCAATAAGCTGTTGATGTATTCAATTTCTGATGCAGTTTTTTCCTTCCGCTTGCGGAGTTCCTCAAGTGACTGACCAAAAACGTTGGAGACAAGGCAAACTAATAAAGTAAAGCTAATAAGCTTATATAGTCTTAAAATAGTATATTCCACAGATAAAATATTACCATTAACTACACTAAATTAATTATTCAATCAATTGTTTCTTATACTTCGGAGAAACAGAAAATCCAAAGTTTTTTTCATCATTCAGGCTTACTTTGGACATCTCAATAGATAATTCAATCTTTTTTTGTCCGGTTAATGCAATTTCTATTATGCCAGGAAACCATTGTTCATCAACTTTCTCATATTTTGAAAACTCAAACTTTATCCCTTTATTACTGTCAAGATCATTAAATACCATTTTTTTAACTACGAAGGAATCCGGATCAATGTAGATATCCTGTTTAATCAGATGACCTATATCCAACCGGTTACGGTATCTTTCAAGAGCATCTTCATTCTTGTTAAACCGCCTTAATTTCCGATCCCGGATGGAGGAGATTTTATACATATTATCCTCAATATCACAAACAAATTCCCTAAAATCTTTATCCTTGGGATCCTGCCTAAAAGAAAAGAGTTTATTACTTAGTAGTGCCTGCAAAACACTAAAATCAATGTCTATCCCAAGAAGTTTGGTCAAATAATTATTCTTCCCAACAAAAAGTTTCTGATCAATAAAATATACTACCTTAAATGAATCTGTATTGACCTCAATTTTGCCTACCGGGATAGCAAGTTTCTGAGCATAAATCTGAATTATGCTATCACGTCTGATTTTGTAGGATCCCCGGACCGAAGTAATCTTTCCTTCATTTGAAAGCGACATGACTACCTTTCGAACAGATAGGGTTTCATAATTCAGAGATTTCTCATTGACCAACTTAATTACCTTCCCCACACTGTAATGCTTAATTCTTTTCGGTAGGACAATTTTTTCTGCTTGTTTACAATTCTGGAATAAAAATGTACAAATAATTACAGATAAAAAGTAATTGAAGAATTGTTTTGGGGCATACATAGAATTAATTTTCTTTTGTTTCAATATATCTTTTCTCAGCAATTTTCTGTTTGAGAATTTTAGAAGGATTCCCTTTTTCAAGAGACTTCTTCCATTGAAGTAAGGCATTTTCTTTTTCATTAAGATAAAATAGAATGTCACCATAGTGCTCAATTAAAACAGCACTATCCTCGGTTGCCTTTGATAACGCAGTTTCCATGTAAAACTTTGCCAGCTGATATTCCCTTTTCATAAAAAATACCCATGCATAAGTATCCAGATAGGTTGCATTATCAGGATTAGCCTGAATCACTTTTGCACTTAACTTTTCTGCAACACCCAAACGTTCTCCTTTTAATGAAAGATAGTAGGCATAGTTATTCATTGCCATATAGTTTTCAGGATCAAGTTCCACAACCTTATCGAATACATCAAATGCCTCCTCAAATCGTTTTAAATTGTAATATGCCTCAGCACGATAGGTATAAAATTGTGAAAGAATTTTAGGATCGCTATTAACTTTCACCAAACCGGTATCAATCACACTAAGAAGTTCTGAATATTTCTTTTGTTGCAATAAGGCAACAGATTTTAGGATATAAATTAAAGGCTGTCCGGGAAAATATTCCAAAGCCTTTTTACAGTCGGCAACCATCGAAGACCAATCCATTAAATCGTTATTAATCAATAATAGACGTTCCCAATACTGGTAATTGTCTTTTTTCATATCAAGCACAAGTCGGATTTGTTTTCGAGCTTCTTCCATCTGTTTTTTAGCCTGAAAATAATCCACCATCAAGGCTCGTGGACGTTCATCATCAATATGGGCGTCAATTAAAATATGAAGCAATTCAAATTGAAGTTTGTCGGAAATTTTTGAAACACCTGGCTTTATCAGCAATAAATACATTTGCGCTTTGGTTTCAAATTCCAAAGAAGAGTTCCTAAAAGCTAATTTGACATGCTCGAATGCCTTTATTGAATCATTCCCTTCGAGATAATAATTTGCAATTGAAAGATGGACAAACCCGTCGTTTGGATCAAGTTTGAGTATTTTCTCATAATTTTCGAGTGCTTTCTCTCTGATCTTATCCCCCAGATACATGTCGGCAAGCAAACCATAATATTTTGCTACTGCAGGATTAGCTTGAATTAGTTTTTCAATCTCTCCATAAGCAGCAGCCTTATTCCCAAGTTGAAGATAGATTTGCTGTTTTCCTACTGCGACAGGTTCTGAAATACCTAATTTTTGTTCAAGATGGTCATACAATATCAACGCCTGGTCATTTTTCCCGGCCATTACCAGTAATGCTGCCTGATAAAAAGGAAAATCAGGATTGTCTGGTACTAAGCTTGAAAGAGTTTCATATTCCGATGCTGCTTTTTCAAATAATTTATTTTGCTGATATACTTTTACCAAAGAAAGATGGTAGTATTGATTATTGGGATTTATCAATATCGCCTTTTCAAGAAGGAACATTGAACTTTGAAAATCCCCTTTCGAAATATGAATGTTTGCCATCTCGTATAGCGTAGCAGAAGAGCGAGGATCTATTTCGAGACAACGCGAAAATACTTTTATCGCATCATCTGTATTACCTAAAGTTTTTTGTTTTAACCCTTCAATATACAGATATTCAAATTCTTTACGGCCCTCTTCGCTAAGCTTTACCTCAGTTGTATCATTAGAAACCTTAACACTATTTGTAGAAGAGACAGGTTTTGTGATTTTACAAGAAAAAACAGCAATTAGACTAATTGTACCAAACAAAAAACAAATTGAACTTACTTTTCTTGTCATTCTTAAAAAATTTAATTCTAACCCGGGCTATCAAAAACTCAATGTTTTCCGGTATGTCCAAATCCGCCTTCACCCCTGGCAGTGTCATCCAAAAATTCAACTTTTTCCCAATTCACATTTTCATGCGAAGCAATAACCATTTGGGCTATTCTTTCGCCATGCTGTATAACGAATTTTTCTGAGGAAAGATTAATAAGTATAACTTGAATTTCACCCCGATAATCTGCATCAATAGTTCCTGGAGAATTCAATACCGTTACTCCTTTTTTCAGAGCTAAACCACTTCTTGGCCTAACCTGTGCTTCAAATCCAACAGGTAATTCTATAAATAATCCTGTTGGAATGAGTTTCCGTTCAAACGGTTCCATTATAACCTCCTCAGTCAGATTTGCCCTCAAGTCAAGTCCGGCTGCATGTTGGGTACTATATTCAGGTAATTCGTTTGATGATTTATTGACTATTTTAACTTTCATCCAAAGAATTTTTATTTTTCGAACCGCTAAGATAGTAAACTATTTGAATCTCTATTCTTCTATTCTCCTCCTTCTAAAGTTAAATAATGCTTTCATATCTGACTTCTCTTTTATCCATATAAACAGGAAGAAGACCATAAATAAAACTGTGTTAAATCCTGCTTTAAAAATCTTATTATCATAAACTATAATTTTCGAAATCACATAGAGAATTAGGGCAATTATCAAATATGAACCTATTTCTGTCAAATTATATTTAACAGGAAAATATTTCTGTCCAACAAAATATGATATAACAGTCATTACTAAAGAGGCTGTAAAAAAGGCATACCCACAAGCCATATAACCGAAAATAGGGATTAATAGAAAATTCAGGACTATAGTAATTACTGCACCTATTATTGCAAACCGGGCTCCGAAATAAGTCTGATCAGTCAATTTATACCACAATGATTGGGTATAAAAAATTCCTAAAAACAAATTTCCCATCAATAACCAAGGGACAACTTTAATTCCATCATGATATCCTGACTGGTTCGAACCAATAAAGAATTTAAAAATATCCATATAGAACATTACACCCAAAAATATTATGAGGCCTAGAATTACAAAGTATTTCATAATTACTGCATATACCTTTTTAGAGTCTTCATTCTTATAATGTGAAAACAAAAAAGGTTCAAAAGAAAATCTGAATGCCTGAATAAAAAGGGCCATTAGTATAGCTAGTTTTCCGCTTGCCGAATATACCCCTAATTCAAATATAGGGTTAGCTGAATTAACCAATAGCTTTGGTAATAAAATTTTATCAATATTCAGATTAATCATTCCAGCTATACCAATAACTAAAATTGGCCAACCATATTTTAACATTCTAATTAGTAAACTACTGTCAAAATTTGATTTTTTTAATTTTAAGTCTGGAAGAAACAAGAGCAGGGTAACAGCTGAGGCCACCAGGTAAGATAAAAATGCGTAACCAATACCGATGTTTGGATTATAAATATAATGTATAATTGAATGTGGATTTGATTTTAAGATTTTAGGACATAAGAGTATCCAAAACAGATTCAAAACAATACTCAATGCTATATTAATTATCTTTAAAACTGCGAACTTAAAAGGTCTGGATTCTAACCGAAGTTTTGCAAATGGGATAGAAGACAACGCATCAAGGGCAACCGTAATTCCCATCCAAATGATATAGTTTCGATGTCCTTCATAGCATATCCAACTTGAAATATTTTGTGAAAAACCAAATACAATGACAATAAATAGAATTGATGTAACACTTAATGAAATCATTGTAGTCGAAAAAACTTTTTCAGGATACTCACTCTTTCCTGCAAATCTAAAATAGGATGTTTCCATTCCATAAGTAAGTACAACCTGGAGGAATGCAACATATGCAAGAATGTTGCTTAAAATACCAAACTCGTCAGGCAAAAAAAACCAGGCATAAAGTGGAGTTAGCCACCAGTTCAAAAATCTACCAATAATGCTGGGCACACCATAAATAACAGTCTCTCCGGCAAGTTTTTTTAATACACTCAAAGTATTTACTAATATTAAAATAAAGTACAAAGATAATGCTTTCGCTTATTAAGGTACTTTATTTATAAAAATCTAAAATTTGATTGTTCCACGTGAAGCAATGTTAATAATTACGACGTTATTGTTGATAGCAAGTGAATTTTGTATAATTTTCGAGTTTATAAATTTAATTGATAGTCATTCACTTTATTTTTGATTATGAGAACACTTAGTGTTTTTTTCTTAACCGTTTTTTCTACTTTTTTCCTTTTATTGAATTGTGCTCAATCCTCAAAAAAAACTAGACCTCCTGTAACCTCAATAATTATTGCCCCAAGAAATACTAAATATTTTATTGGCACTAAATTATCAGTGACTTTTAAAACTAAAATTAAAGATGGTTCGCTCAGTAAAACTGAAGTATTCCTTGATGGAAAATTTATCCTGAAAAATGACAAACCAGAATTTAACCTTGAAATATCAACACTTAATCAATACGTTGGAATTCACTATATAAAAGTTGTGGCTACTACGACAGATGGTACCCAAGGGGAAAATTATACAGATTTTCTTTTGCTTTCAGATTTATCTCCACAAAAGTTATCTTATAAAATAATTAAATCTTATCCTCATAATATTGAACACTTTACAGAAGGCTTAGAAATTAGAAATGGATTCTTATATGAAGGGACTGGACAGGAGGGTAGTTCAGCTATATATAAAACAGATCTTTCTAATTGGAAAGTTATTAAAGAATATAAACTTGAAAATCAGTATTTTGGAGAGGGAATAACTATATTAAATGGGAAATTGTACCAACTCACTTATAAATCCCAAATTGGATTCGTTCGTAATCTCGATTCTTTTGAATTAATAAAATCATGGAATTTTAAAAATGAACAAGGCTGGGGTTTAACTAATGATAGCAAATATCTAATTATGAGTGATGGTACTGAATTTCTTTATTATATTGACCCTGAGACTTTTAAAGAAATTAAGAAAATTCAGGTATGTAATACTGAGGGTACAGTAAAAAATATAAATGAATTGGAATTTATTAATGATGAAATTTGGGCCAATATTTGGACAACAGACACAATTGTGATTATTGATCCTAAAACGGGTAAAATAAAGGCTGAAATCAACCTTAAAGGACTTCTCTCGACTAATCCTTTCAATTCTAAAAATCCTGTAGATGTCCTAAATGGAATTGCATATGATCATCAGAAAAACAAAATATATGTAACAGGTAAACTTTGGCCAAAAATATTTGAAATTGAATTAGTCAAAACAAAAAACTAATTTTAAAACAAAGGTTGTCCATTATCTTTTCTGAATACTCTACCTAAGTGCTTAAATGCCAACTCAGTTGCCACGCGTCCTCTGGGAGTTCGTTTTAGGAATCCCTCCTTTATTAAAAAGGGCTCATATACTTCTTCAATTGTCCCTGGGTCCTCACCCACTGCTGTCGCAATTGTACTTAGTCCAATAGGTCCCCCTTTAAATTTATCAATAATTGAACTTAAAATTCTATTATCCATTTCATCAAGACCATATTTATCAATATTTAAGGCTTCCAAAGAATAACGAGTAATTTCAAGATCTATATCTCCATTCCCCTTAACCATGGCAAAATCACGTACTCGACGTAACAAAGCATTGACTATTCGCGGGGTCCCCCTGCTTCTTCTGGCAATTTCAATAGCCCCATCCTGGTGTATCTTAACATCCAGTATTTTTGCTGAGCGTTTAACTATATCAGTTAGAACTTCAATATCATAATATTCCAAATGACAATTAATTCCAAATCTTGCTCTTAATGGGGCAGTAAGTAGCCCGCTTCTTGTTGTTGCTCCAATTAACGTAAAGCGATTAAGATCCAGCTGAATTGATCGCGCACTTGGACCTTTATCAATCATTATATCAATGCGGTAGTCTTCCATTGCTGAATAAAGATACTCCTCAACAATTGGACTTAACCTGTGTATTTCATCAATGAAAAGGACATCATTATTTTCAAGATTAGTGAGAACACCTGCCAAATCACCTGGTTTATCAAGTACAGGTCCTGAGGTTAGTTTTAAATTAACTCCTAATTCATTAGCAATTATATTGGATAAAGTGGTTTTGCCTAAACCAGGCGGTCCATGAAGTAAGACATGATCAAGTGCTTCTCCTCTCATTACTGCAGCCTTAACAAATATCTTTAGATTCTCGACGATTTTGCTCTGACCACTAAAATCAGAGAACCTGAGCGGTCTTAGTTTATTATCCAATTCATACTCATTATTATCAGTACTATTTTCATCTATAGCAATAATATTATCCATAACAACCTAGCTGCTTTGAAGTTTAATACTTCTATCTCATTTTTATAATTTCATTATTTTATGGCAATGTACCCAATATTTTTCTGAATTTAATAATATCAAAAGGTTTTTCAAGAATATCGTCCATACCTGCATTAATACATTTTTCTCGATCATTGTTTATTGTATTTGCAGTAAAAGCAATAATTGGGATATGACCCAAATTTGGATTTTGATATTCAATATTCCTTATTTGTTTTGTCGATTCAAAACCATCCATTACGGGCATCATGATATCCATCAAAATAATATCAAATCTTTGCTTACTAAAAATTTTAACACCATCCAATCCATTAACAGCTATAGTAACTTTGTAGTTAAACCTAGCTAAACTTATTTTCATAAGACGCTGGTTTAGTTCATTATCCTCAACTAAAAGAATTGACAATTTGTCATCCAAATTCATTTCCGAACAATTATTATTTCATTAAACTAAGGCAAATTTAAACCTAATAATTTAATGTCCAATTTATAATTTTAATCTATTATATTTATATTTATTTTATATATTTTAAAGTGTATTATTTTGATTGCTTGTTAATTTGTTCAAATATTTTTTGTTTTATTCTTGGATTTTTATTTAAAACTATTTGTAATATTTTTATAAATTGTTTTGAACATGTTAATTATTTAACTTTGTGTCTTTTAGTTTTTAGTTAACCAATGTTAATAATATTATTATTTTTTAAAAATAAATGTTTTTTACTATTTTATCATTTTATAAAATTTATTTTTTTTGTGCTTTTATTTTTTTTTCTTTTAATGATTTTTTATTTAATTAAGTGATATATTTTTAATAGTTTTTATCAACTATTAATTAACATGAGTGGAATTGTAATTTGTGATAGTGGTGTTGGTATAAGTATAAAGAAACATAAAATAATTTGCTCAGATTTATATTGAAATTGCACATTTAGCCCATCTTTGTAAGGATGCGAATGTATATTCGCATCCTTACAAATTTTGAAATTTTAAATCATTTGTATTGTTGATATATTTTTGTCTTATTTATTTAATGAATAAAGACATTTTTACAAGGGCAAAAAAATGATAGTTTAAAGTTGTCTGTTTTTTATTATTTCTCTTTTATTTTCGTTTTAGATTTTTTTAATAATTTTTATATTTTATAATTGTATTTTCATTATCTATGAGTTTTATCATTTTGTTTTAAGTAATGGATTCTTCACAATTTTTTTGCATATATTTTTTATTTGTTATTTTTTTATTATGTTTATATAATTCTCTTTTTAATGGTTTTTTGTTATTAATTTAATTCATACTAATTTATTATAAATGAATAGTTTTTTGTTTGAAAGAGAATTATTCATTCCTTCAACTGTAGAAGGTCTAGAGGAATGTTTATGCATTGTAAAACAGATTGGTAATGATTTTAATATGGATTTTGAAAAGAAATTTTGCTTACAGACTATAACTTTGGAATCTGTAGAGAATGCAATTACCCATGGAAATAATAACAGAAGGGAATTAAAAGTAAGATTTAAGATATGGGTTACTCTTTCTGAAGTTGTGATTGAAGTTGAGGATACTGGTAATGGGTTTGATATTAAAACTGTACCTTCTCCTATTTGTAATCTTAATATTAGGAAAGAATCAGGCAGGGGTTTATATTTTATAAAATGTTTTAGTAAAAGATTTTATTTGGTTGGGAAAGGAAATATTATTAGAATTTATATAAAACGATAATGGCTATATTGTTTTTTGCTGATGGAGTAAAAAAACCTAAATTGAAATATAATATTATTAATTTTTGGTTAAGCAGCATTGTGTTATCTTATAATAGTATCACTTGTGAACTTAATTATATATTTTGTAATGATAAATATTTACTTGATATTAATACTAGATATCTCAATCACGACTTTTATACTGATGTTATAACTTTTGATTATTGTTTAGGTAATAATATTTCCGGGGATATTTTTATTAGTATTGAAAGGGTAAAGGAAAATGCTGTTATTTACAATGTTAATTTTGAAGATGAATTAATGAGAGTAATTGTTCATGGGTTATTACATTTATTAGGTTTTAATGATTCCAGTATAGATGAAAAAGGTGAAATGAGAAAGTTGGAGGATGAACTTCTTTTAATGTTACAGTCAGTAGAATATGGACGTTTTAAATGAATATGATATAATAGTAATTGGTGGAGGTCACGCTGGATGTGAAGCAGCATCTGCCTCTTCAAGGTTAGGTTCTAAAGTTTTACTAATTTCAATGGATTTAAACAGGATGGCTCAAATGAGTTGTAATCCTGCAGTTGGGGGTATAGCTAAGGGTCAGATAGTTAGAGAGATTGATGCCTTGGGAGGCAATATGGGGATTGTGACTGATCAATCTACAATTCAATTTAGAATGTTAAACCTCTCAAAGGGACCGGCTATGTGGAGTCCTCGTGCCCAATGTGATAAAATTAGATTCTCAACAAGGTGGAAATTATTGTTAGAGGCCGAAAGAAACATTGATTTTTGGCAAGGAACAGTAGTTAGTTTAATTTTTGAAAATAACATTGTTAATGGGGTTATAACTGATGTTGGTGTAGGATTTAAAAGTAAATGTGTTATTCTGACTTGTGGAACTTTTTTAAATGGACTTATGCATTTTGGTTCATCAAAAGTACAAGGAGGAAGAATTTCCGAGCCTACATCTTTTGGAATTACTGAACAATTGATTTCTAAAGGTTTTGTTTCTGGTCGAATGAAGACAGGAACTCCTGTGAGAATTGATAAACGAACAATTGATTTTTCTAAATTCATTAAACAGGATGGGGATACTTCGGATAATCGTTTTAGTTTTCTTCCTTTAGTTTCTAATGATCTTAAAAAATTACCTTGTTATATTGGTTATACTAATGCCAAAGTACATCAGATTATTGAATCAGGTTTTAAAGAAAGTCCATTATTTGATGGTACTATTAAAGGATTAGGACCTCGGTATTGTCCAAGTATTGAAACTAAATTAATTACTTTTGCTGATAAGGATCAACATCAGTTATTTCTTGAGCCCGAGGGTGAAGATTCGCTCGAGTATTATTTAAATGGGTTTTCATCTTCTTTAAATTGGCGGGTTCAAATTGATGCAATTCAATGTATTCCTGGTCTAGAAAAGGCAAAAATTCTTAAACCTGGTTATGCCATTGAATATGATTATTTCCTGCCTACTCAACTTTACCATAGTTTAGAAACAAAACTTATTTACAATTTATTTTTTGCCGGTCAAATCAATGGTACTACAGGATATGAAGAGGCCGGTGCTCAGGGATTAATTGCTGGAATAAATGCACATTTAAAAATAATCAATGGCGGCCCTTTTATATTATCTAGAAATGAAGCCTATATAGGTGTTTTAATTGATGATTTAGTAACTAAAGGTGTTGATGAGCCTTATCGTATGTTTACTTCCCGAGCCGAATACCGTATGTTATTGCGACAGGATAATGCCGATGAACGGTTAACTCATAAAGCTTTTAATTTAGGCTTGGTTAGTGACATGAGGTATAATAGACTGGTTACTAAGCTTGATTGGAAAAAAAAGATTCAGTTATTTTGTGAGGAATTCGTTGTAACACCAACCTCTGTCCGAGATTTGCTTCTTTATAAAGGCACATCTCCTCTCAAACAAAATTCTAAATTAGATGCATTGATAAGAAGGCCTCAATTATCTGTTTTTGATTTTATTGATATAATACCTTCCCTAAGAGAATTGTATATGAATATTGATAGTTCTCTTAGATATGAAGTTTTTATGGCTGCAGAAATTTATGTAAAATATATTGGTTATATTGAAAGAGAATCTGTTGTGGCTGATAAGTTGCTGCGGCTTGAAAATGTTGACATATTTAATAAGTTTGATTATGATTCGATAGATTCAATATCAACCGAAGCCCGGCAGAAATTAAGTAAAATAAATCCAAGAACAATAGGTCAGGCTTCCAGGATTTCCGGCATTTCCCCGAGTGATATTAATGTTCTTTTAATCTTATTAGGAAGGTAAAATGTTCCACGTGGAACAAAATAGATTTTAATTGAAAATAAACTATGGATCTGGATAGTGTTAAAAAATCGATTCGAAATATTCCGAATTATCCTAAACCAACAATTGATTTTAAAGATGTATCAACTGCTTATAAGAATGGCGAAGTATTCAATTTTATATCTTCGGAAATATACAGAAAATATGTAAATCTTGGAATAACTAAAGTTGTGGGAATAGAATCAAGAGGTTTTATTCTAGGTGGAGTATTGGCAAATAGGCTTAATGCAGGATTTGTTCCTGTTCGTAAACCAGGCAAACTTCCTGCAGACGTCTTTACAAAATCTTATCAACTTGAATATGGATTTGATACACTTGAAATACATCAGGATGCATTGGAACCAAATGATGTTGTATTAATTCATGATGATCTTCTTGCTACTGGGGGAACAATTTCTGCAGCCATTGATTTAGTCAATTTATTCGGAGTTAAATCTATTTATGCAAATTTCTTTATAGAACTTGATTTTCTACATGGATTAGAAAAAATAAATTCCAATGTACCTGTATGGTCTTTAATTCACTTTTAGGATAGAAAAAATGGTAACTGATATTACTGCAATAAGTAAATTAAAGGAAATTGTAAATAATTTGCCTGAGTTACCGGGTGTCTACCAATATTATAATTCTGTAGGTAGAATTATTTATGTAGGAAAGGCAAAGAATTTAAAAAAAAGAGTCACGTCTTATTTCACCAAATATCATGAAAATCGTAAAACGGCAGTACTGGTGAAAAATATTGCTGATATAAAGCATATTATCGTTGATTCGGAGGAAGATGCCCTTCTGCTTGAAAATAATCTGATTAAGAAATATCAACCGCGGTATAATGTATTATTAAAGGATGACAAATCTTTTCCATGGATTTGTATAAAGAATGAACCGTTCCCCAGGATTTTCATAACCCGTATGGTTACCAAGGATGGATCTCAATACTATGGCCCTTATACATCTGTTCAGATGGTAAAAACAATTCTTGATATTATAAAACGTCTGTATAAGGTGAGAAATTGCAATTTAAATCTTTCAAAGGCCAGCTTATTAAGAAGTAAATTTAATGTTTGCCTCGAATTTCAGATCGGAAATTGTTTGGGTCCTTGCGAAAAATTGCAATCGGAAGAAGAATATGGGGAAGGAATATTACAAATCCGTGATATTCTTAAGGGAAATTTGACTTCTGTTATTGCTCATTTAAAGATGAAAATGAATCAATATGCTGAAGCGTACAAATTTGAAGAAGCAGAGCTTTATCGAAATAAAATTGGAATTCTGGAAAATTATAAAAGTAAGTCCACAATTGTTAATTCTTTAATATCTAATATTGAGGTGTACTCCTTAGTTGAAGATGAAAATTATGCCTTTATTAATTTTTTAAGAGTAGTAGACGGGGCAATTGTTCAAGCTCATACCATTGAAATTAAAAAGAGACTCGATGAATCCAAGGAAGATTTATTGGCAATGGGTATTATTGATATAAGACAAAGATACTTGCTTAATTCCCATGAAATAATAATTCCTTTTCCGATTGATATAAAACTTAAGGAAACCAAATTAATAATTCCAAGGATAGGCGACAAGCGTAAACTACTTGATTTGTCGGAGAGGAATGCTAAATTCTATAAACTTGAAAAAAGCAGACAATTATCGCAAAGAACTCCAAGAGAAAGAACGGATCGAATATTGGAACGAATTCAAAAGGATTTAAGACTTCAGGAAATTCCTCATCGTATAGAATGTTTTGATAATTCAAATATCCAAGGTTCTCAACCAGTTGCCGCATGTGTGGTATTTATTGATGGTAAGCCTGCTAAAAGAGAATATAGACATTTTAATATCAAAACGGTTGTTGGACCAAATGATTTTGCTTCAATGGAAGAAGTAATATTCCGTAGATACCAACGTGTATTAAACGAGAAAGGCGAACTTCCTCAATTGGTAGTAATTGATGGAGGCAAGGGGCAGCTTAGTTCTGCAGTTAATATTTTAGAGAAACTTCAATTGCGAGGACAAATTGCTGTAATAGGATTAGCTAAAAGATTAGAGGAGATTATTTATCCCGATGATCCTATTCCATTGTATCTGGATAAAAATTCTGAAACATTAAGGGTTATTCAATATCTTAGAAATGAGGCTCATCGTTTTGGGATTACTTTTCATCGAAACAAGCGGTCCAACGATTTCATTGTAAATGAGCTGACTCAAATTTCAGGAATCGGAGAGAAAACCATAGAAATATTAATGAGAAAATTCAAATCGATTGTTCGTTTAAAAAAAGCGTCTAAAGATGAGGTAATTCAACTGATCGGTGTGGATAAAACTGAAAGAATAAATCGGTATTTTAATAAATTATTATTGGAATAAATAATAGTGGAAGGAAATTAATCATCTTAATACATCATCAAAATAAATGATAACAAAAATCAGATATATTGAATTTTGTATTTGATTTTAATATTTTATCTTCCTCCAATAATTTTGATAATGATTCAAAATTATGTCTTGCATTTACTATTATTTTTAGTGCATAATAGTAAATGGATAAATCTTCTTGTTCAATTTTAAAAAGTGTATTTAAAATAATTCCCTTTTCAATTTCCATTTCAAATGCGAGAGAATATTTTGAAATATCTAATTTATTTTTAAAAATATATTTGGGTGAGTATCCATAGATCCACTTCCAGGATTCAAATCTCTCTTTCATAATTAAATATATTAATTTTTCTTCCTGATCATTTATCGATTTTTCATATGAAGAAATTGAAGTTCGAATTATGTAATTGAAAAGTTCACCTGTAAATTCAATTATAGTTTTTGGGGAATCCAAATAATTTGCTATGTTAGCTACATTGGATTTTACTGATTTAATTGATTTATCTTCATAATTGGTTGATGTGCTATTCAACGATTTGGAAAGATGTTCCAAATTAGCATTAAACAGTAATGTACCATGAGAAAGTACTCTGGTTTTGTAGATATGCATTGCATTGCCGGAAATTTTTTTCGAGTCAATAATCAAATCATTTCTACTATTGAATTTAACGTTTAATCCAAAATCAATTAAACATTGTAATATAGGGAATGTAAATTTGGAGAAATTGACTTGATCAAGATTTCTACAGTTATGGATGAAACTGAAGTTTAAGTTATTTAAATCCTGATAAACTGATCCTCCGCCTGATATTCTTCTGGCTAACTTTATTTTATTTTCATTTACATATCGCAGATTAATTTCAGAAAGAAGATTTTGGTGTTTCCCTACAACAATGCAGGGGTCATTAGTATACAATAAAAATATTTCTTCGGTGCTATTTTTAAGAAAATATTCCTCTGCAGCAAGATTGAAGTATGGATTATGAATGGTGGAAATTAGGCAACGCATTTTAAAGGAATTTTATTTAATGAATAACGGAATAATTTGTAAAGATACATTTCTAGTTAGGGTCTGCTGAAAAACTTAATTTTGACTATACTTCTCTTAGGATCGAACCATTCCAGATCCAGGAAAATGGAGTTGAAAATCGCTCTTGCTGAAAAATTATTCATCCATTTTGGGAGAACACACGGGAGTGCCGTTCCGGCCAATTTGGTCAGGTTAAGCACCAAAATGATGCTGGCAATCCAAGATTCGCTTGTGTTTCTTAGCCTTCCTTTGATGCGGTTTAACCCATACGCTGTCTTTGCCTGGCCAAACTTACCCTCGATCGGAGTGCGTTCTCCCGGACTTACGTGATTGCGTACTGCCGAAGTTCTTCCCAGTGTCTTGGCCAGTAGTTTGATCCCTTTATCCTTAAGGGCTGATCTGTTAGCCCTTGTGTAATAGATTTGCTCAGCCAACAGCTCCCTGGGGAAGCAGCCAAAGCGTTCTTTGTACTTTTCAATATACTCCATCATTTGGCTTCCTTCATTGAAGGCATCCCAGCTAATCTCATCCAGAAATGAAATACCATCGATGATCGAAACATGGATCTTTGCCCCAAATTCTACCTGGGCAGTTGTTTTACCCCTTACAATGGGTCGAACATGAGGCTGATGGATCCTTACAATTCGATCTTCTAAGGTGCGTTTCAGCTGGTCATACATCTCCGTTTGTTGCTGATAAAGCATGTTAATTACCATTAGGTATTTGTAATCTGTCTTCTCCACGGGTATACTGCAAGAGGCCAGGGAGTTCAAAAGTTTATTAATCGAATTTGGATTTGTTTTCAAATAACACAACTGAATTCCAACAGCTGATCGGATTGCCAAGTGAGTCTTATTTTTCTTTTGTGCTGTGTGCAGATACTTTGTCCGAGCAATTTTACGGTATGTCTGTGGTTTCTTTATATGAATTGCCGGATCATGAAGTAAATCGATCAGTTGCTCAGATTTCTTTCTGGCATCGGATAACAGATCCAGATCCGTCGGATAAGCAATTTCCTGCGGACAGGCAGTGGCATCATAAATCACCCTTCCCCTGTGATCATTGTCGTTTGGGACGTTGCTATTTGACGCTGTCGGTTTTGATTCTTTCTTTGGAGACTCAAGGTGAGTTTTCAAAGAGATGATCTTATCGTTGATCGCGTTTATCTGATCAACTCCAAGTTTCTTGCGGAACTCTACAAAAAGAGACGGAGCAAAGGCCGACTGTATTGAAAAACTGGGAAACCCCAGAAAATATTGCATATACATGTTCTCCGAGATCTTATCAACGGTTTCCCTGTCATCCAGATTCAACATATGCTTGATCATCAAAGAGCCAATCCCAACCCAGGGGCTTAAGGCAGGGCGTCCGGTCCTCCTCAGAGCTGCATGTTTCAAGGAGGTGCCACATATCTCATCCCATGGTATTAAGTCGCCCAGAACGACCCAACGATTGCCGTGCTTTAACCTTTGGGCAAATGGGGAGACAAAGTTTTCCAATGATAACTGGTTTGGACTGATGTAACTTGGAGTAGGTACATGCTTTCTTTTGGCTTTTCTCATAATTCCTAGCACTTGGGTTATCCAAATATCGCTATAAAAATTTAAATCTCAGCATTCAAATTGTTTCTAAGCAGACCCTAGTTCGCTTTTTGAAATTATCATTTTGATTATTATGAAAAGTGAGGAATGGATGACTAAATTGGTTATTAAAGCGAAAGGTATTTCACGAGTTCAATATAGATTTATATCGATGAAAAAAGACTTAATTTAGATAAATCTACCCTAACCACTCTATATAAAAAAACCTGTAAATGCTTGATTTACAGGTCTTTCAATTCATTAAGTAGCGGGGACAGGACTCGAACCTGTGACCTCCGGGTTATGAGCCCGACGAGCTACCAACTGCTCTACCCCACAATATATTTTTATTCTTAAAGAACTCACAATCCTAAGAGGCTGCAAATGTAAAGACAATTACTGAGATTTCAAAGATTTTTATAATATTTAATTCCATTTGAATACTTCATAATCAGAAAATATTGCGATTGCACCAAATGGCAATTAAAGTTGATATATCTTCAAATTACTTGTTTAATTCGTATTTTTGAGACATGAAACTTTATGTAAGATAACCTAATTTTCCACCAATGAATAAAAATAGTATTCTGCCAGTACTGCTATTCTATTTTATAGCATGCCAATTAGTTTGTGCTCAGGATAGACGAACCGTACCAAGATTAGCTCCGGAATCTGATGAGAAATTTAAATTAGGAATGGCTGGATACACATTTCTTAAATTTGATATTGATCAAACCTTGATTACCATGGAGAGGGTCAATCTTCATTATCTATGTATAAAGGATTTTCACCTTCCTATAAACAGTACACCGGTGCAGATCAAATCTTTTCTAGATAAGTTAAAATCAAAAGGGATTGTCGGATATGCTGTTGGACCTATTTATATGAAATCAGAATCTGAAATTGATCGTGCTTTTGATTATGCTCATAGAGTTGGTGTTAAGCTAATAATTGGAATTCCGGAATATAAGTTACTGCCTTATATCGAAATTAAAGTAAAAGAATATGATTTCAGATATGCAATACATATTCATGGTGCGGATATTGAAGTATTTCCGGATGCAGATGATGTTTGGAATCATATACAATCTCTAGATCCAAGAATTGGTATTTGTCTGGATATAGGGCATGATAAAAGAAACGGGAAAAATCCTGTTGAGGACCTAAAAAAATACCATACACGTGTTTTTGACATTCATTTAAAAGATGTTACTGCTGCTAATAAATTTGGATATTCTCTTGAAGTGGGAAGAGGAATAATAAATATTCCTGTTTTTGTAAAAATGCTGCGCAAAGTTAATTATTCCGGAGTTTGCAGTCTGGAATATGAAAAAGATATGACTGATCCATTTATGGGTATCGCAGAGTCGATAGGCTATTTTAGAGGGGTCATTGAAGCAACAAAAAAGTAATTGTGGATCGTCACTATCTTTGTATATAGCCTGATTTATACAAAATGTTAACTTTATTAAATTATTAACAATTGATAAATAATTTTAGTGTTGGCTTAGAATAATTTAAATTCGCATTTTAAAATCGAATGGTAATAATTTATTCATCGCATTATTGCCTTCTTAATTAGTTAAAATGGAATCACAAGGATACAAAATAAGACAATCAGAAAATTCAGGTCCAAACTGGAAAAAAATAATTGTAGAGTCGAATGTCCCAATCGAGCTCCAACCTCTTAGAGACTTATCCCGAAATCTCTGGTGGGCATGGAGCGAGCCGGTAAGGGCCCTTTTTAATGAAATTGATCCCATAATTTGGGAAGAGTGTCAGCATAATCCAATTGTCTTACTTGAAGAGACAAGTCTTGAGCGATTTGAAGAACTTAAATCCGACCAGACATTTATACTTAGGATGAGGTCAGCTGAGAAATTGCTGGAACAATATCTATTTGAACGTCAAGAACTTAGGGGGCCTAAGATTGCCTATTTTAGTATGGAATTTGGGCTTCATTCAAGTCTTAAAATCTATTCAGGAGGCCTGGGGATTCTTGCCGGGGATTTTTTGAAAGAGGCAAGTGACTCAAAAGTGGATATGACAGGCATTGGCTTGCTTTACAGGTTTGGCTATTTCAAACAGATTATTTCCGGTCAAGGAGAGCAAATTGCACAATATGACGCAGAACATTTCTCTAAAATTCCGATACAACCCGTTATGGATGAGACCGGTTCGTGGATAACAATTGCGATTGATATGCCGGGACGAATTGTTTATGCGCATGCGTGGTCGGTAAAGATTGGAAGGATATTATTATATCTACTTGATACAGACTTTGATGCAAATCAGGATTTTGATAGGTTTATAACTCACCATCTTTATGGAGGTGATAATGAAAATCGGTTGAAACAAGAGATGGTTCTTGGTCTTGGAGGAATTAAGCTTCTGGAAAAGGTAGGTGTTAAAGCTGATATTTATCATTGTAATGAGGGACATGCTGCATTTATTGGTCTGGAACGGATTAAAAACCTCATTGAGAATGCTGGATTAACCTTTTCAGAAGCACAAGAAATGATCCGAGCTTCCACACTCTTCACAACTCATACGCCTGTGCCTGCAGGACATGATTCATTTCATGTGGACCTTTTCAAGCTTTATATGGGATCGATGGCACAAAAGTTAAAAATCTCTCTAGATGATTTTCTTTTTTTAGGCAAAGCCACAGCTCAGGAAGATCATTTTAACATGAGTTACCTGGCTTCAAACCTATCACAGGAGATAAATGGAGTAAGTATGTTGCATGGAAAGATCAGCAAGGAGGTCCTTTCTGAATTATATAAAGGCTTTTTACCTGAAGAACTGGAAAACATAGGATATGTTACTAATGGTGTCCATTATCCCACCTGGGCAGCTCCTGAATGGAAATCAATTCACGATAAATTTCTAATCCCGGAAGCTCTTGCAGAAGACATTCATGATTATGAAGAGGATGAGGAATCGCGCGCCTGGAGAAATATTTATAAAGTCCAGGATGATCAGATATGGGAAACAAAATCAAAATTAAGAGACAAATTAATTAATTATGTTAAACAAAGATTTTCTGATACACATGTTCAAAGAAATGAAAATCCTAAATATATAGCCGAAGCAACATCAAAATTAAACCCCAAAGCACTGACAATCGGATTTGCACGCCGGTTTGCTACCTACAAAAGAGCTCATTTGCTTTTCCGTAATCTTGACAGGTTGGCACGTATTGTAAATAACCCGGAACGACCAGTTCAGTTTCTATTTGCGGGGAAAGCCCATCCTGCAGACAAGGCCGGACAGGATCTGATTAAATTCATTTTTGATATTTCAAAACGTCCTGAGTTTGTTGGGCGTATACTTTTTATTCAGAATTATGACATGAATCTGGCCAAAATGCTTGTCCAGGGTTGTGATGTCTGGATGAATACACCCACCCGCCCGCTTGAGGCATCGGGGACATCAGGAGAAAAAGGGGTTATGAATGGTACATTACACTTTTCTGTTCTTGATGGATGGTGGGTTGAAGGATATAAAAAGGATGCAGGATGGTCGCTCCCCTTAGAGAGAACTTTTGACAATCAGGAGTTACAGGATGATTTGGATGCTGAAGCAATTTATGGTATCTTCGAAAACGAAATCGTACCTGCCTATTATTATAGAAACGAGAAAGGGATTCCAATTCTTTGGGTTGATTTTATTAAAAATACTTTTGCTGAAGTTGTACCGCACTTCACCACCCGCCGGATGATGAAAGACTATTTTAATCGTTACTATATTCCTTTATCAACGCGTTTAGAAAGACTAAAAGGCGATAACTTTTCTAAAGCCAAGGAAATAGCCTCGTGGAAAGAAAAAGTACTAGATGTATGGGATCAGATTGAAGTAGTCAAGGTTAAACTAGCGGATGGGATCACCAATACTTATAGAATGGGTCAAACCTATGAATCAGATATTGTTTTAGATATCAAGGGATTGTCATCAGATGATATAGGTATTGAAGTGATAATCGCTACCGGATCTGAGTATCAAAGATATGTTGAACGGCATGAGTTTAATCCGGGCAAGACTGAAAATGGCCTGACACATTTTGTTCTTAATCTGACATTGACCAAACCTGGTTCCTATAATTATGGTATACGTATTTACCCTAAAAATCCTGAATTACCGAATCGACAGGATTTCAGGATTTTAAAATGGATTTAACTTATAATTTATTGGAAAGTAATTTGTTAAGTAAATTTTCCTTATGCTTTGGAGAAACTTTTAATAGTTCACCGGTTTTAAGTTCAACCATTCCTCCTGCAGATTTAATGTATCGAACCACATTTTGAAAATTTACTAAATGGCTACGATGAATTCGGACAAAGCCCAGGGGGGCAAGGAGATGCTCAAATTCCAAAAGAGTTCGGCTTACAATCTTTTCAGTGGTATCCTTGAAAATAATTCGTGTGTAATTTCGTTTGCCCTCACACCGGATAATGTCTTCGGCGTTAATAATTGCGAATCCGTTTATTTCAGGTAAGGCAACTGTTTTTGATGCGGTTTCTTCAGTTGATAGTAAATTATCTTTCAATGTTTTAACTCTTACTTTATTATCCACCTGCATTATATGAGGAATCCGCTTGATCGCTTTGGTGAGCTCATCGACATTTAGTGGCTTGATAATATAATCAAAAGCGGAATATTTAAATGCCTTGACTGCAAATTCGCTGTAAGCGGTTATGAATATTAGTTTAAAATTTATTGATTTAAGGTTATCCAGCAGGTCGAATCCTGTCCCATCAGGCATACTGATATCCAATAAAACCAATTCCGGGCTAGTGCCTTCAATTAATTTTACACCATCTGCCACTGTTCCTGCTTCTCCCAATATTTCAATGTTGTCCAGGAATTTTTCGAGCATATCTCTTAAAATCATTCTTGACACATAATCATCATCTATAATAACTGTTTTGAGCATATTTGATTGTTAAAACTGGTTATTCAAGGCAACATCAAGATCATGGACTATCCAACTAAAACACTTAATATTTAACCTATATTGTATACTTAAACAAACAACGTTGGAAAATGATTAAATTTTTTGAATAATTCTCATCTTTGTAAAAAAAGCAAATGGCTCTGATTTTAAATATAGAAACTTCAACAGAAGTATGTTCGGTGGCGTTGGCGCGGGATGGTGTAGTAACTTATCTACGTGAAAATCTGTCAGGTCAGAATCATGCCATGTTTTTAACCATTTTTATAAAGGAAATTTTGGAGGAGTCGAAAATCTCAGTAGATCAACTAGGTGCGGTGGCCGTCTCAGGAGGCCCTGGGTCTTATACTGGTCTGCGAATTGGTGTTTCTGTTGCAAAAGGTATTTGTTATGCAGCTCATTTACCCCTGGTTACAATTACTTCACTGGAGGCTATGGCTCATCATGTTATAGAAAACGTATATCCCTTAAAGACAGATAATACCCTCTTTTGCCCGATGATAGATGCACGTAGAATGGAAGTTTACACTTCATTTTATGATAAAAATTGTGCACAAATCCGGGGTGTACAGGCTGATATTATAGACCACGAATCCTATCTTGAATTTCTTGAGAATAATTTGGTGCTTTTTTTTGGCAATGGAGCCAATAAATGCATGGAAACTATATCGCATCCCCATGCAGTATTTATCGACCATATTCAGACTTCAGCCAGACACATGGCGTGGATTTCGGAACATAATTATGTTAATAAAAAATTTGCTGATTTAGCTTATTATGAACCTTTATACCTGAAGGATTTTGTTCCAACAATTCCTGTTAAAAATATTTTTAAAACTAGAGGGAATATTTAATCCTGTTTTATTCTATTTACAAGAAATTCGAAATGAGTATTAAAACCAAAGTACAGGGATGAAAAAAGCTCTGATTATTACCTATTATTGGCCACCGAGTGGCGGGGCGGGAGTGCAGAGATGGCTAAAATTTGTAAAATACCTTCGGGAATTTGGCTGGGAACCCGTAATTTATACTCCTCTGGAACCTGATTTCCCGATCAAGGACTATACTCTGGCAGCTGATATTCCAGATGATGTTGAATTGATTAGAAAACCTATCTGGGAGCCTTATTCATTTTATAAAAAAATTGTGGGGGGGGATAGTACTCCTAAAATAGATAGCGGTACCTTAAATAACCCTAAATCCCCGGGAATTATAAGTCAGTTATTCGTTTGGATCAGAGGTAATTTATTCATTCCGGATGCCCGTAAATTCTGGATAAAACCCAGCATAAGATTTCTACTCAAATACCTCAGAGAGCATCATGTTAATGTGATTATATCTACAGGCCCACCTCATTCTATGCATTTGATCGCTTTAAAGTTAAAGGAGCAGCTCCATATTCCCTGGTTGGCCGATTTTCGTGATCCATGGACCGATATTGATTATTATAAAGAGATGAAGATCTCTAATTACGCTGATAAAAAGCATAAAGAACTTGAAATGAAGACTATTACAACCTGCGATGCAATGGTGGTTGTGAGCCCGGAAATGAAAATTAATTATGAAATGATGGGGGGCAGAAATGTTCAACTTATTACCAATGGATTCGATCCGGATGATTTGGGTAGCGATCAGGCGATCATAGATACCAGATTCTCCATATCTCATATCGGAGCACTTCCCCCCAGCTTTAATTTAAAGGGTTTATGGCAGGTGCTTTCAGAACTCAGGGAAACACTTCCGGGATTTGAGAAAAATCTTGTGATTAGGCTTGTCGGGAAAGTTGATGACTCAGTAATTGACGACCTTTCAGCTAAAAATCTGGAAAAACTAGTTGAGCTTCCCGGATATGTCACACATGACAAGGCAGCAAATTTTATGAAACAATCTGCAGTTTTACTATTGGTTATAAACCACAACAGTCCCAATGCCAGGGGAATTCTGACTGGAAAATTTTTCGAATATTTGGCTGCGCGCAGACCAATTCTCGCGATCGGACCCACCGATGGAAGTCTTGCAGGAATCCTTGAGGAGTCAGGAGCAGGCAAAATCTCAGTCTACAATGATGTGGACCAGATTAAGAAAATGGTAATGGACTTATATGACAAATACCTTCATAATAAATTGATTAACAGTGGGGAGGGAATTGATAAATTCACCAGAAAAAGACTGACAGCCCAACTGGCTGAGGTTTTGAATGATATTATAAATTAATTATAATTCTGACAATGAACAGGGGTAATTATTGGATTTCCATCAAACCATATATGTTTCAATGACATAATCAAGATTCTTCCATGAAAATCCTATTTTTAAATTAAGTGAGTGGAAATGGAAGAAATCCTAAACAATCGTAAAATTATTAGCAATTTTGTAGTCAAGTTTTAAATTGCATTATGGTGAATTCTATCAAAATGGTTGACCTTCACGGACAATATCTGAGGATAAAAGAAGAAATTGATCAGGCAATATCTGATGTTATTAATTCCTCAGCATTTATAAACGGGAAACCAGTCGAATCTTTTAGTAATGAATTAGCCAATTATTTGGATATTAAATATATAGTTCCTTGTGCAAATGGGACTGATGCGCTTCAGATTGCCTATCAGACACTTGATCTGCGGCCCGGAGATGAAGTGTTGATGCCTTCGTTTAATTATGTAGCTTCCGCTGAAGCCGCTGCTTTGCTTGGCCTTAAACCCGTTTTTGTTGATGTTTGGGAGGACACTTTCAATATAAATGAAAAGCTGATTGAAGAAAGTATAACCCCGGCTTCAAAAGCAATCGTTGTCGTTCATTTATTTGGCCAGTCAGCTAATTTGGAGCCAATTCTGGGAATTGCCCGACATTATGGACTGAAGGTGATTGAAGATAACGCGCAATCGCTTGGAACAGACTATACCTTTTCAAATGGAACCAAACGGAAGACCGGAACAATGGGCGATATGAGTATTCACTCTTTTTTCCCGACAAAGAATCTTGGATGTTTTGGGGATGGTGGTGCAATATCGACCAGCGAAATGGATCTTGCAGAAAGGGCTAAGATGATTTCCCGACATGGTCAGGGACAAAAATACGCTTACGAATTGATTGGCTGCAATTCGCGATTAGATACCATCCAGGCTGCAATTCTTAGGGTTAAGCTCCGGCATCTGGATCAATATATTCAAAGCCGTCAGAAAGCCGGAAAATTTTATGACCAGTTATTGCAAGACCACCTCCATATTCTCAGGCCCATTGAAAGAATTTGGACTCATCATACATATAATCAATATGTTATCAAGATTGGTGAGCGTGATCTGATTAAAGATACCCTTAATATTTCCGGTATTCCGACCATGATTTATTATCCATCTCCGCTCCATTTACAGAAAGCTTATGCTTATCTGGGATACAAAATCGGAGACTTTCCTGTTGCCGAGAGACTATGTAAGGAAGTTTTAGCATTACCTATGCATACTGAATTATTGAGGGAAGAGCAGGACCAGGTAATTAACTCTCTGATAAAATCAATCAACTCATTATGATACAATATTATGCACATGCTTCAGCAATTATTGATGAAAACTGCGATATTGGGGAAGGGACCAAAATCTGGCATTTTAGTCACATCATGTCCGGGTGCAAGATTGGCAGAAATTGCAATATCGGACAAAATGTTGTTGTATCTCCCCAGGTTGTTCTTGGTGATAACGTTAAGGTTCAGAACAATGTATCAATCTATACCGGAGTAATCTGTGAAGACGATGTATTTCTGGGTCCTTCAATGGTATTTACTAATGTTATTAATCCTCGAAGTGCGATCGTCAGGAAGGATGAGTTTCGAAAAACGATCGTCCGCCGGGGTGCATCCATAGGAGCCAATGCTACGGTGGTTTGCGGCAACGAAATCGGACGCTATGCGATGATTGGTGCAGGAGCAGTCATTACCAAAGAAGTTCCCGCATATGGACTGGTATACGGCAATCCGGCCAGGCAAAACGGATGGGTGAGTGAATATGGCCATAAACTTGAATTCAACAGTGAAGGAATAGGGATTTGTCCGGAAAGTGGTGAGAAATATATTCTATTGGCTAAAGGAGTTAATAAAGTCGATTAATTCGCTAAATTGGGAAGTAAGAATTTAAAGATCAATATAATGGTTATTAAACAAGCCCTATATAAAATCCTTGGAGTAAAGAAATATTTGATTGTAGTAAGCAGACTCTTTTTTATTTCTTATTCTCTTGGGATGTTAAAGAGGAATAAAACCTTTGACTGTCATTATTTTATAAAAAAACTGGTTAAAAAAGGGGATCATATAATAGATATTGGAGCCAATCTGGGTTATTATTCGCGTTTATTTGCCGAGTTAGCTGGCCCAATCGGGAAAGTATATTGTGTAGAACCTGTTATGCTTTTCCGCAAAGTATTGACAATTAATACTTCAGGATTTCCTAATGTGACAATTATCCCTTTTGCACTGGGTGAAGAGGATGATAAATTCATTGAGATGGGGATTCCCAAAGGTAATAAATACCTGCGTCATGGACTTACCAGGGTACTGGATCAGAATGAAACGGGGTCATTTGAATTTACTTTTCCGGAAAAAATGTTTACCCCTGCCACCGTTTTCAGGAATCTGAAACAGTGTGACTATATCAAATGTGATGTGGAGGGTTATGAGATTCATATAATTCCCCATCTCGGATTTTTGCTGGAACATTTTCATCCGATCATCCAGATAGAGATAGAACCAGTTAATCGGAAGGAAATCAGCGATTTTCTTACCCCGTTTTCTTACAGGCCTTTTTATCTCAGTGAAGGATTACTTTATGCAGTAACTGAGGAACGGAGAGAGAGTAACGGAGACTTGTTCTTTGTCCCTAAAGAAAGAATGAAATTAGTGGAACCTTTTATTTCTAAAATAAATGACTGATATTAAGTATTTTGCTCTGATCGGTGCAGCCGGTTTTGTGGCTCCCCGTCACATGAAAGCTATTAAAGAGACCGGGAACAGGCTGGTTGCCGCATATGATCCATATGATGGTGTGGGGGTGATGGACAGTTATTCGCCTGACACAAAGTTTTTTGTTGAATTTGAACGATTTGACAGGTACCTTGAGAAGCTGAAATATGACAAGGGTATGGCGATTGATTATATGAGTATCACTTCGCCTAATTACCTGCATGATGCCCATATCCGTGTAGCTTTACGTCGCGGCGCCGATGCCATCTGTGAAAAGCCTTTGGTGTTAAACCCCTGGAATATTGAGCCACTGGAGCGGGTAGCACTGGATACAGGTAAGAAAATATATACGATTCTGCAGCTTCGGCTTCATCCTGTCATAATTGCCTTGAGGGAGAAGATTAAAACCTCACCAGCGGACAAAGTTTATGATATCGATTTGACTTACATTACTTCCCGTGGAAATTGGTATTATACTTCCTGGAAAGGGGATCTATCGAAATCAGGCGGAATTGCCACTAATATCGGGATCCATTTTTTTGATATGCTTACCTGGATTTTCGGAGATGTCAAAGAGAATATTGTGAATCTGCATACTCACGACAGGGCTTCCGGAATTCTTATGCTTGAAAAAGCACGAATCAGATGGTTTCTGAGCATTAACAGTGAAACGCTGCCTCCTGAAGTTAAAGAAAAGGGAAAAACAACCTTCCGGTCAATTACCATGGAGGGTGAGGAAATTGAATTCAGTGAAGGGTTTACCGATTTGCATACCCGTAGTTATGAAGAGATTCTGAAAGGGAATGGTTTTGAAATTGGCGAAGCACGAAAATCGATTGAAATCGTGTATAATATTCGTAATCAGATACCAATCGGCCTGAAAGGGGAATATCACCCTTTTGCAGGAAAACCGCTGTCATTACATCCATTCTCCCGAATCGATTAAGATCCAAAGTACTATGCAAAAGAAGCTTATCCTGTTTGTATATGTTAATTTCTCTTCCTTTGTAAAAGCAGATTTCGGGATTTTGTCGGATTTTGCGAAAGTCTCAAAATATGAGTTTAAGCCGGGAAAGGGGATTGTGTCCACAGCGATTAAGCTTCTGAAGCAGTTTTTGTTTCTTATTACCAATATCTGGCGCTATGATTCAGTATTCGTCTGGTTTGCTGATTATCACTCATTTCTGCCGGTGTTGTTTGCCCGGGTGCTCGGAAAAAAATCTTATGTTGTGATAGGAGGTTATGAAGTTGCCCGGTTAAAAAGCCTGAATTATGGTGCCCTTTGTTCAGGAATACGCGCTTTTTTTTGTATTAGTTCCATTAAATTAAGCACCCTAAATCTTACGGTTTCGGGTTATGTTGACCGGAAAGTAAAGTATTTAGTGCCACGATCTAAAAGACAATTGGTCCACAATTGTGTTGATCTAACTGTTTTACCGGATTTGGATAAAGCTTTGGATACAGCAAAAGCAGATGTTATTCTGACTGTTGGACTCATTGAAAATCAACGTTCATTTTACCTCAAAGGTATCGATACATTTATAGATGTTGCACGAAAATTACCTGACTATCAATTTATTATAATTGGCCTGGATCAATCAAGGGTATCAGGTTTACTGACAGATATTCCGGGTAATTTGACAATAATGGGCAGAGTTTCCCATTCTGAACTGCCAACGTTTTACAAGAATTCAAAATTTTATTGCCAACTATCCCGATCAGAATCTTTTGGAGTTTCAGTGGCTGAAGCTATGTATTACGGTTGTGTGCCAATTGTTACAAATGAGGGTGGATTGCCTGAATTAACAGGTAGATCAGGTTATATTGTTAAGCGGAATCCGGAAGATATTGCGCGGCTAATTCGGGAATCTTCGCAAATTCTGCCGAAATACAAACATGAATTATCGAGCCGGGTAGAATCGGTTTTTAGCCGTAAAAAGCGGGCAGAAACGATTAAGGGATTATTCTCTTAATATTATTTGATGCAATTATATATCTGGCACAATATCTGGATCCGTTTTATTTGTAGGAGGCGTTTCCGATTATCTTTGCGAGCCATTCAATGTCCATTCTGAAAAGGCTAAAAAAGAGCCCTACCAGGGAACGCAGTTTCCATACCGGTTGTGTCCAGCCATAATGGATAATTGAGTGGATATAATCTTTCCGTGCTCCTTTAAAATCCTTCCGGATTAATTTATAACGCCCGGAACGGGAATAGCTGATAACCAGGCGATTGCGAAAATGATCATCGATCTCCTTTTTAGTCAGGCCATGAGACTCGAATAATGCCGGAAATCGTTGCATGACCGATTGAATCAGAGCATAATAACTTGTCGTCATCTGACCGGTATATGTTTTTGTAACCTGGTTAGGATATATCCTCCAACTGCCAAGCGGTTGGTCCACATAGGCAAATTTACCCTTCATCAGCAGTTCAAGTGTGGTTGGGATATCCACCAAAGGAAGGTTGAATCCTTGAATAAAACCTCCGATTTCAAGCAATGCCTCACGCCTGACCACGATGGTAAGAGCCGGAATAAGGGTCTGATAAATAAATTTTTTCAGGAAAACACCCGGGGGATCGTTGTAAAAAAGATGCTGATCATCGCTATTTTTGGGAGCCAGAAAATAGTTGTAGGAGAGGTCAATTGACGAAAGGTATGCTTTTCCCCAGGAAAGGAGGCAGTCAGGCTGATGCTCCAGTACATCCACCTGAATTGCCAGTTTTTCGGGTAACCACACATCATCACACTCGAGTATTGCAATATAGGATCCCTGACATTGCAATAGTGCGAAATTGTATGATTCACCTAATCGAAAGATTCCTATATTCTTCTGCGTGAATGGTTTAATGCGCGAATCCTTTTTTGCATATTCAGTAGCAATACCAAAGGTTCTATCAGAACTGCCATCGTCAATAATGATCATCTCCCAATTGGTGTAAGTTTGAGCCAAAACCGACTCAATGCAATCTGCAATAAACTTTTCGTGGTTGTAAGTCGGAGAAATGATGGATACCAGGGGCTGAGGATTATTCATAAATTTCTAAAAAGGAAAAATACTGTTTTCTGACGGTTTAAAAGTAGCCATTTTCTCCTAAAAAGCCTCTGTCTACGGGATAATTAAAATCTCAGCAGGATCCCAATTGCGCGAATATTGGGATTGACCTCAGAAAAATTGTTTAATTTTAGCACGTTATTGTTAGTAACAACTTGAATGGGTGTAAGCAATTTAAAGCGAAAGGCTGTAAACGGATTTTTTTGGAGTATGCTGGAGAGCATTCTGAGTCAGGGACAAGGTATGATTTTTGGTATATTTTTGGCCCGGATGCTTTCTCCGGGGGAATTCGGCCTTGTTGGAATGATCACCATCTTCATTTCCATTGCCCAGGTTTTTGTCGACAGCGGGCTGAGTCAGGCTCTTGTCGGAAAACAGAATTGCACAAAACTAGATTACAGCACTATTTTTTGGGTAAATATAGTTATCGGATTACTCACCTATGTGATTATCTGGTTGTGCGCACCACTGATTGCAGATTTTTATGAAAAGCCTGAGTTGATTCAACTTACTCATTATTCAGCCCTTGCAATTCTTATTGGTTCAGTAACGCTGATTCAGCAAACGATATTGATCAAAGAGATTGATTTTAAGACAATTACTAAAATATCCACTGTTAGCACTTTTATATCAGGCGTAGTATCACTTGCATTGGCCTTTTACGGTTTCGGAGTATGGAGCCTGGTGTGGCGGTCTCTGATCAATCAGGCATTACGTAGCCTTATGATGTGGCAACATAATCACTGGCTTCCGCAATTGGCCTTCAGCAAACGGATTTTTAAGGAGCTTTTTGCTTTTGGCTCAAATATTTTAATGATTTCTATCATCGCAGTTATTTATAAAAGCTTCTACAATTTTATCATTGGAAAAACCTATTCAGATACGGTTTTAGGATATTATACAAATGCAGATCAATATAGTGCGATTCCGTCAAGTAATTTGGCGAATGTCACAAGTAAGGTTAGTTTTCCGGTTTTATCCGAGATGCAAACGGACGATATAAGACTTAAGACGAGTATAAGTAAGCTGATAAAAACCGTAATGTATGTCTCATTTATGGTCATGTTTGGGTTGGCATCCTTAGCACATCCACTTTTTTTGGTCCTTTTTGGTGAAAAATGGGTCCCCTCTGTTCCCATTTTTCAGGCCCTTTGCCTCGCCTATGCTATTACACCCATGCAAGTTATAAATCATAATATCTTTAAGGTGAAAGGTCGTACTGATTTATTCCTCCGAACAGAGATTATGAAATATGTCTCATTTGCGCCTTTACTTGTTTTGGGTGTATTTTATGGACTAACTGTATTAGTCATCGGAATTATTTTGTTCTATTGGATAGGGTTCTTTATCAATGCAATGTATGCAAGGAGGTTAATAAATTATTCATTTTTTGCCCAATGCAGGGATTTTTTCCCTATAATAATCCTGATGGGAATACCGGCCCTGTTTGTTCTTGGTATTGGCATAGTTTATCCTATTCGTGCTTTCCCATTATTGGTTATCGACGCATTCGTATATCTTATAATTACAGTTGGACTCTCCTTTATTTTTAAAATTACAGCCTTATTTGAAATTACAGAGATTCTAAAAAATAAGTTTACATTCAATAATATTGTAAAAACCTTTAAAACCTAAAAAATAGTTCTTGATCAAATACAATCATAACTTTTATCTCATTGATATTGATTAACTAAACTTTATTTCCATAACGCAACTTAAAACTAAACTTATTCCCAATGAATATATTGCGACGGTCATGGCAGCGGATAATCCCATTTAAAGTGTTGGCATTTATACGTTTAATTATGGATTCAAAGAGTCAAAAGTCTCGAAGACTTGCGGTACTGGAGTATTATAATAAGATAGATAGAAACAAAATTGATCCTGAAATTCTGGATGGATTGAAATATTTAAAATCTCATAAATATGTATGGTTTCCTTTCCTTTGGGCTCAAAAGTATGAAAAATTTTTCCCGAAGGTTTTTCGCGATTCAGTTCATCAACGGTTTTTTGTCCTTTTTGAGGGGAAAAGAATGTATTTTCCTCAAAAGTTCACAGAATCTTCTGTAATCTGGGCTGTTAGAAATATTTATACCGAACAGGATACTGAATCTCCTCACAGTTATCTCACAGATGGATTTCAAGTTGATATTAATAGTGTAATTATAGATGCCGGCGTTGCTGAAGGTAATTTTGCGTTGTCCGTTGTTGAAAAAGCAAAACGCCTATATTTGATCGAATGTGAAGCCGAATGGGTAGAAGCTCTGAGGTTGACATTTGCCCCCTGGAAAGAGAAAGTTATTTTTGTAGAGAAGTATTTGTCGGATTCAGAGGGTGAACTGACGGTTTCAATCGATAGTTTGCTAAAACCGGTTGATAATGAAAAGTACTTTATCAAGATGGATATTGAAGGATTTGAGCAAAAGGCACTGGCCGGGATAAAAAATCTGGTTGCATCCGGTAATGCGATTAAAATGGACGTTTGTACGTATCATCAGCCAAATGCATTTATGGAGATCAGCGCGATTTTAGATGATTATGGTTTTAATTGTCAGGTCTCAAAAGGATATGTACTTTTCTTTCAACCCGGTGAAGAGCCCTCCTTTCGTAAGGTCTTGATCCGGGCTGAAAAGGTTTAAACAGTTATGCAGATTCATAAAAGATATCCAATCAACGGAAACCCTAATTTTGAAAAAATGAAAAAATTATTTTGGAATTTCTCCTTCGGATTACTTCTTCTCCTTCTCTTAAATCAGTGCACTTTCAACCGTGAAAGTGCCAGAATTATTAAAAACTTTGGAAAAGACTGGAAGTTCCGGCTTGGAAATGCAGAAGGTGCTGAGGATCTTGCGTTTGATGATTCTGCCTGGCGAACACTCAATGTACCGCATGACTGGAGTATTGAAGGTGAATTTAGTGAAAAAAATCCGGCAACACCGGGTGGAGGCGCACTGCCCGGAGGGATAGGCTGGTACAGGAAGTCCTTTAAGATCTCTTCCGATAATTTGAAAGGGTCTGTGTTCATTGATTTTGATGGTGTTTACCAAAAAAGTGAAGTATGGATCAATGGACATTCGGTCGGGAAAAGATTTTATGGTTATAGTTCCTTCAGATACGAAATTACACCATTTCTGGTGTCAGGGAATAAAGTGAACGTAATCGCAGTAAAGGTTGATAACTCATCCCAGCCAAATTCCCGGTGGTATTCAGGATCAGGAATATTTAGAAATGTGTGGCTGGTCACTACCGGTAATACACATATTGATCATTGGGGGACTTCAATAACGACTCCTGAAATTACAGATAATCAGGCAAAAGTGAAGATTGTCACCCGGATAAAGAACAATCTGAAGGGTGATCAAAAGCTGAGGCTGAAAACCGTAATTCTTGATCCTTCCGGGAATGAGATAGCTACCGGTAATATCGAAAGTAACGGAGTCAAGGACTCAATATTCAATGCCTCGTTTGATTTTATCCTTAAAAATCCGGTACTATGGAACCTTGATCTCCCTAAATTGTATCGTGCAGTATCACAGGTTTTTGTTGACGGAGATCTGGTTGATAATTATACCGAACAGTTTGGTCTCCGAAACGTTGAGTTTACAGCTGACAATGGATTTTTTCTTAATGGCAAGAATCTGAAAATTAATGGAGTATGTGATCATCATGATTTGGGTTGCTTAGGCTCGGCGATTAATAAACGGGCGCTTGAGCGTCAGCTTGAAATTCTGAGGGGGATGGGCTGTAATGCGATCCGGACTTCACATAATCCCCCTGCCCCCGAATTGCTCGATCTCGCTGATCAAATGGGTTTTCTCATCCTGGATGAAGCTTTTGACATGTGGAAAAAACCGAAAAATAAGTTTGATTACAGCACAGTTTGGGATTCGATGCACAAAAAAGATCTTCAGGACTTAATTCAGCGTGACCGCAACCATCCAAGTGTGATTGCATGGAGTATTGGGAATGAAATTCCTGAACAGGGTGACAGTACAGGGATAACGATCGCTAAAGAACTTGCTGGGTATATTCGCGCAATTGATCCAACCCGTCCAATTACCTCCGCCTGCAATGAACCAGGGCCAGGTAATTTCATCATTCGTTCAGGAGCCCTTGATTTGGTTGGTTATAACTATCACCAGAATGATTTCAAGGATTTCCCGGGAGCCTTCTCTGGTAAGAAATTCCTTGGGACCGAAACAGTATCCGCACTGATGACACGAGGTGTATACGATATGCCTTCAGATTCTATCAGGCGTTGGCCAACACGCTGGGATATCCCCTTTACTGCCGGGAATAAAGACTTTACCTGCTCTTCCTATGACAATGTTTCAGCACCATGGGGTTCAACCCATGAAGAAACATGGAAGGTAATAAAGAAATACAATTTTCTGTCGGGACAGTTCATTTGGACAGGATTTGATTACCTGGGCGAACCTACTCCTTATACCTGGCCGGCACGGAGTTCCTATTTTGGAATTATTGATCTGGCCGGATTCCCTAAGGATGTATATTACATGTATCAAAGTGAATGGACAAAGAAAGATGTCTTGCATATCTTCCCACACTGGAACTGGACAAAGGGCCAAACTGTTGATATTTGGGCATACTCCAACGCTGAGGAGGTTGAGTTATATCTGAATGACAAGTCTTTGGGAATTAAGAAGAAGAAGGGAGACGATTTGCACCTGATGTGGCGGGTCCCTTTTACTCCAGGGACATTAAGAGCGGTTTCACGAACCGGAGGAAAGCAAATACTGGTTCAGGAAGTGAAGACGGCCGGAGCGCCTGCACGTTTAGTGGTGACACCCGATCGGTCAGAAATAAAAGCTGACGGGAATGACCTCTCTTTTGTGACAGTTGAAGTGGTTGATTCAAATGGCATTATTGTTCCATATGCTGACAACCTGGTAAAATTTCAGGTAGAAGGTTCAGGAAAGGTTGTTGGCGTTGATAATGGAAACCCTGTCAGTCATGAGTCTTTTAAAGCTTCAGAGCGCAAGGCTTTCCATGGGAAATGCCTGTTGGTTATTCAATCCGGGGACCAACCTGGAATTGTCAAAGTAACTGCCAGTATAGCTGGCTCACCAAAAAATACTGTTGAAATACGAACAAATTAATTCTTGAAATTAAAATGAATTTAAGGTCTTATTATTAATTTACTCAACAATATTATTTTTTAATTAATAAATTGTAGTTTGGAATGAATTTATCCATATGTTATTGTATTTAATAGTATATTTGATAAATATTAAATTTACCAATCCATTTTTTAAATTATAATTATTTTATCGATTATTATGAAACTGTTGGCAGTGAATAATTGGAAAGTAATTGAAACACATGTAAATTATGAACATAATACTGAAAAATTCAGTTAACCCAATCTTTTGGATCGGTATGATTTTGATCTTTAATGTCAGCTGCAGTAAAAAAAATGATCTTATAACCAGGATAACCGATCAAGACGGTAATGTTTATAATACAGTAACAATTGGTACACAGGTATGGATGGCAGAAAACCTTAAAGTGACAAAATATAACGACGGTACACCTATTCCGCTTGTTACAGACAATGGAGACTGGGCATATTTAACAACTCCTGGTTACTGTTGGTATAACGATTCTATTTCTTACAAAAACAATTATGGTGCTATGTATAACTGGTATACAGTTAATAGTGGTAAATTGTGCCCTATAGGTTGGCATATTCCTTCACAAGTAGAATGGACTATTTTAACAGATTTTCTTGGTGGTTTAACTATTGCAGGAGGGAAATTAAAAGAATCGGGTAATTTGCATTGGAATCTACCCAATACCGATGCAACTAATATCAGTAAATTTACTGGTTTACCAGGTGGATATCGAAATTATAACGGCGGAGCATTTTTAAGTCTTAATCTTGGAGGTACTTGGTGGAGTTCCACACCAGATATAAGCTCTTCCTCATGGTCAATTGCTGTTGTTTATGATTCAAGTCAGGCATTATTAATTTCTAATAATAATAATTACGGAATTTCCGTAAGGTGTATCAAAGATTAATGAGGTTTTACCGGGAAGCAGTTATTAAACTATCGGCTTTACTTGTAAAAAAGAAGCCTTGACCACTATAAACCGGGCCTAATTTATGGTTAATCATAAATAGTTGATATCACTCTTTTTGGAGATAAAAACATGCCGCATCGCCGTCATTTATATGGTTCAGCCTTTTTGCTTCATTCAACCAATTCTTGACTTGCTTTTTTGAAAATTTGTCTTTTTCATCAAATCCAAGGCCTCTGAGGTACCTCTCGCTTCCAGCAAACTGGAAATCTGTAGAATCATAATCAACATGTTTTAATTTAAGACTGCATTCATTGGCAAGAATAGTCATGCTTTTAACCGTGTGCAGGAAAAAATGGCGGGGAGCATCCAATTGCACCCAATGGGTATGGTATTTTCTCCATGCAAAAGAATTGCCTACAGGAACCCGGATGACTATATGGCCACCGGAATTAATTAAATTATGCAATTGCATAAGTATTTCCTTCGGCGCTTCCATGTGTTCGAAGGAGTGATGCAGGACGATAATGTCATACTTTTCTGTGACATCAAAAATATCCCTTTTATATATTCTTACTCCATTTTCATAAAAGATATCCTCTTTTATATATGGATCAATGCCTGTAAGATTCCGATAACCACTTCTATGCAGTGAGAGCAATTTTCTTCCTGTTCCGCAACCAATATCTAGAATTTTGGAATTGAAATTTGCCATTTTAGGTTTTATCCATAAAAATGGATTTTCAAAATAAGTAGATAATAAAGCACCTAGAACGTTAAAATTTCCAGAATAGTATGAAGCGAGACTTTTTTTTAGAAGAAAACTTAACCCGGTTAATTTTTTCTCGAATAAAGGTGGTTGATAAGAGTAATAATCATTGGAATAATAACGGTTAATATCCTTTGGTATTTCGATAATCTGTATACATTTACAATCGGCACATTCAAAATATTCAAACGAATCATTTAACCCCAGCATACGTTCCTTTGCTGTAAAATATTGATTGTGATATTGATTATGACATATTTTGCAACTTAGTACAGTTTCCATTTTTGTCACTGTTAGTTTAATAATTTAATATTTGCTGTAAAAATCCCTATTTTCCGGAAATTCTAAGATTATATTTCAATTTCGGCTTTGTTTCTCTTTTATCTCACTTTAGGTTTATTGCAAAAATAAGTAAATATGTTCAAATTATGGATACCTGAACTTAATAGGGTCACCTCGACTTTCAAAAATTAAGTACTTTTGTAATTAAACTGTAAAAGATACTGTCATGATGAAGTTTTCGTGGAAAAAGAGTTTACCTCATATTACCGCAATAATTCTATTCCTTTTATTGCCAATCCTCTATTTCTCACCTGTTTTAGAGAATAAACAGTTGAGTCAGCACGATTCACAGACCTATATCGGGATGTCAAAGGAGATCGTTGACTATAATAAGAAAAGCGACGACCTGGCTTTGTGGTCCAATTCCATGTTCGGAGGAATGCCTTCGTATCTTATAGGTCTTCCCACCACAACAGTGATTACTTCGGTCTTTACCTTTACAAATCTATATGGCTGGCGACCTGTTAATTTTGTATTTCTCTATCTGATTGGTTTTTATATCGCTTTATTACTCTTTGGCGTAAGTCCCTGGCTGGCTATTGTGGGGGCTCTTTCCTTTGGATTTGGTTCTTATAATTTTATCATAATCGCAGCCGGTCATGCCTCTAAGGCCATTGCAATTGGTTACATGGCCCCGGTTATCGCCGGATTTTATTATGCTTTAAAAAAGGAAAAATGGATTGGCAGTGCAATTTTTTCCATCTTTCTGGCCTTGGAAATTTATACGAATCATCCACAGATTACCTATTACACCTTCCTGATTTTAATGATTATGGGGGTGACAGAGCTGATTACAATAATTAAGGGGAAAGAGGATATCCGGGTTTTACTCATAAAACTTGCAATCATTTTTGCTT
>Ga0316224_1000255_pt1 | contig 82016 bp, 72 predicted proteins | sample TBH18013metaG_FD_206254 | JGI IMG/M metagenome (GOLD analysis project Ga0316224, IMG submission 206254) | Freshwater microbial communities from Trout Bog Lake, Wisconsin, USA - TBH18013 | ecosystem: Environmental > Aquatic > Freshwater > Lake > Hypolimnion/Profundal zone | place: USA: Wisconsin... | reverse complement strand
GGGCGTACCCAAGCATTGCGTTTCAACTCACGACTCAACGTCCCAGCAGAGCGGCCCAGCTCACGAGCAATTTGCCCTGGCTTGAACCCCATTGATAGCGGTGTCTGAATCATTGTTCTCTCTTCGATACTCAACTGCTTGTAAATTTTTCCCATGCAACATTCTCCTCTAAAAATGTTGCACTTGGTTTTTGAGCGCACCCTGCCATTCGAGGTAAATACTTGATCTCAATTCCATAATCGCGGATACTTGAAAAAATTCCATTTGAATTATTTAGCCTGCGAAATTTCGCCTACCTTCAGGAATCCAGACCGCCATGAATGAATCCTTGTACGATATACCACTTAAAAATCTGGATGGTCAGCTCATCAATCTGGGTGAATTCAAAAAGCAGGTATTGTTGATCGTCAATGTGGCATCCCGCTGCGGACTCACAAGCCAGTATGCCGGTCTTGAAAAACTGTTTGAAACCTATCATGAGCGCGGCCTGCAGGTTTTGGGCTTTCCCTGTAACGACTTTGCTGCGCAGGAACCCGGCAGTGCCGACGATATTAAGCATTTCTGTACCCTGAACTATGGTGTCCAGTTCCCGATGTTTGACAAGATCAACATCAACAGCGAACCCCGGCACCCGCTGTATGTGCGGTTGACCAAGGTGCTGCCCAAGGCGGTAAACTCCGGCAAAAGCGAGTTGCACGATAGCCTGGCTCAGCATGGGCTTTTACCCAAACAGCCTGCCGATGTGATGTGGAATTTCGAGAAATTTCTGGTTGGCCGTGACGGGCAGGTCCTGAGCCGATTCGCGCCGGATATATCGCCGGACGATCCGATGCTGATTGCCGCCATTGAAGCGGCATTGAGCTGACGCAAATTTCATATTAAATCCTGACAACTAACGACAATTATGTTCATAGCTAATACCGGTATGTGCGAGCCTGGCGATTCGGCAGAATTAGCCATGCTCGATATCTACCTGCCCATGATGAAATCGGCGGCCATCATCTCAGCCGGGCGACTGGGACTGTTCGAGGCGCTCGCCCGTGGACCCCTTACGCTTGCCCTGCTGGCCGATAAAATTAATTCAAGTATTCAGGGTACAGTTACCCTGGTTGACTTTTTGGTGGCAATGGGCTATCTGGAGAAGCAGGGCGAGCTCTTTAGCAATGCGGCAAGTACACAACGCTGGTTCACCAGTGCGGGCCAGGTCGATTACACGCCAGGCTTGTTGTGGACGCAAGAGGCCTGGTTTATGATGGGAACGCTGACCGATGCGGTGCGAAGTGGCACACCAGAGAAAACACTTTGGGACGCGATGGTGGAAAAGCCCCGACTCGGTCACCTGTTTGCTTCTTATATGGGCGCATTTGCGCTGGATCTGGGCCCTGATCTCTTAAGGCATGTACCGGTTGCAGCCGGGCATTATCGCTTGCTTGATCTGGGAGGCTCGCATGGCTTGCACTCGATCCGTTTTTGCCAGCATTATCCGCAACTTAGCGCGGTCATTGTCGATCTGCCAAGTGCCTTGATGGACACCGCGTCGACCATCGCGCAAAAACAATTGTCAGAGCGTATTCGCATCAGCCCGGGCAATCTGCTGGATCACGACTGGGGCAGCGGACTTGATCTGGTGTTTTACTTTTCAGTCGCTCACAATCATACCGCTGAGGAAAATCGCCTGGTCATCCGGCGTATCGGTGCATCGCTCAACCCGGGGGGCTTGCTGGTGATTCATGAATACCTTGCGGAGACCGAGCTCAGTCAATTTCACGCCGCGTTTCGCCTGACACTGCTGCTTGAGACCGGGACGCAAATATATCGTCATGAAGATTATTCCAACTGGCTGACAGCCGCCGGATTTAGCTCCGTTTCGCGCATCGACCTGGAACCGCGAGAAAAAGGCTCGCTGATACTGGCGCGGCGTTAGATTCAAGCCCGGGCACGCCTCATAAAAGCGCCGGGCCTGCTGTGGTTTAGCCGTTGTTTTTGCCCAAAGCCGGATAGTCTGTATAGCCTGATTTTGGATCAGGCAGGCCATAACCATAGAAAGTATCCGGATCGAAGGGATTAAGCGGCGCATTTGCTTGCAGACGCGCGGGCAAATCGGGGTTTGAAATGAACAGCTTGCCGAAAGAGACGGCATCCGCTTCCCCAGTTGCAACAAGCTGACGTGCGGTATCGGGATCGAATGCTTCATTCGCAATCAGCATGCCGCCGAAACGACGTTTCAGTTCCGGGCTGATGCTGTCTGCCGCCAATGATTCACGGGTAAAGATAAAAGCGATGCCGCGCTGTCCCAGTTGCTCTGCCACATAACCAAAGGTGCTGACGGGATCGGAATCCCCCATGCTATGGGAATCTCCTCTGGGGGCAAGGTGCATCCCGACACGGCCTGCTCCCCAGACCGAAATCACCGCGTCAGTTACTTCCAGCATTAACCGTGCGCGATTTTCAATCGGGCCACCATAAATATCAGTGCGTTTGTTGCTGCCGTCCTGCAAGAACTGATCCAGCAGGTAGCCATTGGCGCCATGCACTTCGACGCCGTCGAAACCGGATCGTTTTGCATTTACCGCCGCTTTCCGGTAATCCTCGATAATTCCCGGAATCTCGGCAATATCGAGTGCGCGCGGCGTCACATATTCGAGTTGTGGCCGCAGCAAACGGACATGCCCCAAGGGGGCGATGGCGCTGGGCGCAACGGGCAGTTCGCCGTTCAGGTAATTCGGATGGGATACGCGGCCCACATGCCATAACTGCAGAACGATGCGCCCCCCTGCTGCATGTACGGCATCCGTTATTTTTATCCAACCTGAGACTTGCTCCTCCGACCAGATTCCCGGGGTGTCAGGATAGCCGATACCCTGAGCAGAAATGCAAGTCGCCTCGCTGATGATCAGCCCTGCGCCGGCACGCTGGGCATAGTATTCCGCCATCAAGGCATTGGGTACGCGGCCTGCACTGGCACGGCAACGTGTCAATGGTGCCATGACGATACGGTTAGCAAGCGCAAGCTCGCCCATGCGGACGGGTTCAAATAGATTTTGCAAATGAGTCTCCTTAGCTGGTTAATACGGCTCTCAAATGCTGCTCATATCAATGACGAAACGATATTTCACGTCACTCTTGAGCATGCGTTCATAAGCTGTATTGATGTAATCCATATTAATCAGTTCGATGTCAGAAACGATTGAGTGCAGGGCACAGAAATCGAGCATTTCTTGCGTTTCGCGTATGCCGCCAATCAGCGAGCCTGCCAGTTGACGGCGCTTGAAGATGAGGTTGAAAACGGCAGGAGAGGGATGCGGTTCCGCCGGGGCGCCGACCAGGGTCATCGTGCCGTCAAGTCTGAGCAGTTGCAAATAGGCATCCAGATTGTGCGGGGCAGCGACCGTATTCAGGATAAAGTCAAACTGGTTGGCATAGCTTGCCATTTGTTTTGCATCGGTGGAAATGCATACTTCGTCGGCACCCAGTCGCAGGCCGTCTTCAGCCTTGCCCGGTGACGTGGTAAACAGCACCACGTGTGCACCCATCGCGTGGGCGATTTTCACGCCCATATGACCTAAGCCACCCAGCCCGACTATCCCCACCTTTTTGCCCGGACCCGCTCCCCAGTGACGCAGCGGCGAATAGGTGGTGATACCGGCGCACAGTAGCGGAGCTACGCTCGCCAGATCCTTTTCATCGTGACTGATGTTCAGAACAAAGGATTCTTTGACAACAATGCTCTGGGAATAGCCGCCAAAAGTATTTTCGCCGCCGAAGACGGGGCCGTTGTAAGTCCCGGTGAACCCCTGCTCGCAGTATTGTTCTTCACCTTCATGACAAGGGTGGCAATGTCCGCAGCTATCGACCATACAACCTACGCCAGCCAGATCCCCCGGCTTGAAACCCTGCACCTTGTCGCCCACAGCGACAATACGGCCAACGATTTCGTGTCCCGGTACGGAAGGATAGATCGTGCCCTTCCATTCGTTGCGAGCCGTATGCAAGTCGGAATGGCAGACGCCGCAATATAAAATCTCGATCTGCACTTCTTCAGGGCCGGGGGGGCGGCGTTCAATTTCAAAAGGAGCCAGGGGGCTGGTCGGACTCAGTGCTGCATAAGCTTTAATCATGTTGTTTCTCCAGGTTAATAATAATTTCACGACAGTCATCTGTCCGGATAACTGTTTTTAATGCAATCAGGTCAGCAGACTTAAAATTTGATCAACGATGGCCTGTGTCCGCTCAGCGGTCGGGCCGGTTGCACCAAGCACGCGCAAACCCCAGATGTTGGTCATCAGACATGCGGCGAGTGCCCCGGGATTTTTTTCAGCAGACAGTTCCCCGCTGGCCTGTGCGGCCTCAAGAGACTGGCGGAACAGCGCCTCGATGGTATTCAGATGATGGTTTACCCGCTTTTGCACCGTTTCGTTTTGGCGGGCGAGTTCCAGTACCGTATTCACCAGTAAACAGCTGAGCTTAGCATTTTCTCCGGCAGAATCTGTCGCCAGTTGCCGGAAAAGTTTGCGTATCCCTTCAAGCGGGGTTGTTGACTGTGCAAGGGTTTGTTCAATTTTTGCCGCACGGTGCGCGCCATAGTGATCGAGCGTTGCGAGAAAAAGCCCCTGTTTGGAATCAAAGGCGGCGTAGATGCTGCCGGGCCCAAGCTCGGTAACTTCGACCAGATTAGCCATGCTGGTTGCGTTATAACCGCCCGCCCAGAATGCCTGCATGGCTTTTTCCAGCACCTGTCCACGCTCGAATTCGATGTTTCTCGCCATAGTCTCATCCTCAAAATAGGCGGTCAGTTTATCATTGTTGAGCGGATGTTCAACAATTTCTTGACCGGATGAAAGAATCCGATAATAATAACCCGACTTTATACTCAACTACATAACGAATTTCAGATTAATAAACCTTTTGGCAGTTTAGCAATTTAATCACGGAAGGTGTGCTACAGATGTATAAACTGCAGGATAGAACCAGGATATTATTCGCCGGCGTTTTCAGCCTGATTCTGGCGCTCGGTATTGCAAGATTTTCCTATACGCCGTTGTTGCCTTTGATGCAGCATCAGGCGGGACTGGGCGTCGCCGCAGCGGGCTGGCTGGCGGCGATCAATTATGCCGGTTATTTGAGCGGGGCACTCATTGCCACGCTGATCAGTGACATCGTGCTCAAAGACCGCCTCTACCGCATCGGCATGATACTGGCGATTGTCAGCACTGCAATGATGGGCTTGAGCAGCGATTTTACCGTATGGGCATTGTCCCGTTATATCGCAGGAATGAGCAGTGCCGCAGGCCTGCTGCTGGGTAGCGGACTCATACTTAACTGGCTGATACGTCATAATCACCACAGCGAGTTAGGCATACATTTCTCAGGCATCGGTTTAGGCATTGCCTTTTCGGCAGGAGCGGTGTCCCTGATGACGCACTGGCTTAACTGGAGCGAGCAGTGGTTGATGCTCACGCTGCTAGGCTGTTTGCTGCTGATTCCTGCATTGCGCTGGATGCCCTCGCCTGACCGGAGCATGATGACCCGAAGCGGACAAAAGATGGAAGATGCGCCGCCCGGCACCTTATTCATGCGCCTGTTTATGCTGGCTTATTTCTGCGCAGGCATAGGTTATGTGGTCAGTGCGACCTTTATCGTCGCCATTATTGACCATATGCCGGGACTTTCCGGAAACGGGGCCTTAATCTTTTTAGTCATAGGCATGGCGGCGGCACCTTCCTGTATTGCCTGGGATTTGATTGCCCGCCGGACAGGCAAGCTGAATGCGCTGATACTCGCCTCCGTCTTTCAGATTGTAGGCATCATGCTGCCAGTCTGGTCCGGCAGTTTGATTGCGGCGTTTGCCGGGGCAATACTCTTTGGTGGCACGGTCATGGGGCTGGTGAGTCTGGTGCTGACCATGGCAGGCCGCTACTACCCGACTCGCCCCGCCAAGATGATGGGCAAGATGACACTCTCCTACGGCGCTGCCCAGATACTGGCACCCATTGTCACAGGTTCACTTGCCCTTCGTTCAGGTAACTATGAAACAGGATTGTATCTGGCAGGCGGCGCAATGGTTATCGGTACTTTCATTTTGCTGGTGCTAAGAGGCGTCGAAAAGCGTGAAGCCAGCCAGCTCGCTCAATCGCGCCGGCGACCGGTAAATCCTGTGCCGCTGGCGAACGGCTGACAGGTTATTTGAACACGATCGTTTTATTGCCGCACACCAGTACCCGGTCTTCAACGTGATAACGCAGACCGCGCGATAACACTGTCTTTTCGATGTCGCGGCCGTAGCGCACCAGATCATCCACCGTGTCACCGTGATCAATACGCATGGTATCCTGTTCGATGATCGGACCGGCATCCAGCTCGTCGGTAACGTAATGACAGGTCGCGCCTATCAGTTTCACGCCGCGCAGATGAGCCTGATGGTAGGGCTTTGCGCCGATGAAGGAGGGCAGGAAGCTGTGGTGTATGTTGATGATGCGTCCCGAAAAACGCTGGCAAAGGAAGGGCGGTACAATCTGCATGAAACGCGCCAGTACCATGGTATCGCCCTGATATTCATCGAACAGTGCGGCAATTTGCTCAAAGGCAGCCGTTTTGTCTATCGTCATATCGATATGGATGAACGGAATGCCGTGCCATTCGACAAAGCTTCTCAAATCTTCATGGTTGGAGATCACGCAGGGAATGTCGACATTTAATTCCTTGGTGCGCCAGCGGTGCAGCAGATCGTCCAGGCAATGATCCTGTTTGCTTACCAGAATTACCAGGCGTTTGTTGCGGGCGGAATCGGTCAATTGCCAGCTCATCGCGAAGTCGACTGCCAAGGGTGCGAAGCGGCGGCTAAATTCATCTGCCTCGAAGGGGAGCGAATCGGCACGTATCTCCTGGCGCATGAAGAAGCGCTGCGCCGCCACATCGGTGTGGTAGCTGGCTTCGACGATGAAGCCGTCATATTGTGCGATGAATCCGGTCACAGCGGCGATAATCCCCGCGCGATCGGGGCAGGTAATGGTCAGGGTATAGTGGCTGGTCATGTTATGCTTTCAATCAGGATTCAGGATGATTTCCGGAGTAGATCAACGCGTATCGGTGTTTTAAAATGCGCACCTTCCGGCGTCATGTGTTTGTTAAAGGCTGCTCTGACCTCATCCAGCAAAGCTGAGGATAAGCGATGATTCGTATGCGTGACCTGGATGACCTGTTTTTCCAGCTGATCAAAATTTTCAAAGTGGCTGGGCTGTGAAAAGAATGTCTGTGAAATGAGCGTGAACTGACCGGATGCGACAGCCCGTTTTATCGCAGCAAACGCCTTTTCACGAACTATTTGTTCGTCATGAAACAGCCTTAAAATTTCATTGAATTCACCGGCAAATACCGGTTCGGAAATATAAGCCATACCGCCTGGTTTTAAAACCCGGTGTATTTCCGAGAAGCCACTCTCCATCTGTTCCGCTGGCACATGATGCAGTGATTTAAACATCAACACCAGATCGAAGCTATCGTTGGCGGCAGGAATTCTTTCAGCAGCGCCGTGTTCGAAACGGATATTTTCGCTATGAACAGCGGTTTTATTCAGCGCCAGTTGCGCTTCATCAACTTCAAGCGCGAGTATTGCGGCGGCTTCTTGTGCGATGAAACGAGTCTTTTCCGCCTTTCCGCAGCCCAGTTCCAGTACCTCAGCACCGTCCAGTTTCAGTAGTCTGGCTATCACATCCGTTTCGTTTTCAATGGAACTCACGGCGGGATTTGAAATATGCATGGCCTATCCTTATGCCGCCACGTTGAAGCGCTGTTGCAGATAGCTGATGATTGCGCGGGATTCATAAAGCCACTCAACCTTGCCATTCGCATCGGTTATCCGCAAACAGGGTGCCTGAATTTTTCCGCCGCCTTGCTCTAAGTGGGCACGATGTACAGGATCATGCTGCGCATCAAGCATCGCGACAGGCAAAGACAGTCTTGCCATTTCGTGGCGCACCTTGATGCAAAACGGGCAGGTTTTAAAGTGGTAGAGTTTCAACTGCGCACATTGCTGATCCGTTGCCGGTTGATCGGCACGGATGATGCCTTTAGGCGTCGCGAGCTTCGCCCATAACAGCATAAAAGGCGTTAAGAACAGGCGCAGCGTACGGAAAAATATTTTTATCATGGTTCATATCCTTGAGTTTGATTATTGGTCTTGAATCTGATTCATTTGTTTCATGGTAATTGAAGGGCATTGACAACGCTACCCCATAACGTGGACATAATGTCTGATGCCTGAGTTTCATCGCCGCTGGTATAAAATAGTTCGTCATTGGTCGCCGGGCTAAAGCCCGACCTACAAATGTCGAGCTGTAGGTCGGATTTTAATCCGACCTCATCTAAAAGTCGCCGCTGCAACTGGCGTGCTACCGCTTCACCTGTATCTACAATTGTAACCCCGGTTCCCACGATGTCGCGGATTAGCGAGGCGAGAAAAGGATAATGGGTGCAGCCCAGAATCAGCGTATCGGCACCACGGGAGAGCAAAGGTGCCGTGTAACGTTCAATCAAATCACGTGTCCTGATACCGTGCAGATCACCCGCCTCTACTTGTTCGACCAAGCCGGGGCAGCCCTGCGTGACAATATCGACATCGCCCGCATAGCGTTCAAGCAGCGCTGCAAAACGCGCACTCTCCAGCGTGCCTATGGTTGCCAATACACCGACAACGCCGCTTTTCGTCGCGAGTACGGCGGGTTTGACGGCAGGTTCCATACCGATAACGGGACAACTGAAGTGCTGACGTAAACTTGTCGCTGCAGCAGCGGTTGCGGTATTGCAGGCGATAACAATGGCGTCCGCGCCTTGTTCAATCAAAAATCGGGTGAGGGTGATGGCACGTTGCTCGATATAGTGAGCCGACTTGTCACCATAGGGTACATGGGCGGAGTCAGCCAGGTAGATCAGGCGTGCATCAGGCAGGCTGCGACGGATATGCTGCAAAACCGACAGTCCGCCGACACCTGAGTCAAAAACGCCGATTATAGTCATAAGCTGGCTTTAACTAAAAAAACATCTCACGCGGAGGCGCGGAGAACGCGGAGGAGTTCAAAACCATATCAAAAACCAAATTATTTTCAATCAGGGTTTGCAATCTGGTTTTGGGTTCTTTTTTAGTATCGAGCTTTTCTTCGCGCCTCCGCGTGAGGAAAAGTCCCAGAATTAATTCGCCATACCTTGATCGCGCAAATATTCTTCATAGGTGCCGTGATAGTCGGTGACGCCCTTGGCAGAAATTTCGATGATGCGTGTGGCAACGGAGGAGACAAATTCGCGGTCATGACTGACGAACACCACGGTTCCCTTGTATTCAAGCAGCGCCGTGTTGAGGGACTCGATGGATTCCATGTCCATGTGGTTGGTCGGTTCATCCATCAGCAGCACGTTGTTGCGTTGCAGCATCAGCTTGCCGAACAGCAGGCGACCCTTTTCACCGCCGGACAGTACGCTGACCGGTTTGTGGGCGTCGTCACCCGAGAATAACAACCGGCCCAGAGTGGCGCGCACTGTCTGGTCGTCGTCATTCGGACCCCGCCAGTAGGTCATCCAGTCCGTCATGATTCTGTCTTGCGCAAACTCGGACGTGCTGTCCTGCGCGTAGTAGCCGACTTTGGCCTTGTCAGTCCATTTGATGATTCCGTAATCCTGCGTCAGATCGCCTACCAGACAGCGCAGCAGTGTGGTTTTGCCGATGCCGTTCGGGCCGATGATGGCAACCTTGTCGCCCGCATCAATGCGGAAATTGACATTGGCAAGCAGGGGTTTATCGAAACTCTTGGTCAGATTTTCAACTTCCACTGCGGTGCGATGCAGCTTCTCACGCTCGTCGAATTCGAAACGAATGAACGGATACTGACGACTGGAAGGTTTGATGTCTTCGATCTTGATCTTGTCAATCTGGCGCGCACGGGAGGTAGCCTGCTTGGCCTTGGAAGCATTGGCCGAGAAACGCGCCACGAACGCTTTGAGTTCGGCGACTTTCTCCTTGGCCTTGGTATTGTCCGCCGATTGCTGTTCACGCGCCTGAGTGGCGGCCATCATGTAATCGTCGTAAGTGCCGGGATAGGTGGTGATCTTGCCGTAGTCCAGATCGGACATGTGGGTGCACACGCTGTTCAAAAAATGCCGGTCATGCGAAATGATGACCATGGTGCAGGTGCGCGCATTGAGAATATTTTCCAGCCAGCGTATGGTATTGATATCCAGATTATTGGTTGGTTCATCGAGCAGCAGGATGTCCGGATTGGAGAACAAGGCCTGAGCCAGCAGCACACGCAGCTTGAAGCCGGGTGCGACTGCGCTCATCGGTCCTTGATGCAATTCGATGGCGATACCCAACCCTAACAATAATTCACCGGCACGCGCTTCCGCCGTGTAACCGTCGTATTCGGCAAATATGGCTTCAAGATCAGCAGCATGCATGTAATCTTCTTCGGAGGCATCCGGATTGGCATAGATCGCATCGCGTTCGAACATCACCTGCCACATCTCGTCATGCCCCATTAGCACCACATCCAGCACGCGATTGTCTTCATAGGCGAACTGGTCCTGGCGCAATTTGCCCAGACGTTCAGATTTATCGAGCATCACTTCGCCTGAGGTCTGCTCAAGATCGCGACCCAGAATTTTCATAAAAGTGGATTTGCCGCAGCCGTTTGCGCCGATCAGTCCGTAGCGGTTGCCGTCGCCAAATTTGACAGAGACATTCTCGAACAAGGGCTTGGCCCCGAATTGCATGGTGATATTTGCTGTGGAAAGCATGAAAAACTCGATCTTGAAAAATTCCGGAAGTTGATTTTACCACTGTGTTGTTAAAGTGCCGGTACAAAATATATTAAAGAGCTGATTCTCCTGTTATGAGCGATATTTAGCCGCAAACCTATTTCGTAATCAGGGTGGAATGTAACGCATGCGACGCCTGATTGATGAGTGGCAAGATTTGAATATGTGTATATAATCCTTTCCCTTGAAGTGTCTGCCTAATTTACTGTCAGACTTTTCCGGACGCGCCTCTTGCTTGTGTGAAAACTGATTTTTACTCGGAGAAGAAATGAAAAAAACGCTTATTGCCTCACTGCTTTTAGGTATGTTTGCTGTTCCAGCCATGGCTGCAGACGCGATCAAGATCGCGATTACCGGTCCGTTCAGCGGTGGTTCTGCACCTATGGGAACTTCCATGAGAGATGGTGCCAAACTTGCTGTCGCTGAAATCAATGCGGCGGGCGGTATTAACGTCGCAGGCAAGAAAAAGATGATTGAAATCATCGAACGTGATGATGAAGGCAAAAACGAGCGCGGTGCACTGATAGGACAGGAACTCGCCTCGATGAGTGACTTGTCCGGCGTGATAGGTTCGGTGAATACTGGCGTGGTCGTTGCCGGTGACAAGCATTTGCAGGAAAAAGGTATTACCAAGATCATTACGCCTGCGGCAGGCTCAGCTTCCATGAACCAATGGAGCAAGGCCGGCGTTAAGGATTTGTCGATTTTCCGTTTTGCCGCAGATGACGCAATTCAATCTGCGATGGTGGTCGAAGATGCCATTAGCCACAAATTTACCAAAGCGGCGATCTTATACGATAGCACCAACTACGGTGTATCCGGGCATGACGATCTGGTTGATCAGATCAAAAAGCAGGGAAATAAACTCGCTGTGGTCGCCTCAGAAAAGTTCAATATCGGCGACAAGGACATGACCGCGCAGTTGTTGAGTGCGAAAGCGGGCGGCGCACAGGTCATCCTGATCTGGGGTATCGGTCCGGAAATGGCCGCTGTGTCCAACGGTATGGCGAAGTTGGGTATGAAGATGCCGCTGATCGGCGGCTGGACGCTTTCCATGTCAAACTATATTGACAATGCAGGTAAGAATGGTAATGGCACGTTGATGCCACAAACCTTTATCGAAGAAGCAACAACACCCCACGTCAAGAGTTTCATCGAAGGCTACCACAAAGCTTATAACGTGACGCGTATTCCTTCTCCGGTTTCCGCCGCACAAGGGTACGATGCTATATATATTTTTGCGGCAGCGGTCAAGCAGGCAGGGAGTGATGACACTCACAAAATCAAGCTCGCACTTGAAGATTTGCGTGAACCGGTGAAAGGCGTGATCAGCACTTGGAAGCATCCATTTTCCAAGTGGGATCCGGCTAATGAACTGACCCATGAAGCTTTCAGGCGTGCTGATGTCGTGATGGGAAAAATTCAGGATGGACATGTGGTGTTCGCTGAGCAAGCCGATCGCCAGCGCCTGATTAAGAGCGATTCTAAATAACTGTGAAACAACCGCAAAGAGGCGATCCCTCTTTGCGTATCACCGGAAGCACCAGGTAATGGTATGAATTCGATTATTATTGTCCAGATGGCCGTAAGCGGCGCGCTGATGGGACTAGTTTACGCGCTGATTGCTTATGGCTTTCAGCTCACCTACGCCACTAGCAAAAGCATCAACTTTGGGCAGGGTGAGCTGGTTATGCTGTCAGCTTTTTTTAGCCTGACTTTGCTGGATGCAGGGTTGCCTTACTGGCTCATGGTGCCAGGTGGGTTGCTTTTTGGCGCAATGATGGGGCTGGTGGTTGAACGTGCCTGTGTACGGTTATCACTGGAGCAGAAAAGCGAGGGCTGGATTCTGCTGACGATTATCTTTGGTTTACTGAGCTTTTCAGCTGCTGAGAATATTTGGGGGCGCGATGACCGCCCTTTCCCCTCCCCGATTTCTGCAGATGCATTTAATGTTTTTGGAATCAGTATTACGCCGCTTGAACTTTCTGTTGCCATCGGTGTGTTTGCAGTGATGGGTCTAATCGAACTGTTTAAGCACAAGACCTTATTGGGAAAAGCGTTTGAAGCGGTATCGGCGGATCGTGATGCTGCTGAGTTGATGGGAATCTCGGCCACACGCACGATTATGTTGTCCTTCGGTTTGTCGGGCATGGTGGCGGCAATGGCAGGAATACTGATTTCTCCGATTACCACAGTCGGCCCTACCATGGCGTCAGCACTAATCCTGAAGGCGTTTTCAGTGGCGGTAGTGGCAGGCTTGGATTCAGGCTTCGGGGTGGTGCTGATCGGTATTGCATTGGGTGCGCTGGAAAGTTTGACCAGTTTCTATCTGGGGAGTGGCTGGCGTGAGGCGCCCGGACTGATCCTGCTGATTATGGCGCTGGCGTTGCGTCCCAACGGCGTGTTCGGCAAAGCTAACATACGCAAGGTATAACGCTCATGGTTACCATTCCTGATAAAGTCACTTGTTTTGCCAACCGCATACTGCGTTAAAAAACGGCTTTTATCCACGAAAGAAACAAAATTCACTAAATTAAACAATTAATTACAGATGTTTTTCAACTCACTTAACGGGTACCACCAAAAACCTGACATGTATTTGAATTTGTTCGTGTTTTTTGGTGCTTTTCGTGGACAACTGCTTTTCTAGGTTAAACTCATGTTGAAACGACTATTATTATTGCGCGGAACCGAGCTTGTCGCCCTGGTTCTGCTAGCCAGTATTCCGCTGGTAGTGAATAATTCCTATGCCCTGGGATTACTCACGCTGCTTACAATTTACGGGATTTTGCTGATCGGACTGGACGTTACGGTAGGCTATCTTGGTCAGGTTAATCTCGCTCAAGCCGCCTTTCTCGGCTTAGGTGCTTATGCGGCGGGGCTGAGTGTAACGGTTCTGGGTTTTGGCATTCCAGCCGCGCTGGGAGTCAGCATGCTGATCGGTCTGGTGATGGGTGCATTGCTGGCTTTTCCCGCCTTGCGATTGGAGGGGCCCCAGTTCGCACTCGCGACGCTAAGTTTTTCCGCGCTTTGTACGACTGTCCTCAATGAATGGGAAAGTCTGACCGGCGGGGCTCAGGGCTTATCTTTGAGCCGGCCTGCGATGTTAGGCCACGCGATGAAGGCATCTGGATTCTATTGGTTATGCCTGGTTTTGTTGGCGCTGGTGTGGATGGCAATGCGCAATCTGCTTTCCTCGCAATGGGGACGCGCATTTGAAGCTTTGCGTGATAGTCCGATTGCCACGGATGCCATGGGAATAGGTACTTTCCGCCACAAGGTTGCCGGTTTCGCACTGGGTTCATCGCTGGGTGGACTGGCGGGGGGGCTGTATGCCTTCAACTTTGAGTATTTGCAGCCGCAGACCTTTAACTATGACATGATGGTTGTCTTGCTGTTGGGCGTGGTGCTGGGCGGACGCAAGAGTCTGTGGGGCGCATTTTTTGGCGCTTCGCTGATCGTGTTATTGCCTAACCTGTTATCGAGTCGTCTGCTGTTTGAAATTATTTCCGGGCTTGGTTTTTTGCTGGCGGTAGTGGCTGGCGGTCGTGGCTTGCTCAAAAAGACCACTCAACCATTTCAGGCGATTGCACCCGTGGTAGCCATGGGCATACTGGTGGCAGGCGGTTTCATGGTTGAGAACACAGAGAACTGGCGTAAGGCAATTTTTGCATTGATGCTGTTCTCGGTGGTGGTCGGTCTGCCTGATGGCATCATGGGCTTTGCCGCTCAATACCTGGCGCGTTTGTTCGGCATCAAGTCCGCGGCACTGCCGGCGGCGTCCATGCTGGATGATGTGTTGCCAGCGAACACGCGGGATCTGGGCGTATTGCTGGAATTGAAAAATCTGAAGCGCTATTTTGGCGGGGTCAAGGCGGTAGACGGTGTTTCCATATCAATTCAGAAAGGACATGTTCACGGACTGATCGGACCGAATGGCTCAGGCAAGAGCACTGTGGTGAATGTTATTTCTGGGCTGTATGCGCCGACAAGTGGCGAGGTGCTGCTGCTGGGTAAACCCTTGCCGGCGGGCAGTCTGTTCAGCGTTGCGCGCGCCGGTGTTTCACGTACCTTCCAGAATCTGCAACTGTTCGGTGAATTGTCCGCACTGGATAATGTCATGCTGGCGCTCAAAGATGCTTACCGGATTCCTGTACTGTTGGTATTGCTGGGATTTTCCAGAGCTGAAGACAGGCGCGCGCAGGCGGAAGCACTGGCTTTACTGGAACTGGCAGGCTTGGCCGATCAGGCGCGGGTTCGTGCTAAAGACCTCACGTATGGTTCGCAACGTTTTCTTGAAATTGCCCGTGCGCTCGCGCGTAAACCTGAACTCTTGATTCTTGATGAACCCGCAGCCGGACTGGCACATCCTGATGTGGCGGTACTGGTTGAAATGATTCGGACGATCAAACGGCGGGGCATCACCACCATCTTGATTGAACATCACATGGATGTGGTCAGTAAATTGTGTGATCAGGTCACTGTTGTCGATGGCGGGCAGGTCATCGCACGGGGAACGCCGGATGAAGTAAACCGGGATCCGCAAGTGATCAAGGCTTATCTCGGGGTTGTGCCTGATGAAATAATACCGGCTTGATACAGGGAATTCAAAATGCTTAGCGTTGAAAATTTGCATGCGGGTTATGGTAGCAGCGAGGTGCTAAGAGGCACCTCTTTGCACGTAAAACAAGGTGCTGTGGTGGCGCTGATTGGCGCCAATGGTGCAGGAAAAACGACCACGATGCGTGCTATCTCGGGGATGCTTAAACCGACTTCAGGTCGTATCCTGCTGGAAGGGCGGCCGGTTCAAGGTTTGCCGGCGTCCGCCATTGCAAGGCTGGGTCTGGCTCATTCCCCCGAGGGGCGCAAGGTGTTCGGCCCACTCTCGGTCGAAGATAATTTGCTGCTGGGCGCTTACAGCCGCTTACCCAAGTTCTTTGGTTTTCGCAGCAAAGCTGCACCCGGACTTGCGAGCGTCTATGAACTGTTTCCACGTTTGCATGAGCGCAGAAAACAGGCTGCCGGTACGCTCTCGGGCGGCGAGCAGCAGATGCTGGCGATAGGCCGTGCGCTGATGGCATCACCTAGGATTATTTTGCTGGACGAGCCTTCCATGGGACTCGCGCCGGTTATCGTACTGGAAGTATTCAATATTATCCGGCGCCTTAAGGAAGCGGGCATCACCTTGCTTCTGGTTGAACAATTCGCCAAGAGCGCACTGGAAGTGGCGGATTATGCCTATGTAATGGAGCACGGGGGCATCGCCGTCGAAGGGACACCTGACGAGTTGAATCAAAATGAAAAAGTGCTTGCCGCGTATTTAGGGTGAGGTTCGGACGCAGTCGCTAACGGTTTGTCAGTGCCTGCAAAGTCTCCTGGTGTACGCATAAGAAGGTAAAAATATATGGTTCCACATCTCACTACTGCATTGAATGGCCCGTTGCTCGAACTGGAACGACGTTTTTTGACCGCGATGCCAACCATCGAACACTGGTTCCGCAGCCAATGGCAGGAACACGCCGTACCGATTTATGCCTCTGTCGATTTGCGCAACAGCGGTTTCAAATTGGCGCCTGTGGATACCAACCTGTTTCCGGGTGGCTTCAACAATCTCAATCCGGAGTTTTTGCCGTTATGCGTGTTGGCGATGCAAAGCGCGGTGGAAAAAATTTGTCCGGACGCGCGCGCTGTACTGCTGATTCCTGAAAATCACACACGCAATATGTTTTATCTGCAAAACGTGGCACAGATCGTCACTATTCTCAAGCAAGCCGGCATGCTGGTGCGTGTAGGCAGTCTGTTGCCTGACGTCACTCAACCGGTGGAAATTGCTTTGCCCAATGGCAATGCGTTGAAACTGGAGCCTCTGGTGCGACGCGGCAATCGTCTGGGACTGGAGGGTTTTGATCCTTGTGTGGTCTTGCTCAACAACGATTTGTCGGCCGGTGTGCCGGATATTCTCAAAAATCTTGAGCAGGCGGTTTTTCCCCCGCTGGAAGCCGGCTGGAGTACGCGGCTCAAATCAAAGCACTTCACGGCCTATGACCAGGTCGCGACGAATTTCGCCGAACTGCTGGAGATTGATCCGTGGCTGATCAATCCCTATTTTGCAACCTGCCGTCAGGTCAATTTTCAGGAGCGTATCGGCGAAGAATGTCTGGCAGTGCAGGTGGACGATGTGCTGAATAAAATACGAGTTAAATATGCCGAATATGGCGTCAAAAGTGATCCTTTTGTCATCGTCAAGGCGGATGCGGGTACTTATGGCATGGGTATTATGACCGTTAAGGATGCCAGTGAAATTACCGCTCTGAATCGCCGTCAACGCAATAAGATGGCGGTGGTAAAGGATGGCATGGCCGTCTCGGATGTGCTGGTGCAGGAGGGTGTTTATACCTTTGAAAATATCAATCTGGCCGTAGCCGAGCCGGTGGTGTATATGATTGATCGCTTTGTTGTCGGTGGATTTTATCGTGTGCATACCAGTCGCGGCATAGACGAGAATCTCAATGCCCCGGGTATGCATTTTGTGCCGCTTGCCTTTGAATCCGGCTGTTCCTTGCCCAATCCTGACGGTGCGCCCGATGATACGCCTAATCGTTTCTATGCCTACGGGGTGGTCGCGCGACTGGCACTGCTGGCCGCATCCCTTGAGCTGGAAGGTATGCAAAGCTAATGACAGGATGCCGGATTCGGGACTCAGAGCACAAGGGGCCGATAGGGCAATTCATTGATGACAATAAATCCGTCAGGTCATCATGGATTTCCCGCATCATATTATTGCGTGATGAATGGGGCGCATGGTCGCAGCGTCGCATCATATTATTTCTGCTGCCTGCGATGCGGCTGGCGACTCGCCTTCTGTTTCCTGCATCCTGCATCCTGATGACGGCTTGTGGCAAAGAACCGTTGTATCAGGAGCAGGGGTATGTATTCGGTACGCTGGTCGAAGTGACGATTTATGGCGAAACCGACGCGAAGGCCCGGCAGGCGACCGCACAGGTGATGCATGAATTTCAGCGGCTGCATGATCAGCTTCATGCTTGGAAGCCTTCGGAAATGAGCGATTTAAACAAGGCGATCGCCAAAGGTGAGAGTCGTGTTGTGTCGTCTGACCTGGCGGCCATGTTGCAGGATGCAGGGCGTATTTCGCAGCAATCACAAGGGCTGTTCAACCCGGCCATCGGTGGCTTGGTGCAGTTATGGGGATTTCATGCGGATGAATTCAAGCCCGTCCAGCCGGATGAAGCACAGCTGGAAAAGTGGGTGAAGGCGAATCCGCAGCTGAGTGATTTGAGCTTTACCGTTGTAACTGCCGGAGTGAAGGTGCAAAGTAGCAACCGTGCCGTGCAGATCGATTTGGGCGGTTATGCCAAGGGCTATGCGCTGGATCGGGCTGTGGATATTTTGCAGCAGCAGGGTGTGCACAACGCGTTGATCAATATCGGCGGCAATATCATCGCGATGGGGCTGCACGGTAAAAATTCGTGGCGTGTCGGTATTCAGGATCCGCGTAAATCGGGTGCGCTTGCGGTGCTTGAGTTGCATGACGGTGAGGCGATCGGTACATCCGGCGACTATCAGCGCTATTTTATGCAAGGCGGTAAACGTTATTGTCATCTGATTGACCCGCGCAGCGGCTATCCGATGCAGGGTGTGGAAGAGGTGACTATTCTTACGCACGGGCCTCATGCCGGCGTATTGTCAGATGCGGATTCCAAGCCTTTGTTTATCAGCGGTGTGCAAGGCTGGCGGATGGCCGCTACACGCATGGCGCTGAATGAAGCAATGCTGGTAGATGAACAAGGGCGGATTTATTTGACAGGCGCTCTGCAAAAGCGGCTTGAATTTACCGATAAAAAAATACAAGTACAGATGGAATGAGGGGATAAAGTGATTGGAATCTTATTGGTGACGCATAACGGCCTGGGCAATGCGCTGGCAGACTGTGCGAAACATGTTTTTGGTGAAATCCCGAAAAATCTGAGGGTGCTGTCTGTATGGGCTACGGATGATCCTCAGCAGAAATTGACTGAGGGCGAAGAGCTGCTCAAAGAGCTTGATTCAGGCAGTGGCGTGTTGATTCTGGTCGATGTATTCGGTGCAACACCGAGTAATATCGGCAGGCAGCTTTGTCATGCGGAACGCGTTGAGGGGGTGGCCGGCGTGAATTTGCCTATGCTGCTGCGGGTGGTGGGTTCTTCGAATAAGAGTCTGCCGGAACTGGCCGGCATTGCCATTGACGGCGGCCGCGAATGTATCGTTCATATGGAGCACTAACATGCAACAAGACGCACTGATCATCAATAAACTCGGATTGCATGCGCGTGCTTCAGCGAAACTTACCCAGTTGGCTGGCAATTTTAAGTGCGAGGTGATGTTATCTCGCAATAACCGTCGCGTGAATGCCAAGAGCATCATGGGTGTGATGATGCTGGCGGCAGCTAAGGGCACGACGATCAGTATCGAAACAACAGGCGAAGATGCAGAAGTCGCGATGCAGGCTTTGCTGGCGCTGATCAACGACTATTTCGGGGAAGGCGGATGATTTCTCCGAATAAGCTGCTGCACAAACAGCCTGCAGCATCGTCTGCCAGCTTGTTCTGCATCTGCCTGTCTGACGCGTTTTATCGTTCGCAGCGCGGCTTTTTGCATACAGGTTTGCGAGCGACGCTACTTTGGGGAAATACATGAGCTTTACCCTGCACGGCATTGCGGTCTCCAGCGGCATAGCCATAGGTCATGCACATTTACTTTCGCACAGTTCACTGGAAGTGTCGCATTACGTGCTGCCCAAACAATTTGTCGCAGAGGAGCTTGCGCGTTTTGATGCGGCCTTGCTCGCCACACGCAGCGAATTCGCCGGTCTGCGCAGTAATCGTCCGAGCTATGCCGCTGCCGAGTTTGACGCCTTTCTGGAACTGCATCAGATGATACTCGACGACCCGTTGCTCAGTGTCGGGCCGCGTGAAATGGTTGAACGCGAGTTGTGTAATGTCGAATGGGCTATCAAGGTGCAGACTGATGCGATGGCAGCGCAATTTGATGAATTCGAAGATGCCTATTTGCGTGAACGTCAGGCCGATGTCAAGCAGGTTGCCGAACGGCTGCTCAATCAGTTGTCCGGCCATCCCGGGCATCAGCCTGCGCATTTGCGACGCGATATTGATACGATATTGGTGGCGCATGATTTGAGTCCGGCGGATATGATCCAGTTCAAACCGCAACAATACGCGGCTTTTATCACCGATGCAGGCAGTGCGACGTCGCATACCGCAATTGTTGCCCGCAGTCTGAATACGCCTTGTGTAGTCGGTTTGCATCATGCGCGGGAAATGATACGCGAAGATGATCTGCTGATTCTGGATGGCGAGCAAGGCGTGCTGATTGTCAATCCTGACAAAGCCATTCTGGCAGAATACAAATTGCTGCAAAGCGAGTGGGAACTTGAGCGCAAGAAGCTCAAACGTCTGCGCAGTGCGCGTGCCAACACGCTGGACGGGGTGGTGATCGAGCTGCACGCCAATATCGAGAAGCCGGAAGATATCGTTGAGGCGAAGGAAAATGGTGCTACCGGTGTCGGATTGTTCCGTAGCGAATTCCTGTTTTTGAATCGTGATGAGTTGCCGGATGAGAATGAGCAGTTTGAGTCGTACCGTGCGGCAGCCATTGGCATGAAGGGGCAGTCCGTCACGATACGTACATTCGATCTGGGCGCAGACAAGCAAATCAAGGGGGTGAAGCATGTAGCCAGCAACCCTGCACTGGGTCTGCGTGCAATACGGCTGTGTCTGTCTGAGCCGCAATTGTTTCGCACCCAATTGCGTGCGCTGCTGCGTGCCACACACTATGGCGACATTAAGATATTGATTCCGATGCTGTCTTGTGTTGCTGAATTGAATCAGACCTTGCAGTTTATTGAAGCGACCAAGCAAATGCTGGACGACGAGGGCATACGCTACAACCGCGAAGTCAAAGTAGGCGGTATGATCGAAATTCCCGCCGCAGCCTTGTCCCTCAATGTGTTCGCTAAACGACTGGATTTCTTATCCATAGGCACCAATGATCTGATCCAGTACACGCTGGCGATTGATCGCACCGACGAGGATGTCGCGCACCTGTATGACCCGCTGCATCCTGCCATACTGCATTTGTTGTCACATGTCATCAGTACGGCGAATAAATTACAGGTGCCGGTTTCTGTGTGCGGTGAGATGGCGGGTGAGATTGCCTATACCCGATTGTTTTTGGGTATGGGACTGCGCCAGTTTTCGATGTCCTCCGCGCAGGTGCCGGGCGTCAAGCAGCGTGTGTTGACGACCAGCCTGCCGGAAATCGCCGCGCTCACACAAAAAATTCTGCGCGCCGAAGATCCCCTGAAAATCCGCGAGTTGCTGGATAAGCTCAACAGCTGATGGCATGCTGAATTTTCTTTTGATGAATCAGGTAATGGCTTACAGTGTCGCCGATGCTCAGCTGCGTTCTGCACCGGCCTTAAGAGCGTAGCGCGGTATAATATTCCGTCATCAATCACCTGATTCCCGCTCATGAAACAATTCCTAAAAACGCTGGCAACCGCGCCCGACAGCATCGCCTTCAATGACACCATTGCGGTGGTTGACGCGTATTACGATTTTACGCCAGGCGCATTTCGCAACGGGGAGCTGCAAAACGAAGCCGGTGAGAACAACGGTTCATGCAAGGTTTTCTCCTTTGCAAGCTTGCAAGGACTGACATCGCAGCAGACCCTGCATTGCTTCGGCAGCTATTACCGTGACGATGTGCTCAAGCACCGCTCAGGCACGGATCATCAGAATATCCGCAATTTTATGCTATCCGGCTGGGGCGGAATAAAATTTCAGAGCAGTGCGCTGGCACTGAAAATTGACAGCGCGGGATAAAACGCGGACACTTAGCTCCGTGCCGATTTGACATCAGCTTGCGGGGCACAGGTAAACATCTAAATTCAGGATTTTCATGTTTACTAAAATATACCAGCTAAAGCGTGAACACCCGTTTTGGCTAAGCTAAACGGGTTTTCTTTTGGAGCTGCTTTGAGTGATTCTGTAGGTATTGTTAAAGCGCAGAGCGCGTTGTTTGATATTCCGCTGGTATTTCGCAGTGGTGCGGTTTTGCCTCGTTATGAGTTGATGTATGAAACATACGGCACGTTAAATGTCGACAAATCTAATGCCATTCTGATTTGCCATGCCCTGTCGGGTCATCATCATGTGGCAGGCGTCTATGCCGGGCAACCGGAAAATATCGGCTGGTGGGATAACATGGTCGGCCCGGGCAAGCCTGTCAATACTGACAAGTTTTTCGTCATCGGTTTGAATAATCTGGGCGGTTGTCACGGTTCGACCGGACCTTCTTCGATCAATCCTGAAACTGGCGAGCCTTATGGCGCGAGCTTCCCGGTGATCACCGTGGAAGACTGGGTCGAGTCGCAGGCAAGGTTAGCTGACCTGCTGGATATTGACTGCTTTGCAGCGGTGATAGGCGGTAGCCTGGGCGGGATGCAGGCTTTGCAATGGTCGTTAGCCTATCCGCAACGGGTGCATCATGTTCTGGCGATTGCCAGCGCACCTCGGCTTACCGCACAGAACATCGCTTTCAATGACGTGGCCCGCAACGCCATTCTGACTGATCCTGATTTTCATGGCGGGAATTATTATCAGCATGGCGTAGTGCCGACGCGAGGCCTTCGTCTGGCGCGAATGCTGGGCCATATTACTTACTTGTCAGACGATGCAATGGCAGACAAATTCGGCCGCCATCTGCAGACCGAAAATTATAACTACGGCTATGAGGTGGAATTTCAGATCGAATCCTATCTGCGTTATCAGGGGGATAAGTTTGCTGCCTACTTTGATGCCAATACCTATCTGTTGATGACCAAGGCGCTGGATTATTTTGATCCGGCACAAGATTGTGACGGCGATTTGAATAAGGCTTTTGCACGTGCGCGCGCGGGTTTTCTTGTGATCTCATTCACCACGGACTGGCGTTTTTCACCTAAGCGTTCACGCGAGCTTATCCGCCCGCTGCTGCATAATAAACGCCCGGTCAGCTATGCGGAAATTACTTCCAATCACGGGCATGATTCTTTTCTGATGGAGCACCCGCATTACTTCGATGTGATGCGCGCCTATCTTGCCAATGTCAGCCGGGAGATATCAAAATGAGCATAGCTTCACTTGCAGCGGAGCGTCCCGATTTTGCCGCTATTGCTGCCTGGATACCTAAAGGTGCCTCGGTGCTGGATCTGGGTTGCGGGGATGGCAGTCTGTTGCGCTATCTCAAGGAAACACGCTCAGTGCGCGGTTACGGCGTGGAAATCAGCGATATGGATATCGTGTCGTGCATCGCCAACGGTGTTAACGTGATCCAGAATGACCTGGATTCCGGCTTGTCTGATTTCGAAGATGGCGCATTTGATTTTGTGATTCTCTCACAGACGCTGCAGGCTACCCGTCATACCGAAGCGCTGATACAGGAAATGCTGCGCGTAGGCCGTGAGGGCATCGTCAGTTTTCCCAACTTTGGTTACTGGAAGAATCGCTGGAACATTATCATGGGCCACATGCCGGTGTCGCGCGAGTTGCCCTACCAGTGGTATGACACGCCCAATGTGCACCTGTGTACCCTGAACGACTTTGATCAGTTTTGCGAAAAATACTGCGTCAGTATCACCGCACGTAGCGTCATGACGGGCGGGCATGAAATCTCGCTGTTCTCCAATTTGCTCGGCAGCACAGCGGTCTATCGCTTCCAGCGCGGGATATGAGCGTTATCCGGCAATTATTTACCCGCAATATGCTGATTTGCGTGTTTAGCGGATTTTCTTCCGGTCTGCCGCTGTATCTGCTGTTCAACTTGCTGCCCGCCTGGCTGCGCAGCGAACATGTCGATCTGAAAACTATAGGTTTATTCGCGCTGATTCAATTTCCTTATACCTGGAAATTTATCTGGTCACCGTTGCTTGATCGCTATGCGTTGCCGATGCTGGGCCGCCGTCGCGGCTGGATGGCGCTAACTCAGCTAGGCCTTCTAGCGGTAATCGCTAACATGGGCGGATTTTCACCTGCCAGCCAGTTATCTACCATCGCCTGGTGCGCCACGCTGCTGGCAGTGCTCGGCGCGACGCAAGATATTGTGCTCGATGCCTATCGTCGTGAACTGTTGAGCGACCCGGAGCTGGGGCTGGGCAATGCGGTGCATGTCAATGCCTATCGCGTAGCCGGTCTGGTGCCAGGTTCCTTGTCGCTGATTCTGGCGGATTTTTTGCCGTGGAGCACGGTTTTCATCATCACCGCGCTGTTTATGCTGCCCGGGATTGCGATGACCTTGAGCATTGCTGAGCCGCACTTAGCGATTGCTCCCCGAACCTTGCGCGAAGCGGTCATCGAGCCATTCCGGGAATTCATCAACCGGCAAGGCTGGCGTAGTGCCATGTTTATATTGTTTTTTTTGCTATTCTATAAGCTGGGCGACAGCCTGTGCACCTCGCTTGCCACCCCGTTTTATCTCGACATGGGTTTTTCCAAGACCGATATCGGACTGATTGCCAAAAATGCGGGACTTTGGCCTGCGGTGATTGGTGGAATGCTGGGCGGGCTGTGGATGGTGAAGATCGGCATCAACCGCGCTTTGTGGCTGTTCGGTGTGGTGCAGATCGTGGCGATTTTCGGCTTCGCGTGGCTGGCATCCATCGGTCACCATGCCGAGATCAACGCGCTGGCACGCATGCAATTAGCGCTGGTGATAGGACTTGAGGCGTTAGGCGTGGGGCTGGGTACGGTGGCTTTTGTCGCCTTCATTGCTCGCACTACGCATCCGGCTTATACCGCCACACAGTTTGCGCTGTTTACCAGCCTGATGGCGATGCCGCGCACCTTTGCCAATGCAGCCACCGGCTGGTTAGTGGAGAGCATGGGCTGGAGCGGATTTTTTCTGTTGTGTGCGGTATTCGCCATTCCGGGGATGTTGCTGCTGTTCAAGGTTGCGCCGTGGAATGAAGTTCAGACTATCCCGGAGGCTGTTCACTGATTCGATACGGATAACATTAAAATCATACAGATGAGGGCATGATTTTAATGTTATCCGGAGCATTTAAGGTTTAGTGATATTTGCGGCTCAGTTCGTGCACGGCGGCAACCATTGCTGCAACATGTTCAGGATTGGTATGCTGCGAAATACCGTGTCCCAGATTAAATACGTGGCCGCTGCCATAACCATAACTGCTCAGCACTTTTTCAACTTCCGTACGAATTGCATCCGGCGAGGCGAATAAAACTGCCGGGTCGAGATTGCCCTGAAGCGCAACCTTATGGCCTACCTTCTGGCGCGCAACGCCAATATCCATGGTCCAGTCCAGGCCGATTGCGTCACAACCTGTCGCGGCAATACTGTCTATCCACAAACCGCCACCCTTGGTGAAAACGACATTGGGGATACGCACACCATCTTTTTCCTTGATTAAGCCAGCTACGATGCGTTGTGTATAAGGCAGTGAGAATTCATGGAAAGCTGAATGCGACAATACCCCGCCCCAGGAATCAAAAATCATGACAGCCTGTGCGCCGGCTTCGATTTGTGCATTCAGATAAGCGATCACGGCTTGCGTGGTCACTTCAAGAATATGGTGCATCAGTTTGGGCTCGTTATACATCAACGTTTTGACGCGTGCGTAATCATCGCTGCCGCCGCCTTCCACCATATAGCAGGACAGCGTGAACGGACTGCCGGAAAAGCCGATCAGCGGCACGCTGCCGTTGAGGGTTTTGCGAATTTGCGTCACGGCATCGGTGACATAGCGCAAATCCTTGTCGATGTCAGGCACACGCAATGCCATAATGGAGGCCGCATCCCGCAAAGGCCGTTCAAACTTCGGACCTTCACCGTCTGCAAAATACAGTCCCAGCCCCATCGCATCGGGTACGGTCAGAATGTCGGAGAATAAAATGGCGGCATCCAGCGGAAAACGCTCAAGTGGCTGCATGGTGACTTCAGTGGCAAAATCCGGATTTTTGCAAAGCCCCAGAAAGCTGCCGGCACGTTTGCGTGTTTCGCGATATTCCGGCAAAAAACGACCTGCCTGGCGCATCATCCATAAGGGGGTATATTCGGTAGGTTGACGCAGCAGCGCGCGCAGGAAAGTATCGTTCTTTAATTTGAAGTTCATTTTTATTTTAATCTATGGTTAACGTGGCAATACTGATGAACCCATCAGAAACTCGTCCACCGAACGTGCGCACTGGCGACCTTCACGGATGGCCCATACAATCAGCGACTGGCCCCGGCGCATATCACCTGCGGTAAACACGCGATCGACACTGGTGCGATAATCGTCGGTGTTTGCCTTGATATTGCCTCTGGCATCCTTTTCAACGCCGAATGCCGCCAGCATTTTTTGCATAGGGCTGACAAAACCCATCGCCAGAAATACCAGATCAGCTTTGAGATCAAATTCACTGCCAGCAATTTCGACCATCTTGCCGTTGACCCATTCAACACGAATTGCACGCAGCGCTTCCAGTTTGCCGTTTGTCCCGATAAACTCTTTGGTTGCTATCGCCCAGTCGCGATTGCAGCCTTCTTCATGAGAGCTGGAGCTCCGCAACTTCATCGGCCAGCCAGGCCAGGTCATCGGACCATTTTCCTGTTCAGGCGGACGCGGCATTAACTCTATCTGTGTAACCGAGAGTGCGCCATGGCGATTGGAAGTGCCGACGCAATCGGATCCTGTATCGCCACCGCCGATGACCACCACGTGCTTGCCGGTTGCCCGCAGTTGTTCCGCTAATTCATCACCTGCATTGACACGGTTTTGCTGGGGCAAAAACTGCATGGCGTTGTAAATGCCGGAAAGTTCACGACCGGGAACGGGCAAATCACGTGGCGTTTCGGCACCGCCGCTCAATACCACGGCATCAAACTCGGCCAGTAAACTCTCAGGTGAAATTGTCTCAATCGCCATGTTGGTGATATCAGTTTCACATTCTGTGCCGATAAAAACGGAGGTTTTGAAGATAACCCCTTCCGCTTCCATTTGTGCAACACGGCGGTCAATGTGTGACTTTTCCATCTTGAAATCAGGAATGCCGTAACGCATCAGACCACCGATACGGCTGTTCTTTTCAAACAGCGTAACGTTGTGTCCGGCGCGGGTCAATTGCTGGGCGCAGGCCATTCCGGCAGGGCCGGAACCTACCACGGCGATGCTTTTGCCGGTTTTTGTTGGTGCGACTTGCGGGATTACCCAGCTCATCTCCCAGCCCTTGTCAATAATTGCATGTTCAATGGACTTGATGCCCACTGCATCGTTATTGATGTTCAGCGTACAGGCGGCTTCGCAAGGTGCAGGACACAGGCGTCCGGTGAATTCCGGAAAATTATTGGTCGAATGCAGCACGTTTAACGCTTCCTGCCAGTTGCCGCGATACACCAGATCATTCCAGTCCGGAATGATATTGTTGACCGGACAACCGGTAGTACAGAACGGGATACCGCAATCCATGCAGCGGGCCCCTTGTGATTTGGCCTGCTCGTCGCTCAGATGCAGTACAAATTCATTGTAATTTTTCAGGCGTTCGTCCACAGGCAAGCTTGCCTCAGACAGGCGATCATATTCTATGAATCCAGTTGGCTTACCCATTATGCAGCCTCCACTTGCTTGTTATTTTGTGCCGCGTGCTCCTGCAATGCACGGCGGTAATCGGTTGGCATGACTTTAGTGAACTTTGGCAGATAAATTGCCCAGTTTTCCAGAATCAATCTGGCCTGTTCGCTGCCGGTATACAGTAAATGTTTTTCGATTTGCTCACGCAGCGCGTGTTCATCAGCCTTGTTCAAATGGTTGAAATGGACACGGCCATGACTGACTGGCAAATCTTCCGTGCTGTCCAACGCTGCCAGTTCTGCTGGCACGGGTTCGAGTGCGACCATCGTCAAATTGCAGCGTTTTTCAAAGTCACCGGTTTCATCCAGCACGAAGGCGACACCACCTGACATCCCCGCAGCAAAGTTACGACCGGTTTGACCCAGCACGACGACCATACCGCCGGTCATGTATTCGCAACCATGATCACCCAGGCCTTCGACAACTGCGATGGCACCGGAATTGCGCACGGCAAAACGTTCACCTGCCACGCCGTTTAAATAACATTCACCGGAAGTCGCACCATACAACACCGTATTGCCGGCGATAATATTTTCATGGGCAACCAATTTCGCCTCAATAGGCGGCATGATGGCAATACGGCCTCCGCATAACCCCTTGCCTACATAGTCATTTCCTTCGCCGCGTAGTTCGAAGGAGATCCCGTTGGACAGAAATGCACCGAAACTTTGCCCTGCAGTACCGTTAAAATTCACCCGTATGGTATCGTCAGGCAAACCGGCATGACCGTAACGTTTTGCGACTTGATGCGATAACATGGTGCCAACTGTGCGGTTGACATTGCGTATCGGGCTGTTAATCAGGACCGGGATTTTATTGTCGAGTGCCTGCTCAGCCTGGGCAATCAGCGCGTTGTCCAGCGCCTTGTCCAGTTCGTGGTCCTGTTGCTCGGCGTGCTGACGTGCCACATCTGAGGCGACCCGAGGCTGATGGAATACCTTACTAAAATCGAGTCCTTGAGATTTCCAGTGCGCGATGCCGTGCTTCATTTCCAGCAGATCAGAACGGCCGATCAGATCGACAAAGTGGCGGATACCCAACTGTGCCATCAATTCGCGCAACTCTTCTGCGACGAAGAAAAAGTAGTTTACGACATGTTCCGGCTGTCCGCTAAATTTACGGCGTAATTCCGGATCCTGAGTGGCTACACCTACCGGGCAGGTATTCAGATGACACTTGCGCATCATGATGCAACCTTGAACCACCAGCGGTGCCGTTGCGAAACCAAACTCATCCGCACCTAACAAGGCTCCGATCAGTACATCGCGTCCGGTCTTGAGCTGCCCATCCACTTGCAATACCACGCGACCGCGCAGCTGATTCAATACCAGGGTTTGTTGCGCTTCGGCAAGCCCCAACTCCCACGGCGTACCGGCATGCTTGATCGACGATAAGGGTGACGCACCTGTGCCGCCGTCAAAACCGGAGACCACGATATGATCAGCCTTGGCCTTGGACACACCGGCTGCAACAGTTCCTACGCCCACTTCGGATACCAGTTTCACCGAGATTGAGGCGGAAGGGTTTGAGTTCTTCAGATCGTGGATCAGCTGCGCCAGATCTTCGATGGAATAGATATCGTGGTGCGGTGGAGGTGAAATTAGTCCCACGCCGGGTACCGAGAAGCGCAGTTTTGCGATGTACTCGGATACCTTGTGACCTGGCAGTTGACCGCCTTCACCGGGCTTTGCACCCTGCGCCATCTTGATCTGAATCTGATCCGCACTGGCCAGATATTCAGCGGTGACCCCAAAGCGTCCGGAGGCGACCTGTTTAATCTTCGAACGCAAGGAGTCTCCTGCCTGCATTTCGCGATCCTTCTCGATACGACTCTTGCCGATGATGTCGGAGAGCATTTCGCCGCCCTTCAATGTTGCAAAACGAGCCGCATCTTCACCGCCTTCACCGGTATTGGATTTGCCGCCTAGGCGGTTCATCGCAATCGCAAGCGTGGTATGCGCTTCCGTCGAAATAGAGCCCAGCGACATTGCCCCTGTGACAAAGCGTTTGACGATTTCTTTCGCGGATTCGACCTCAGACAGTGGCACGGCGGCGCCGGCTGATTTAACATCGAACAGGCCGCGCAGCGTCTTCAGCTTGGTGGATTGCTCATTGATAAGCTGGGCGTATTCCTTGTAAGTTGCTGCATTGTTGGTGCGCGTCGCCATTTGCAGTTTGGCAATAGAATCCGGCGTCCACATATGCTCTTCACCGCGTACGCGATAAGCAAATTCACCCCCGGCGTCCAGGGCATTCGCCAGCACCGGGTTATTGCCGAACGCTTCTTTATGGGTACGCAGTGCTTCTTCGGCTATTTCGATCAAGCCTATCCCTTCAATCTGGGTGGCTGTACCGGTAAAATACTGTGCGACGAAAGCGGCATTCAGTCCGATTGCTTCAAATATTTGTGCGCCGCAATAGGACTGATAGGTAGAAATACCCATCTTGGACATGACCTTCATCAAGCCTTTGTCTATCGCCTTGATAAAACGCTTTCTGGCATCCGCAGGCGCTAAGTCCTTGGGCAGACTCATCGTTGTGATGGTTTCAAAAGCCAACCAGGGACAAATCGCTTCCGCACCGAACCCGGCCAATAAGGCAAAGTGATGCACTTCACGCGCAGAGCCAGTATCCACCACCAGTCCTGTGCTGGTGCGCAGACCTGCGCGCACCAGATGCTGATGTACCCTGGAGCAGGCAACCAGTGCAGGTATCGCCACGCGTTCGGCTGACATGGCACGATCAGACAGGATCAGCACATTGTAACCATCGGCAACCGCCTTGTCCGCTGCGGTGCAGAGCGCATTTACATAAACTTCGCACGCGGCAGCGGCCTCAAAGGCAGGGTAGGTGATATCCAGAACCTGCGAGCGGTAACGGCCTTGCGTGAGTTGGTCGATATTGCGCAAACGGGCAATGTCTTCATTCGACAACACCGGTTGATGCACTTCCAGACTGGATGCCGGGGTGGTCGTATCGATGCCGAGTAAGTTTGGCTTAGGGCCGATGAATGATGTCAGTGACATGACGATTTCTTCACGTATCGGATCAATAGGCGGATTGGTCACCTGCGCAAACAACTGCTGGAAGTAATCATAGAACGAGCGATTCTTGTTTGACAGTACCGCCAGCGCGGCATCAGAGCCCATGGAACCGGTCGGTTCTTCGCCTGCGTTAACCATAGGCGCTAAAATAAACTTCAGGTCTTCCTGCGAATAGCCGAAAGCCTGCTGGGTATCCAGCAACGAAGCATTCAACGGGGTGTCGCTTGCGCCTGCTTGTAAATCGCCCAGGAAAATACGCGACTTTTCGATCCACTGGCGGTAAGGGCGGGCGGTAGCCAGCTGATTTTTCAGTTCTTCGTCATCAATAATGCGACCGGCTTCCATGTCGATCAGGAACATTTTTCCCGGTTGCAACCGCCATTTTTTAACGACCTTGTGCTGAGGAATATTCAGTACACCCATTTCTGAAGCCAGTAACACCACGTCGTCATCGGTAATCAGATAACGCGCCGGACGCAGACCGTTGCGATCAAGCGTTGCACCAATCATGCGCCCGTCGGTAAACGCGACTGCAGCCGGACCATCCCATGGCTCCATCAGCGCGGCATGGTATTCATAGAAGGCGCGACGCTCTTCATCCATCAGTGGATTGCCTGCCCATGCTTCGGGAATCAGCAACATCATCGCATGCGGCAAGGAATAGCCACCAGCTACCAATAGTTCAAGCGCGTTATCAAAACAGGCTGAATCGGATTGCCCGTCCACAATCAGAGGCCAGAGCTTTTCCAGATCTTCGCCCAGCAAGTTGGATGACATCGCCGCATGGCGGGCCTCCATCCAATTTACGTTACCACGCACGGTATTGATTTCGCCGTTATGTGCGATCATGCGGAACGGATGTGCCAGATCCCAGCTGGGGAAGGTATTGGTTGAAAAGCGTTGATGCACCAGTGCCAGCGCGCTAATTAAACTCTCGTCCTGTAAGTCCGGATAATACTTGCCTACCTGGTCGGCCAGCAACATGCCTTTGTAAACAATGGTACGTGAGGACAGTGACGGAATGTAAAACTTTTTTGCGCCTAGCTGATTGCTTACTGCATGTTCAGCCGTTTTGCGGATCACAAACAATTTGCGCTCAAAAGCATCGGTGTCGGCGCAGTTTTCTCCGCAACCGATAAATACCTGGCGTACCATGGGTTCGACCAGTTTGACGCTCTCGCCCAGAATGCTGCTATCTACCGGAACATCGCGCCAGCCCAGTAAGATCTGCCCTTCAGTGGCAATCTTGTCAGCGATGATTTGTTCGCAAATGCTCCTTGCCGCATTGTCTTTAGGCAGGAATAACATGCCTAAGCCATAACGCGCAGGTAAGACTAAGCCCGATATCAAACATTGCGCACGAAAGAAAGCATCGGGAATCTGCAATAAAATACCTGCACCGTCGCCGGCCAACGGATCTGCACCGGTCGCCCCGCGATGAGTCAAATTTTCCAGTATTTGCAAACCTTGACTAACCATATCATGGCTCTTCTTACCCTTAATATGGGCGACAAAACCGACTCCGCAGGCATCATGTTCCTGGCGCGGATCGTACAAACCTTGTTGCATTGGCAAATTAAACACGGCTTACCTCAATCAAATAAAACTGGATATTAAAAACAACAGCTGACCTTGCTAGCGCGCTGTCTTCGAACACTGGTAAAAACACAGATGTCGCCATGCCGGCTAGCCATTCAAATACAGAGCTGAAAGGGTTAGAATTCTACCTTTAATAAGGCCGGCCAGCAACCATAGTGGTTTCAGCCATCATTAAAGAGACTGCCAATCTTCACCCGGCTTTTAAATAGCATCTTCTTCCACGGCAAAGATGCGCTTATGTTCACGTATTGCATAACGATCCGTCATGCCGGCAATATAGTCAGCCACAGCTCGGGCGCGGCCCTGTTCTTCACGGGTTTGGGGTGTCTGAAATCGGGTTGGCAGCAAGCGGCTGTCTTTCATGAAAACATCAAACAATTCACGAATAATACGCTGGGCCTTGGCACTCATGCGCATCACGCGATAATGACGGTACAAATGCGTATACAGGAATTTTTTAAGTTCACGCTGTTTGATGTTCAATTCATCGCTAAAAGCAATCAGCGCAGGCGCGTTACGGACATCGTCCAGCGTGACGAGATTTTGTGCGGCAATATTGGCGGCACTCTGACGGATCAGATCCGTTACCAGGGTGTTGATCATGCGCCGTACGGTTTCATGCACCACACGACGCTCAAGTAACTCAGGATAGGCGCTGCGCACTTGTTGCAGATGTTCTGCGACCAGAGGCACGGTGGACAGTTGCTCCAGTGTTATGATTCCGGATCGCAGGCCGTCATCGACATCGTGATTGTTGTAGGCAATTTCATCGGCCAGATTAGCGATTTGTCCTTCCAGAGAAGGACGCAGGTTTTTAATGAAGCGCTCACCCAATTCGCCCATTTGTCTGGCATTATTCAACGAACAATGCTTCAATATCCCTTCGCGTGTTTCAAAACACAAATTCAGTCCGTCGAAAGTTGCATAGCGCTCCTCGAGCACATCCACCACGCGCACTGATTGCAGATTATGTTCAAAGCCGCCATAGGGTTGCATGCAACTGTTGAGCGCATCTTGGCCTGCATGACCAAACGGCGTATGCCCCAGATCATGCGCCAGTGAAATCGCCTCGGTGAGATCTTCGTTCAAATGCAGGCGGCGCGCAATCGAGCGGGCGATTTGTGCGACTTCGATGCTGTGCGTCAGGCGCGTGCGGAACAGATCCCCTTCGTGATTAACGAATACCTGGGTCTTGTATTCAAGTCGACGGAACGCACCGGAATGAATGATGCGATCGCGATCGCGCTGAAATTCGCTGCGCCCCTGCGGTGCCGTCTCAGGAAATCTTCTTCCCCGTGAATTGGTATCAGTTACCGCATAGCTGGCAAAGTCACTCATGCTTGCCCTGAACCACGCAAGCCTCAAGCGTCTGCAGCAGCAGTTCGGATGGCACATTGCTCACCAGTTCAGCCCCTCCCATGCTTTTAAGCAATACAAAGCGCAGCTTTCCGCCTTCAACTTTTTTGTCATGTCCCATGTAATTCAGATATTTTTCCACACCCAGATCGGGCGCTATAACCGGCAACCGAGCCCGGACGAATAAATTCCTTATGCGATCTACATCCTGTTCGCTGATCCAGCCCAAACGCTGCGACAAATCTGCTGCCATCATCGTTCCTGCCGCGACCGCCTCGCCATGCAGCCAGTTACCATAGCCCATACCCGATTCAATAGCATGCCCGAAGGTATGACCTAAATTCAACAGGGCACGCTCGCCACTTTCGCGCTCATCCCTAGCCACCACTTCAGCCTTGTTCTGACAACTCCTCAGCACAGCATACTGCAGCGCCTCAATGTCACGCGCGAGCAGTTTGTCCATGTTCAGCTCCAGCCATTCCAGAAAGGGCAGGTCGCGTATCAGTCCGTACTTGATTACTTCAGCCAAGCCCGCCGAGAGTTCCGTGTCAGGGAGTGTGTTAAGTGTGGAGATATCCGCCAGTACTAACTGAGGCTGATAAAACGCACCTATCATGTTTTTGCCGAGCGGATGATTAATTCCTGTTTTACCGCCTACCGATGAATCTACCTGTGATAAGAGGGTAGTCGGGATCTGTATGAAGGGTACGCCGCGCAAATAGCTCGCGGCAGCAAAGCCTGTCATATCGCCAATGACCCCGCCACCCAGCGCAATGAGCGGCGTGCTGCGTTCACAACGATGCGTCAGCAATGCGTCGTATATCAGCTGAAGGGTCTCTGTTGTTTTGTATACTTCGCCATCCTGCAGAATAATTTCGACACTTTGCACGCCGAGTTTGTGCAGCGTTTCGCGTAGTCTGGCCAGATAAAGCGGCGCAACAGTAATATTGGTCACGATGGCTGCACGTTTGCCGGGCAGATAGGCGCTTAACAATTCTTCATTCGCCAGCAATCCCGTACCGATATGTATCGGATAGCTGCGTTCTTCCAATCCTACTGTCAATGTCTGCATAATTTTCTATTAAAAACGATCCACAAAAGATGACAAGCTAAAACCATTCTATCCACGAAAGGCACGAAAAATAACAGCTTTCGTGGGAGGCATACAATTCAAGACACATCTGAAAACTTTCAAAACAGCTGAATCCAAAGTCGCGGCTAGTGTTTCGTGTATTTCATGGACATCTGCTATTGATTTTTTTCCCGGTAATTCTTGATTTCAGTGACCAGTCTTAACATCAGGGCATGCACGCTTTGCCGGCCGGTTGGAATGACGATATCTGCGACTTGTTGATAAAATGCTTCTCGCTGATGCAGCAAGTCAGTCAATCTGGCATGCAGGTTACCTGTTTGCAACAAGGGGCGGTTCTTGTCGTTGCGTGTGCGCAGCCACAAATCATGCACGCCGGCCCTCAGATAAATAACAATCCCATTTTTTTTCAATAGCTTACGATTCTGTTCTGCGATTACGGCCCCGCCGCCGGTAGCCAGCACAAGACCATCGCGTGTCATCAGAGCTTCCAGTGCGTCGGTTTCACGCAGGCGAAAACCTGACTCCCCTTCTACATCAAAAATATGTGGAATGGTCACGCCGGTACGAAACTGTATTTCTTCATCGCTGTCGATAAAAACCTTGTCAAGGTGTTTCGCCAGAATTCGTCCCATGGTAGTTTTACCCGAGCCCATCATGCCAACCAGAATCAGGTTTCCCGACTGAAATTTTCGTGCGTTCTGTATTGGACTATTTTGCATAAGACGTATTGTAAACGAATTCAACTAAAAACCCGGTCAATGCCGGGCCTTGAAGTGTTGGTTTTTTGGATTAATTCAGCGTAAATTGATGGAGTCCTGCATGATTTTAGGGGTAATGAAAATCAGCAATTCACTTTTACTATTGGTTTTGCTGTTGTTTTTAAACAACCAGCCAAGCCCCGGGATGTCTCCCAGTAACGGGACTTTTTGAAACGTATCACCACTATCTTGGGTAAATACACCGCCGACCACGACCGTGCCGCCGTTTTGCACCAACACTTCTGTCGAAATCTTTTTGGTATTGATGCTCGGAATCGTCTGCCCGCCAAGCAGTGTACCGACGGTATCCTGATTGGCATCCAGCGTCATATGGACATTATTGTCCGGTGTAATATGCGGCGTTACTTCAAGACTCAAGTTCGCCGAGACAAAAGCGGTCGAAGCCGGTAAGGAACCTGTCGCTGCGATTGTGTAGGGAATCTGCACACCCTGCTGGATTATGGCTTTTGCCCTGTCGGCAGTGACCACTTTCGGGCTGCCGATATTTTTGCTGACACCATCAGACTCGGCAGCATCAAGCTCCAGTGACAATACTTTTGTTGCTGACGGATTAAACAGTGACAGCAACAGTCCTGCGCCGCCTGTGCCGTTCGCCGGACTCGGCAAATTCACATTGGGTAATCCGGTCACTATTGCACGGGTAGCTGTCGGGGTGTTGGCACCCAGTGCGAAACCGGCTCCGGACGATACGGCAGGGCCTGAGTAACCCAGTTTTCCACCCAATGTCCTGGCAAAATTATCACCGACCGAAACAAATCTCGCTTCGATCATGACCTGACGCACCGGGACATCGATCTGTTTGAGCAGTTTGCGTACTTCATCCAGACGCGAAGGCGTGTCTTTGATAAACAGCGTATTGGTACGAATATCTGCCATTGCACTGCCGCGCTTCGACAAAATTCTCGTTGAGACTGTTGTCGCGCCGGGTGTCGCTCCCGGTGCTGCAGCACCCGCAACACCGTTTAGTAATGCAGCAGCTGCCACTGCCGTGGTGTAACCCAGTTGAAAGCTTTCAGTTTGCAATTCTTCAAGCTCGGAAATGTCCTGACGCGAAGTCAATTCATTCTTCTCGGAAGTCGCTAGTTCACCTGTGGGCGCAACCTGAATCACATTGCCGTTTTTACGCATGGCCAGGCCACGACTTTGCAAAATAATATCCAGTGCCTGATCCCAAGGTACATCTTTTAAGCGAAGCGTTAAATTGCCCGTCACGGTATCGCTGATTACCATATTCAACTGGGTAAAGTCAGCAATCACATTCAAGGCTTCACGAACCGTAATATCCTGAAAATTGAGAGTCAGTTTTTCACCCGTATAGCCTGCTTTGACAAGCTTATTCGGGTCTTCCGAAACAGCTTTGATTTCGAGAATAAATTTATTGTCTGTCTGATAGGCTATCTGTTCCCAAATACCCTTGGGCTCAATCACCATGCGAACATTGTCGCCTTGGGTAAAAGTATCAACGATTTGTACCGGAGTCGCAAAATCAGTCACATTCAATTTGCGCTGTAATTTGACAGGCAAGCTGGTTTGCATAAAATCTACGATCAGTTGAGTACCCTGTCGATGCGTATCAATGCCGATTCCGGGATTGGACAGATCAACCTGGATACGCCCTTCGCCATTTTTACCACGATGAAAATCGATGGAATTCAAGCTGTATTTTTGCGAGCTCTGGCGCACTTGGGCAAACTGTGCGCTGGCAACAGGCAATTCGGGGGGGGAAGTATGCAGCGTGATCAACACAGTCTTGTCTCTTATGCTGGTTTCATAAGCCATCATCTTATTCAGATTAACGACCAGGCGTGTGCGTGAGCCTGCCTGGAGTATGTTGGCACTGCGCAAATCGCCTGAGGAAAAATTCTGTAAGGACTTGTCAAGCGCACTTGCTGTATTTGGAAAATCCAGAGCAATACTTGGCGGCAGGTTGATGCTAACGCCCGCCGGGGGTTTAGTCAGAGGTTCTGCCAACTGCACCTGTATAATCGTATCCGAACCCGTTTTTAACACACTCAACGCGGTTATCTTATTCTGAGTTTCGGCCTGCGCACTGCTGAAGGCAGCAACCATGAACAGCACTGCGATTTTTAACATTATAGCCATGCCTTACTCCTTATCAACCAATTGCAGATTGCTGATCCGCTCAGACCAATCCCCGGTGCTATCTTGCACCACCTCTTTAATCGTAATTTCCGAATCAGATAATTTTTGAATCAAACCGAAATTCATGCCCAGGTAGTTACCCACATTGACGACGTATAGTTTGTTGTCCGGTGCGCGGATCACGGCGTGTCCGACTTTTTGTTTCATGAGATAGCCGACCATTTTCAGACTTTCCAAAGGAAATTCTTCCAGCGCTTCCTTTGGGCGATTGATATCCGGTTCATTTTCCCCGCGCCGCCCGTTGGAAGTGGTCTCCGGTTTGCGCTGCTTAAAGGGATCTGATAAATTTGCGTCATTCACATAGGCGAAAGGCTCGTAAAGTTTAACCTCGGGTGGCGGCGGTATTTTTCCCTGCATATTTACACCAGAGTTTTTAACGAAATTCCGCAGATCCTGAAACTCGTCACCGCCACAACCCGCGAGTAATATACAGGCAAATGCAATATAGATTAGCTTCATTTTTTAGCTCCGGCCAGTTTGGCAGCCTTCTTCTGCTCGGTAAGCTCTTCTTCATCCAGATAGCGAAAGGTCTTCGCAACAGCATCCATGCTTAACGCTCCGCCCGATGGCGTAATACTGATGTCATTCAACGTCACAATACGTGGCAACATGGAAATATCGCTGGCAAATTTCCCCAAATCGTCATAATTCCCTATTACCTTGATGGCAATGGGTTGCTCGGCAAAAGATCCTTTGATACTTTCCGGTCCCGGACGAAACAAATCAAATTGCAAGCCGCGTCCTAAGCCTGCCTGGTTTATATCCGTTAATAAGGCGTCCATTTCAGATTTGTTTGGCAGTTGTTTAAGCAAAGCACCAAAGGATTCCTGAGTTTCAAGTAACTGTTTTTTAATCAACACCAGATTGACAGCCTGCTTCTTCTTGATTAGGAAGGCATCTTTCAGTGTCACTTCCTGCGCTTTTGCATTGTTCAAACTATCCCATTGGTTTTGATTATCAAGCAAGACACCCATCACCACGACTGTGACAAACATCACTGCATAAGCGATCAGCTTTGCTGACCAGGGCCATTGCCCCGGGGTTTTCGGATTTAAATTTTTCAGTGCGTCCAGATTGATCATGGTTTTTTTCCAGCGGTATTTGTGCCCTTGGTAAGCTTGAACGTCAAGGTAAATTCATTCTGTCGACCGCCGTTTGTTGTCGTCGCATGAATTTCAATCAGCGCAGGTGAATCAAGCCAGGCGGAATCTTCTATCGCTCTCATCAAGGTTGAAATACGTGCGTTTGATTGTGCCAGACCGATCAGATTAATGACATCACCCGTTTGTCTGATCGATTTGACAGACACGCCCTCAGGCAATATGCGCAGCATTTGATCAAGTAAATGGACTACGCTGGCACGGTCGCTTTGCAATTTCTCAACGGCATCTTTGCGCTCAAGCAATGCACGGGTTTGTTCACGCAGCTTTTTGATTTCCGCGATTTGCTTATCCAGAACCTGCGTTTCCTGCTTTAAGTAGCTATTACGTCGCTCCTGATAATCAATTTTACTGTTGATTACCGCATGCACAAGCCCCCATACAAGTAGCCCCAGTAGCAAAGAAAAAATACTGAGCGTGATAAATTGCCTTTGTTGAACGCGTCGTTTTTCTTCGCGATGTGGCAGCAAATTGATGCGTATCATGATGGATCAAATCTCCGCATAGCCAGGCCACAAGCAACAATCAAGGCCGGTGCATCTGCTTGCAATTGACGGGCCTTTAGCCTGCTCGCCATCGTCATCAGGGCAAAAGGGTTTGCCACCATAGTGTTCACCTGCGTGCGCGTTGCCACGGCATCAGCCAGTTCGGGCAAGACAGCGCTCCCTCCTGCCAGTACAATATAATCGACTTCATTGTATTGTGAGGCGGTAAAAAAGAACTGTAGCGAGCGAACAATCTCCATAACCAGATTTTCACGAAAGGGAATCAGCAAATCAGTCTCATAGTTTTCCGGTAAATTACCATTGCGTTTAGCGGTTTCCGCCTGTTCGGCGGACAGGCCAAACAGGTTTTGAATTTGCTGGGTCAATTGTTCACCGCCAATTTGCTGGTCTCGCGTATAAATAGACAGGCCGTTACGCAACACATTGACATTCATTACGGTCGCGCCGATATCGATCAATGCTACGCATTTATCTTCCGCATTGCTGGGTAATTGCGCGCGTATTTGTGAAAAAGCGGTCTCAGACGCATAGGGTTCAACATCGACTACCACCACCTTAAGGCCTGCAGCCTGTGCAGCGGCCACCCTGTCTTCTACATTTGCCTTGCGCGAAGCGGCCAGCAATACTTCGACTTCCTCTACGTTTCCGGGTGCGGCTCCCAGTACATAAAAATCCAGATTGACCTCGTCCAGCGCAAAAGGAATATATTGATTGGCCTCGGATTCGACTTGAAACTCTAAATCGTCATCTTGCATACCGGCAGGCAGTAAGATTTTTTTTGAAATGACCGATGCCGCAGGCAACGCGACACTGATGTTTTTAATTTTAGTCCCCAGGCGCTTCCAGGCGCGCTGCAGTGTTTCCGCTAACGCATCCAGATTATTGATATTGCCGTCAAAAAATGCGTCTTTTGGCAGCGTCTCAATGACATAGCGCTCTAAAACGTAACCCGCAGCCCCCTGGCTGAGTTCGACCAGCTTAACGGAGGAGGCACTGATGTCGACACCAATTAAAGGCGGATTCTTAGACCGGATAAAATCCAGAAATATATTAAAATTAACTTTAGGCATAGGCCATGTGGAGCTTTTCCATTTAAATTGCTTGAAATCGTAGCAATTACCTTCTTTGCTGTAAAGATGTTTTTGAATTGCAGAAACAAGAACTTACCCTTGTCGGTCATGAAGTGGCGCCAGCGTGGTTGATTCAGCCGCACACGCTAGTGTTGCAAGCAGGGCCGAAGTCCTGTGTATTTCATCCCCCGCAAGTGATTCTCAATGCGCTGAATCGACTCACGAAGCGAAAATCTTCATGAATCACTGTTCACGTTTGACGTGAATGATGCATTTATCTCGTATAATCGGACTGCTGTTTGAACAATACCATTATTAATTATTTTTGAACAACTATTCAATGACTACACGCCGCTGGTTGCTACCGACTCTTGTTGTCCTGACACTTATTTCGCTGCCGGTTTTACTGCTTTGCATGGCAGCAATGCTGACTTATCCGAATCTGCCTTCTCTGGATGTGCTCACAGACTACCACCCGAAAGTACCATTGCGCATCTATAGTGCCGAGGGCACGCTCATCGGTGAATTCGGTGAAGAGCGCCGCGCACTGGTTAAGTTTGCCGATGTTCCTCTCGTGCTGAAGCATGCCATTCTCGCCGCTGAAGATGATAAGTTTTATCAGCATGGTGGCGTCGATTATCCGGGTGTGCTGCGCGCTGCACTTTCCGACTTTACGGCAGGCGGAAGTAAACAAGGTGCCAGCACTATAACCATGCAAGTCGCCAGAAATTTTTTCTTGTCCAAGGAAAAGACTTTTACGCGTAAATTCAACGAAATGCTGCTGGCGTTCAAAATTGAGCACTACCTGAGTAAAGATGATATTTTTCAACTCTACATTAATCAGATCTACCTTGGGCAGCGCTCTTATGGCTTCGCTTCTGCTGCACAGATCTACTTTGGCAAACCACTGAATCAGATTTCCATCTCTGAGGCCGCGATGCTGGCCGGGTTGCCCAAAGCGCCTTCAAGCTACAATCCTGTCGTTAACCCGAAACGCGCCAAATTGCGCCAGCTTTATGTTTTGCGACGTATGCATGAATTGCACTTCATCAGCGATGCGCAATTTGAAATTGCCAAAGTGGAACCCGTGGTCGTCAAACGCGGTAATCAGTCATTCCCGGTCATAGCGGATTATTTTATGGAGATGGTGCGTCAGACTGTCTTTCAGAAATATAAGGACGCGACTTACACGCAGGGAATTAAGGTCTACACCACACTGCGTGTAGCTGATCAACAAGCCGCCTATCATGCTGTGCGTAAAGGAGTGCTTGAATATGACCGGCGCCATGGTTATCGCGGACCGGAAGGCTACGTAGATTTAAATCAAAACAAAGGCGATGAAGCGCTGGAAGAAGCACTGCAAGATTCCCTTGATAACGATGACTTAATCCCCTCTGTGGTTTTGTCCGCTGCACCCGGCCGGATTCTGGCCTATTGTAAGGGTGGCGAACGTGTGACCCTTGGCGGGGATGCGTTGCGCTTTGCACAGCGTGCACTGACTGACAAGGTGGCCTTGACTCAGCGCATCGTGCCAGGTTCCATCATTCGCGTTAAGTTGAATGAGCAAGGCGTCTGGCAAATCAGCCAGCTACCTCAGGTTGAGGCTGCCTTCGTGTCCGCTAATCCCCTTAATGGAGCCGTTTATTCGCTGGTCGGCGGTTTTGATTTCAATCAAAATCAGTTCAATCACATCACACAAGCCTGGCGACAACCCGGTTCCAGTTTCAAACCTTACATTTATTCAGCCGCGCTTGAAAAAGGTTTGACACCCGCCACTATTATCAATGATGCGCCATTATCATTTAGTGCTGATCAGACCGGCAGTGAGCCATGGCAGCCGAAAAATTATGAAGGTACCTATGATGGACCCATGCGCCTGCGTCAGGCATTGGTCGAATCTAAAAACCTGGTTTCAATACGCATATTACAATCGATCACGCCGCGCTATGTACAGGACTACATCACTAAATTCGGTCTGGATGCTGAAAAAAATCCGCCCTATCTGACTATGGCGCTGGGGGCCGGATCTGTCACCCCTCTGCAAATGCTGACTGGCTATTCGGTATTTGCCAATGGCGGATTTCGTACCACGCCTTATTTTATCCAGCGCATCGAAGATGCACAAGGTCATGTATTGAGTAAAACGATTCCTTCCGTGGCAAATGAAGGTGCTCCGCAGGTCATTGATGTGCGGAATGCATATACCATGGTCAGCATGATGCAGGATGTGGTAAAGCACGGTACCGGCTTTCGCGCCATGCAACTCGGCCGTCAGGATTTGGCGGGTAAAACCGGCACGACGAATGATTCTATTGATGCCTGGTTTTGCGGGTTTCAACCCACTGTTGTTGGGATTGCATGGATAGGTTTTGACCAGCCGCACACGCTCGGCAGTCATGAAACCGGGGCAATCGCAGCCTTGCCAATTTGGATGGGCTACATGGGGCGTGTACTCAAAGGCGTACCGGAAGTTGAGTACCATATGCCGGACAACATGGTCGCCGCACGTATAGATGATAACGGCCATCGCGACGACAACGGCCCCCGGCTGGAATATTTTTATAAGGAAAATGTGCCCGGTGAGCAGAACGCAGCACCCGGCGGTGAGGCGCCCTTGGCAAAGCCAGTTGATGCAATCAGGGATCAGCTGCTTTAAAGATAATGACGCAAAAAACACATGCCAGACGAGACCTGATGCGCGAGCAGTTGGCGCATTTGGCCGCAAAGTTGATTGCAGAAGCCGGTATGACTGATTTTGCTTCTGCAAAACGCAAGGCCGCTCGTCAGCTTGGTGCATCAGACACACAACATTTGCCCAGCAACCGGGAGGTAGAAGAGGCCTTGCACAGTTACCGTGTTTTATACCAACACGACAGCCACCCTGACATTCTGTATCAGTTGCGCAGTGAAGCGCTGGCCTGCATGCAGGCGTTTGCAACATTCAACCCTTACCTGACCGGTTCGGCATTAAGCGGGACGGCCGGGGAGTTGTCGGATATCAACCTGATTTTATTTTCAGATGACGCAAAATCCGTGTTGTTATTCCTGCTTAAAAATAAGCTCGACTTTGAGGATGGCGAATGGAAAGTACGCTTAGGGGGACGTGACGAAATTGTACCCAGCTATACGCTAAACAGTGAATCCGGCACACAAATTCACCTGGTGGTGCTACCGGAAAATGCGCGGCACAGCGGCAGCCGTCACCCGGATACCCATGCGGATATTGCTGCGTTAGCCAAGATAATTGGGGAGCGAGGAGCGAGGAGCGAGGATTGAAAGAAAAGTCAAAGCAGGATTTTTCCTCAACCTTCAACCTTTTTGCAACCACCTTGCTGCATCCAGTGCGAAATAGGTCAATATGCCATCCGCACCGGCACGTTTGAACGCCAGTAAAGATTCCAGTACGCAAGCCTCTTCATCAAGCCAGCCATTTTGTGCAGCGGCTTTGAGCATGGCGTATTCACCACTGACCTGATACGCAAAAGTAGGCGCTTTGAACTCGTCCTTAACCCGCCGCACGATATCCAGGTAAGGCATGCCCGGTTTGACCATCACCATGTCAGCACCTTCTTGCAAATCCATGCCGACTTCCCACAATGCTTCGTCAGAATTGGCAGGATCCATCTGGTAAGTATATTTATTGCCTGTCCCCAGATTTCCGCTGGAGCCGACCGCATCGCGGAACGGACCGTAGAAGCTGGAGGCATATTTAGCCGAGTAAGCCATGATGCGAGTGTGAATATGCCCGTTGCTGTCTAACGCTGCGCGTATCGCACCAATACGTCCGTCCATCATGTCAGATGGCGCGACGATATCAACACCGGCGGCGGCGTGACACTGCGCCTGGCGGGTCAATACAGCGATGGTCTCGTCATTCATCACATAGCCTGCCTCGTCTATCAATCCATCCTGACCGTGACTGGTATAGGGATCCAGTGCGATATCGGTCATGATGCCCAATTCCGGGCAATGTTTTTTCAGGGCAGCGACTACAGTAGGCACCAGTCCTGCCGGATTGTAAGCCTCACTAGCATCTGGCGATTTGCGGGAAGCATCAATGACCGGAAAAATCGCCATCACCGGGATACCTGACCTGACGCACGCCTCCGCATCTCTGAGCAACAAATCCAGCGTCTTGCGCTGCACACCCGGCATGGACTTGATCTCTTCCACGGTATTGTTACCCTCCAGTACAAAGACAGGATAGATAAAATCAGCAGGGGAGAGCACATTTTCACGCATCAAATCCCGGGAAAAGGCATCATGACGCATGCGCCGCATGCGCTTATTAGGGTATTTTGCGAGTGTGTGCATAATTTTTTCTAAATTCTAATTTATTAGTGAACTATTTAAGAAAACGCTTATCAGAGTACGCGAATGGTGATGAATCGTTCCGCGTTTCTCCTCCCTGAGCGTGTTCTTAACCCTGTTAAGATCTTTAGCCCCCACATGCTGGGGGCTTTTTTTGTCTGATTATCAATTATCCACTATCAATTGAGATTCTTCCGGCTTTGCCAGCCAGCCTGCGATGACGGCTTCCGCTTGTTCCAGGCCCTGCTTTTTCAGGCTTGAAAACAGCTGTACAGAACATTGCGGATAATTTTCCGCAAGATAGGCTTTTACTTTCATCAACGTCAAGGTTGATTGCTGACGACTGAATTTATCCGACTTGGTCAGCAAAATGTGAATCGGCCTGCCCGTCGTACCGAACCAGTCTAGCATGGTTTCATCCAGCTCCAGTAAGGGGCGGCGTATATCCATGATAACGATCAGCCCGGCAAGCTCCTCGCGCTTCTGCAAATAAGTGCTTAACAGCGCTTCCCAGTGGCGCTTGGCCTCAGGTGGCACCTTGGCATAACCGTAACCGGGCAAATCCACGATGTAGCTGTCATTACCCAATGCGAAATAGTTTAAATGTTGGGTGCGCCCGGGGGTTTTACTGGTATAAGCCAGCCGCACATGATTGGCCAGCGTGTTGATCGCGCTGGATTTGCCTGCATTGGATCTGCCGACAAATGCCACTTCCCGACCACCATGCATCGGCAAATCCTTGATGTGGTTGACCGTGGTGTAAAACACCGCTTGTGAAAAAAGTCCCATTATTTCCAGCCCGAGAAAATTGTGTCAGCTTTGGCAATCGTCTCATCGATATCTGCCTCAGTGTGTGCGGAGGATACAAAGCCCGCTTCAAATGCCGAAGGTGCCAGATACACGCCGGCATCCAGCATCGCGTGAAAGAAGCGGTTGAAGGCTTCCTTGTCACAGGACATTACCTCCGTATAGCTTGCAGGGATGGTCTTGCTGAAATACAGGCCAAACATGCCGCCAATGGATTGCGCGCAAAATGCCACGCCATGTTTTGCTGCACTCGCCGTCAGTCCGCAGGTCAACTGAGTCGCCCGTTGCGACAAACGCTCATAGAAACCTTCTGCCTGCACCAGCTTCAAGGTCGCAAGCCCTGCGGCGACTGCGACCGGATTGCCTGACAAAGTGCCCGCCTGATAAACCGAACCCAGTGGTGCCAGGCATTGCATGATGTCGCGCCGCCCGCCGAATGCGGCAGAAGGCAAGCCGCCACCCATCACCTTGCCCAGCGTCATCAGGTCAGGCTTGATGCCATAATAACCTTGAGCGCCCTGCAGGCTGACGCGAAAGCCGGTCATCACTTCATCCAGTATCAGCACGGCGCCATATTTAGTGCAAAGATTGCGCAGCGCATCGAGAAATTCGCGCTTCGGCGTGACCAGATTCATATTGCCGGCTACGGGTTCCACGATCACGGCGGCAATCTCATCACCCGCCTCAGAAAAGGCGCGCTCAAGTGAGGCAGCATCGTTGTAATCCAAAACAGTTGTGAGTGCTGCGATCTCGGCGGGGACGCCCGAAGAACTTGGCTGGCCGAAAGTCAATGCACCTGAACCTGCCTTGACCAGTAAACCGTCGGAATGGCCGTGATAACAGCCTTCAAATTTCACAATGCGCGAGCGACCGGTAAAGCCGCGTGCCAGACGTATCGCCGTCATGGTGGCTTCCGTACCGGAACTCACCAGTCTGACCATTTCCAGGCTCGGCAATAATTTGCACAGCAATTCCGCCATTTCCAGCTCCGATGCTGTCGGCGCACCGAAGCCCAGTCCGCTAGCCGCTGCATCCTGTACCGCTTTAACCACCTCGGGGTGGCAATGGCCTGCGATCATCGGCCCCCATGAACCTACGTAATCAATATACTGTTTGTCATCGGCATCCCAGACATAGGCACCACGGCCGCGCTGCAAAAACAGCGGCGTACCTCCCACTGAACGAAAGGCGCGCACCGGCGAGTTGACGCCGCCGGGGATGCGCAGTAGCGATGCATCGAAAAGAGATTGATTATGGGAAATCAGGGGATTATGTAGCGTCATATCAAGTCTTTCTAAATGAACAGGGTATTCAAATGAGCAAATTTGCTTGCTTCTTGCCGTATATCCGGCGCATTGAACAAGGCGGAAATTACGGCCAGCGCATGCGCACCGGCTGACAGCACTGCGCCAGCATTTTCAGCGGTAATGCCACCTATTGCCACCACGGGCAGATTAATCTCACGGCGCGCCCGGGTTAACAGTTTCAGCGTTGCCATTGCCGCGTCAGGTTTGACGGTTGAGGCGAAAAAAGCACCAAATGCCACGTAATCGGCACCTTGTGCCTCGGCTTCCTGTGCCAGTTCCAGTCGATTGTAGCAAGAAACGCCGATGAGCTTTTCGCGGCCCAGCACCTGCCGCGCTGCTGCAATACTGCCATCCTCAAAGCCCAGATGTACGCCATCAGCCGCCACGACAGACGCCAGTTGCACATCATCATTGATGACCAGGGGGACGTTAAACTCATGCGTCAGCGTGCGCAAGGCCATCGCCTGCTGCAGGCGCAGCGCAGCACTGCCTAGTTTGTTGCGATATTGCAGCAGGCGTACGCCACCTTGCAAGGCTAGTCTTACCTTGTGCAGCAATTCAACTGTATCTTGCGCTTCCTGCGTAATTGCGTAAAGTCCGCTGATTTCAACTTTCAACTTTCAACTTTCAACTGTTTGTCTTCATCATCTTCTTCGCCGCGCGCCCAGAACAACCTGTCCGGGATGAACTGACCCATACCTGGCTTGAAGCCCGATTTCAGTGCTTGCCAGGTGTACTCCTGCGCTTCCTTGACGGCTTCAGGCACTTCTGCGCCCTGCGCAAGCAAGGAGGCAATCGCAGAGGCAAGCGTGCAGCCTGAGCCGTGATAGCTGCCGGGCAGTCGCTCCCAAGTGTCGCTGCGCACTACACCCAGTTCACTGTACAGCGTATTGACGACTTTTGCGGATTGCTCATGTGTCCCGGTGATCAACACATATTCGCAGCCCATCTCCAGAATACGTCTGGCGCATTCCGCCAGATCAGGATCATCTTCTTCATTATCTTCATCCAATGCCAGTCGACGCGCTTCGATGCTGTTTGGCGTGACAATGGTGGCTTGCGGAATAAGCAGTTCACATATGGCATCGAGCATGTCTTCATCGGCCAGTTCGTCGCCGCGCCCGGAAGCCAATACGGTGTCCAGCACAAAAGGCACATCGGGATAATCCGCCAATATTTCAGCGATTGCCACCACATTTTCCACACTGCCCAGCATGCCGATCTTGAAAGCCGCAACCGGCACATCTTCGAGCATCGCGCGTGCCTGATCTACCACCCATTCGGATTCAATCGGCAGCACATCCTCAACGCCGCTGGTATCCTGTACGGTGATTGCGGTCACGACCGACAAGGGATGGCAACCCATGCTGGAAATCGTGAGTATATCCGCCTGTAAACCTGCACCGCCACTGGGATCTGTGGCGGCAAAACTCATTACTAGCGGGAAAATTTCAGACATGGTGTATGCAATGATATTATGCGGGTCGGGTATTTTACCTTATTTAGCCGCTATTACCGAGTGCCATTTTTTAGTGAGGAATATCTGATGCGCCTTTTACATACTATGTTACGTGTCGTTGATCTGGATAAAGCCATTGCTTTTTATACGGAGGTGCTTGGCATGAAGTTGCTGCGCCGCACCGACTATCCGGAAGGAAAATTTACCCTGGCTTTCGTAGGTTACACTGACGAAGCGCATGGTGCGGTGATTGAGTTTACGCACAACTGGGGGGTGGAGGCTTATCAGCCGGGTAATGCGTTCGGTCATATCGCCATCGAAGTTGAAAATGCCTATGAAGCCTGCGAAACAATCAGGCTGCGTGGCGGCAAGGTGATTATGGAAGCCGGGCCCATGAAACACGGTACGACGGTGCTGGCGTGTATTGAAGATCCGGATGGTTACAAAGTTGAATTGATACAGAAAAAAGTCGTGCTGATGACAGACTGAGCACAGTTAAGCCAAATAATTCGGCCCGGCGATTCCCGCAGTTCTTTGATCTGAACTATCGGCATGATTTTAAGGATTTCGGGCATCCACGAATGCCGCAATCGCAGCGAACGACGCTACCGATAAATTTTCTGCGCGCAACTGAGGGTTGATGCCGATTTGGGCAAACTCAGCTTCATTTAAATACCCTTTCAGGGTATTGCGCAAGGTCTTGCGGCGCTGACCGAATGCCGTGCCGACAATTTCACCAAATAATTTTTCATTTTTAACGATGATCTTGTCAGCCGGCAGCGGTATCATGCGCACGATAGCTGAATTAACTTTAGGCGCAGGCCGGAAAGATTCCGGCGGCACATCAAGCAGCTTCTCCATATAAAAACGGTATTGCAGCATCACTGACAGGCGTCCGTAAGCCGGCGTGGAATGATCCGCCACCATACGCTCGACTACTTCATTTTGCAGCATAAAATGCATGTCAGTGATGCGTTCTGCATAATCTGCAAAATAAAACAGTAAAGGTGAGGAAATGTTGTAGGGTAAATTGCCGACAATGCGCAAAGGGGCTGATAGCGTAGTGAGGTCAAATTTTAAGGCATCACCGGCATGAATGATGAGTTTCAACGACGGTTGAGGATAATCGGCTTCTAAGCGCGCGATAATGTCGCGGTCAATTTCAACTACATGCAATTGCTTTAGCTTTTTGAGCAGCGGACGGGTGAGCGCACCCAAACCCGGGCCGATTTCAACCAGATTGTCATCCATTTCCGGTCTGATTGCGGCAATAATGTCAGCGATGATATTTTGATCGACCAGAAAGTTCTGACCGAATTTCTTTTTTGCTTTATGCATTTTATAAACCGTTTTCGGCAGAATAAACCGACTATGCGAATGTGTTGTGAATTAAAAGGATGCTTGTGTCAAATGCTCAAATTTCGCCATTTGTTCCGCGGCTTTAAGCGCTTCGAGCAGACTGCCGTTGCTGGCTTTACCCGTGCCAGCGAGATCCAGTGCCGTGCCATGATCTACCGAAGTTCGGATAATCGGCAAGCCTAAGGTGATATTCACGCCCTGACCGAAACTCGCATGTTTTAAGACCGGCAAACCCTGATCGTGGTACATCGTCAGCACGCAATCACATTGTGCAAGCTTGTCCGGCGTAAATAAGGTATCTGCCGGCAGCGGTTCACTGACCCGGATACCCGCAGCACGCAATTTATCGAGTACGGGGATCATGATTTCAATTTCCTCCCGTCCCATATGACCGCCTTCTCCCGCGTGGGGATTCAACCCCGCCACCAGAATACGCGGATCGGTCAGCCCGAAACGCCGCTGTAAATCGTGGTGAAGGATGCGTAATACGGATTCGAGCAGCGCTGCGCTAATAAAATCCGGCACATCACGCAAAGCCAGATGCGTGGTCACTAACGCTACCCGCATCCCGCCACCTGCGAGCATCATGACAACCTGTGGCGTGCCGGTCAGTTGCGCTAAAAATTCAGTATGCCCGGTAAAGGGGATTCCCGCGTCATTAATAATGCCCTTATGTACTGGCGCTGTGACCATGCCGGAAAATTCGCCAGACTGACAGCCCTGCACCGCACGCACCAGCGTTTCCAGTACATATGTACTGTTCGAAGCGTTTAATTTGCCCGGCACGCACGGCGTGACGAGCGGGACGTGAATGACGGATAGAGTCGGGGAAGTAGTCCGTGGTGAGTGGTGAGTGACTAGTGGCGAAACGGGTTCTTCCCGCTTTCCACTATCTACTCGCCACTCTCGCACTTGCAAGTGGATGCCCAGCATCCGGGCACGTTGTTGCAGCAGATTTTTATCCGCAATAATGACGACACCGGTTAACTCTGCGGCCAGTTGCACGCACAAGTCGGGACCGATGCCGGCGGGTTCGCCGGCCGTAATGACCAGCGGATTGAAACTATTTCTGCTCATCGCGATATTCAACAAAGGCGCGGTCACGTAACTGGCGCAGCCAGTCCTGATATAAATCTTCGGATTTAAAAGTGCCTATCGCAATACGCGCCTGCTGGCGTTTTTGCTGGTCGCTCACATCGGTATTACGCCGCGCCAGTACCTCGATCAGATGCCAGCCAAACTGGCTGTGCACGATACCCGTTTCGCCGATTTTCAGCTTGTTCATTTCTTCTTCGAACTCAGCTACAGTCTGTCCGGGCGACAACCAATCCAGATCTCCTCCCTGTTGTGCACTGCCGTCCTGAGAATAACGTTTAGCTTGTTCTGCAAAACCGGCACCGCCCTCGATACGCTGCTTAATTTCTATAATTTGTTTTTTGGCATCTGCATCAGCCACAATTTCGCTGGTCTTGATCAGAATATGGCGTGCATGGGTTTGCGTAATCAGCACCGGCGCACTGCCTCCGCGTTTGTCGACCAGTTTAAGAATATGAAAACCGCTGGGGCTGCGCAATATGCTGCTGTTTTGGCCCGGCTTCAAATTTTTTAATACATTCAGAAACAGAGGAGGAATACGGTCGCCCGGGCGCCAGCCCAGATCACCGCCTTTTAACGCATCATTCGCATCCGAAAAACCAGCGGCAACCTGTGCAAAGGTGGCACCGGTCGTGAGTTGAGCCAGTGCCTTGTCCGCACGCTCGTGTGCAGCTTGAATTTTTTCGGCACTGGCTTGTTCCGGTACAACCACCAGGATATGAGCCAGATGGTATTCATCGTTATCCAGTCCCATCTTCACTTTATTGCTCAGATAGTTGTCTACTTCGCTGTCGCTGATGACCAGCTTGCTGTCGATTTCACGCTCGCGCAACCGGGTGGATAAAATTTCGGCACGAATTTCTTCGCGAAACTTCTTGATATTTATACCCTCTGATTCGAGCTTGGTTAAAAATGCGGCCGTCGCAGGGAAATTGTTTTGTTGCGCAATACGGGTCATCGCCTGATCCAGCTGTTCATCATCGATACGCAAGCCGGCTTCCTTGGCATATTGTGCTTGCAACATCTCGGAGATCATCCGTTCGAGAATCTGTTTTTCCAGCACCGTCTGCTCAGGTAAAGGGGTGGACTGCTTCTTCAGCTGCGCGATCACCGTATTGATTCTTTCTTCAAGTTCATGACGGGTAATCACATCATCGTTGACCACTGCCACGACTGAATCAATCGCCGCAACCTGATGTGCCGCATCAACCGGCGTTGCTGCAAAAGCGGGGGCTGAGGCCAGCAACATGACACTCAGCAAAACAGTGATTTTAATTTTGGACATGGTTATCTTTCATACTTAAAATTAAGGCGGGACGGGTGCATTTTCGGGGACGATTTTAGTTTTTGCATAACCTGGTACATTCAACTTTAAAAGTTGCAGAGGGTCAGAACCCACTCTGATCAGATCATTCAATTCCAGCTGCACCAGTATGCCGGTGTTGTTTTGCGACACCACCGCACCTGCGCTGTTCAGCACCAGTCCGGAAGCATAGCTGTGCGCGACCATACGCAGGGTCCAGCAGCTTTGTGCATATTCAACGCCGACCACGCCGTTTAACAAGCGCTTGTCCAGAAATGAATAATTCCATTGCCCTACGGCGACCCAATGCTTGGCCAATGGCCATTGCCCGGAAATGTTGAGCTGACGCAATGCAGGAGCCGCGACGGCATAGTGATTTCCGCCTATCGTTGTGTAAGGCACGCCATAAATTGTATAGTAAGGAATGCCATTCACCGTGGTGCTACCTGTCGGCACAACGATCCCCGGAATCAGCGTGCCGACTGAATCGGCGACAAAACGATAGCCGAAATTAATCACTTTTCCGGTTTCAGGACGATAGCTGGTGGTGACATTGTAATGCTGAAGCTGCGACAGGGCGGGACTATACTGCAACTCGCCGCTAAACGACCAGTCCGTATTGATGATGCCCGATGCGCCCAGCAGAATATCCGATTTGTTGGTTGAACTTGTCGGCGCTACCAGATTCACTTGCGGCGACGTCAAACTGAAACGCTCGCCCAGCGATAGTTTCAAATGCTCGGCTCCGTCATCCTTGCCGAGAAAACGCGAAATCATCGCCAGCGTGACCTGATTGGCATCGCCGATACGGTCATTGCCGACAAAGCGGTTCTCGGTAAACATCTGGGAAAAACTAAACGGCAATTGAGCCGTATCAAAAACCGGCAACTGATCCTGTGCTTTGTAAGGCACATAGACATAATAGGCGCGCGGTTCGAGCGTATTCACATAATTCTGGCCGGACAGCTGCAAATCGCGTTCAAAAGTCGCGCCGCTGTCCAGGCTGAACAGCGGCAAAGTGCGTGTAGAGTTCGGCAAGTTGGCCGCATTATTCACCCCCATCACGTACTCGGTACTGTTCAAGGTGAACTTGGGCGTGAGGTAATAGCCGGGATTGCTGATCAACGGGTAACTGACGCTGGGTGCTAGCACCAGACGCTGACCATTCACCGAGGTAGGATGGCTAAAACTGACATATTCGCCGGTAAAAGCAAAATTGGCGCCGTCATAACTGTTTGCTGCATTGAGTATCAGCTGAGGCAGTCGCGCATAAGGTACCGTGATCGGCAACAGCGGATTTTGCAAGGTCTGAAACTGTTGCAATCTGGCCGTGCCATTCCACCAACCGGCATTGTAATTGAGCTCGGCATTCTGCAATAAATTGGCCTGGGAGGTGGTGCTGACCGCATCAGCCAGATCCCGGTAATAGGCGTCATCGGATACGCGATTGTAATTAATGCTGCCGCTCAGTCCTTCGCCAAACATTTCGCGGTGTACTAGGCCAAACCGGGTGCGCGTTGTGCCGGTCAATGCATCATCAGGCAAAATATCTGCATGCACTTCCCCGGAATAATCCGCCTCCAGATAACGAAACTCATTGTTTAACTGCAAACCGCGACGCGTCATAATGCGGGGCGATAGCGTTGCATCGTAGTTGGGGGCAATATTCCAGTAATAAGGCACGGTAAGTTCACTGCCGCTGGTGTTGGTGCCACCAAAGGTGGGCGACAGAAAACCGGATCTGCGTTGATTACCCAGCGGGAAAGTCATCCAGGGCGAATACAGGATAGGCACGTTCATGAAGTCTATCTGAGCCTGATGAGCGGTGCCCACCTGCCGTGTCTGATCGATTTCAAGGCTGTTCATTTTAACCTGCCAGTCCTGTTCATCTGCGCGGCAAGTGGTATACGTCGCATTATCCAGCGTGTAGTGCTGCTGATCCTGTATATGCGCCATCTCGCCGGTGCCACGCCCCCCGGTCTCTTTCAGGAAAAACACCGGCTGCTCCATGAAGCCCGCATGCGTATTCATGTTGAGCTTAAAATGAGGACCCTTCATGGTATTGCCCTTCTGCTCGATCACTACCTTGCCTGATCCTTCGGTATCAGCCGTTACCTGATCATACTGAAGGCGATCGGCGCGTAGCGTCTGATCCGCTTTGAGCAAAATTGCGTTGCCGGTGGCGACAACCTGATTTTCGCTCTCGCCGGTCAGATCATCCGCTTCGATAATCACTGGTTCATCCGCTGACTGGACAGGTTTTGTTGACGCGCGCAGCTCCCCGGCGCAGGCCGAGTGAGCAAAAACACACAATAAAGTGAGTACAACAGGCTTAAGACTAAACCGCATAATTTCAATATGATGGTAAACTTTTGCAAGTTTACCATTAAGACCACTCCAAAAAACTATTCTATGCAACGCCAACAACAACTGACCCTCTGGCTGCAAAGCCAATTCCCGGATGAAATCTTCACCCTGGCTCCCGCTTCTGCCGATGCCAGCTTTCGCCGCTACTTCCGCGCAAGCTTTAAAGACCGCACCCTGATCGTGATGGATGCGCCGCCCGGGCATGAAGATTGCCGTCCGTTCTTGCAGATAGCAGCGCTGTTCGAGCAAGCGGGGGTTCATGTACCGCATGTGTATGCAGCGGATCTGGAGCAGGGTTTTTTGCTGTTGTCCGATCTGGGCAACACCACTTATCTGCAGGCCTTAACGACTGAAAATGCGCGCAAGCTGTATGCTGATGCTGTCGATGCGCTGATCAAAATTCAGTTAGCCTCGACGCCCGAGGTGTTGCCGCCTTATGATGAAGCGCTGCTGTTGCGCGAGCTGCGCCTGTTCCCGGAATGGTATATCAACCAACATCTGGGTGTTACCTTAACCGCGGTGCAGAATGAAAAGCTCGAAACCGTCTTTGCCCGCATCGTTGCCAACAATCTTGCGCAGCCTCGTGTCTATGTGCACCGCGATTATCACTCGCGCAATTTAATGCTATGCAATGCGAATCCCGGTATCATCGACTTTCAGGATGCGGTATACGGCCCGATCACTTATGATCTGGCCTCCCTTTTTAAGGATGCTTATATCAAATGGGATGAGGAAGAAATCATTGATCATCTAATCGGCTACTGGCAAAAGGCGCGCAAAGTCGGACTCCCGGTTAATGAAGACTTCGGCCAGTTCTACTGGGATTATGAATGGGTGGGCGTGCAGCGCCATATCAAGGTGCTGGGTATTTTTGCCCGCCTGTGTCACCGTGACGGCAAGGATGGCTATCTGAAGGATATGCCGCTGGTATTGGCTTATCTGCGCGCGGCAGCCGCACGTTATGTCGATCTCAAGCCGCTGTTCAATTTGCTCAATGAATTGGAACCGCCGCAAGAAGCACCGACTGGATATGGATTTTAACGGACGCGAACGTGCAAGACGTAAACCCATGATGCTGCGCATTTCCTCTCTTCAATCCTCTTCCTCTTGGCGGGCGAGGAGGCAAACGTGAAATGGGGCAGGCAGGAATATTGCCCCCGGGCAATAACTCGCAAAGACGTAAATCTATGATTGCCATGATATTAGCTGCAGGACGGGGCGAGCGTATGCGTCCGCTGACCGACCATCTTCCCAAGCCACTGTTGCTAGCAGGCGGCAAAGCGTTGATCGTCTGGCACATTGAGAATCTGGTCAAAGCCGGCATTACCGAACTTGTCATCAATCACGCCTATCTGGGCGAGAAGATAGAACAGGCTTTGGGTGATGGCAGTCAGTTTGGCGCAAAGATTCAATATTCGCAAGAAAGCACGGCGCTGGAAACCGCAGGCGGCATTGCCCGGGCGCTGACGATGCTGGGCAAATCCCCTTTCGCTGTGATCAACGGCGATATTTACTGCGACTACGATTTCTCCCGTCTGCCGGAGCTGGCGGCAAAACTGCACGCTTCCGGCGACATGGCGCATCTGGTGCTGGTGAACAATCCACCCCATCATCCGGATGGTGACTTTGCTCTGACAGGCAAGCGCATCACATCATTTTCGCGGCCTCCTGAAGCGCGCCTCCTGAATCCTGATACGCTCCTGACGTTCAGCGGCATTGGCCTGTATCATGCCGGGCTGTTCAGTCAGATTCCCGCAGGTGGCATGGCCCCGCTGGCCCCCTTGCTGCGCAATCAGATTGCGCAGGGTAAAGTCAGCGGCGAGTTTCACGCCGGATACTGGTTGGATGTCGGCACACCGCAACGTTTACAACAACTCGACAGGGAATTACGGAATACTCATGCTTGATATATCTATTTATGCGCAGCGCCGCGCGCGCCTTTTGGCCAAGATGCAGCATGGTATCGCCATCATCCCCAGCGCGCCTGAACAACAGCGCAATGCGGATGCCGATTTCCCTTACCGTTTTGACAGCAATTTCTACTATCTGAGCGGCTTTGCCGAGCCGGAATCCGTACTGGTGCTGATCGCAGGAGATCAGCCACAATCTATTCTTTTTTGCCGTGAAAAAGACATGGAGCGCGAAATCTGGCATGGCTACCGTTCAGGGCCTGATGCAGCACAGGATCAGTTCGGCTTCGATGCCGCTTATTCGATTAGCAGGCTGGATGAAAAGCTGACTGGGCTGATGTGTAATCAGCCCGCACTGTTTTACCCGATGGGCGCGGATACGGCATGGGATATGCGCATGCTCAAGCTGCGCGGTGCGGTGCAGGAAAAGGCGCGTAGCGGGGTTCGTGCGCCTGACAGGCTTTGCGACATTCGGGTGCTGCTCAATGAAATGAGATTGTTCAAGGATGCGCATGAACTGGCGGTGATGCGGCGCGCGGCAGCGATTTCCACTGATGCGCATAAACGTGCCATGCAATTCACCCGCCCGGGGCACTTCGAATACCAGGTTGAAGCCGAGCTGCTGCATGAATTCTGTCGCAACGGCGCGCGCGATCCTGCTTATACCTCGATTGTCGCGGGAGGGGCTAGCGCCTGTGTGCTGCATTACATCGACAATAACGCCCAACTGCACGACGGCGATTTGCTGCTGATTGATGCAGGTTGCGAACTCGACGGTTATGCTTCTGATATCACTCGCACTTTTCCTGTCAACGGACAATTCAGTGCCGCACAAAAAGATGTTTATGAAATTGTCTTGGCGTCACAGGCTGCTGCGATTGCCGCCGCACTGCCCGGCAACAGTTGGGAAGCGCCGCATAACGCCGCCTTGCGTATCCTGGCTCAGGGTTTCATTGATTTAAAGCTTTGTCAGGGCAGCGTGGACGGCGTGCTGGAGAGCGAGAGTTACAAGAAGTTTTACATGCACCGCACCGGCCACTGGCTGGGCATGGATGTGCATGATGTCGGCGAGTACAAAACAGACGGGCAGTGGCGCAACTTGCAGTCAGGCATGGTGCTGACTGTCGAGCCCGGTTGTTATATCCGCCCGGGCGACGAGGTGCCGATTGCCTTGTGGAATATCGGCATTCGCATCGAAGACGATCTGCTGATCACGGATACAGGTCATGAAGTGCTGACTGATGCCGCACCGAAAACCATCGCCGCTATTGAGGAGCTAATGAAATCATGAACTGCGATATCGCTATCATCGGAGGAGGGCCGGTCGGCAGTGCGCTGGCGCTGGCCTTGCAAGACAGCCCGTTCCGTGTTTGCCTGCTCGAAGCTTGTGCCAGTGCCAGCACGGATGCGCGGGCGCTGGCGCTGTCCTACGGCAGCCGCTTGTTGCTGGAACGGCTGGGCATCTGGCATCGCTTAGCGGATGTTTCAGCTATTTCCACCATTCACATTTCGCAAAAGCAAAGTTTTGGCCGCGCCGTGCTGCGTGCCCAGGAGATGAACGTAGCGGATTTGGGCTATGTGCTGCCTTATCCAACCTTGCAAAATGCGCTGACCGGTGCACTGCATGCGTGCGTTAAAGGCGTAACAGGTGTTTACGGCGCAAATGTCATCAGCCTTGCGGGGGACGCGGATCATGCAGTCATCAAGTATCGGCAGGGCACAATGGAACATACTTTGCATGCAAGGCTTGCGGTAGTGGCGGATGGCGGACGCTTGCTGGCGGAACAATATCCGCCGCAAATACACGACTACGGACAAAGCGCGCTGATCACTCATGTCACGTCCAGCGCACGCAGCCCCGGCACCGCATTTGAACGCTTCACGCCACAAGGGCCGATCGCTCTGCTGCCTTACAAGGATGGTTATGAAATCGTCTGGACCGCACCGCATCAGCGCATACAAGAGATGCTCGTCTGGGATGATGCAACCTTTCTGAGCGAGCTGCATGCGCACTTTGGCGACCGGGTAGGCGAGTTTCTCACGGCGGGGACAAGAAGCAGTTATCCGCTGGGATTGAAACGCGCGCAGGACTTGTCGCCGATGCCGCATACCGTGCTGCTGGGCAATGCCGCGCAGACCATGCATCCGGTAGCCGGGCAGGGATTCAATCTGGGTTTGCGCGATGCGTGGGATCTGGCACAGCAAATACTTGATACTCAAGCAGCAACGCTAGGAGACGCGGCGATGCTTGCCGCTTATCGCAGCCGTCGCCAGTTGGACAGGGAGGCTGGTATTCGCTTCACTGACACGCTGGTGCGTCTGTTTTCCAACGATCTGCCAGTCATTGGTGCGGCCCGCGCCGCGAGCTTAAGCATGCTCGATTGCCTGCCCTTCGCCAAACGCTTTGTTGCAAAACGCATGATGTTCGGCGCGAACGGCTGACGTCGCTGCGAGTCCTATTTTCGGGTAGCGCCGCGATTTCGGGACATTGTTCACCAGCTGATGACAAGCAAGCTCAGCGGAGCTAATCCTCTATCCGTAGTGCGTATTCCCCGGACAAGACCAACGCTCGGCCTGCGTGACGGCTGGTTTGCCGGAATTTTCCGCATGCTGATAAATACGCCGGGTGTGGCGCAGACTGACGGCTATGCTCTACTTGATCATTGCTATGAGAGCGAGATTGTCCGCTATGATAATACCTCTGCCAGCTACACCGACATCTCTGTCAGCTATGTGAAACAGACAGCTTTCATAGCAGATACCTTTGTCACCATACCCGGCAGTCATATCTGCATAGCTGGCAGTTGCGTTCTCATAGAGGGTCGTCACATCAGCATAGCGAGTAGAGGTGTTGGCATAGTAGCGCTTAAATATATTTCTAAAAATAAAATTTAAACGCGTAATATGTAAATATATTATGTAATATAGATCGCCATCGATGACACGGACTTTGGCGCTACGTCGATTTTGCTCACTGTAAACAATAACGAAACCACCATGAAATTCATCATAAGGATCCTTTTGATTGCCATCATACAGGCTCTGTACGGCTGTGCAGCACCGTATGTCAAACCAATTGAAACGCCAACCGGAAGGATAGGGCATGGGGATCCCTTGCCACTGATTGATCAGGTCAGAAGCGGTGCCATTGGAATCAACGATTGGCAAGCTGCTTACGTCTATGAAAGTGTTAAAGGTTATCCGACTCTCATCTCAATAGGATGGACTCCGATTTGTGCCGCTATACATGCGGACGACATTGACTCGGTTTCTACGCTATTGCAGCTTGGTGCTAGTGTTAGTCAGCCATGCGGAATGAAAGATGATGAAAAAAATTCGAATCCTCTGGAGTTCTCGATGTGGCTTCAGGCCCTAAAGCCAAAAGCAGAACAAATAGCTCGATTGCTAATAACTAAGGGCGCAGTAACCAGAACGGGAAAAGTATCAGAAGCTGATTTTAAAAATTCCAATATACAAAATTTGGAACGGCTAAAAAATATCGAAGATTATTCTGACTCACTTTATGCGAAAATGGCTAAAGAGACTCAGCAAAAAAAAGAAGCGAAAGAAGCTGCAGAAAAAGAAAAGTTTTTTAATAAAGATACGGTAATGGGTCTTGTTGCAATCGCGGGAGCAACTGCGAACAACTATGTCGCCCTGAAAAACAATACGCCACCAGTGCAGTCATTGAATAACTTGCTCGCTCAGACCACTACTCCAAAAGTCGAACGAGTCACAGCAAACAGCGCGCAAGCAAAGCAATCCAACCCGTCCTCAACCAAAGTCACAACGGCAGCCTCATCTTCGACAAACCTGTCCAGCCCGGCTGTACAACAATCGGCGCAGATCAGTGGGGGCTTAGACTCCAAAAAACTATATACCTATAGAGTTAACTCGCATTTTCGTGGTATCGGCGAGACAGAGGCGGCAGGTTGCAAAGCCGCAGAAAAAGATGCCGAAGACTGGAGCCCGACTGTCTTGGACGATAAGCGGAAGCTGCTAAGTCGGGGAAGTTGCAGTTGCACCAGTGGTTATTCCAATTTTTTTGGTAAGGCGCTGGAGTGCACGATTCCATACAAGATGGAAATCACCAGTCCAAATAATCCAAATACTAACTATACTGTTCCCAGCACAGCCGTATCGAAGTAGGGGTTGTAATCCAAGGCGCAAAAGCTGGCAGATGCGCAGGTGCAGCAACACGCTGCCGACACAAAAAAACAGAATGAGAAAAATTATCTAACAGCGATGGCGCTCTGGTATTCGGCTTGTCGTCACGAAGTGCCCCCAGATGGAGTGGGACATTACTGCGCTACAGGAACGAAACCGCGAATTAAATCGGAGGTATTGTCGTGTATCGATGTCTCATATGACTCATCAGCAGCGGCTTGAGCCACGCCTGTGTTTTGAGGGGTCTGTTTTGAGGGGTCAGGTCTCCCGTTTTGCGCAAAACGGGAGACCTGACCCCTTCTGTACCGTGACCCCTTCTGTACCGTGACCCCTTCTGTACCGTGACCCCTTCTGTACCGTGACCCCTTCTGTACCGTGACCCCTTCTGTACCGGGATTCAATCTGGGTTTGCGCGATGCATGGGATCTGGCACAGGAAATACGCGATACTCAGCCGCAAATGCTCGGAGCAGAGGCGATGCTTGCCGCTTATCGCAGCCGTCGCCAGTTGGACAGGGAGGCTGGTATTCGCTTCACTGACACGCTGGTGCGTCTGTTCTCCAACGATCTGCCGGTGCTTGGTGCCGCCCGTGCCGCGACCTTAAGCATGCTCGATTGCCTGCCCTTTGCCATACGTTTTGTCGCAAAACGTATGATGTTCGGGGCGAATGGCTAAAGTCGCCGCACTCAGAACCATATTTCCGGATAGCGCCGCGATTTCGGGATATTGTTCACCAGCAACGCGATCAGCAGCAAGATCAGCGGACCTAAAGTCGCGGGCATCAGCACATAATAAAAGCCTGTATTGTGTAGTGCGGGTGAACCGATCACCGCAATCAGGGCGGTCGCGCCGCCGGGCGGATGCAGGGTGCGGGTGGCATGCATCAGCGCAATGGCCGTGGCAACCGCCATCGCTTCGGCGAGCCAGAGATGCTGATGCAGCAGTTTCCAGCAAATGACACCAACCAGCGCAGAGAGCATATGCCCGCCCAGCAGATTGCGAGGCTGCGCCAGCGGACTGCGTACAGCGCCATACACCAGTACGGCCGATGCACCAAACGAGCCTAGCATCAGCAACGCATCATTGCCGCTGAAAAATAATTGTCCCACGCAGGCTATGCCCGAGATGCCGAGAAAGGCACCTGTCCATGACCAGAAGATCTCTTCATTGCTCACCCGTGGCGGACTGCCGCGAGTAGAGCCCTTCATCTTTCGTATATATTCGCGCAAGCTCATGATCTGTTACTCAAACTGTAAGCTGTAAAAAAATCAAGCCGCAACAATAAGCCCGCCAGTTTGCCATCCGCATCGACCACCGGCATGCTGCGACCGCCATGCTGTCCGAAGGCGGACATGATCTCCATGAATCCCGCATCAGGTGAAATGCTCATGACCGGCTGAGTCATCGCGGCACTGACTAGCGCCTCATGCAATTGAGCCGTGAGAGCCACTGACTCGCCCGGCAGTTGCAACAACAAGGCCATAAAATCTTTTACCTTCAGCTGCCTCATAAAGTCTGTTTCTGTGAGCATGCCCACCACACGCCCGTCGTTATTCACAACCGGCAGACTTTTATAACCGGAATCGGCGAGCTGTCTGGCAGCCTTGGCCAGCGTCAGCGCCTGATGAACCGGTAAAATTCCGGTGCGCATCAGGTGAGCTGCGGTAATGTCAGCGAACAGTCGCTGCAACGCATGACGGCGAGCAAGCTGATAGATGGTGCGGAAATCTTCGGTGGTGATATCCAGATAGCCCGGTATATGTCGCATCGCATCTAGAATATCGGCATCTGTTAATTCTGTTGCATCAACGGAATCATTCAGAGTAGCAGTAGTTCGCATCATGATCAGGCTTTATTTATGACAAGGCAGATTGAATACAATATCAGAATTCCAACCCGACACGGGTATATATATAAAGCCTCGAATTTGTCCTTCGATGACAGGATGTCGCCTCACGGATGAAACGACTGACGCATTGCAGATGTCATGGCATCTGGACGATGCCGACGACAGGTTATTAACTGATGTTACGCACTCGCCATAAGACTTCGGGTTTGAATTTTTAATGCGATGTTCCTTGTTTATCACCCCGTAAGACTCCTGCGTGCCTGGTGAGCCTTTATGCGTGCCCGATGACCATTGAAAAGTAATAATTTTTTTAAATTTCCGCAACTTTTGATCCCTTAGCTGCAATTTTTGAGTGCTCCTGCGTGCCTGGTGAGGACTGCAAAATAACAGATACAAAGTACGGAGAGACAGGCACCGGGTACAAGGCGTAGATTTCCTGACTCTTGAGACGGCTTGCCGAAATCTTGATGCTGCTTGCCTGCAACTTTTTTTCCATGAATCTCTGCAAACGGGCAAGGTAATGAGGCACCCACTGACAATTGGTTATGCCTGCCTGGCGTCAGATCGGCCTGTTCCCTCTGCTGGGAATACGTGCCACCTTCAGACTCATTTCATCTTGGAAGAGGCTCGCTATAGACATAGATGATGAATAGGTATAATCTGATAATAATTAGGGTTAATATGATAAAAAATAGAAGTCATTTGATAATCTAATAATCTGGGGGTGAAAGCCGGAGCCCCGGGAAATTCCGGGAGGAGGGGTGGCGTCCAGCTCTTTTAGAACTGCAAAGAGGGCAACATGGCAACAGGTACAGTGAAATGGCTTAGCAGCACAAAATGGTTTGGCTACATTACGCCGGATGATGGCAGCTCAGATTTGTTTGCAGATTTTTCCGCTCTCTACATGGGTTATTTCACGTCACTCAAGGTAAATCAGAAAGTCAGCTTTGACTTGACGCTAGGACCTATAGGGCGACAAGTCTCAAATATTCAGACGATTTAACCGGGAGGTCTACGTTCAAACTCAAGATGATTTGGAGTTGACTCTAAATCAACGAGTTACGCAACACAGTCACTGCGCTATGAGTCCGGCATCTGGTTGTTGCAGGTTTGTACGTCATGATTTCAATACTATCCAAAATTATGCTCTAATAAGACAAGCAAATTGGGACGTATTAAAGTTGATAATTACTTTAACAATTGTTGTTTGTTTAATCGCACACTTTGTACTGCGAAATCAAAGTTTAAAATGGTTTATTTTGATGAAAGTTTTTCATGAATACACTTGATATTTTTCCATGGAATGAAAATTTCAATACCGGTGTGGAAAAAATAGATCAACAGCATCAAATGCTTGTTCAGCTTTTGAATCAGTTGGCCGGACACATGGCCAGTCAAGTGGGAGCCGAAGTTTTAAATAATATCTTCGATCAACTCGCGGAATATACTGTTTATCATTTTCAAACCGAAGAGTCGATCTGGCATGAATACCTTGCTGATGAATTACTAGAAACTGAGCATAAAAAAAAGCACGCCGGTTTTATCTCGACGGTAATTAAACTAAAGGTTGAAGTAAACACCCAGCCAAGTGAAAAAATGGTTGAGAAAATTCTGTCTTTTCTGACACGCTGGCTGGCTTCTCATATTCTCGAAACCGACCTGCAAATGGCGAAGATAGTACAGGCTATGCAATCCGGCATGCCTTTGGAAGCTGCAAAAATACACGCCCAGGAGCAAATGAGCGGGACGATGAAAGTATTAATAGACATCATCCTGTCAACCTACGGTAAGCATGTATGCAACACCTTGTACATGATGAAAGAGGTCAACGAGCACAGACTGGTGGAACTCAGTGAATACAAACTTAGCCGTGCGCGCGCGTTGCTGAGTAAATGCAGTAGTTTGCTGATACATGCGCAGGATGAGCAGTCACTTCTTGGGGCAATTTGCAAGCTAGTCGTTGAGACTGGCGATTATCAAATGGCATGGGTTGGTGTCGCGGAAGAAGATGCAGGCAAGCGCGTTCGACCGATAGCCCATTATGGTCATGCGGGTAGCTATTTGGAAGATGTAAATATTAATTGGGATGATACAGAACGCGGACAGGGTCCGACCGGAATGGCCATCAGAACGGGCAAGGTTTCTTTCCGCGATATACAAAACGATTCATGCACCTATCTCTGGCGTGATGCTGCAATAAAAATGGGATACAGGGCGAGTATCGCGCTACCGCTTGCAAATCAGCAGGGTGTGTGGGGCGTCCTGACCATTTATGCCAAAGAAATTTCTATACTGAGTAGTGGCGAAGTCGATTTGATGGCAGAGCTGGCGAATGATTTATCCTTTGGAATAGAGTCGCTCAGAATGCGCGTTGAGAATGAAGCTGCAAAGATTTCACTGAAGATTGAAAGCGATAAAAATATTGCGCTGTTGCGTAACGCCAGTGATGGCATACACATCATTGATAGCGATGGTAATGTGCTGGAAGCGAGCAATTCATTCTGCGCGATGTTGGGTTACACGCGTGAAGAAATCATTGGTGCCAATATATCCCAGTTGGATGCAAAATTTTCCGGAAATGAGCTCACGACTATAATCGCTCAGCAATTTTTATCAACAGAACGAGTTCAGTTTGAAACTCGTCATAAACGTAAAGATGGCTCGATTTTTGATGTCGAGGTGAGCGGTGTTACGCATTACTTTAACGACAAACCGGTACTGTTTAATTCATCTCGTGATATTACTCAACGTAAGATTATAGATGCTGAGTTGCGTGTTGCCGCTACGGCCTTCGAATCCCATGAAGGTATGCTCATTACCAATAGCAGTGGAAAAATAGTTCGGGCGAACCAGGCCTTTTCGGATATCACTGGATATCCTCTTGAGGAAGTTATCGGTAAGAACCCCAGCATATTCCAATCGGGTCGACAGGATAAATATTTCTATGAGGCTATGTGGGAAGAAATTAATAGTCAAGGTTCATGGCAGGGAGAAATATGGAATCGTCGCAAGAGTGGCGAAATTTATCCGCAATATCTGAGCATCACAGCGGTCAAAGATTCGGAAGGTAATACTTCCAATTACGTCGCTACACTGACTGACATTACCTTGTCCAAGGCGGCAGATGATGAAATCAGGAATCTGGCTTTTTATGATCCACTCACGCAATTACCAAACCGGCGACTGCTGTTTGACCGATTGAAACAGGCATTGGCCTCAAGTAGTCGTACCGGTCTGTCTGGTTCATTGCTGTTCATTGATCTGGATAATTTTAAAACGCTCAATGATACCTTGGGACATGACATAGGTGATTTGCTTTTGCAGCAGGTCGGAGATCGGCTTAAATCCTGTGTCCGCGAAGAAGATACCGTTGCACGTCTGGGCGGTGATGAGTTTGTGGTGATGCTGGAAAACTTGAGTAAAAATGCCCTTATTGCAGCTGAGCAGATCGAGGCTACGGGCAACAAAATACTTTTGGCACTCAATCAGCCCTATCAATTGGCCGCTTATAAATGTCACAGCACACCCAGCATAGGCGCAACCCAGTTTAATAATCATCAGCTTGCAATCGATGAGTTGTTGAAGCAAGGTGATATCGCCATGTATCAAGCGAAGAAAGCCGGCCGCAATAAGTTACGATTTTTTAATCAGAAAATGCAAGAATCAATCAATGCGCGAGCAGAATTGGAACATGAATTACGTGCTGCACTTGAGAATAATCATTTCGAGTTGTATTACCAGATTCAGGTAGATAGCCACAATCTTCCCATCGGCGCGGAGGCTCTGGTACGCTGGATACATCCTGAGCGAGGTCTTATTTCGCCGATTAAATTTATTCCGCTTGCTGAAGAAACTGAACTGATCCTTCCGTTAGGATCATGGGTTTTGGAAGCTGCCTGCATACAGATCAAGCGCTGGGGACAGCGTGATTTGACTAAAGCACTGGTGATGGCGGTCAATGTCAGTGCCAGGCAATTTCGGCAACCTGATTTTGTGGGACAAATAAAAGATTTGTTGGTACGATATGATATAAATCCAAGGCTACTTAAGTTGGAGTTGACAGAAAGCCTATTACTGGATAACGTCGAGAAGATGATAACTAAGATGCATATTTTGAAAAAAATTGGCATTCAGTTTTCCTTGGATGACTTCGGTACTGGCTATTCTTCCTTGCAATATCTGAAACGACTGCCGCTCGATCAGCTCAAAATAGATCAATCATTTGTACGCAATCTTGTTACCGATATGAGTGACAGGGCGATTGTGCGCACAATTATTACAATGGCGGAAACTCTGCAATTGAATGTTATTGCTGAAGGTGTTGAGACAGATGAACAACGTCAATTACTGATAAACAAAAACTGCACCTGCTTTCAGGGTTATCTGTTTGGGAAACCTGTTCCGATAAAACAGCTTGATGAAATGTTGATGCATGGCTTTGGTACGCCCGGTCCGTTGAAAATACTGTGATGATGCAAGTAAACAGGTATAACTCCTAAGTGTGAAGTGAATTGACTATATATCTATCAGAATCTTTGCCTCGCTATGGAAGTTTACCCAATCCTTTTCTATAGGAACTGTGGCACAGACAGACATTTTTTGATCGCTGAAATACTTCCTTCAGTCATCTGCTGCGCACCTGATAACGTAATGAACTATTCTCGCCAGCTTCGTTGAGGTGGCCGCTCGACAAGCGTTTTAGCCGATGCAGGCTATCTGAGCCTGCGAACAGCGCATGCTGAATATCCGCCCGGCGTGCGGCCCCGTCTTTTCAATTTAGCTTCCATCAGGATAGCCAACGTGGCGCTAAAGGGCTTTGCGGCATCGCGCTCGAATGAAGGGTTAAACTTTTTTATCATCCGGGAGATAAGGAATTAAGCCCATTTCAAACGCCTGAATTTGAAGTTCACGGGGCATACGTCGAATATCAACTAAAAGGCCATTAACGCTTAACATCCAAACCATCGGATTACTATCCAGACGACTTCTTATACAGCAATTTGGATCCATTGGACCTATATCCAGTAAATCTCTGATTATCTTGGATTTACCTTGCCCTGTACTTTTGCCGATACCCAATGCTTTGTACAGATCTAAAGCAGATATATGGGGTGACTGAGTGGCATCAAATAAAAAATTTACAAATCCAATGGCATGAGCAAAACCACAAGCCCATCCGTCAGCTTTACCTTATTCTCGTGGAGATGGCTGTTTTCTACTTATTGCAGCCACTGCATAGCGGATTAACTCTGCATATTCTTCGTTCAAGTGCTTTGTGCAAAATGCGTTTGTTAATGCCACGATGGCGTCATATTTTTCTTGCATTGCCTTGGGAACACTCATCGACTTCTGTGTCATCGTTTTTCTTTCAAAGATTGGCATTTTAATCTTGAATTGCAAGTGTTGAAAGCCAAACGACTAATATTTGAATTCACTGGCTTGCGCGGCTTTTTGCGCAGATTCGGTGGAATGATGGGGTGGGGCGCACTTTTAGTTGGCTGAGAGCTAAAACAGCGACGCAGGAGGCAAGTCAAGCTACCGATACTTGGACAAAGTCTTTGAAGGGGCCAGTTTAGCGCAAAATGGGAGACCTGCTCCTCCTATCCACCAAACTGCCCGCTACGCGAGTAAAACTGCCCGCTATGTCTTCCTTTATCACGGCTATGAGAGCAAGACGGCCCGCTATGCTGAGGTGACGACCAGCGATGACAACACCACTACTCGCTATGCTGACGAGACTGCCAGCTCAGGGGATAAAACTGCCCGCTATGCTGATATGACTGCCGGGTATGGTGGCAAAGGTATCTGCTATGAGAGCGAGACTGCCAGCTCAGGGGATAAAACTGCCCGCTATGCTGATATGACTGCCGGATATGGTGGCAAAGGTATCTGCCATGAGGGCAAGACTGCCAGGTATGGCGGCAAAGGTGACGGCGTAGCGGACAAAGGTATTCGCATAGCTGACAGAGGTGTCGGCCTAGCTGGCCGTCTTGCCCTCATGGCCGTGATAAAGGAAGACATAGCGGGCAGCCTTGCTCTCATAGCCGTGATAAAGGAAGATATAGCGGACAGTTTTACTCGCGTAGCGGGTAGTTTTATCCCCTGAGCTGGCAGTCTCGTCAGCATAGCGAGTAGTGGTGTTGTCATCGCTGGTCGTCACCTCAGCATAGCGGGCCGTCTGCAAAATAGAGAAAATTCAGCTGTACGCAGATTTCTTGGCTGCTTTGAGGGGCGCTTTGAGGAAACTCCCGTTTTCGCAAGGTAGCAGCCCCTCCTCTCCTCTCGTGCTGAATACTAAATCACCATGTGGCGGTAGCGTTTTGTCTAGGCCCGCTGCGTGTGCTCAGTATGACACGAATTGTTTCTGAAGTTTCTGCGCATCGGGCGCTGAAAAAAGGGCTGGCATGCGGTGATCAAGCTGGAGATCAGCATGTATTTCTCCTGCAAGGGTTACGACATCAGTCTTGCCAGCGCGTCGGGCCGGCTCAAGTAATGCCTTGTTCACGTAAGCTCTTGTCTGCGTTCATCGTGTCCTTCTTTCCTCCTCAGTATGGCCTAACGTAAAATAGACGGAATTATTCAAACATAGGCAGGACAGCATTCTGTATAAACTTGTCGCGCGCTACAGTAACTATTCTAAACGCTTATTCTGGTTGGATATATCAAGCCAGCTTACATACTGAACATCTCACGCTTTTGTACCTCACCAGAACTTCTGCTCACATTTGCCGCTTGTCGCGAATAGTCGTTGCCGTTCAATTTACGATTGCGGGCGAAATTCAAGGGTTAAATTGCTGTGCATGATTCTACGGTAATTCTTTTATCGCTATTGGTAAATTCTTAGTAGTATAGGCATTTCCCTGGATTGCCGGAGTTACGGTGAGCATCGCTATAGGCTACAGCCGGGCTTGATGGCGAGTGGCTTGCATCTGCCGTTTACATGGAATCTCACGATTGCGTCGATGAGGGTGCTGCCTTATGGGATAATTCGGCTATGAATACCACACTTTTATCCGGCCTCAATCCCCCTCAACTGCAAGCGGTCACGCTGCCTCAGCAATCCGCACTGATCCTGGCTGGTGCCGGCAGCGGCAAGACGCGCGTGCTGATAACGCGTATCGCTTATCTCATCAGTACCGGTGCGGTCAGTCCGCACGGCATTTTAGCGGTGACATTTACCAACAAGGCCGCGAAAGAAATGGTCACTCGTCTGTCGGCGATGCTGCCTGTCAATACCCGCGGCATGTGGATAGGTACTTTTCACGGGCTTTGCAATCGCCTGCTGCGCGCGCATTATCGCGAAGCCAATCTTCCGCAGGCCTTCCAGATTCTCGACTCCGGCGATCAGTTATCGGCGATTAAACGGGTGATGAAGGCGCTGGACGTGAATGATGAAAAATACCCGCCGCGTGAGCTGCAGAATTTCATCAGCAGCAGCAAGGAGCAGGGCTTGCGCGCGCATGATGTGGAAGCCTTTGATCCGTACACGCGTCGCAAGGTTGAGGTGTATGCCGCATACGATGCGCAATGCCAGAAAGAGGGCGTAGTGGATTTCTCTGAATTGCTGCTGCGCTGTTATGAGTTGCTGTCGCGCAATTCGGCTATCCGTGAACATTACCAGGCGCGCTTCACTCATATTCTGGTGGATGAATTCCAGGATACCAATCCCTTGCAATATCAATGGTTAAAACTGCTGGCAGGGAAAAATAATTCACTGTTTGCGGTGGGCGATGATGACCAGTCGATTTATGCATTTCGCGGTGCAAATGTCGGCAACATGAAAGACTTGTTGCGTGACTTCAAGGTCGACGCGGTCATCAAGCTCGAGCAGAACTACCGCTCACACGGCAATATTCTCGATGCGGCGAATGCGTTGATCAGCAATAACAAGAATCGTCTGGGCAAAAATCTCTGGACGTCGGAGCAAGGCGGCGAAAAACTGCGCGTGATGGAAGCGCCGACCGACGTGGAAGAAGCCAATTTCATCGTCAGCGAAATCAGGCAACTCAAAGCGGAAGGGCTAAAACTGACTGAAATGGCCTTGCTGTACCGCTCGAATGCGCAATCAAGGGTGCTGGAACATGCGCTGGTGTCGGCAGGATTGTCCTATCGCGTCTATGGCGGGCTGCGCTTTTTCGAGCGTCAGGAAATCAAACATGCCTTAGCCTATCTGCGCCTGATGCAAAACACCGAGGACGACAATGCCTTGCTGCGCATTATTAACTTCCCGACACGTGGCATCGGTGCGCGCAGCATCGAACAGTTGCAGGAAGCGGCTAAGCTGCACGGTACTACGCTATGGGATGCGGCAGCACGCGCCGGCGGCAAGGTAACTGCTTTTGTCGGACTGATCGAAGCGCTGCGTCGTGCTACGCGTGAGTTGCCGCTGCCTGAAATCATGGCGCATGTACTGCTGAATAGCGGCCTCGTGCTGCATTATAAGAACGAGACCGGGGCCAAGAAACGCGAGGCGGAAGAGCGTCTGGAAAATTTGAACGAGCTGGTCACGGCAGCAACCCTGTTCGTGCATGAAAATGAGGACGACAGCCTGACTTCCTTCCTGACTCATGCCTCACTGGAAGCCGGGGAGCATCAGGCGGGCGATCAGGATGATGCCTTGCATCTGATGACCGTCCATGCCGCCAAAGGGCTGGAATTTAACGCTGTGTTCATCACAGGTCTGGAAGAAGGCTTGTTCCCGCATCAGAACAGTCAGCGGGTGGATGGCGGGCTGGATGAAGAGCGACGCCTGATGTATGTGGCGATTACCCGCGCACGTCGCCGTTTATACCTGAGTTTTGCACAAAGACGCATGCTGAACGGGCAGGTGAGCTTTAGCGCGCCGTCCAGTTTTTTGCAGGAATTGCCGGATGAGCTGCTGCTATGGCTCTCGCCCCGTGCCGTGCCGCGCAATCCCTTTGCGGCCTTCGGCTACGTGGCACCGGTGGCAGCGCCCGTGCAGTGCGCCGTTTCAGATACCGGCTGGCGCACCGGTCAGCGCGTGATGCATCAGAAATTTGGCGAAGGGGTGGTAACCGGCGCGGAAGGCAGCGGCAACGATGGTCGCGTGCAAGTCAATTTTAAACACGCGGGCAGCAAATGGCTGGCGCTGGAATATGCAAAACTCACCGCACTATAAGAATTCGCATAAATTTTAAGCAGATGACTCAGCGCATTATATTGTTCTGACGAATACCTTGGATTTGCGCTGATAGTTGTACAGCGATTTTTTCTGTGCGGGCAGGTCGGTGACATCGCTTTCATTGAAACCGCGCTCTAAAAACCAGTGTGCAGTGCGGGTGGTCAGTACGAATATTTTTTTCAGCTTCTGTACTTTGGCAAGGTTTGCCATATGTTCAAGTATCGCCTCGCCATATCCCCGGTCGCGGCATTGCGGATCGACCGCCATGCAGGCAAGTTCGGCGGAGGCTTCGTCCGGGAAGGGGTAGAGTGCAGCACAGCCAACGATGCGATGATCGTGTTCCAGCACCACGAAACGCTCGATCTCGCGTTCCAGCAGTTCACGTGAACGCCTGACCAGAATGCCCTGCTCTTCCAGCGGAACCAACAGATTCAGAATGCCGCCAACATCTTCGATCGTCGCATCGCGTAAGGTATTGAGCGTGGATTCCACGACCATCGTGCCGATGCCGTCGTCGCTGAACAATTCCTGCAATATCGCGCCATCGGTGTGGCGACTGATCAGATGGGTACGCGCAACGCCGGCGGTGCAAGCGCGTATTGCGCAGGGCAGGAACAACTTGATGTCGTCGGACTGCGGGCGCTCAGACAGTAATTCGGCTTGTGCAACCGTCATCACTCTGAGCAAATCGCCCGTCTCATCTTGAATACCGTCGGTATCCATCAGAAAAACCAGTTTGTCGGCGTCGAGGGCGATCGCCGTTGCGGTGGCAACGTCTTCCAGGGTCAGGTTGAATACTTCGCCAGTGGGAGAATAGCCCAGCGGTGAGAGCAGGACCACTTCGCCGAAGTTCATGCGGTTGTTCAGCGCGGCAACGTCCACCTTACGTACTGAGCCGGTATGTTGCAAATCCACGCCATTAATCACGCCTATCGGTTGTGCGGTGATGAAATTGCCGCCTGCCAGGCGGATATCGGCATTGGCCATCGGCGAATTCGCCAGCCCCATGGATAGCCGCGCCTCGATTTCGACACGCAGTCTGCCGACGGCTTCTTTTACACAGAGCATGGTTTCGCAATCGGTCAGGCGGATGCCCTGATGATACGTATCCGCAAGATTTTTCTTGGCTAAATGCTGTTCGATTTGCGGGCGCGCGCCATGTACCAGTACCAGACGGATTCCCAGGGCGGCCAACAGGTTGAAGTCGTGAGTCAGCTCAATGAAATGACCCTCTTCGACCATTTCACCGCCAAAGGCAATCACGAAAGTTTTGCCGCGGAAGCTGTTGATATAAGGCGCGACGGAACGAAACCAGGCAACGAAATCAGCAGGATTGGTCTTGATTGGCATTGCAAATCCTTTTTAGTTGTTAAAATCACCCCACAGCGTTTGCATGACGGCAAGTCCTGCAATGGCGGCGGTCTCGGTGCGCATCACTCTTGGGCCCAGACGTACAGGGGTAAATCCGCAAAGCAGTGCGGATTCGCTCTCAGCGGGGGAAAAGCCGCCTTCGGCGCCTATCAGTAAAACCACGCGGCCTTGCGGTTTCGGCTGTGTGTGCAGCGACACTGCACCCTCAGGCAACAGGATGTATTTGCTATTTTTTGATGTGCGCATCTGTTGCAGCCATAGCATGATGTCCAGCGGTGGATGAATGACGGGTAACACATTGCGCCCGCACTGCTCGCAGGCCGAGATGGCAACCTGTTGCCAGTGCTCGGTGCGTTTTCCGGCCCGCTCATCAGACAGTTTTGTTACGCTACGCTGTGTTGCCAGCGGCTGAATTTCAGCAACGCCAAGTTCGGTGGCTTTTTGAATCACCCAGTCCATTTTTTCACTGCTGGATAAAGCCTGCGCCAACAGCAGCGGCAGCGGCGATTCACGGTTGATCTCAATCTGACGGATAGCCTCAATAAGGACCTGTTTAGCCGATAAATCGCCAATCAAACCATGACATTCGTGACCCTCTCCGTCGAATAATTGCACCGGATCGCCTGTGCGCAGGCGCAGCACGCGACTGGCATGGTGAGCAGCATCCGGCGGCAGATAAAATGAACCTTCACAGGGAAGCGGGGGCGGGCAATAAAAACGTGGCATGATGAACGATAGTTGAGTGGCGTACGGGCGTGATAATATACCGTCAAATGAACTTTGCGAGAAGTCATGTTTAATATTTTGAGATTGTTGTACTCACTAAAGTCTTTTCTCTCTCTCTCCTGCCTCTCCCCCCGGAGGTGGAGAGTAGTAATGTGTCGCTATGCGATGTTTACGTAAAGTGTTTTGTCAGGAGGATGGAATGGTTAGTTTACAACCGCCGCTGTGTGATTTCGGCTGGAAGGCACTTGATTTTGATTTACCGGGCGTGGACGGCGTTCGCTATAACCTCGCCCGTGCCAAAGGTAAGAACGGACTGCTGGTAATGTTTATCTGTAATCATTGCCCTTATGTCAAAGCCATACGCGAGCGACTGGTGAAGGATACGCTCCAATTGCAGCAGCACGGCATCAACAGCATTGCCATCATGTCCAATGATACTGCTGATTATGCAGAAGATTCGTTTGAAAACATGAAACAGGTGTCGCAACAATACCCTTTTCCTTACGTGCTGGATGAAACACAGCAGGTGGCGAAGGATTACGGTGCGGTATGCACGCCGGATTTTTTCGGTTTTAATGCTAATCTCGAACTACAATATCGCGGTCGTCTGGATGCCACACGCAAGGAGGCGGTGGAAAATGCGCCGCGCGACTTATTTGAGGCGATGTTGCAGGTCGCACGCACAGGGCAAGGTCCGCGTGAGCAATTCGCCAGTATGGGCTGTTCGATTAAATGGAAAGGACAATGATGGAAAAACATATTCTGTCAAAGAATGGTACGGTCGGCATGAGCGCGCTGCTCAAAGCGACAATTGCAGCCGTCAAACTGGTGGCCGCAGAAGAAATTATGCCGCGTTATCTGAAAGTGGCGCATAAGCATAAAAGCGATGGCAGTTTATGTACCGATGCGGATATCGCTACGCAAACTGCACTGATTCGTAAACTGCAGGCGATTTGCAATGTTCCTGTGCTGGGTGAGGAAATGCCGGAGAACGAGCAGCGGGCGATCTGGCAATCGAACAGGGAAGGTCTCTGGTGCATAGATCCGATTGATGGTACTTCCAATTTTGTGCATGGACTGCCCTATTTCGCGGTATCTGTTGCGCTGTTGCGTGAGGGCAGGAGTGTGCTGGGTGTGGTATATGACCCGGTAGCGGATGAAATGTTTGCAGCAGAAGTCGGCAAGGGAGCTTATCTGAATGGCGACAAGCTGCTTGGACGCATTGTTGTCGATACCATGTGCAAGGCGCTCGCCAATGTTGATTTAAAAAGGCTGGATGCCAGGCTGGCAGCCCAACTGGCAACGTACCCGCCCTGCGCTTCACAGCGTAATTTTGGTGCAAGCGCGCTGGATTGGTGTTATACCGCTGCCGGACGTTATGATCTGTATCTGCATGGCGGACAGAAACTATGGGATTATGCTGCCGGTGTGCTGATTCTGTCGGAGGCCGGGGGCTATGCCTGCTGTATTGAGTCGGATGATTTTTCGGCGGGCGATATCTGGCAGCGTTCGGTAATCGCGGCACGCAGCGAGTCGATGTTCAATGAATGGAAAACCTGGATACGAGCACAGGCGTAATCAATCGCACTATTGCATTAGGGAATTAGCTTGAAAATATTGATATTGGGTGCAGGGCAGGTAGGTTCTACCGTGGCGGAAAGCCTGGTAAGCGAGGCTAACGACATCACTGTAGTGGATTCGGATGGTGCCAAGCTGGCCTTGTTGCAGGAGCGACTGGATCTGCGCACGCTGATCGGTAGTGCTTCACATCCTTCCGTGCTGGAGCAGGCAGGTATCGCGGATACGGATATGCTGCTGGCGGTTACGCAAAGCGATGAAGTCAATATGTTGGCATGCAAGCTGGCGTTCAGCCTTTACAACACGCCGACGCGTATTGCGCGCATCCGTTCGGCAGATTATCTGTCACGCCCGGAACTGTTTAACAAAGATAATTTCTGTGTGGATTACTCTATTTGTCCGGAGCAGATTCTGACGGAGTACATCAGCAAGCTGATTGAGTTTCCGGAAGCATTGCAAGTGTTGCAGTTTTCTCAGGGTAAGGCCTCTCTGGTTGCGGTGCGCGCCTTCGAGGGCGGTCCTTTAGTGGGCAAGCCTCTTAGTGTGCTGCATGACAACATGCCGCATATTGATGCGCGTGTCGCTGCCATTTTCCGCCAGAACGGGCCGCTGATTCCTGAGGGGAGCACGGTGGTTGAGGATGGCGATGAGCTTTTCTTTATTGCAGCGACCAGCAATATCCGTAGTGTCTTAAAAGAAATGCGCCGCATGGATAAACCCAGCCGTCGTGTGATGATTGTAGGCGGAGGTAATATCGGACGTCGCCTGGCTCAGACACTGGAGCGGGATTATCAGGTAAAGCTGATTGAATACAATAAAAAATCCTGCGAGAAGCTGGCGGGTGAGTTGACCAATACGCTGGTGCTGAGCGGCGATGGCACGGATGAAAAACTCTTGCAGCAGGAAAATGTCGGTGAAGTGGATGTGTTCTGTGCGCTGACCAACGATGATGAGAATAACATCATGTCAGCGTTGCTTGCCAAGCAGGCTGGCGCGCGCAAGGTGATCGCCCTGATTAATCGCAGTGCTTATGTTGATCTGCTACAGGGCGGAAAAATCGATATTGCGCTATCTCCCGCCCAGGTCACCATGGGCTCATTATTGGCCTACGTGCGTCAGGGCGATGTGGCCGCAGTGCATTCCTTGCGCCGCGGGGCTGCAGAGGCACTGGAGTTGATTGTGCATGGCGACAGAAAATCTTCCAAGGTGGTGGGGCGGCGCATAGACGAAATCGAGCTGCCCAAGGGAGCGACCATCGGCGCGCTGGTGCGCGGAGACGAAGTAATCATGGGGCACCGCGATGTGATCATTGAGGCTGAGGATCACGTCATCGTGTTCGTCATCAATAAGGCGATGGTGAAAAAGGTCGAAAAGCTGTTCCAGGTTAACCTCGGATTTTTCTAACGGACATGGCAAAGACGATGCTACAGATGATGAAAAAGACCATGTCAGCTCCCTCGCCTCAACGCTCTCCCGCAGATGGGCGAGGCGGCCAACGAATCATTGCGCGAGTTTTACGTTAATGCATCGCGCGCTGACAGTAATAAACGCATTGGGTTTGATGCTGGTGGTATTTAGCATCGCTTATATCATGCCCGTCACCACTGCGTTGATTTCCGGTGACATGTCCGTATTGCTCGATTTTCTGACGGCCATGTTGTGGACGGCGGCTATCGGCGGTGGGATGTGGATGGTCACGCGCCGCTATAAAGGTGAGATATCAATCCGGCACGGCTATTTGCTGGTGGTGGCAATGTGGACCGCGATGCCGGCCGTCGCGACCTTGCCGCTGCTGCTGGTGTTACCGGATTTGTCTTTTACCGACGCCTATTTTGAAACCATGTCCGGACTGACCACCACCGGCGCGACAGTGCTGACCGGGCTGGATTTTTTACCTCCTGCGATCAATATCTGGCGGCATGAACTGAGCTGGCTGGGCGGTATGGGAATTATCGTGCTGGCGGTTGCCGTGCTGCCGCTATTGGGTATAGGCGGGCGACAATTGTTTAAGGCTGAAACGCCGGGGCCGATGAAGAATGCCGCACTTACGCCGCGCATTACTGAAACAGCCCGCAATCTCTGGCTGGTTTATCTGGGCATTACGATTGCCTGCATAGGTTCGTTAAAGCTGGTCGGCATGAGCTGGCTGGATGCAATTTGTCATGCTTTTGCGGCGATGAGCCTGGGCGCTTTTTCTACGCATGACAGCAGTATCGGTTATTTTAATTCGCCGGCGATTGAAGCGGTGTTGATGGCGTTCATGCTGCTGGCGGCGATGAATTTTGCCACGCATTTTATGGCTGTACGGGGAAAAAGTCTTAAACCCTACTTGTTTGATGTTGAAGGTTTGTCAACGCTAGGTTTGGTATTGATCAGCTGTGTCGGTATCGCCGGCTTTTTGTGGTGGAAGGGAACTTATCCGGATTTTTTGACCGCATTGCGTTTCGCCAGCTTCAACGTGGTGTCAATGGCAACCGACAGCGGGTTGTCCAGTGCCAATTTCAGCCTTTGGCCGATTTTCGCACCGATGTGGATGCTCTTTTTGAGTTGTATTACGGTCAGTTCGGGTTCTACCGGGGGCGGCATCAAAATGATACGCACGCTGGTGCTGATCAAGCAGGCCGGACGTGAATTTATTAAATTGCTGCATCCTGCTGCGATCAATCCTCTGAAGATCGGCGGTCAGGTGATCCCAAACAGTGTGGTTTTTTCAGTGCTGGGTTTTATCTTCCTGTATTTCATGAGTGTGGCGACCTTGACCTTTGCCTTACTGATCAGCGGCCTGGATTTCATCTCCGCCTTTTCTGCTGTGATTGCCTGTATCAACAATGCAGGGCCGGGTCTTGGCGTGGTCGGTCCTGCCGGTAATTATGGCGTACTGACTGATTTTCAGACTTGGGTATGCACGTTCGCCATGCTGATAGGTCGTCTGGAAATTTTCACCGTATTGATTCTGTTTACCCCGCAGTTCTGGAAGCGTTAGCGGAATATGAGTCTTAATGAGTCTTAAACAGAATGAAGCTGCAGCGGGTGTATTGCAATCAACTCCAGGGTTGGTTGTGAAATCTGCTTTGTTATTCAAATTCAGGTAAATTGAAGCAGCTTATTTGCCGAAAAAATTATATTCCAGGCGTATTTCAGGCATTTTATGCGCGTTCAATTGTGAAGCATCCGATAGCCAGCTACAATAACCATATGTCCAAATTCGATCTTACTCACCATTTCCTGATTGCCATGCCTGCCATGCAAGAGGGCTTCTTTGCCGGTACGTTGACTTATATTTGTGAGCACGACGAAAACGGCGCGTTGGGTCTGGTTATAAACCGCCCCGTAAGTCTGACGCTGGCTGACATGTTCAGTCAGATCAATATCCCTCTGCATGATCCTCTGCTTGCCAAAATGCCAGTTTATGTTGGCGGTCCGGTGCAAGTCGAGCGTGGCTTTGTGTTGCATGACACAAAAAAGGACTGGCAATCTACGCTTAGGATTAATGACAGATTGGCGATGACGACCTCCAAAGATATTCTGGAAGCGATAGGCGAGGGAGTCGGGCCGGACAATATGCTGGTGACTTTGGGTTATGCGGGCTGGGAGCAGGGGCAGTTGGAGCATGAAATCAACGAAAATATCTGGCTGACCGTGCCTGCCAACGAGCATATTTTGTTCAAACTCCCTGCTGAAGAAAGACTGGCTGCGGCGATGGCTTTACTCGGCGTAAACTATTCGATGCTGGTTGAGGATGCCGGGCATGCCTGATCAATCAGGAACCAGGATGCAGGAGGCAGGATGTCGTGTCCAAAATACAGAGTTAAAACGTGCGCTGCCAGACTCAGGTGGTTCAGATTCGGGAATAACCCCTCATACATCACCGCTGAATCCTGAATCCCGCATCCCGAATCCTGTTATAGGTACTTTGCTGGCCTTTGATTTTGGTACGCAGCGCATAGGCGTGGCAGTGGGCAATACCATTGCAGCCAGTTCAAGGCCTTTGCTCACGATCAGTGAAGAGAAAAATACGCTCAGGTTCGCGGCAATAGCAACCCTGGTCAAGGAATGGCAGCCTTGCGCGCTGCTGGTTGGACTGCCATGTAATGACGACGGAAGCTCGCACGAATTGACCGCGCTGTGCCGGCGTTTCGCCAATCGCCTGCATGGACGCTTCGGTTTGACGACAATCTTGGTCGATGAGCGCTATACCTCGGTCGCTGCCAGTGAACAGTTAAATAAACAGGGTATACGAGGTCGTGCGCAAAAAACGCTGATTGACCAGTATGCTGCGCAACAAATTTTACAGGCTTATCTGGACGATCCGGCCGTCTGCGTCATCGTCAATGCCGACAGGATATAAAATATGAATAATCCGCAACTGAACAAGGATGGTGAACTTCAGCATCTGCTGACCACAGAAGGATTGCCGCTGCGTATTATGCGCGACATTCTGGATCGAGCCGCCGGCTTTCTTGACCTGGATGAAGGACGAGAGATCAAGAAGGTGCCACTGTTGCATGGAAAATCAGTGTTCAATATTTTCTTTGAGAACAGTACGCGTACGCGAACCACTTTTGAAATTGCAGCCAAACGGCTGTCAGCCGATGTGGTCAATTTGAATATCGGCTCATCCTCCACCAGTAAGGGCGAAACACTGCTCGACACCGTAGACAACCTGTGCGCGATGCATGCAGATATGTTCATTGTGCGGCATTCGCAAAGTGGTGCGGCACATCTGATTGCACGACATGTGGCGCCGGAAATCCATGTGATCAACGCCGGTGACGGACGTCATGCACATCCGACCCAGGCTTTGCTGGACATGTTTACCATCCGGCATTACAAGAAGGAATTTCATAATCTGCGGGTGGCGCTGGTGGGGGATGTGATGCATTCACGCGTTGCGCGTTCGCAAATTCATGCGCTGACCACGCTGGGTGTTCCGGAAGTTCGGGTGATCGGACCGAAAACCTTGTTGCCCACTATGGTCGAAAATCTCGGTGTACAGGTCTATCACGATATGGCGAAGGGCTTGAAGGATGTCGATGTGGTGCTGATGTTGCGTTTGCAGAATGAGCGCATGCAGGGGGCGGCGCTGCCTTCTGGTCAGGAATATTTCAAAAATTACGGTTTGACGGAAGAAAAACTAGCCTATGCCAAGCCGGATGCCATCGTGATGCATCCAGGGCCGATGAACCGCGGCATTGAAATTGACTCTCGGGTGGCAGATGGCGTGCAATCGGTGATTTTGTCGCAGGTGACCTTCGGTATTGCGGTTCGCATGGCGGTGATGAGTACGCTGGCAGGGAGTAAAGCATGAACATACATATCAAAAATGGCCGGCTGATTGACCCGGTAAACAACATTGACGCGATGCTGGATGTGTTCATCGCGAATAAGTTGATCGCAGCGACAGGTTTGATGCCGGTAGGTTTTGTTGCCGACCAGGTGATCGAGGCACAAGGATTGATCGTCTGTCCAGGGCTGATTGATCTGGCAGCGCGCTTACGTGAGCCGGGCTATGAATATATGGCGACGCTTGAATCCGAAATGCTGGCGGCTGTCGCGGGTGGCGTCACCAGCCTTGCCTGTCCGCCTGACACAGACCCGCCGCTGGATGAGCCGGGTCTGGTGGAAATGCTGAAACATCGTGCGAGAAATCTGAACCTGGCACATCTGTATCCGGTTGCGGCCTTGACCTCGGGATTAATGGGGCAGGAGCTGACGGAAATGAGCGAACTGGTGGATGCGGGTTGTGTTGCATTCAGTCAGGCTGATGCGCCGTTGATTGATACCCGTGTGTTGTTTCGCGCGATGCAATATGCGGCTACCTTTGATTTTTCCGTCTGGCTGCGCCCGCAGGACAGTTTTCTGTCGCGTGATGGTGTGGCGCATGATGGCGAAGTGGCGACACGCTGCGGACTGCCTGCCATTCCTGTAAGTGCTGAAACTATTGCGCTGGCGACGATGCTGACGCTGGCGCGTGATACCGGCGTGAAATTGCATGTCTGCCGGCTATCGAGTGCTGCGGGGGTGGAGATGATTCGGGTAGCCAAGCAGCAGGGGCTGGCGGTGAGCTGTGACGTTACGGCAAACCACGTACATTTGTCTGAAATGGACATCGGCTATTTTGATCCTAATTGTCGCCTGACTCCGCCGCTGCGCAGTTTGCGTGACCGCGCCGCGCTGCGTGCCGGCCTGCTGGACGGTACAATCGACGCGATCTGCTCCAATCATGCCCCGGTGGATGAAGATGCCAAGCAATTACCTTTTGCCGAGGCTGAATCGGGTGCAACCGGTCTTGAGCTTTTGTTGCCGTTGTTGTTGAAATGGGCCGGGCAGGAAAAAGTAACTCTGATTGATGCTCTGGGGCGTATAACGCAGCGCCCCGCAAAAATACTGGGCCTGGATGCAGGTCATCTGAGCGTCGGTGCAGTGGCCGATATCTGTGTGTTTGATCCTGAAACATATTGGCGTGTTGAGCCCGGTGCGTTGAAGAGTCAGGGTAAAAATACCCCGTTCACGGGTATGGAGGTCCAAGGTAAGGTGCGTTACACGCTAGTGGATGGAAAAGTGGTATATCGATACTTAGATTCAGGATTCAAGAAATAAACACATAATCTAATGAAGGTTTTTTCATGCCGTTGCGGAGTTAAATGTGTACAAATATGGGTGTGTTCGCAGTCAACTTTGAAGCAATGCGAGCCCTGAACAATAAATGTATTTCAGTAATATTTCAGAAAGGTGTTGACGTGGGGAATCTGATCTCTATAATGCGCACCTCTTCGCCGCAACGTGCTTTGAAACGAAGCTTTAAAGTAATTTGAAAAGCTAAATAATCAAGAAGTTGATTATGTTTTGAATGCGGGTGGCGAGATCGAAATAAACGGTGTAAATTGTAGTTGACAGGAAGTTAAAAGTCTCTATAATGCTGACCTCTTCGCTGCAAAGCGAACGCTCTTTAAAAACATAAATTAAACAATCGACGAGTGTAGGTGCTTGATTTTTGGTAGTTTCCTG